>Ga0335072_10008353_pt1 | contig 15017 bp, 13 predicted proteins | sample Lox_Sample_21_FD_206725 | JGI IMG/M metagenome (GOLD analysis project Ga0335072, IMG submission 206725) | Soil microbial communities from Loxahatchee National Wildlife Refuge, Florida, United States - Lox_Sample_2.1 | ecosystem: Environmental > Terrestrial > Soil > Wetlands | place: USA... | reverse complement strand
ACGCGGTGTCCAGTACGACGTGCTTTGGCCGTTCCCGGCAATCGCGATCTCGCCCGTTGTGGCATTGGGATTCTGATAGCCCTGAATGTTCAGGGCATTGAACGCGTCGGCATTGAAGCGCAGGGCCGCGCGCTCCGTGATGGGGAAGACCTTGAACAGCGAGAGGTCGACGTTGTAGTTGAACGGGCCGGGTAGAACGGTCCGCGAGTAAAGATTGTCGCCAAAATTGCTGGGCGACGGCGTAAAGGCGATGTTGTTGAAGGTATTCAGCGGCCCAACGACGTTCACGTTGTTGTTGCCCACGATCGGGTTGATGGGCGATTCGTAAGCCGGGCTGGACGCCTGGCCCACAACGTAGCCCGTGGGCAGCCCGCTGATCTTGCCCATCTGCGCTGCGGTTGGAAGAATAAAGCCGTTGAACCACAGCTTCTTCGGCTGGCACACGCCGCTGGTGCAGTCCGTGACCTTCACACCGTTCTTATAGAGCTTGATCGGGTTGGTCGCGCCCCAGTTCGACGCAGTGATGGGGAAGCTCTGCGAGATCACCTGCCCGGCGCCGGCAATCTGCCATCCGCCCACAGCCTCATCTTCAATCTTGTTGACGCCATTCAGGAAGTGCTTGCCGCGGCCGAAGGGGAGATCCACGATGCCGTTGAAAGTGATGTGATGCCACGGAATGGCGGTGTCCGGCTTGTACTGCTGCCAATAGAGCAGCTTGTGGTATTCCTGCCAGGCAAGCGTGCCCTGCGGCGGCGCGGGCGGAACCGAAGGCGCCGTGACCGTGCCGCCGGCAACAGCAGGGGTATACGAAGTTCCATTGGCGATCGGCAGCACGCCCAGGAAGTTGGCAGCCGGATACGCTGTTCCGTCGCGGAAGTAGTTGCCGCCCAGGCGGAAGGCCTTCGACCAGACGTAGGCAATCTGGTAAGCGATCCCATGATGGAAGAGCCGCTGGTAATTGATCTGCAGCGCGTTGTCGTTCGACCAGCCGTCCTTCACGTCCCATGTATTGTTGCCCCAGGTCTTGGTGTCGTAGGGGCGCGTGGCGATGTAGCTGTTCGACGAGTTCGCGGGAGTGTCGGTGGTCATATCCCAGAGGAACTGCTGGGAGCTGCTCGCCGTCGTGTTGTTGGGGTAGAAGTAGTGATCGAGATTGGTGCCGTGGCTCCACAGGTACGTGACGCGCAGCGCCGAGTTGCCCTTGAACGGCTGCTCGATGGTGAAGTTGACCTGGGTCACGAAGTCCGGCGGCATGGCTTGCGAGTTATCCCACAGACCGACGCCGGGCGTGATCGCGTTGGTGGTGCTGCTGTTCACGTTGTTGGTGCTGTTGGAACCCATGATGGGCAGAAACGAACTCATCGTCGTTCCAGATTGCGACCATGCGCCGCTTCCCTGCGGATAACGCAATTGCGCGTTGGCCAGGCCGTCGGTCTGGTTGGCGTTGTCAAAGTTCTGCGAATAACTGGCAACCAGCGGATTGTTCTGAATCGCGTTCTTGATGAAGCTGCGTGTCGGCATGGGATAGATATATCTTCCGTACGCGCCGCGGATCACCGTGCCCCACTTGCCGCCCGCGGGCTGCCAGGCAACGCCCACGCGCGGGCTGAAGTTCAGCGGGTAATTCCGCATCAGCGTCGAGGGCCAGCCGGCCTGCTGCGGCGTTTCATACTTCGCGCCGATATTCATCATGTTCGTAATGATGGCCTGGGTCGTGTATCCCTCGGAGATGAGCTGCGACGGGGGCACCTGCAGGACGACCGCATCATTTTTGAGGTCGAAGCTGTTGTAGAGACCGTCCTTGGTCCAGGTTGCCGGGTGATCTTCCCAGCGCAGGCCAAGGTTGGCGGTAAAGTTCCGCGTGACGTGAAAGTTGTCCTGGAAGTAGCCGTCGAACTCCATGTCGTGGAAGTGCGCGTAGGGCGGTTCCTGCGTGACAGAGTACGAGGACACATTCCCCAGGTACGCGTCGGGATCGTCACCGCCGGTGTTGGGCGAGGGCGTGGTGGTGCCGTTCAGAGAGAGTGAAGTGCCCAGCCCCCCGAAGCTGATGTTGTCGGCCGACTCGTCGGGCAGCCAGCCAAAGCGCTCATGGCGGTAGCGCGCACCAAAGAACATCTGGTGTTTGCCCCGCGTCAGGGTCAGGTTCTCGTCGATGTTCGACACAATCTGGCTGATGCCGTAGATGAACTGCGTTCCGCCATAGCCCCAGTTGGTGTTAAGAAGCTGACCGGACCCGAAGGCCGGGAATCCCGGCTCGCCGAAGTTGTTCGGCGTTCCGAGAGTCTTCTCGAGGTCGGCGAACGGAGTACCACCGGCAAAGTTGTGCTGCGCCATCCACTGCTGGCTGACGATGGTTTCAGAAAAGAAAGTCGGCGAGAAAACGTGCGTGTAGCCGATGGCCCCGGCGTACTGGAACGACGGGTTGATGGCCACGCCTGTTGCTTCGGCGGGAAGGCCGTCAGCAGCAATCGTGGTCGGGTTATTCAAATTCGCGTTCGTGTAGTTGCGCAGGGAAATGCTGGTGAGATGGTTGCTGGTGTAGCGCAGATACGCGCGATTGTTCTCGTTGAATTCATGATCCAGCCGGAACGTGATGGTGGGCACCACGTTGAAGGTCGGGTTCACCGCCGATAAGTTGCCGTTGGAAATCACGCCGCCGCTGTTGGTGGCCAGCATCGGGTTGTTGCCGTTCGTAGCTTTCGGCGTGATATCGAAGATCTTTTGCATAGTCGGCGAAATCCGGCCGCTGGGAATCTGATTGTTCGGGAAAGGCGCACGGCAGTAAGCGTTCGCCACGCCTGTGCCATTGCAATTGGGATCGCTGTGCGTGGTTGCCGGATCGTAGATGGTTTGCGGAACCCCCGCGCTGTTCGTGTACCAGCTGAAGTCGCCCGCGCGCTCCTGGTCGTTCGGCACGTCCACGATTTCGTTCGAGGGGTTGGCCAGCGAATAGCGCTCATAGGCGAAGAACCAGAAGCTCTTGTCTCTGCCATGGTAGAGGTGCGGCAGGATGATCGGACCGCCGGCCGAGGCGCCGAACTCGTTGCGCACCAGGTGAGGCGCCGAGTAGATATAAGGGTTGTTGCGGTTCTTGGCGATGCCGATGGCGTTGTTGCGCGCCGTCTCAAACGCGCTGCCGTGCAGCTGGTTAGTGCCTGACTTGGTGGTGATGATGGCGGTACCGGGCTCGGAGTATTGCGCACTGGTGTTCGTGGTCTCGACGCGCACTTCCTGCACCGCGTCCGGATCAGGCGCCTGCGTCTGCGCCAGATTCATGCCGCCGAACTGGCGGTTGGAGAGCGGCACGCCGTCGGCCACATACTCGAGCGCTTCGCCCATCAGGCCGTTGGCGCGCTGTCCGTTGCTTTCCAGGCCCGGAGTAGTTTCACCGGCCAGCGTGATCAGAGTGCGGCCGTTCATGGGCAGCTGGTTGATGCGGCTGTTTTCCAGCGTAGCGGTAATGGTCCCGTTGTCCGTAGTGGTCAGCTGCACCGACTCCGCTTCCACCTGAACCTGCTGCGTAACCGCGCCCGCGGTCATCGCGGCGTTAATGACGGCGCTCTGCGCCACCAGCAGTTCGATTGAGGTTTTATACGTCTCCATGCCCTGCACGGTAATGGTGATGGTATACGTTCCGGTGAACAGCCCGGGCACCTGGTAGAAGCCGACCGAGTTCGTCTTCGCATCCGCGGCAATGTTCGTGCTCTGGTTGACAACGTGGATTAAGGCATTGGGAATCACCGCGCCGGTGGAATCCGTGACCGTACCCTGAATGGACCCGGCGCCGCTCTGTGCCCAGACGAGTGAGCCGCTGAGCACGAGCGCGAGGATAGCAAAGATGGCTGGAAATGCAGGATTTTGCAGGAAGAAGCTGTACGTCACACGACTGGCTAACGTTTTCATGCGCATGGTCACTCCTCAAAAAACGGCTGGCTGTACCGTTATTACGGAGCTCCAATCGCCGAACGCTGGGCCCAGAGGAAGACGAACGTACGTCGGAGCACCGCACTGACTTTTCGGAAACGTTTCCTGATTTTTGCGTATCTTCAAACAAAAAGGCCCTGAGAAGGTACACGACCGGTGGAATCTGCACCTGTTCCCAAGGACGCCCAAGAGTAGAGCGGCTCGAAAAGAACTGTCAAGAATAAAAAATTCGTGCTTGGAAATAGGTAAGACAAAAAGCCAGGCGCAATGCAGTGGGGCCCGCCGCGGAACCTCGGTTCGGTTCCCAATCCCGAGAGCGGGCGCTTATTGGCGCGGCGTTGGGCGTTCCGGCTTCGAAGGGTTGTCGCTGGCTGGGTCGCTGCTGGAAGCTGCCGGCCTCGGCTTAGGCGCAGGGCGTGAGACGCCCATGCTCAGCAGCACATAACCGAAGCCTTTACGTAACCAGTCAAACACGCTCATGGTCTTTCTCTTTCCTTGGGCTCCCGGAATCCTCGCCGCGTTGTGATTGCGTTACTGCGCTTTTGAAGATGGGGCAGAAACGGGCATCGTAGGCTGATCGCCGCGGACGTTCTCCAGAGCGGCAGGCGGCAGCGGCTTGTCGGCATTGGCCAGCAGCAATGAAACCTGCCACATCTGCGTATCCGTGAGGATGTTTTTGTACGAAGGCATGCCTGTGAGGCGGATGCCGTTGGCGACCTTCCAGTAGGTCTCGCCGACGGGGTCGTCGCTCACCCCCACAACGTCATTGTTGCGGTGCTTCTGCCAGAGCGGGGGCGCTGCCGGAAACATGTGCGCGCCGAAGGAGGATGGCTTGTTATGGAATCCATGGCAGGCCGCGCACTGGTCGCGATAAATCTGCGCTCCGGCCACGAAATTATCCTCGCTCGTCGGAATGGGCGCCGTGGCCGGCATCTCGCGGTGAATGCGCGCTTCGAGCGGGACGCTGGTGATCAGCTTTTCCTTGGGAAGTGGCGAATCACCCACAGCCACCGGAGGATGGCCGAAGCGGAACCACGCCAGCACAACGAGCGGCATCAACACAAACCCAACCAGCAGCCCAAAAAGAAAACGCCCCATGAATCCTTCGCCCTCCGGAGTCCTCCCCATCCTACCAGCGGCCACCTGTCATCCCCTGGGCCCTCGCGAGGCGCGATGCGGAACTTCCCGTTTCCAGCGGCCTTTCACAAAGAATCAAACAAATTCACTGGACAATCCGCAGGCGATTTGAAACGGTTTGCGCAGAGATTCCACATAACTACAGCGGTTTCACAGTTGCTGTATCCCGAAGCCGCCGCTGCAAAGTGGCATTTTCCTCAAGAAAATGCCACCCTCTGCAGATTCAACAAGGGCACACAAACTGTGGAACCGCTCTAGCAGCCGCGCCCCAACTGCGCGACGATCTCGCCTGCAAGAAAGGACATCACTTATGGTCGACCACTCCAAGATGAAACTGGGCCGCAAAGCCGTCAAGACCGACAGCCGCACCCTGGCGCTGGGCAAATATCTCACGCCCGGTCTGCCCCCTCCGCCGCCGGCAGCCGACTGGACCAAGGGCATCACCTCGTGGGGCGAGATGCTCAACGACTCCCTGGGCGACTGCACCATCGCCGGCGTGGGTCATGCTATCCAGGTGTGGACCGCCAACAATGGCGGCATGGTGACCGTGCCGGACGCGACCGTCAAGAAGTACTACGAGCAGTGGGATGGCTACGTGCCCGGCAATCCGAGCACCGACAGCGGCGGCGTGGAACTCGATGTCTTGAACGACTGGAAGAAGCATGGATTTGACGGCAAGCCGCTGATGGCCTTCGCCGATCCCAAGCCGGCGGACCTGATGGAGATCCGGCAAGCCATCAATCTGTTTGGTGGAGTCTACATCGGCCTCGCCTTGCCGCTCACCGCGCAGACGCAGGACGTGTGGGATGTAGTGCCCGACGGCGGCGCACAGGCCAAGCCGAACAGCTGGGGCGGCCACTGCGTCTTTGTGCCCAAATACGACGAAAAGGGCTTCACCTGCATTACCTGGGGCCAGCTGAAAACCATGACCATCGCCTTCTGGAACAAATATTGCGACGAGGCCCACGCGTTGCTGAGCCAGGAATGGATCTCCGCGAAGGGCTCGCCCGGAGGCTTTAACCTGGCCCAGCTCCAGGCAGACCTGAAAGCGATAGTTTAACTTTTGCCGCACGTCGATTCCCTCCGCGGTGCGTCCAAACCCATGCAGGGCCATTCGACACTCACGCACAAAGGTCCCCCCAAGATGGTTTAATACCAATTGGGGGGAGCACCGCCGTGAGTCTTAGTGTGCTTCCGCACTCGAACCGGTCTCATAAGCTGGTTGCAGGGCCTCGCTGAGCCTGAGTCCCGCCTCGTTGGCGGCGCTCACCGGCATGCGAGCGAGGATCTGGGTGGTTTATGAGACCGGTTATTCCCGTGGAGGAATCCCGATAACGATGGTTTCTTTTCGCCGTTTTTTCCTGGCGCTGGCGCTCTCTACCGCGTCCATTGTTCTGGCTCAAGATTCGAGCAGCAATCCCCCGTCAGCCACTCCGGCCCAGGGTCAGTCCACGCAGGACCAGGCAGCACAGCCCGCCCAGGAGACGCCGCAGCAGCAGAGCGTGCAGGCGCGCATCCGGCTGCGCCGGCAGCAGCGTCGCGCTACCGCGATTCACGATACCTATGACCACCTCTTCGAGTCCTATGGCGGCATGGGCTATCTGCGCTTCACCCCCGGCCCATCGCTGCAGCGCACCACCTTCTATGGATGGAACACCGGCCTCACCCGCTACTACGGCGAACGGCTCGGCGTGAGCCTTGATGCGCGCGGCTATTACGGCATCGCGTACACGGGGTTCGTATCCGGCATTACCAACGCCAGCAACACCCGACCCAAGATCAGCATGTACAACGTGCTGCTGGGGCCCACCTACCGCTTCTACGTGCAGCCGAAATATTCCATCTCCGGCCGGGTGCTGGGCGGTTTTGCCCTGGGCAATTTCTCGGGCGACACAAACGGTGAGGGCTCGGCCACCTTCGGCATCTGGCCTGACGGCACCACCTACGCCGGCGCAGGCAGCGTCGTGGGCCAGTACAACGTGACTCCCGGCGTCAGCCTGCGGCTCACCGGCGAGGACTTCGTGACCGGCTTCGGTTCCACCGTGCAGAACAGCTTCGGATTCACGGCGGGCGTCAGCTACCGGTTCGGCAAACAGTAAAAATTTGCGTTGCCAAGCGCTGGTCCGGTGCATTACAAGGTTATAGTTTCAAGTTTGTACTAAACTTGCCGCCTGAATTTTCTGCCCGCGTGGGGAAGTGATTTTCGCTCCCCCACGCTTGCGGCAAAAATCCAGAAGGCCGCAGGGATAGAGACTGGGGGATCTCGCCGATGAACAACCATCTTTCACGCCGTAATTTTCTTCAGACCGGAGCGCTGGCGGCAGCGGCCTGCACAGTGTCAGGCGCCGCACCCGCGATGGCCGAAGCCGTAGAGGCAACGGGCAAGCCCTCGCCCATCAAGCTGGGGCTGGCGAGCTACACCTTCCGCAACTTTACGCGCGCGCAGATGATCGGCTTCATGAAGCAGCTCAACCTGACGGACTTGAACTGCAAGGATGCCAAAGATCACCTGCCCATGGACCAGGCGGGCGAAGACGCGGCGCTGGCCGATTACGCGGCGAACGGCATCAAGGTGCATGCCGTGGGCACCGTCTATTTCCCCAAGGATGAAGACGACGACATCCGCGCGAAGTTTGAGTATGCCAAGCGCGCGGGCGTGAAGGTGATTGTGGCCGGCGATCCCGCCCCTGCCACGCTGCCGCGCATCGAGAAGTTTGTGAAGGAGTACGATATCCGGCTGGCGATCCACAACCACGGGCCGGAGGACAAGATCTGGCACTCGCCCTACGATGTGCTCAAGGTGGTCGGCAAGATGGACCCGCGCATCGGCTGCTGCATCGACATCGGCCACGCCTGCCGCGCCGGAGCCAATGTGCCCCAGGCCATTCGCGACGTGGGCCCCCGCCTGTTCAACCTGCACTCCAAAGACCTGACGGATTACTCGAAGAAGGAGAGCCAGGTCGCTGTCGGCGAAGGTATTATTCCCTTCCGCGAGATCTTCCAGTCGCTGATCGCGATCCAGTATCCAGGCTTCGTGGATCTCGAGTACGAGATTCACGGTGATGATCCGATGCCCGGCGTAATCGAGAGCTTCGCCTTCATGCGCGGCGTGCTGCGCGGCATGGGGTACCTGACAAAAACGGCAGGCTAGCTGGTCAGCCGGTTTGGGCACTGGAACCAGGGGCCTTCTGCACGCATCAGAAGAAAGTCGCCAATCATTCTTCTCGGCGCTATCTTCAGGGTGATCGGAGGTCCCATGCACTACGACTGGACTGCCGTACCGGACAGCGCGATTCCCCGCGCGGACAATCCCACGTTCCAGCACCTGCTCGACACCTACGTGAGCGAGACCAACAAGGTCGCCTCGGTCTGGAAGGAGTTCCGCGACGCCGACCTGGACTTCAAGCTGCATCCGCGCTTCACCAGCGTGGGCGATATTCTTCGCCATCAGCTGCTCTCGGAGCGGCGCTTCTTCGGCGAGTTTGTCGGCACGCCCGAACCGGCTCCGGACAAGGTGCTCCCCGCCGCCTTCACCGTGGAAAACGCGCTGGACCGCTTTGTCGAACTCGCCGTGGCGCGGCTTCCCTTCTTCGCGCGGCAATCGGAGCCCTGGTGGACAGAGGTAGTTCCCTTCTTCGACGTCCGACGCCAGCGCATCTGGATCTTCTGGCGGCGCGTGCTGCACACCGCGCACCATCGCACGCAGCTCACGGTCGTGCTGAAGGCGTTGGACCGCAAGGTGCCCTCAACCTACGGGCCGACCGCCGATGTGAAGTGGGAAGGCGCGGACCCGACGTATTCGGTGGCGGCCGCGGGGCGGAAGTAGGGTGGTAGCGGAACTGGCGGGGTTCGCGGAGTTAGTACGCTAGCTGTTTGCAGGCTTGTTGGCGGCGTAGGTTGCTGCGCCCATGAGATGCAGCGAAACGTAGGACTCTTCGCGCCAGCCCGGCTCGTACGTGGCGCGGCCAATGATCATGCCGCCGATGCTCACCAGTTCGAACTTGCCCTTCTCCAAGTTGCGGACTTCATCGGGTTGTTCGAAGCGCTCGAGGATGACATCGTACATGGTGGGCTTCTCTTCGCGCGAAGTCCGCATAACGTGGCCGTCCGGGACTCGTGCAACTCTTACGCCACGGCGCGTTCTGTCGTGGAGGCCGCTCGCTTTTTAGCCGTTTTGGCGGCGCGGGGCCACACTTCAATGCTGCTCTTCATTCTCAATCGATCCGCATAGTGCAGCAGCTTTTCGATGCTGACCTTGCCGATTCGTCCGTTCATCAGATTGCTGACATTCGGCTGATATTCGTCGAGCAGATCTACAAGCTGGCGCTGCGTGAGCTCGCGCCGGTCGATCTCGGCCAATATCGCTTCCACGATCGTTGCCTTGATCTTCAATGCAGATGCTTCTGCTCGGGAGAAGCCCAGATCATCTAGCACGTCGCCCCTTGTGATGTGAGCGGGTTTGCTCATCGTGTGACTACTCCTTCGGCTCGTTTTATTCGGACTTACCGATTCTTTTGCTCGCGAATTCTCTGTCGCACTTCACTCAATCTGGCTTTCGCAATCTCGAGGTCCCGCCGGGTGGTTTTGCGGCTGTCCTTTTCGAAGCAATGCAGCACGTGAATTACGTTGCCGATCCGCGCCAGATACATCACCCTGTACCAGCTTCGCGCGTCGCTGTCCTTCAGTTCCCAGACGCCTTTACCCACTGAAGACATCGGACGGTGTTCGCAGCGCGGGAATCGGCCATTTTGAATTTGGCGCAATGAAAATCCGAGAGTCGACCTGACCTCGGCTGGAAAGCTGCTTAGAACGTCTTTCGAGTCACCTTCCCACGCAATGATGGCCGACGCCGGATCGAGGGGCTCAGGCATACCGCTCTAACTATATAATATTTTATATGGAGAACTCAAGGACCAGAGGGCCCCTGCTCCCTCCAACCTTACGACTGGAGGATCGGAACTCACCGCGATGCGCTTTTGCCGTTCGGCGAAGCCGGTCTGGTGGGCGCTGGCGCCCTCTGCGAGCCGTCCGTGGACGAAGTCAAAGAGTCTCGCTTGTGAGGCCGGGATAGTACAGTTGGCCCTTGTCTGGAAAGAGAATCCCGTCATCACTGCACATTGCAGAAAATTTCCTCTCTCTGCCGCACAATCGAACTAGAGGCCTCTCCATGCGCAACATCACCGTAGCCGTCAGCGACGGCGCCTATCGCCGTGCCCGCATCTGGGCCGCTCAACACGATACCTCGATCTCTGCCGTTGTCGGTTATTGCATCGAGCATCTCCCCGGCATGCCTGTCGCGCAGCAGGCGGTTGCATCGCTTAAATCAAATTCCATCAACACGCAGACAGATGAGACCGCGAATAGCGATTTTCGCGCAGTGAAACTGTGAGAAACACCAATCCGCTGATTTTTCAGCCGGTTGCTGGAAAAAATCGCACACTCTCACAGCGACTGTGAAACTGTGAACTCCAAGCAGCTACTGCAGAATCGGAACATCCGCGATGCGCTTCTGCCATTCGGCGGGGCCGGTCTGGTGCACGCTGGTGCCCTTTGCGTCGACGGCGACGGTGACGGGCATCTCGTGGACGTCGAACTCGTAGATGGCTTCCATGCCTAAATCTTCAAAGGCCAGCAGGCGCGAACCTCGGATGGCTTTGGCGACGAGATATGCCGCGCCGCCAATGGCCATCAGATACACAGCGCCGAACTCCTTGATGGCTTCAATGGCAACGGGGCCGCGCTCGGCTTTGCCGACCATGCCGAGAAGGCCGGTCTCAGCGAGCATCTGGCGGGTGAACTTATCCATTCTCGTCGCCGTCGTAGGTCCTGCCGGTCCGACAACTTCTTCGCGGACGGGATCGACGGGACCGACGTAGTAGATGAAGCGGCCGCGGAAGTCGACGGGGAGCTTCTCGCCGCGGTTGAGCATGTCGGTCATGCGCTTGTGCGCGGCGTCGCGGCCGGTGAGGAGCTTGCCGCTGAGCAGGAGGACTTCGCCGGGTTTCCACGCAGCAGCTTCTTCGCGGGTGACGGTGTCGAGGTTCACGCGGCGCGCGCCGGAGACGTCGTACGTCAACTTCGGCCAATCCTCAAGGCTCGGAGGGTCAAGAAAAACAGGGCCGGAGCCGTCGAGCACGAGGTGAGCGTGGCGCGTAGCCGCGCAGTTGGGAATCATCGCGACAGGCAGATTGGCGGCGTGCGTGGGGCAGTCAAGGACCTTCACGTCGAGAACCGTCGTAAGGCCGCCGAGTCCCTGCGCGCCGATGCCGAGACGATTCACTTTGTCGTAGAGCTCGACCCGCAGCTTTTCGGCCGTGGTTTTGGGGCCGCGCGCGATCAGCTCCTGGATGTCGATGGGGTCCATGAGGGACTGCTTGGCCAGCAGCATCGCCTTCTCCGCCGTGCCGCCGATGCCGATGCCGAGCATGCCGGGCGGGCACCATCCGGCGCCCATGGTGGGCACGGTTTTGAGCACCCAGTCGACGATCGAGTCGGAGGGGTTGAGCATCACGAACTTCGATTTGGCTTCCGAGCCTCCGCCCTTGGCGGCAACGGTGATTTCGACGGTATTGCCCTTGACGAGCTCGACGCTGACGACGGCGGGCGTGTTGTCTTTGGTGTTTTTGCGCGCGCCGGCGGGATCGGCGAGGATCGACGCGCGGAGCACGTTGTCGGGATCGAGATAAGCGCGGCGCACGCCTTCGTCCACCATTTCCTGGAGATCAACCAAAGAGCTGCCCGGCGCAGCCGCGAAGCGAACGTCCATGCCGACCTTGACGAACGCGGTGACGATGCCGGTGTCCTGGCAGATGGGGCGATGGCCCTCGGCGCACATGCGGCTGTTGATGAGGATCTGCGCCATGGCGTCGCGCGCGGCGGGCGACTCTTCGCGCTCATAGGCCTTGGCCAGCGCGGTAATGTAGTCGACGGGGTGGTAGTAGCTGATGTACTGCAGCGCGCCCGCGACGCTGGCGATCAAATCTTCCTGCCGGATGATGGTCATAGTGCGAAGTGCTCCTCGGGTCCAACTCCTTAGGTTAATGGACGAAGAGCGCGACTGTCCCGCAGGGCGCGGCGATCAGGGATTCGCGACGGCTGAGCGCAGGTCGGTGTGCACAAAGTCGTCGCCCTTGAAGAGCATGGGTTCGCGCTTGGCGCGGGCGAGGGCGTAGCTGAAGCAGTCGCCGAAGTTGAGGTCGGCACGATAGCCACTGCCGCGGCCGTAATCGCGGTAGGCCTGGCGGGCGATTCTAGCCTGCTCTTCGGTAACTGGCTCAATGACGATGTTGAAGCGTTCGATCAGCTCATCGAGCTGGGCGCTGAGAATGGGGTTCTTCCAGCTGTCCACGATGATCGCCGACTCAAAGTAGCTGGCAGCGGAGATGCGCGAGATTTCAGCAGTATCCAGCGCTTTGGATATTGCGCGCCAGTCCGATTCCTGTTTCAAAATCGCGATAATGGCCGATGAGTCGACAATCATTTCGGTAAGCCTGTCTTTTCATCGTAGAGCTCGTCAAACAGCTCCTTGCTAGACCGGCCGTCGTTCATCAAAGGAGCGGTCTCCGCAGTGATCCTCTCCAGCCACTCCATGCGCCCTTCAGCTCTCTTCGCTTTCTCCAGGCGCTCCAGCCGTTCTCTGAGTGCCTTGGTAATCGCCGTGGTTAAGGTCTCACCCGTTCTGCGGGCGAGTTCACGAGCAAGTTCCTCCGTCTCCGGGTTCTTGATGTTCAAGCCCATCGCTTTCTACCTTTCTACCTTTTCTTTCTACCATTCTACCATCAAAGCCATCGCGCGTTCAGCCCGCCGAGTGAAATCTGCCCGATGCCCTAAGCTAGAAGCATGGCTGACCTGAATTCGGGCCTCTCGCAGGAAGCGGTCTTCGATCTTCTCGTCATCGGCGCCGGGCCGACAGGGCTGGCTTGCGCCATTGAGGCGCAGAAGGCAGGGTTTCGCGTGGTGCTGGTGGATAAGGGCTGCGTGTGCAACTCGCTCTTCCACTACCCCTCGCACATGACGTTTTTCACCACCTCGGAGCTGCTCGAGATCGGCGGCATTCCCTTTCCTACGCCGAATGCCAAGCCCAATCGGAACGAGGCTCTGGAGTACTACCGCCAGGTCGCGGCCCTCTACAAGCTGGACGTGCGGCAGTACCACCTGGTCGCGCGGATCACGGGCTCGGATGGCGCGTTCACCGTGCACACGGTTGACCGGTTCGGCCGGACGGGCGCTCTGCAAGCGCGCACGCTGGCGATTGCCACCGGGTATTACGATCTGCCGAACTTCATGAACATTCCCGGCGAAAACTTGAGCAAAGTGCACCACTACTACAACGATCCGCACCCATACTATGACCAGGACGTCGCCGTCATCGGCGGCAAGAACTCGGCAGCGATTGCGGCGCTGGAGCTCTGGCGGCACGGCGCACGCGTAACGCTGATTCATCGCGGACCCGAAATGCACCGGCATGTGAAATACTGGATCAAGCCGGATATAGAAAACCGAATCAAGAATGGCGAAATCCGGGCGTTCTTCCATTCGCACGTGGTGGAGATTACGCCGGACGCTCTCGTCGTCGAGACGCCTGAGGGCCGCAAAACCCTGGTCAATGACTTCGTGTTTGCGCTCACCGGGTATCATCCCGACTTCGATTTCCTGGAACGCCTTGGCGTGAAGTGCGGCAGCGTAGACCGCCTGCCGGTCTGCGACAAGCAGACGCTGGAAAGCAATGTTCCCGGAATTTTTCTCGCCGGCGTGATCGTGGCCGGCGAACGCACCAATGAGATTTTTATTGAAAACGGCCGTTTTCACGGCCGCCAGATTGCCGAAGCGCTGGTTGCTAAGCTCAAACCGCAAACCACGCCGGTTTAACCCCGGGATTCACATCCTCCCAACCTGCAGTTCTCTACTGCGTCAAAGATAGTTGCCAGACGGTCCTAGCATTTAAAAAGATTCTCTGATTTCGCTTCCTCCGGCCTCACTTGCCGTTCGCGGCCTTCTTGCCTGCAGTCCAGCTGCGATCGCGCAGCTTCGCATTCCAAGTGTCGTCGTGTCTTCCCGAGGAGGTGATCGCGCATGCGGTGGTGGCCGCGGCCGATTCGCTGGCAAATGCTTGCCGGCCTGTTGCTGCTTGAAGTGTTATCGACTGGCCTGTTCGCCCTGCTGCTGGTTCGTCAGCAAACGCGGGAAGAACACGCCCGGGCCCAGACACGCCTCTCCTACGAGGCTCGCTCGCTGGCGATTCAATCGTCGGAAGCGTTGCTCGAAGAGCGGCCGGGCTGGGTGGGGCTTTCCGTCAAGATGATGGGCGATTCCCCTACCGTGACTCTGGCGGCGGTGACCGATCCGGCCGGCAACATGCTCTTCCTGAGCAGAGATGTCGCAGACGATCTAACACTCTCGCCGGCCGAACGCGCCCAGATTCCGCAGATGCGAAAAGGCCAGTCGAAGTGCTTCACAGTCGAAGGCAATCAATGGGAGTGCGCCCAGCAGATCTACACGGGCAACGACCTGCGCGGTATCGCGTGGGTGCGGTTCGACAAAAGCTGGACGCATGAGCAGCTCCGCTCGCTGCTGCGCGACACGGCCGTCTTCGCGATCATCTGGATCCTCGCGTCGGCTTTGCTGGTGATCCTGATGGCACGCTCCATCGCGCGGCCGCTGGCGATTCTGCATCGGGGCACGCGCGCGCTGATGAACGCGGAAGAAGAGACCCGTTTTCCGTTGCCGGTCAGCGTGCATAACGAGATTGGCGACCTGATCGAGGCCTTCAACCGCATGGTCGCATCGCTCGACGAGCAGCGGTCGGGGCTGAACGACACGCTCTCGCTGCTGGACTCCATGCTGGCCAACGCGCCCATCGGGCTGGCATTCTTTGACCGCAGCGGCCGTTTTGTACGCGTGAACCAGGTGTTTGCCGATCTGACCGGGGCTCCGCTCAGCCGGCACCTGGGGCG
>Ga0335072_10008352_pt1 | contig 15017 bp, 12 predicted proteins | sample Lox_Sample_21_FD_206725 | JGI IMG/M metagenome (GOLD analysis project Ga0335072, IMG submission 206725) | Soil microbial communities from Loxahatchee National Wildlife Refuge, Florida, United States - Lox_Sample_2.1 | ecosystem: Environmental > Terrestrial > Soil > Wetlands | place: USA... | reverse complement strand
GTTAATCTCAACACCGTCGCGGTGCTTGTGTAGGTGTGCGTCCACTCGTTGAGCAGCTCGGGGCTGAGCACGATCAGCCCAAGGATCAAGTAGATCGTGGTGGTGACCACCGCCACCATCGCGATCTGCGCAAACTGCGAGGCGGCCAGCACAAAAACCACATTCGCGCGTTCGGCCCTTTTCAGCGGGGCGCAGTCATGGGCGTCCGGCATCGTCGCGAACGGCGTATCGGCAAGCTTGCCGGCGTCGTCGGGCCCGGCGTCATTGGGCTCGGTGCCGTCGGGCCCGGCGTCATTGGGCAGGCCCGCCGTCGACCGCAGTAGCGGCCGCACGCGTTCCCGGGTGGCCGAAACGACGAACGCCCCGGCGATGGACACCAGAAATGCCATCGCGAGCCCCAGCCGGTTGCCGCTGATCGTCGCGGCCATCAGCCAGACGTAGGTGTTGAAGAACACCAATGCGGTGAGCAGCACCACCGGCAGAGCCCGGACGGCCAGGGCGCCCACCGTCGCAAAGTGCGACAGCATCATTCGCACTGCCCAGCCGACCACCGAGCCCGCGCCGCAGCCGGTCAAAAACAGCACCACGGCCACGACGACGGCTTCCTGCACCGGTTGGGAGGGGCCGCCCACAGTGGCCGCGACGCAGGCCACGATGACCACCGCGAGGGTCGCGACACCCGCGCGGGTGCGGCCGCTGCGTGACCGGGACACCACCCAGCCGACCAGCGCCATCAGCGGAAGCGTCAGTCCAATGATGACGAGCACGATCAATTCGGAAGTTGTGGGCTTCCCGGTGATCGCGATGTCGTGGTCCCCGGTGATCAAGTAGACCGACAGGACACAGGCCTGCAAGGCCGCGTACGCCGCCAGCACCGGGGCCGACCGCGGCCAGAGCCGTCGCCACCGAGCCCGCCCGGTCAGCACCGACGGCAAACCGCGCTCCAAGAACCAGCTTTCAGCCGCCGTGCCCGCCGTCTGCCGGCGGCCCGTCCGGCGGCGCAGGGATAGGTCCATGCCGGCTCACCCTAGTTTGCTGGGTCGCCCGAAAGACGACCGATTCCACAACTCGCCTAGGCTTGAAAGCATGCAACGGATTATCGGGACGGAGGTCGAGTACGGCATTTCGTCGCCGTCGGACCCGACCGCCAACCCGATCCTCACCTCCACGCAGGCGGTGTTGGCCTATGCCGCCGCCGCCGGTATTCAGCGCGCCAAACGCACTCGCTGGGACTACGAGGTGGAATCGCCGCTGCGTGACGCCCGTGGCTTCGACCTGAGCCGTTCGGCCGGACCGCCGCCGGTGGTCGACGCCGACGAGGTCGGCGCTGCCAACATGATCTTGACCAATGGGGCGCGGCTCTACGTCGATCACGCGCACCCGGAATACTCCGCACCCGAGTGCACCGACCCGCTCGACGCCGTCATCTGGGACAAGGCGGGCGAGCGGGTGATGGAGGCCGCGGCCCGGCACGTCGCCAGCGTGCCCGGAGCGGCGAAACTGCAGCTCTACAAGAACAACGTCGACGGCAAGGGCGCCTCTTACGGGTCGCACGAGAACTACCTGATGTCTCGCCAGACGCCGTTCTCGGCCATCATCGCGGGGCTGACCCCGTTCCTGGTGTCGCGGCAGGTGGTCACCGGCTCCGGGCGGGTCGGCATCGGGCCCTCCGGTGACGAGCCCGGCTTCCAGCTGTCCCAGCGCTCCGACTACATCGAGGTTGAGGTCGGGCTGGAGACCACGCTCAAACGCGGCATCATCAACACCCGCGACGAACCGCACGCCGACGCCGACAGGTACCGGCGGCTGCACGTCATCATCGGCGACGCCAACCTCGCCGAGACGTCGACCTACCTGAAGCTGGGCACCACGGCGCTGGTGCTCGACCTGATCGAAGAGGGGCCGGAACACGGCATAGATCTGACCGACTTGGCGCTGGCCCGGCCGGTGCACGCTGTCCATGCGATCAGCCGCGACCCGTCGCTGCGGGTCGCCGTGGCCCTGGTCGACGGTCGCGAACTGACCGGCCTTGCGTTGCAACGCATTTACCTCGACCGGGTGGCCAAGCTGGTCGACAGCCGCGACCACGACGCTCGTGCGGCCGACATCGTGGAGACCTGGGCGCATGTGCTCGACCAGCTCGAGCGTGACCCGATGGATTGCGCCGAGCTGCTGGACTGGCCGGCCAAGCTGCGACTGCTCGAGGGTTTCCGGCAGCGAGAGAACCTGAGCTGGTCGGCGCCGCGACTGCACCTCGTCGACCTGCAATACTCCGACGTCCGGCTGGACAAGGGCCTCTACAACCGGCTGGTGGCACGTGGCTCGATGAAGCGTCTGGTCAACGAACACCAGGTGCTCAACGCGGTCGACAACCCGCCAACGGACACCCGCGCGTACTTCCGCGGTGAATGTCTACGCAGGTTCGGGGCCGATATCGCCGCTGCCAGCTGGGACTCGGTGATTTTCGATCTGGGTGGCGATTCGCTGGTGCGCATTCCCACGCTGGAGCCGCTACGCGGTAGTAAGGCGCACGTCGGGGCGTTGCTGGACTCCGTGGATAGCGCCGTCGAACTGGTGGAACAACTAACCAGCTAGGCCCGTTAGACCCGGAAACATCGGTGTTGACCGGTAGGGTAGAGACAGACCATGGGCGTGTGGCTTGATTTTTGGGCGAGCCCATACGAAGCAGGAGGCGGCGATGGCTCAGGAGCAGACCAAGCGTGGCGGTGGCGGCGGTGACGACGACGACGTCACCGGTACTACGGCCGCGGGCCAAGAGCGCCGCGAAAAGCTAGCCGAGGAGACCGACGATCTGCTCGACGAGATTGACGACGTCCTTGAGGAGAACGCGGAGGACTTCGTCCGTGCGTACGTCCAAAAGGGCGGACAGTGACCTGGCCGTTCCCTGATCGTCTGCCCACCAACTCGGCATTTTCCGGAACTTCTGCGGTAAACCAGTCCTCCTTCGCTGATCTTCTGCGCCGCCAGGCGCCGGAACTGCTACCGGCAATCCTCAGCGGCGGTCAACAAGGGGGCGGTCGACCGGCGGGCGACGGTGGGCAATTTCCGCATGGCACCACCATCGTCGCGCTCAAGTACCCCGGCGGTGTCCTCCTCGCTGGTGACCGGCGCTCCACCCAGGGCAACATGATCGCGGGGCGCGACGTCCGGAAGGTGTACATCACCGACGACTACACCGCCACCGGCATCGCCGGCACCGCCGCGATCGCCGTCGAGTTCGCCCGCCTTTACGCGGTGGAACTCGAGCATTACGAGAAGCTGGAAGGCGTCCCGCTCACCTTTGCCGGCAAGGTCAATCGACTTGCGATCATGGTACGCGGCAACCTGGCGGCCGCCATGCAGGGGCTGGTGGCCGTACCGCTGCTGGCGGGCTACGACATCCACGCAGCCGATCCGGAAAGTGCCGGCCGCATCGTCTCGTTCGACGCCGCCGGCGGTTGGAACATCGAAGAAGAGGGTTATCAGGCGGTGGGCTCGGGGTCGATCTTCGCCAAGTCGTCGATGAAGAAGTTGTATTCACAGGTCACCGACGTCGATTCCGGGTTGCGGGTTGCCGTCGAGGCGCTCTACGACGCCGCCGACGACGACTCGGCCACCGGTGGCCCGGATCTGGTCCGCGGCATCTACCCGACGGCCATCACCATCGCCGCCGACGGGGCGGCCGACGTCCCGGAGAGCCGCATCGCCGAACTGGCGCGGGAAGTCATCGAAAGCCGTTCGCGTGCTGACACTTTCGGCCCCGATGCCGAGCCGCGGGGTGACAAGTGAGTTTTCCGTACTTCATTTCGCCTGAGCAGGCGATGCGGGAACGCAGCGAGCTCGCGCGCAAGGGCATCGCGCGGGGCCGCAGCGTGGTCGCGCTGGCCTACGCCGGTGGTGTGCTGTTCGTTGCGGAGAACCCGTCGCGGTCGCTGCAGAAGATCAGCGAACTCTACGACCGCGTCGGCTTCGCGGCGGCGGGCAAGTTCAACGAATTCGACAACCTGCGCCGCGGCGGGATCCAGTTCGCCGACACCCGGGGTTACGCCTACGACCGACGCGACGTCACCGGCCGGCAGCTGGCCAACGTCTACGCGCAGACGCTGGGCACCATCTTCACCGAGCAGGCCAAGCCATATGAGGTTGAGTTGTGCGTCGCCGAGGTCGCGCACTACGGCGAGACGAAACCACCTGAGCTGTATCGGATTACCTACGATGGGTCGATTGCCGACGAGCCGCATTTTGTGGTGATGGGTGGCACCACCGAGCCGATCACCAACGCGCTCAAGGAGTCCTACGCCGAGAACGCCGACCTGCACGATGCTGTGCACATAGCGGTGGATGCGCTGCGCGCCGGTAGCGCCGACTCCTCGAATGGCGACCAGCCCACCCTCGAAGTGGCCAGCCTGGAAGTGGCCATCCTGGATGCCAACCGGCCGCGGCGCGCATTTCGCCGGATCGGCCGCTCCAGGCTGGAACACCTGCTCGGCGACGACGACGCATCGGACTCCAACGGCGATTCTTAGGCCCCGATAACATCCGTGGGCGCGGCAGGCTCACCGTCGCGGTGAGACAACCAGTACCCTCAAATGTGTGCAGCGGCGAATTATGGGCATCGAGACCGAGTTCGGTGTCACCTGCACATTCCACGGTCATCGCCGGCTGTCCCCGGACGAGGTAGCCCGTTATCTGTTCCGCCGGGTGGTGTCGTGGGGTCGTAGCTCCAACGTTTTCCTGCGGAACGGCGCCCGTCTGTACCTCGACGTGGGCAGCCATCCCGAGTACGCCACCGCCGAATGCGACAGCCTGGTCCAGCTGGTCACCCATGACCGGGCGGGCGAATGGGTGCTGGAAGACCTGCTGGTCGACGCCGAGCAGCGGCTTGCCGACGAGGGCATCGGCGGCGACATCTACCTGTTCAAGAACAACACCGACTCGGCGGGCAACTCGTATGGCTGCCACGAGAACTATCTGATCGTGCGGGCCGGCGAGTTCTCCCGGATCTCCGATGTGCTGCTGCCGTTCCTGGTCACCCGCCAGCTGATCTGCGGGGCGGGCAAGGTGCTGCAGACGCCCAAGGCAGCGACGTTTTGCCTTTCCCAACGCGCCGAGCACATCTGGGAGGGCGTCTCGTCGGCCACCACCCGCAGCCGCCCGATCATCAATACTCGCGACGAACCGCACGCCGACGCCGAGAAGTACCGGCGGCTGCACGTCATCGTCGGTGACTCGAACATGTGCGAGACCACCACCATGCTCAAGGTGGGCACCGCGGCGCTGGTGTTGGAGATGATCGAGGCCGGCGTGCCTTTCCGCGACTTCTCGCTGGACAACCCCATCCGCGCCATCCGCGAGGTCAGCCACGACGTCACCGGCCGCCGGCCGGTGCGGTTGGCGGGCGGGCGTCAGGCCAGCGCGCTGGACATCCAGCGGGAGTACTACAGCCGTGCCGTCGAGCATCTGCAGGTCCGGGAGCCCAACGCGCAGATAGAGCAGGTCGTCGACCTGTGGGGTCGTCAGCTCGACGCGGTCGAAAGCCAGGATTTCGCCAAGGTGGACACCGAGATCGACTGGGTGATCAAGCGCAAGCTGTTCCAGCGCTACCAGGACCGCTACAACATGGAGCTGTCCGACCCGAAGATCGCCCAGCTGGATCTGGCCTACCACGACATCAAGCGTGGGCGCGGCGTATTCGACCTGCTGCAGCGCAAGGGCCTGGCCGCGCGCGTCACCACCGACGAGGACATCGCGGAAGCCGTCGACCAACCGCCGCAGACCACCCGCGCCCGGCTGCGCGGCGAATTCATCAGCGCCGCTCAGGCGGCGGGTCGCGACTTCACCGTCGACTGGGTACATCTCAAGCTCAATGACCAGGCCCAGCGCACCGTGCTGTGCAAAGACCCGTTCCGGGCCGTCGACGAGCGGGTGAAACGGCTGATCGCCAGCATGTAATCAGTGATCGGCTGGCTGCCGGTCACACCAGTCACATCGGCACCGCCGTGGCTTCGCATGTTCGAAGCACAAGCTTGATAGCGCATGCGCTATCAAGTTTCGGAAGTGTTGTGTTTCAGAAGCATTGTGCACCACCAAATCAGAGACCATCTAACGTGGAGCAAGTGGCGACCTCGAAAGTCGAACGGCTGGTAAACCTCGTTATCGCCCTGCTGTCCACCCGCGGCTTCATCACCGCTGAAAAGATCAGGTCCAGCGTGGCGGGTTACTCGGACAGCCCCAGCGCGGAGGCATTCTCCCGAATGTTCGAACGCGACAAGAACGAGTTGCGTGACCTGGGCATCCCCCTCGAAGTCGGCAGGGTTTCGGCGCTGGATCCCACCGAGGGCTACCGGATCAACCGCGATGCCTACGCACTGCCTCCCGTCGACCTCACGCCGGACGAAGCCGCTGCGGTAGCCGTCGCCACCCAGCTGTGGGAGTCGCCGGAACTGATCACCGCCACCCAGGGCGCGTTGCTCAAGCTCCGCGCCGCCGGGGTGGACGTGGATCCCTTGGATGAAGGGGCCCCGGTGGCCATTGCCTCCCCGGCGGGCGTGCCGGGCCTGCGCGGGTCAGAGGATGTTCTCGGAATCCTGTTGTCGGCCATCGATTCCCGGCAAGCGGTGCAGTTCCCGCACCGGCCGTCGCGGGCCGAGCCCTACAACATGCGCACCGTCGAGCCGTGGGGCGTGGTCACCGAAAAGGGCCGGTGGTATCTCGTGGGCCACGACCGCGACCGTGACGCCACCCGCACCTTTCGGCTCTCGCGGATCGGTGCTGACGTCATCCCGATCGGTCCGGCCGGTGCGGTAACCGTGCCCGACGACGTCGACCTGCGCGCGATCGTGGCCGAGACGGTCGCTGAAACACCGACCGGCGGGCAGGCGCAGGTGTGGGTCGCCGACGGGCGGGCCACCGCGCTGCGTCGCGCTGGAAGGTCCACCAGCGCGCGGCAGCTTGGCGGCCGCAACGGCGAGGTGATCGAATTCGACATCGGATCGACCGACCGGCTGGCACGTGATATCGCCGGCTACGGAGCCGACGCCGTCGTGCTCGAGCCGGAGTCGCTGCGCGACGATGTGCTGGCCCGATTGCGCGGCCAGGCGGGCGACGAGGAGGAGGAACGGCGCTCATGACACCGGTATCCACCCGCCTGGTCCGGCTGCTCAACATGGTGCCGTATTTCCAGGCCAACCCGCGGATCACCCGCGCAAGGGCCGCCGCCGACCTCGGAGTGTCGGCCAAGCAGCTGGAGGAGGATCTCAACCAGCTGTGGATGTGCGGTCTTCCCGGCTACTACCCGGGTGACCTCATCGATTTCGAGTTCGCCGGAGACAAGATCGAGGTGACGTTCTCTGCGGGCATCGACCGGCCGCTGAAGCTCACCTCGCCCGAGGCCACCGGCCTGCTGGTGGCGCTGCGGGCGCTGGCCGATATCCCCGGCGTGGTCGATCCGGAAGCCGCGCGCAGCGCGATCGCCAAGATCGAGGCCGCCGCCGGTGCCGTCCGGCACGACGCCACCGGTTCGGCCGTCGATGAGCAGGCCCCCGTCGAGACCCGGGCCGCCGCCGCGGTTCGCACCGCGGTGCAGTACAAACATGCGCTGGCAATCGACTACTACGCCGCGTCACACGACACGCTGACCAGCCGGATCGTCGACCCCATCCGGGTGCTGCTGATCGGCGGTCACAGCTACCTGGAGGCCTGGTCGCGCGAAGCCGAAGGGGTTCGGTTGTTCCGCTTCGACCGGATCGTGGAGGCGACCGAGCTGGGCGAGCCGGCCGCTGCGCCCGAGTCGGCCCTGCACGCACCGCCGGACACATCGCTGTTCGACGGCGATCCGTCGCTGCCGTCGGCCAAGCTGCGGATAGCACCCTCGGCGTCGTGGATGCTCGAGTACTACCCGATGCGCGACGTGCGCGAGTTGCCGGACGGATCGTGTGAGGCGGTCATGACCTACGCCTCGGAGGATTGGATGACGCGCCTGGTGCTGGGGTTCGGGTCGGCTGTGCAGGTGGTTGAACCGCAGTCGCTTGCGCAGCGTGTACGGGATGCTGCGGCGGCTGCCCTGGTGTCGTACCAGGCCCTGACCCCATAAGCCTACCCCACGAGGCGGCGGAGGGGGCGGCGGCGCGGGCACACCGGCAGTTGGCTCAGCTGCGGTAGCATCGGGTGGACGTCTGGAGGTAATCAAAGTGGGCAGTCTTAGTCCGTGGCATTGGGCGATCCTCGCTGTCGTAGTGATCCTGCTCTTCGGTGCCAAGAAGCTCCCCGATGCGGCGCGCTCGCTGGGTAAGTCGATGCGCATCTTCAAGTCCGAGCTGAAGGAAATGCAGACGGAGAACAAAGCGGAACCGTCCGCAATCGAGACCCCCTCACCGGCCCCGAGCCCCGTGCAGTCGCAACGAGTCGACCCTCCCGCGACGACCGAGCAGGGGCACACCGAAGCACGCCCCGCGTAGCCCGGCTGGGTCCGGCTGGCCGTCGAGGTGCCCGAGCGCCACTAACCGAGCGTCGTGAAAGTTTTCAAGACTTCAGCGCGCACCGCTGCCTTGCTGAAGCGGCTGAACCCTCGCTACCGGCGTAGGCGTACCAACCCCGATGCGACCATGTCGCTGGTCGATCATCTGACCGAGCTGCGTGCGCGCTTGTTGATCGCCCTGGGCGCGATCCTGCTCACCACGATTTTCGGGTTCGTCTGGTACTCACATTCGATCTTCGGACTGGAAAGCCTGGGCGAGTGGTTGCGCCATCCCTACTGTTCGCTGCCGCAGTCGGCGCGCGCGGATATCAGCGCCGACGGGCAATGCCGGTTGCTGGCAACAGCGCCGTTCGACCAATTCATGCTGCGGCTCAAGGTCGGGATGACCGCCGGGATTGTGCTGGCCTGCCCGGTGTGGCTGTACGAGCTCTGGGCGTTCATCACGCCGGGGCTCTACCAGAGGGAGCGCCGCTTCGCGATCGCGTTCGTGATCCCGGCCGCGGTGCTGTTCATCGGCGGCGCGGTGCTGGCCTACTTGGTGCTGTCCAAGGCGCTGCGCTTCCTGTTGACCGTGGGCAGCGACGTGCAGGTGACCGCGTTGTCCGGGGACCGTTATTTCGGTTTCCTGATCAACTTGCTGGTGGTGTTCGGTGTCAGCTTCGAATTCCCGCTGCTGATCGTCATGCTCAACATGGCAGGGCTGCTGACCTATCAGCGGCTCAAGGCGTGGCGGCGCGGCCTGATTTTCGCGATGTTCGTCTTCGCGGCGGTGTTCACGCCCGGCTCGGATCCGTTTTCGATGACGGCGCTCGGGGTAGCGCTGTCGGTGCTCCTCGAGTTCGCCATCCAGATCTCGCGCCTGCACGACAAGCGCAAGACCAAGCGCGAAGCCCAAGCCATGATCCCCGACGACGAAGCGTCGGTCATCGAGCCGCCCGAGCCGATACCCCAGCCGACACCCGAGCCGTCGCTGTCAGCCGGGCAACATGACGACATCACCTAGATGTCCGCGATGTCGGCGTCTCATGGCGGCACTGTGACCGAGCTGGCCGAGCTGGCCCGGTTCACCGCGGAGCTGCCTTTTCCGCTCGACGACTTTCAGCAGCGGGCCTGTGCGGCCCTGGAAAGAGGCCACGGTGTGCTGGTCTGCGCGCCGACCGGCGCCGGCAAGACGGTGGTCGGCGAATTCGCGGTGCACCTGGCGCTGGCGTCCGGCGGCAAGTGCTTCTACACCACGCCGCTCAAGGCCCTGAGCAACCAGAAGCACACAGACCTGACGCTGCGCTACGGCCGAGACCGGATCGGGCTGCTCACCGGCGACATGTCGGTGAACGCGGACGCGCCCGTGGTGGTGATGACCACCGAAGTGCTGCGCAACATGCTCTACGCCGATTCGCATGCACTGCAAGGACTTTCCCACGTGGTGATGGACGAGGTGCATTTCCTTGCCGACCGGATGCGGGGTCCGGTGTGGGAGGAGGTGATCCTGCATCTGCCCGACGAGGTGCGGGTGGTCAGCCTGTCGGCGACCGTGAGCAACGCCGAGGAGTTCGGCGGCTGGATCCAGACCGTGCGCGGCGACACGACGGTGGTTGTCGACGAGCATCGTCCGGTTCCGCTGTGGCAGCACGTATTGGTGGGTAAGCGTCTGTTCGACCTCTTCGACTACGGGAAAGCAGAAGCCGCCGACGGGCCCTCCGCCCCCCGCCAGCCGCGCGTCGACCTGGAACTGCTGCGGCACATCGCACATCGCCGGGAGGCCGACCGGATGTCGGACTGGCAGCCGCGGCGGCAGTCTGGCCGGTCCGGACAGGGATCCGGACGGGGAAGCCGGCCCGGCCGGCCGCGGTTCTATCGGCCACCGGCGCGACCGGACGTGATCGCGATCCTGGATTCCGAGGGACTGTTGCCGGCGATCACGTTCGTGTTCTCACGGGCGGGTTGTGACGCCGCGGTGCAGCAGTGCCTGCGCTCGCCGCTGCGGCTGACCAGCGAAGAGGAACGCGCGCAGATCGCCGAGGTGATCGAGCACCGGTGCGGTGATCTCGCGGACGCCGACCTGGCCGTGCTGGGCTACTACGAGTGGCGCGAGGGGCTGCTGCGTGGGCTGGCGGCCCACCACGCCGGGATGCTGCCGGCGTTCCGGCATACCGTCGAGGAACTGTTCACCGCCGGCTTGGTCAAGGCGGTGTTCGCCACCGAAACCCTGGCGCTCGGCATCAACATGCCCGCCCGCACGGTGGTGCTCGAGCGGCTGGTGAAGTTCAACGGCGAGCAGCATGTGCCGTTGACGCCGGGGGAGTACACCCAGCTGACCGGGCGCGCCGGCCGGCGCGGCATCGATGTCGAGGGCCACGCGGTGGTGCTGTGGCATCCCGCCGAAGAAACCACCGAACCGTCCGCGGTGGCCGGCCTGGCCTCCACCCGCACGTTTCCGCTGCGCAGCTCGTTCGCGCCGTCGTACAACATGACGATCAACCTGGTCCAGCGAATGGGCCCCGAGCAGGCACATCAGTTGCTGGAGCAGTCGTTCGCCCAATATCAAGCCGACCGGTCCGTCGTCGGCCTGGTGCGTGGTATCGAACGCGGGCAGCAGATGCTCGACGAGATCGCTGCCGAGCTGGGCGGGGCGGATGCGCCGATCTTCGAGTACGCCCGGCTGCGTGCCCGGGTTTCGGAGATGGAGCGCGCGCAGTCGCGCGCGTCGCGGTTGCAACGGCGGCAGGCGGCCAGCGATGCGCTGGCCGCGCTGCGTCGAGGCGACATCATCACCATCACCCACGGTCGGCGCGGGGGGCTGGCGGTGGTGCTCGAGTCCGCCCGCGACAGCTCCGATCCGCGGCCGTTGGTGCTCACCGAACACCGGTGGGCGGGCCGTATCTCGTCGGCGGACTATTCGGGCGCGTCGGCGCCGGTCGGATCGATGTCACTGCCCAAGCGGGTCGAACACCGTCAGCCCAGGGTCCGCCGCGACCTGGCCTCGGCGCTGCGATCCGCCGCCGAGGGCCTGGCGATTCCGCCCACACGCCGTCGCGGCACAGAGGACGCCGCGTTTCACGATCCGGAGCTGGCGTCGGTGCGGGCGCAATTGCGTCGCCATCCCGCGCACAACAGCGTCGGTCTCGAGGAGCGGATGCGCCAGGCCGAGCGCTACCTGCGCATCGAACGCGACAACGCCCAGCTAGAGAAAAAGGTTGCCGCAGCTACTAATTCGCTGGCCCGGACGTTCGACCGGATCGTCGGGCTGCTTACCGAGCGTGAGTTCATCCAAGGCCCGGCCACCGATCCGCATGTCACCGACGACGGCCGGCTGCTGGCCCGCATCTACAGCGAGAGCGACCTGCTGGTGGCCGAATGCCTGCGCACCGGTGCCTGGGCGGACTTGAAACCAGCCGAGTTGGCGGCGGTGGTCTCGGCGGTGCTGTACGAGACTCGGGGCGGGGACGGGCCGAGCGGCGCGTTTGCCGCCGAGGCGCCCACCCCGCGGTTGCGGCAGGCGCTGCATCAGACGTCGAAGCTGTCGATCGCGCTGCGCGCCGACGAGCAAACCCACCGGATCGCCCCGAGCCGCGAGCCCGACGACGGCTTCGTCACCGCCATTCATCGCTGGGCGCGGACCGGCGACCTGTCCGCGGCGCTGGCCGCTGCCGACCCGGCAGGCACCGGTTCGCCGTTGCTGGCGGGGGATTTTGTACGGTGGTGTCGGCAGGCGCTCGACTTGCTGGATCAGGTTCGCAACGCGGCCCCGGATGCTGAGCTGCGTGCGACCGCCAAGCGCGCTATCAATGACGTTCGGCGCGGCGTCGTCGCAGTTGACGCCGGGTAGGCTGGGCCCGAGCTACCGTTGCATCGGGGATGAGAACCGGACCCGTTCGGGCCAGACACACAGGGACTGAGGAGAAACGATGAGCGGACCGCACGGATCGGACCAGCAGTGGCAGCCGCCCGGCGAGGGTGGCGATCGGTCCTCGGAACCGACCCAGGTGGGATCGCCTTGGCAGCAGCAGCCGGGCCACGAGCAGCCGGGCCACGAGCCGACGTGGCAGGCTCCGGCGTACACGCCGCCTGCGGAGTACCCGCAGTACCAACAGCCGGCCGAGCAGGCATACCCGCACCAGCCGGGCCAGTACGGTCAGCCGGACCAGTACGGTCAGCCTCAGTACGGCCAGCCCGGCCAGTACGGCCAGCCCGGCCAGTACGGCCAGCCGGGCCAGTACGGCCAGCCTCAGTACGGCCAACCCGGCCAGTACGGCCAGCCGGACCACTACGGTCAGCCGGGTCAGTACGGTCAGCCGGGCCAGTATCCGCAGCAGTACGCGCCCTACGAGCAGCCGGGTAAGAAGCGTTCGGGTGCGCTGATCGGGGGCATCGCCGGCGTGATCGCCTTTCTGCTCATTGCGGTTGTGCTGGTGCTCGGCTTCTGGGAGCCCGGGTTTTTCGTCACCACCAAACTCGACGTCAACAAGGCGCAGTCCGGGGTGCAGCAGGTCCTCACCGACGAGACCAACGGGTACGGCGCCAAGAACGTCAAGGACGTCAAGTGCAACCACGGCCAAGATCCCACCGTCAAGAAGGGCGGCACCTTCGACTGCAGCGTCAGCATCGACGGCGCCCAGAAGCACGTGACGGTGACCTTCCAGGACAGCAAGGGCACCTACGAGGTGGGCCGGCCGCAGTAGCGCGTCAGCTGGGCAACGCGTCGAGCGCTTTCTGCAAACGGCCGATCGACGACCCGACGCCCAATTCGGTCGCCAGCTTGGCGGTGCGTCTGGGGTGCGCGGCGACCAGCGGTAGCTCGTCGGTGGGCGTCGAAAGCTTGACGGGCGCGTCGGTGGCAACCCGGACCACCCGGCCCGCGGCCTCGATGTAATCGGTGGCGGCAAGCAGTTTCGCGCGTAGACCCTTGGCCATCTTGGATTTGGGATCGTGTGCGGCGGCGAGGATCTGTTCCAGCGAGCCGTGCTGAGCCAGCAGGGTGGCCGCCGTCTTCTCACCTACGCCGGGCACACCGGGCAGGCCGTCGGATGGATCGCCGCGCAGCAGCGCCAGCTCGGCGTAGGCCGCTCCGGCCCGATCCGCCGGCACCCCATACTGGTCGGCCACCTCGGCCGGCCCGAACAGGCTGGCTTTGGCTAATCCACGGCCCAGGTAGAGCACCCGGACCGAGACGGGATCGTCGGCGACCACCTGCAGCAGATCGCGGTCTCCGCTGACGACCACGACCGGGTCACGGCGTTCCTGTGCCGCCAGCGTGCCCAGCACGTCGTCGGCCTCGAAACCTTCTGCACCCGCCGTCGGAATCCCGAACGCGTCCAGCAGCTCCATGATCATGTCGATCTGTGGGGTCAGGTCGTCGGGCACTTCCTCGATGTCGGGCTCGCCCGCCGGCTCCGGCTCGGCCACCCGATGCGCCTTGTACGACGGGATGAGGTCCACCCGGAATTGCGGCCGCCAATCCAGGTCGAGGCAGACCGCCAGTCGGGCGGGTCGCTGCTGGGTGATCACCACGGCCATCGAGTCGATGAATCCGCGCACGGCATTGACCGGCCGGCCGTCGGGAGCGGTGATCGACGAGGGCACCCCGAAGTACGAGCGGAACCACATGCTGGCGCCGTCGAGCAGCAACAGGGGTGTGGGCATGCGGGCAATCTTTTCATGCCGCCCTTTTCACCCGGCCCAACGTCGACTTGTCGTCGCCCATCCGGCGAAATCGCCACATCAACTCGACGATCGGCGCGTGCGGTTAGCCTGGCTGTCATGGATTCTGACCGATTCGACGCCGCGGTGTATGCCCGCCGGCTGGCTGCCGCGGCGGCCGCGACCGCCGAGGCCGGGCTGGCCGGCCTGGTGATCACCCCGGGTTATGACCTGCGCTACCTGATCGGCTCGCGAGCTGACACGTTCGAGCGGCTCACCGCGCTGGTGTTGCCGGCCTCCGGTGAGCCGACTGTTGTGGTGCCGAGGCTCGAGTTGGCGTCGCTCAACGGATCGGCCATTGCGGAACTGGGTCTGGCGGTGCGTGATTGGGTCGACGGCGACGATCCATACCAGCTGGTGGGCGCCGCGTTGGGCGGGGCCCCCGTCGCGACGGCCGTCACCGATTCCATGCCGGCGCTGCACTTGCTGCCGCTGGCCGGTGTGCTCGGCGTGGTGCCGATGCTGGCCACCGATGTGCTGCGCACCCTGCGGATGCTCAAGGAGGAGTGCGAGATCGACGCGCTGCGCAAGGCCGGATCGGCCATCGACCGGGTGCACGCCCGAGTGCCGGAGTTCTTGCGTCCGGGCCGCACCGAGGCAGACGTTGCCGCAGATATCGCCGAAGCCATTGTCGCCGAAGGGCATTCGGATGTGGCATTCATCATCGTCGGCTCTGGCCCACACGGCGCCGACCCGCACCACGGTTATTCGGATCGTGAACTGCAAATCGATGACATCGTCGTCGTCGACATCGGGGGAGTTTACCAGCCCGGATACCACTCGGACTCCACCCGGACCTACAGCATCGGTGAACCCAGACCCGATGTGGCGCAACAGTATTCGG
>Ga0335072_10008351_pt1 | contig 15018 bp, 14 predicted proteins | sample Lox_Sample_21_FD_206725 | JGI IMG/M metagenome (GOLD analysis project Ga0335072, IMG submission 206725) | Soil microbial communities from Loxahatchee National Wildlife Refuge, Florida, United States - Lox_Sample_2.1 | ecosystem: Environmental > Terrestrial > Soil > Wetlands | place: USA... | reverse complement strand
GAGTCGACTGGCCGAGCTGGGATGAGGTGGGTGAGGGACTGTGAAGACGGGGTGATCGATGGTGAAGCAGCTCACCCAGAGTGGGTGTAGATCACCAAGCTCGCGTGATTTGGTGGGTGAGGGCGGCGACGACTTTATATTGCCCAAAGTGGAAGTGTGCAGATTACTCTCCCGGGTTAGGTTCTCGACTTTCTGACATGGACTAGGGTAGCTGATGAGAGGTCGAGTTTGGATGTAATGCGGCTATTGCCAGGAAATCAGAGAGTGAAATGAAACCAATCAATCAATTCATATGATACAAGTATAATATAAAATGTAGCCAGCCGGCAGATATCCCTATAGAGCAATATCCCTTGAATGACGACCCGGAGCAGACAGACAGCGCAGGCGTGACAAAGGAAATTGTGTGTGTTGTGTGCCAGTATCGCAACGAACGACTATTACCGCACCCGCATCCGCAGAGTTCCAGAGTTTCTCAAACGCCATCCCTCATGCTTTAAGTGTATTCCACTACTCTCTGACCACTCACTCACTCACTCACTCACTCGCAGCCGCAACCGCGCGTCCCCCACGATAAGTCACACTTCTTTTCCTCCAACAAGCTCGCAACCGCCTAAGCCATCACAGCAGCCTTCTCACTATCCACGTTAGTCTCCTTCTTCACGACCTTTTTCCGCATGACCGCGTCCTGGCCGCCCAGTCTCCTGTCCAGCGCACGCTCTAACTTGGCTCCCAACGCCAGCTTGCTCAGATTCTCCGTCTTCTCGACGCTCGGCACGAAGCGCTGCGAGGCGAGCTTCTTGTTCTCGAGCTTCTCGAGCCCCTCGGTGATCTGGGTTATCTCCTGCTGCACGCTGTCTTGCGAGGGGGCCAGCGACGGCGCAAGTGTCGGCGCCATGGAGTACGTGCTGTAGCGGGTCGAGGTCCGGTTCGAGGTCACCTTTGGGGGGAACAGGTTAGTCATCCGAGGGGATAGGTTTAGCCGTTTGCGATGCTCGTCTCGTTGAAGAGAGCGGAAAGGGGCGGGAGGGTTAGGGCATGGATGTGACTCACACTGGGTGCCATGATCGGACGAGAGGATTCCAAAGACCTGCCCATTGTTCCCTCCTCTAGGTATCGCGAACTTTTGGTAGGCAGAATTGTAGGAAGGAAGGGGCGAGGTCGAGTTCGAATAGCGCTGTGTGGCTATTTGTGTGCGAATGGAGGATTTTCGACAATGTATATGTTATGAGCTCGCAAAATTTCGTAAAGTGTGGTGGCCGCGCCGGGAGGTTTGTCTCAAAACTCAAACAGGAGAATTTGGAGAGGGGGTCGCCGGCTCGCCGCGAATGTGCGTGCACGGCCGGGCTGGCGGGAAGGAGATCTATGCGATCAGCTTAAAACGGCCCTTCTGTGCGCTTTAATATATTCGAGATCTTACCGGAGCGATGAGATATGATGATTCCCTATATTCGGACTGAAGACAGTGAGTTTTGGAGTTGCCCCTGGCGGAAGAGTTGTTTTGCCGGTGGAGAATGTTTCGATTCAGGCCGACCGTCGGAGGGTCAACGAGAAAGATGCGACGAGGAGTATGCGGGGGGGTCGATTGTATATCCGATGCACGAATTGTATGAACAAATATGCGCGAGCTCGTCAATGTGTTGATGAAGTTTGTTGTTTTGTTTCGTAGGAGAGAAGGAGCGGGAAGAGAGTAGGGAGAAATGGTTCGATGATTTGTGACATCTAATAGAATAGAGTTAAGGAATTGGCGGGCCCCCTTTGGACCAAAAGGGCTGACGGTTGGGCGTTTGACGGTGTTCCCGGGGACTCAGACTCAGACTCAGACTCAGCCAAACAGGGCCCACGCTGCTAGCGAATTAGGTTACTGCTTTATGCCGCGAGAGGTGTCATGCACCCACCCGTGACACGTTCATCACAGCGCCAAGGCCCACCTGAAAACGTGGCAGCCCAACAACAGATCGCTGTGTGGTGCCTAAGAATAGAAGCTTCCAGCACCCTTCTAGACGTGCCTGAAACGCCCTAAATCGCCGTGCGCGGGACGGCCCATTTGCATTCAACTCTTGCTGAGATGCACCGGTAGTTCTTCACGGCATTCCCTGACCTAATCACCTGCAAGCACAACCTAAATCCATCATCCTGCGAACGCGCATGAACCATTGCGCAACGCTAGAGTGTTCTTGCTCTGCTACTGTTTCTGCTGTAAAGCAAGCTAGGGTAGTGTGCAGGCCCTCCACAAATTCCCAATCAATGAGTAAGCTGCTGTTTTCAGGCCTCACCCAGACCCCCTCTCCTGAAATGAGAAGAAAGATTAAAATGGCATAGTGTCGATTTTTAGGGTCCTACTAACTACACCGCTTGCCGATCAAGGTAGGTATTGATTTTCTGCCAATATATCTCCCAAACTAAGACACTCACTTTGCGGTTTCTTGTGTTGGAAGTGCGTACTGATTAAATCAGTTGGGACTAATTATTATTTTAGAAACTCAGCTTTCTTCCGATATCTAAGACTTTCTGCTATTTTCTATATCATGACTTTTGGCTTTGTTAGGCTAAACGTTGGGTGTTAGTTCTACAGTAATGTTCCTCGCTTCTCACAATTTAGCGAACCCAACTACTAAATACCCTTAAGCCTTTAGTGATGAATGAGAGTCTGTAAACGAGAAATATCAAAATCAATACTCGACATTCAACTTAATCAAACAACGTTTGTGAATATTAAATATAGCTGAAAACTTTTAGAGACGATAGAGGAAAAGCACTTCTGAGTCCTTCTTGAGCTTTAGAAAACTTTGCCCATATTTTGTTCCATTATGGTACGTGTTGCGTACTGCTCTCCTCGAAAACTCAAGTGTGTACCCCAAAGAGGGGTCGCTGCGGCATCCTTATATCTCAGGCTAGTAGAGCTGTAACCTTCGCAACAATCTTCCATATGTCGAGTTTATCAGGTGTTCTGTCTGCGACTGGGGCAGGACAAATCAGTAAGAGGGTTCATGTACGTCAGACGTGGATCGCAGATATCCAATAGTCTATATGCGGTGCACGTTAGTACTTGGCCTGCGAAAAGGCATTTTATTGGTGCTCCTTCAGCCACTGTCACAACGGGCAAAACAAGGTTTTGTTGCACGCAAGGCTGTTGGGTAAAAATCCTACTGGGCATTGCAGTCTTCTTGCGTATAATGCCCAGGCACACCCACATTAAGCGCCGGTCCTTATCTTCTTTTATTTCCGTTCTTCTTCTGTTCGTCAAATACCAATTACTACATATCATATTCAGATGCAGAATGGATCGCTCTTCTAAGAAAAGCTCTTCCCAACGTCGTCCACGCCCGCCGACTCCTTTCCACCCACCTCCACCTTATGAGGGTACTGAAGAGCCAGAGAGTTCCAATCCCATAATTATTGCCGTGTTTGGGAAGACCGGCACAGGCAAATCAAGTTTTATTAAGGGAGTCACTGGACAAGATTTGAAAATCGGACATGGTCTTGAATCCTGTCAGCAAATCCAAGCTTCAGAGTAGTCATACGATTTTAAATAGTGAATCTTGCTTATGATCCTATAGGCACCGAAGAGGTCGAACCGGTTCGCTACAGAATCGGCGATCAAGACGTTATATTAGTAGATACTCCAGGATTCGATGACACAAATGTCAGTGACACAGATATCCTACAACGAATAGCGGATTGGTTGAAGCAAAGTTATGATGATGGAGCGCTCCTAACGGGAATAATCTATCTTCACCGCATCTCAGATCAACGAATGGACGGTGCTTCAATGAAGAACTTGAGAATGTTCCGTAGATTATGCGGCACCAACAACTTCCGGATGGTCAAGTTGGCGACGACGATGTGGGAAAAGGTTTCAGAGGAAGAAGGAGCACGCCGGCAAGACCAGCTCAAGAAAGAATATTGGAAGGACATGATTGATCAAGGTTCCACCGTCCACCGAATATCCGACGACCCTCAAGACGCAATCAAGCTTGTTAAAAGCTTCCTCGGCGGAACTACAACAATCTTGCAATTGCAAGATGAGCTAAGAAGGGGTAGGACTCTGGGCCAGACAGAAGCTGGCGCCGCAATCCAAGAAGATATCGAAAGGCTACGTCTTCAATACGTGAAAGATCTCCAGGAAGCGAAGGAGGAGATGAGAGCGGCTCAGAGAACTCGTGCGTCGTCGGGTTGTACAATCAGATACCCAAGTTACTAACTATAGAATAGGCGATAAAAGGTATGAGAGGCAGTTGAAAGCGGAACTAGATCGTCTGAACAAGAGGATGGATGATATGAAAAAGGATGAGGCAAAACTAAAAGGGACCAAGAAGCGTCGGCCAAATAATCGGAAGCGTTGGTGGCAATCGAGATGGATGTGCTTGGGGTGCAAAGAAAAGAGTCGGCAGAGTGGGAAGTGGACTTGCGAGAAGTGCGGGATGAAACAGAGAAACGTTAAGTATTGATTGAGTACAGTAAGTTGTAATGAACATGAACATGAACATGAACATGATAGCAAAATTTGGAAGAACAGAGCCATTGGTTCTCACTCCTCTATTTAACAACCTTAATGGGAGCCTTGACTCCAGTATCAACCCAACAAAGAATCCGTGCCATGAAACAGGTGAATTGTGAAGATTCCGTCAAGGCTTCCTTTCATGGCACCTTTACCCATACGGCATGCGTATTCCTATCATCACTACTTGACAGCCACTTGGCAACCTTCCCATCCCACGTCTTCCACCCAAATACATCCACCATGCCATCATCATCACCCGGTAGTATGCCATCTTCCGTGACTTCGGTGAGCGAAACAAGCTGCGCATCCCATTCCATTCCAACCTCAAAAGCACCAATCTTATCCTCGAGACCCACAACTTTCGCGCTTCCTCTCGCCCCAGATAGAGCACCTCCTCAATGTTCAACTTCGCCTTACCACCCTCTCCCGGCTTCATAGCCCCTGCCGCGAAACAAGCAGTGACTGTCTCGCCGCCTCCAGGATACTCAGAGAATACTCACCACTTATATCCGTTCCAAGCCCTACATCAATCCCTCCATCGAGAAGCCATCAGATCCTTGCCTCTCCTGAGGTAATCGAACTCTCTGCTCTCGGTTGTTTGACAGAATCAAAATTGAAGATGCCCAAATGGCCTCGTTGAGATGCTCCTAGAACAACAGCAACGGTTGAAGAACTGACACTGCAGTAGCATTCACTAGCTTATTCCTTCCCAAAATGGGTGATGTTGCCGAGTATTGATTTTCCAGCGTTATCTATATCTCTTACCGCTATTTCCCCTCCTGTCGTTAGAAATATCCGTCGTTATGATATTCGATATACTAAATATCGCCGGGGGTTATTGAACACTCGATCTTAAGCTAGTTAGGTGAACGGGCAGTGAAATTGGGCGAGCCGTTCTTAAACATAACGAAATAACGAAGAGAACTTAGTGAAGTGTGCAGCGTAAGGTGGAGGAACGAAGCCCCCTAGCAGAGGAGAGGAAGACAGGAGAACAGGACAAACCCAGCAAGGGAGCAAATAAATGACCATCGTAAAACCCATCATTCTTTGTATATTCAAAGCAGTACTAAAATCCATCGCCGATGAACTCCTCTCTCACACACACACACACACACCACACCCGTTAAAACCTCCGCATTCATACATGCCAAATCCTCACCTCCACCCTCCCCACCAAAGAAGACGTCTAAAAGAGAACTCACAAACTGACCGAATGATCACCCTGCCCCCCCCCCGCCGCCCCGCCGCGCCCCCCCCGCCCGGGGGCGCGGCCCCCCACCCCGTCCTCTTACACCGCTCGCAAGCCTCCTCCTGCACCTCAAACCTCTCCCTGCGATCCTCCCTACACAACCGCTCATTGATACCCACCCGTAACTCAAGATTTCGAGACCTTCGCCCCGCCCGCTCGCCGCGCGCGCCACGAGAGCTCGCGTGTCTGCGAAGTGGGCGCGCTGGATGAACGCCAGGTATTGGCCTTTTGTGGCCGCAGCGGGAGTGGAGGGCGTAGATGGGGTGGACACATGTGAGATATGCTTTTCTGGATGAAACGACGGTCCCCGATCAGCGATTTTGATATTAGGGGTGCAAAGAGTAGATCTTTTAAAGCGAAGGCTGTGGAAGAGAGAATGATATGTGTAGATTTTCTTATAGAGAATCTCAAGTAGCACAACGTCTAAATTTTTCTTTTGTGTGCAGGGTTACTAGAGTGGGTGGTGGGTACTGAATGACGAAAGGAACAAGGTTCATTGCGGAGGTGAGACAGAGCTCCCATCATTCACCTGCTCACGAGCCCCTCTCTAATCAACCATTCAATACCGACCAAACCTCCCTCGACCGCCTCCTCTAGAATCCGCTGCACATCTGCGGCTTTGCCCTCATCGCCCTTCTCTCCTCGTCCCCCATCGATCAACTCTCGCAACTTGCCCCGCTCTCCGCTTAACGCTTCCACTAGAGCCTGCTTCACAACCGCCTCCTTCCGCTCCTCGACGTCCTCCTCGTGCCTCGTCTTGCTAGCAATTGCATGGTTCTCCGCACCTCTATAATACGTCCCTGCATTCTTCAACAAGACCGCTGCGCTCTTGACCGCGGACGGAAACGCAACAGGCGGCTGGCTGAGCTGATACCGCAACAGCTCGACGTCACCACGGAGGAGGTGGATGGCAGCGAGGTTTTGAGCTGTGGGTTGCTTCGACGCGGCGGTTAAGGCGTCGAGCGCGGCGGTTAGGGCTGTCCAGCGGGAGGAGGCACCTGACTGTGGGTCGGCCAGCTGAGCGCCGAGAGCAGAGCTATATGCTATGAGGGCTTCGGCTTTGTCGCAGAGGCCTTCGGGGTCATGCTCAAGATCCAGCTTGCCGAAGGCTTCATCCAGTGCTCGTTGGTAGGTTGAAGCATCCATGTGTTGGCATCTGAAGTTTGCATTTGCGAGGGCGGCAATGAAGTTTGCGCGGGTGAGGGCCGCTTCTTCTTCTCTATCGGTGCCCATAATATAAGCTGGGAGCTTGGCAGTTAGGAGGCCGGTTGAGTATTCCTCGATCCAGGCTAAGCCTCGGCCTTCATCGGCTGTGATGAGTTCGCAGAGAAGGGTGAGGGTTTCTAGTTGGGCGAGGACGGTGTCGAGGAGGGTGTCACTAGTGACGGGTTCTACTATCGTCGCCCAACGCTCTTCTACGGTCGGAGAACTGCCGGCTTCGGAAAGCATTGTATTTGGTGCGGTGACACTGCTAGACGTCGCTGGGGAGCTAGTTGCTTCTGAATCTTGGATCTCAATCTCGGGATGTTGAGGGGCTTGAGTTGCGGTTTCCTCTTGTGCTTGTGATTCTGCATAGTGAAACTCCTGAAGAGTAAGACAGCGCTGAAAGAGTTCAATAGCTTCCTCTAGGAGTTTTAAACCATCGTCCTTCGATACAGAGCCAGATCGGTCCTCGGATAGAGCCTCAACAAGGCTGGTGAGAACTTGAGCAGTATTGCTGAGAACATTAGTGCACGAAATAAAACCAACACAGCAATCATAGACCATTTTAGCAACTAAAGGCAAAAGTGCAAGTGATGATATGATTTGAGGATCAATGACCATTCCATGTCGCAATTAAACCCAAAGAGGAAATTTTAAACATACAACAACACGTCGGCATTGTCCTGGCGAAGATTCAACGCGACACGACTCGATTCTAGGGAAGTCTTCAGCAGATCTACTAACGTGCCTGGAAGTTGCGCCGCTAGGCGCGGATGCTGTGTGAGTTCATATTGTACGCGCGCTCTGCTTGACAGTCAGCTGATATTGCCAGACAAAGCTGGAATCAAGCAAACATACTTGTTGTACGCCAAGTCAAAGGAGATGGGAAACTTCTTTAATCCCTCTTCATACGTATCAATGGCTCGGACGAAGAAGCGAGTGGACTATAGAGTCAGGATATAGACAATGGTGGCTGCTAATCGCACAAACCTTTGCCGCATCTCCACCCCGCCATTTCTCTCCAGCTTCCTCGAAATCGACTCCAGCTACACAGACTCGTCATTAGCCGTGATCCGACACCGAACGACGTCAGTGTCTAGTCATCGCATCATACCTGCAAGATAGTCATCTGCCGTCTGCGGCGTCTAAGTCACATGTGAGCCGTGCGTGCCCTTAACAAATCGTCCCCTTACAAGACACATATTCTACAGGCCTCACCTGGGCTGCATGTTTCGAAACTTTCTTCTTGTTTTCCTTTACAAATTGTTTTGGCTTAGGCATGATTGTGGCTTGTATGTGGAACTTTCGATAAAGGATACAGTGAGATTGTTGAGCCTCAGGCCGCAATGGAACAGTGCTATTAGCGAGCAGGCTAGTGCTGAGCGACTGAGACGTCACCGTAAATGGGCGGTGTTGATTTGCTCTCTATAATACTTCATGCTTTCAACATAGCATTCGATTTAAAGGAACATTACCAGCCTTAGGCAGCAAGTATTGTGCTAAATCGAGGGAACCGAGAATTTTCAGTGCTGTTTGCATTTTCCTCACTCCACCTCCGAATGCTAACCTATAATGGTTAGATAACCCATAAGGGTTAGACTGGATGCCTTATAACTACAACCAGTTGTGTCTGTCATACAGTGATGCTTTCCAATGAGGAAACTAAGAACTTTGACCCGTAACTCTTGATTCCCGGTCAATGTTGGAAATATAAAAATATGTGCGCAGCATAAAATTGATTGAATTGCCTGATGATGATCGAACTCGACAGTACGTAAGTCCACTATATCTCCGGGAGCAGTTTTCTAAGAAAAGGTCTCGTAGGATCCATAGAATCTGTAGGCTTCGCAATTCCTGCAGAAACTGCAGGAGCCATGGGATCATCTGAAGGAACATAGCTGTTATTCTAATAGTCACCGGCCTCCAATTTCAGTGAAATTTCTACGATATTCCACAGAGCCTGGACAAAAATCTTCTATGAGGTTCGATGCTCTGAATGAACGCCTATTCATACTAGTATTTAGTCCTCCATAGTAATTCAGTTCTTTCAGTTCAATTCAATCTAAGTCATTCATTTCTCATCTCATTTGTCGCTGCACATATTGAAGTCTAACATTCTACATAGATTTTTGTCACTGGCAAGGCAGAGTGAGATCAAATACCGTCATATGGAAAGGACAACTAAACTACAGAAAGAAGAGAAGGTTCCTGGGAGCGGTAGCAAATACTGACAGCAGTGAATGAACAAAGGCGCTAAGTGGAAAGCACGTGCTTGCTTTCTCGTAACACATCACGAGTATCCAGAGACTGATATCCAGAATGTTCTCTTCTGTAGAGGACACGTTGTCCTCTACAGATGTCAGGCATAGATAATCGTAGATAGTCAATAGACAGACAATAGACTTTCATATTTCATCACGAGGTCTCCAATGGGAAGGAATATTTGGGTGTTAGACGGTCTAAGTACACAAGAAAAGTGTAGCAAGGCAGGCCCAAAGAATACCAAGCGTACCACGCGCATTTGGAGAGGAGATGTAATGGACGATATCGGTTGGGACAGTGCATTTAGTCGTGAAAGTGGTCATATTTGATGATTTTGTAGGTTGAAAAGGACTGAAGTGGGAAGAAGACAGAGTATTATACTCTATAAAACTCAGATGATGGTTACTTCTATCCTTTCGCATTGCGCAAACCAATCTCTATCCCCAATAACTGCGACTCCTATCCTCGTGAAACACTGTTTGTAGAGTCCAACAGGTATTAGCGCCAAACAGAATGTCTCGGGCCTTGTGTTCTCATCTTCATCATTCCTCACATCTCGGAGAATAGGAAGGCACCAAACCGGACACTCTACCCAATCTCCGTCATCAGCATCAACTCTACCAATCAACTCCCTCGTCTCAGGGTCAATGACATTAGGATCATCCACATACCGTCCCTCCACGCCATCCTCCCACGCCCAGACATCTGCCCGCTTGAGCAGTCCTCGAACCCGCAAACTCCCATCTCTGACCTGCCCAAAGGGATTCTGACCCTGCAGATCGATACTGCTCTCCACGAGCTCAAAGCACGTCTCAGAATGTCTATCTGCGTCCCCTTCAACTCCCACTACCGCCTCACCATCCACAGTCATAAATTCCCGTACATGATCCCAGTTCACGAAGCCGTTGTCAACGCTAGCCCACGACCAGCTGGGCGCACGGTATTCAGCGCTCCGCTTTGCGAATGGGATCTGACGCAGCTCGTCGGACTGGATTTGGTCAAGGAGCCTCTGCTTCATGATGATCTGGCTTGGCGTTCGCCACACGAGACCTCGAGCTAAGTCTCGTTTCCAGATACCGGCGAGGTATTTGTCGTGATTCAGGGCTTGGATCTCGCTGGCGAGACCGGATAGGCCGGGGAGCGTGTCGGATGTGAAAGTTAGGTTTCGCTGGGTATACTGTTCTACAATGTCGAACCAGATGTTGTGCTTGCATTGCGGGCCGTGAGTATTGACAAGCGTTTGCAGGTCATGAAGTGTCCGAAAGCAGTCGGTCTGTAGAGGTGTGGTGATGGTGGTGTCTTCTTTGATAAGGCCTTCGAAGATCCGTCGACTGGTACAGATCCAGCTCATCTCTTGCCATCCAAAGCATAGAATACGCGGGCTCATAATTCTCTCCTGGAGGCACCAGGCACGGCTGTCAAGCAATGACATAAATCTTGGATTTCGGTTGAGTTCGCCAGTTCTGCTTTTGTGATTGGGCACTTGGCTAGTGATGACAGCGACTTTTTCGTCAATGCCATGGAGTTGAATGTTGAGACGACATGGTTGGAGGCTGAGGGGATTCCGTTTAACAAAACAGCCAATAGACCCATCTTTAGCGTCTATGGCGGCAATTGTGACACAGGCTGAGGCGTAGTACTTTCCCATTTTAGAGCTCTCAATTTCCCAGTCATGCGCTGAATCTTGGATAATACAGAGTGAGTCAATCCAAAGATACATTAAACCAAGGGCTCTCGTCACTACTATGGCATCTTGAAACGTTTTCGATAATTCATTGAAAGGGATGTTTGAACATCGGGGCTTTAGGTTTTCTTCGATGGTGGTAATAATTCGATGGCTCCCCCAGCAATGACTAAGGATAGCGTAGCTGGCGACTTCGTCCGTGCTTATATGTAAACGAACATCTTGAGAACTGACGTCAATGACTCTCGTTGGTAGAGTGACTTGACCGCCATGATAAGGTGAACAGCCTTCATGGTCGTTAATGCATTCATCCAACCATGACCTTGCCAGCCGAAGGTTGTCATAGCTCCCAGTGTTCGTGTCAATCGAGGGATCAGTAACTGTCAGAGAGACTGCTATAGCCTCTAACATACTCAGCCTTATATCCCCAGTCAGCACGGATCTACTCACGGGGTAACGTGATGTCCAAGTAGGCATGCCCGACAAAACTGTAGGGGACAAGGCCTCCGCATGATACTCGGATTGCTCTCGGTACAGTTTCATCTCCAACCAGGCGATAATCGAGCCAAAACCGGCCCATATTAGGCACAGAAGTCTCCAGACCCCCATATGAGTACCATATTTGAGCACAAAGGTGGCACCCCGAATTTCCCGATGATCGTAGGTCTTCCAACGATGGCTGATGGGGATAGTAGAATGGACCTCGTGGGGTGACCTTGGTTGCCGATGCCTTTGGCAGTTCGGAAAGGGGAAATTGGTCCTGGAACGTAGCTAAAGGCTCGAACTTAACTCGTTGACAGATTTGACAGAGCATGTCTAGGATGGTGGGGTGGTACTGTAGTGCCACCAATAATTTGTCTCCTGTTTATTCATGCAATGACTACTAACTTTTTTGTCGCTTTATTCCAGAGCTGTCATGCACGATAACGGCTATCTTTTACTCTTATTTATATGTTGTTAACGCTGAACAGTACTGTTATATCACTAGGTGCTGAAGATGTTGATTTCACAAGTGTGAAGCGCATCGCTTATTGTAGCCTAAGGCAGAACTGAGGAGGCTGTCCCGCCCACCACAACGTGCACTATCACTAAAATTAGGCAGCACCCGTAGAAAATCGATTATGGAAATACTTCGAGTATTATGAATTCTTGAGTGTAACACCTTCATTTTTTTAATTGAACAACCGGAACTTCCCTGACTGCGATATACTAAGGGCCACGTACTTTTTGAATAGTGTCGTCATTGTTGGTGGGTAGTTGAGGATATAATTTGGAGGAGATCTTGGGATTCGGCGGCTTAGCCAACACCGCCCCACTTCCACACATACTTTATGCTCGATAGTACTCTCCCCATCACTCTTCAAATCCATATTTTCGTTTATCGTCTTTCTAGGCGGATGGTTGAGTCAAGTTCGCCAAAGGTGTCGACAAGAGGTATCTTCTCCGTTGACAGAACTGCACGAGGCCTCTTAGACGACTGTCGGAGCCCGGCGTTATTGACATTTTACTAACCGCTTACTTTGCCGACTTGTTCGCCATCGAAGTCACTAGCTTCAAGTAATGTGAAAACATGTCAGTGCCATTTGGCTTCTCCATCGGCGATTTCATCACCGTTGGCGCTCTAGCGTATCAGATCGCTCAGGCCTTGAGCGAGACTCGTGGTGCCGTGTCAGATTACAGCTCCCTTATCGAACTGCTTAGGTCTCTTAGCGGGTCACTGCAAACAGTTTCAGACTTCATTAGTAGCCTCTCTATGAGAGCAGCGGTCAAGCCGGATATAGCATTGATCAACGGCATTAACTACCATGTGAAGTGCTGTCAGCGCCTTCTTTGCCAATTTACGGTAAATATTACCTCCTATAGTAATAGTTTTGATACTCTTCGAGATTGGCTGCTGATTTATTCTCTGGGGTTGCAGCTGGACTCGAAGAAGTACACTGAGAGCCTCTTTAATGGCAAAGGAAGATATTTGCAAAAGGAAATACGGAAGATCAAGTGGAGCTTGTACAAGGCGGACGACGCTCATAAATTAGAGCAGCGACTGCAAGGTCACGCCGATGCCTTTCAGGTATATCTGGTAGCTATTGGCATGTGAGTAGACAATGATTCGTAGAGTTTCCCAGAAAAATAAATGTTGCTGCTTGAGGCTGTCGATTCTATGCACGGATCCTGGAGGGTGCTTGGATAAGAGCCCAGGCTTTCAATTAGTTGAGAGCTTTGACCTCACCGGCAATGCCCTTGCTATGGCACTAAGGGCTCTCTAAGGGGAAATATCGTACGTCGTTTATAATACCCACTAAATCTCTTTTGTCATAACCAATGCTATAATTGTGTCAAGAATGAAGCTAATATGTCTACTAAAGTCAATCCCAGGTCCAATCTTCAGATAGACTTGAGGGTAGACTCGATAAAATTGACCGTTCTCTCAGTGAGATTTGCACTTTCGTGCAAGTTTCAAAGTATAATCAACCAAAAATACTCGGGTATCCTTGGCAAGGCGATAATTCAGGAAATACTATCTACCTTGAAGATGTCTTAGGACGCACCATGGATTTACCAGCGATTTTCTGCCGTGATCTTAGAGTATGTTGAGTACCTCTAATTTAATCAGTGTGATTTGCAGCGAATTCTACTGATCAACACTTTTAGTCATTTCAAGACACATTGGAGATCATGTTCCGGGACCATCCAGGCTACCGGAAAATCTGCGAAGGGGATTACGAACTAGTGGACGAGTCAGAAGGAAAGCTAATCACCTTTGGTCTACCAAATTCCTCTAAACCCGAAAGAGAATCTCGTCCAGTCCTCAAATCAGCAAAGGAATGGCAGAGGAGAGTCTTCCCTGGCGTTGGCGTCGCAATGAATATTATTCTCCGTGGGCATATGCCAGCCCCCCCCTCAAAGCCACTACCGGTAGTGCAGAAGCAATGTCCCAGATGTCAGACATTAAATAGTGGGAGGATATCTGGAGGCTTCATGACTTGGTAAATTTGCTAATTTCTCACATGCCTTTATTTTATTTTCACGAACAACACTTGAAAGGTAAAACATTGACAGCCGCATTAAGGCGTTAGCTATATCCATTGAGTATGACGAACGGGCAAAATTGTGGGAAATGAGCAAGGCTCATGAACCTGACTGTCTCTTCTTTATCTCGTGTCAGTCGACTCTTCGAATATTAACTCTGCTATTTGATAGTCATATATGCCATCTGCGATTTCGGAGCTCCTTTCGAGAGAAAAATACTCTAAATAGCTCTGGGTGGCCTGAAGCAACCTTTTCACTAGATGACTGGCCCAGATCAGACGGAGCCAAAGCAGCAACGTTAAACGAATACCATAACATCATTTCTCATAATAGAGAAGAGCAAAGCCTCCCAGCAGGTATAGTAAAGGAGCGGGAGCCAGCTGCGAGCGTTAAAACTTCCTCAAGGAAGTCACAAGAGGAGGATGTTTTCCGGCGCGTTCATTATGTTAATGATGTGACTGTTCCCGATAACATTTCTGGATGCTCAGGAGGAGCATGGCGACTATCTCGGTCTATGATGGTTCACGCGGCCGCACAGGGAGACCATCAATGGGTCAAGCAGCTCCTTAAAGAAGGAGCAGAGGATATCTTTCCAGATAAGATTGGTTGGTTTCCATTGCACTATGCGGCAAAATACGGGCACCTAGATGTGGTTCGACTCCTTCTAGAGGCCGGCAGAGATGTTAATGCACCTGCAGCTAAGCAGCTCGGACGAACAGCTCTTCAGGCAGCTTCACAAGACGGCCGTGAAGATGTAGTGAAATTGTTGATCTCACATGGAGCTGATGTTAACGCACCTGCAGCTGAGAGCTACGGACGAACAGCACTTCAGGCAGCTTCAGAAGGCGGTCATGAAGATGTAGTGAAATTGTTGATCTCACATGGAGCTGATATTAACGCGCCTGCAGCTGAGTACTCCGGACGAACAGCACTTCAGGCAGCTTCAGAAGGCGGCCATGAAGATGTAGTGAAATTGTTGATCTCACATGGAGCTGATGTTAACGCGCCTGCAGCTGAGTACTCCGGACGAACAGCTCTTCAAGCAGCTTCACAGTGCAGCTATGAAGATGTAGGGAAATTGTTGATCTC
>Ga0335072_10008350_pt1 | contig 15018 bp, 13 predicted proteins | sample Lox_Sample_21_FD_206725 | JGI IMG/M metagenome (GOLD analysis project Ga0335072, IMG submission 206725) | Soil microbial communities from Loxahatchee National Wildlife Refuge, Florida, United States - Lox_Sample_2.1 | ecosystem: Environmental > Terrestrial > Soil > Wetlands | place: USA... | reverse complement strand
ACTGGTGGGGAGCGCTCCTGTTCGTTCCGGCGGCACTGAACCTCTGGTTCGCCTACCTGATGCCAAGCTGGAAGCGGGCTCTCGATGCTGAGAGCGCCCAGCCCTAACCCGGACGGCCTGAGCGCCAGCAAGGCGACGAGACCATGCAACCACCGACCAGGCCAGCTCCGTGGATCGCCCGCAGCGTCTCCACGGAGTTTGGCCGGCGTCATGTCAAGGGCGTGGCGATCGCACGTCTGCTTGTCGCTATCGCAGCGGTGACTGTGGGGTCCATCTTCTGCGTTTCCGGGTACTGGTGGGGAGCGCTCCTGTTCGTTCCGGCGGCACTGAACCTCTGGTTCGCCTACCTGATGCCACGGTGGAGTCGGGCTCTCGATGACTTGAAGAGCGGCCCGCGCGTTCGTGAGCTGGAACGATCTCGGGCGCTGGTCGTCGACGACGCGGCCGCGCGCCTGCGTCGTATCGAGCAGGATCTGCACGACGGGGCGCAGGCTCAGATGGTCGCCGTCGTCATGAAGCTGGGGCTCGCCAGGGACCGTCTCGGAAGCGCGGTCGCTGAGAGCGGGCAGGGCGACCTGGAGCGGATCCTCGAGCTGGTCGACGCTGCTCACCGCGGAGCGATAGAGGCGATCACCGAGCTCCGCGACCTGGCCCATGGCATCCATCCGCCGGCCCTGGCCGAGGGCCTCGGTACCGCCCTCGCCGCCCTCGCCGCCCGTGGCGACATCCCGGTCGATCTGGTCCTCGATCTGCCCGAGCGCCCGTCTGCCGCGATCGAGGTCATTGCCTACTTCTGCGCGGCAGAGCTGCTCACCAACGCGGCCAAGCACAGCGGCGCCCGGCATGTCACGCTGGAGACGACGCACCATTCCGGCCTGGTAAGGCTGCGGGTCAGCGACGATGGCACCGGCGGCGCCCGCATCGAGGCCGGCCGCGGCCTGGCCGGGCTCGGCGACCGGGTCAAGACCGTCGATGGCAGGCTGCACGTCGCCAGCCCGGCCGGGGGCCCCACGGTCGTCACCATCGAGCTGCCCTCCCACGCCTGACCGAGCCGGAGCCTGAAATGCACATCGTGATCGCGGAAGACTCCGCAGTCATCCGGGCGGGCCTCGCAGAGATCCTGGCCGACCGGGGACACGTCGTGGTAGCCGCCGTGGGCAACGCCGAGGACCTGCAATCCGCGGTAGACGAACACCACCCGGACGCCGCCGTCGTGGACGTACGGATGCCGCCCGGCTACACGGACGAGGGCATCCGGGCTGCGATCGCCATCCGCCGCGACCATCCTGGCACTGGCGTGCTGGTCTTCTCCCAGTACATCGAGACCCGCCACGCGGCCAACCTTCTCGGCGCGGCAGCCGGCAGCGGCGCCGCCGGCGTCGGATACCTGCTCAAGGACCGGGTCGGCGATGTCAGCGAGTTCGTGGAAGCGTTGAGCCGGGTGGCAGCCGGCGGCACCGTCCTCGATCCAGAGGTCGTAACGCAACTGCTACGCGCCAGCCGCCGCGCTGAGGGCCTCGGTGCCCTCACGGCCAGAGAGCACGATGTACTCGCCCTGATGGCCGAGGGAAGATCGAATGGCGCGATCGCCGACGTGCTCGTGATCTCCGAACGGGCTGTCGAGAAACACGTAGCCAACATTTTCAGTAAGTTCAGCCTGACGCCGTCAGACACCGACCACCGCCGCGTACTCGCCGTCCTCCGCTACCTGGGATCGGCACCCGCGGAGCCACTGCCGGGCCACCCCGCCCCCCGCAGCCCCTGAGTCCCCAGCAACAGGTGAGGACACGCCGGGTCTCGAACAGGGGACCACATGACGCCCGCGGAACGGGGGACGGTGGAGGTCCAGCGAGAGTTCTGTCCGCCGCCTGTCGGATCTGGAGTGAGGCGTTCGTAGTACAGGCGGGCGGCGGCCGGAGAGGCCGCCGCGACACGCCGATCCATTGCAATCGAGGAGTACACCATGGGCGCGACCTACACCTTCGACGTCTTCGCCAGCCTTGACGGCTACGGCTCCTACGGGCCCGGCGGCGACTGGGGCGGCTACTGGGGCAAGCAAGGCCCCGAGTTGCTCCAGCACCGCCTCGCCCTGTACAGCGAGGACCAGCGGATGGTCTTCGGGGCCAACACGTATCGGGCGTTCGCGCAGATGCTGGCCTCGAGCGCCGAGGAGTCCGCGGTGCGCGACGCATGGGTCACCCGGATGACGAACCTGCCCACTACGGTGGTGTCATCGGCGCTTGAGGGCCCTCTCGACTGGCCGGATGCGACTGTTGTGGCCGGTGACGCTGTCGACGTGGTCACCCGGCTCAAGGAGGAGTCCGAAGTGCCGTTGCGCTCGCACGGCAGCCTGTCGTTGAACTGGGCGCTGATGGCTGCCGGGCTGGTCGACCGCGTGCAGGTAACGATCTTCCCTGTCATCACCGGTCGGACCGGGGCGGAGCCGATCTTCCACGGTGCAGCCGATTTCGACTTGGAAATGTTGGATAGCCGAACGCTCGACGGCCGCACCCAGGAACTCATCTATCGACCCAGCTGCCATTGACCGCGCCCGTTTCCTCCTGCACAGTTCGATGCCAGGTCTAGCGAGCAGCAGCTGTGCCCGCCAACGCGGCATGCGCCGATGAGTCAAGTCGCGCGCTCCAGCCACTTGTCTCGCGTGTAGGGCCGGCCTAAGTCCAACCCGCCGCCGCTCACAATCGCCGAACCCGCCGACCTGGCGGGTCCCGTCATGCGCCTTGGCCGCAAGTAGATCCTCCGCCGCTTCGCTTCCAAGCTGAGCCCCGCCGGGACAGGTCTGCACGCACCAGGCTTGTCATTCCGCGTCGGGAGTGATACGACCTTGCCCTGCACTTCTTTTCAAGTTGAGAAAAAAGTGAGGTCAGCTAACACCTTCGATGAAAGGCAGGGTTCGTGCGCGCTTTCTGGTCACGTGTCGTTGTGGTGCCTTCGTGCCTGGGAGCCGGGGTCGCTGCGCTGGGTGTGAGGGTCGAAACTGGCCCGCAAACGCGACGAGCTCTGCCCGATCGGGCGGACCTTGACTCAACTACTGTCTTCACGGCCGGGAGGAAGTGATGTTGAGCAGTCATCGCAAGGACGGCAGAGCCCGTAGCTTTGTCGCAACGAGCCTGCTGCTGGCCACCTGTCTGATCGGCATGCTGGCGTCGAGCACGGTCGCGTCAGCGGCGCCTGTTAACAGCGGCGCACCAACGATCTCGTACATGATGTCGAACGAGAACCCAAACGCCACCGGATTGCAGACCTTGATCCCGGCCGTCGATGCGGACGGCAACGCGGTTACAGGACCTCAGGTGGGCTTTGTGCTGCTGGCGAACCACGGCAACTGGACCGGCGACAATCCCGGTGACTCGATCACGTACACATATCAGTGGTGGACGTCGACGACGGCGAACGCAAGCGCTGCCGGGACATCCATCTCCAAGAGCGGCAAAGCGATGGATTTCGCACCGACGACCGCCCAGATCGGCGTCTACATCGGAGTAACGGTGACGGCCACGGACACCACGACCGGGACGTCAAGCACCGCGATCGCCGAAACTGCAACGCCAGGCGTTGGCCTGAACCCGGCGCAGACAAGCACGTACACCACGGCCATGAACCAGCCTGAGTCCGACGGCGGTCTGCCACCGTACGACACCTACGCCTATCTGACGGCCTACGGCTACCCGGACAACACACCGCCCAGCGCGGCCATCGCCTACCCCTCGACGAGCACGACGACTTTCCCGAACAACTCAACAGGCACAGGCATCCACACCGCCGCGAGCGGCACCGGCACCTACAGCGACCCGGTCACCGCGGCGGACTACACCGGCATGCTGCCAGCCGGCTCGGAGATCTACGTCCCCAGCGACCAGAAGTACTACATCGTCGAAGACTCCTGCACTGAGTGCAGGAGCGATATCACCGGATCAGGCACGAACAGCGATGGCACGCTTGGTGTCGGGCAGGACGGCGGTCCAGGGCTTGTCCATTTCGACCGCTGGGTCGGCGGGGACGGCGAGGACTTCGCTGACGTCGTCGCCTGCGAGGATCAGATGACGGGCGAGAACCAGTATGGCGGGCCACTGATGACGCCGATCATCCTCAACCCGCCGAGCGACGAGCCGGTGAACCCGAACCCGGTCTATGACGCCGCCAACAACACATGTGACGGCAAGCCGTTGCAGGGTGGAACGGTCGGCGAGTTCACAAACGCCACCGCGCCAGGCTCTGCGGCAGCGACCGGTACCTGGACCGCGAGCTCGACGGTGCCGGCAACCAGCCCGCTGCCAGACGGCACCGGCGATTGCATGACCGACCCCGGTAACAGCGCGGATGCGGGCACGGACATCCTGATGAAGCCATGCCACCCCGGCGCCGCCAATCAGAACTTCTCGTTCTGGGGCTCATACATCATGATCAACAACATGTGCGTTGACATGGGCAACGGCACCGCCGCCAGCTCACCGTCCGGGAATACCCCGCTGGTGACCACGCTGCAAAAGTGCAACGACGACGCTACCCAGCAGTGGTCGGAAAACCCTGACGGGACGATCAACGATATCCAGAGCAGCAACTGGGGGCTGGGAGAGCTCGTCAACCCCGTTACCGGTCAAGAGCAGCTCTACGCGTTGAACGTCAGCAGCACTTACTACGTGGACAACTACTGGAACTACCCGGGCCTAGTTGCCGCCAACGGCACCACCGACCCCGGCAGCACGGCCCCGGTGAGCATCAGATCAGTGCGGCGTGGCTCACCCGTGTCGACCCTGACGCTCAGCCGGCACGGCGCCCCGCGGCACGTTCTTGTCCGGGTGAGGGGGCTGACCACGCCGAGCTTCCAGCTCGAGCTGGCGCCGGATCCTGACCCAGCCCCTGGCGTAGACGACATTGCACTGCATGCCACCGCGAACCGCTGCGCCAGAGGCGCGACGTTCCCGAGCACCCCGGCTGTCGACTCCGCCGGCAATCCGTACCCGCCGGTTGCCGACGAGCAGAAGGAGTGCTCGGACGGCACTTGGTCGGGTACAGTGACGATCCCCAACGACGGCTCGGTCAGCCCTGGCACGTATCAGGTCATCGTCAACAGCCAGGTTGACTACCTGCCGCTGCAGAGCAATGGGGCCACTACCGCGGTGGTGTCCGGCGGGACGATCAGCGGCACGACGCTCTCCGAGTTCAGCGCCTCCAACCTGACGACTCCAATCACCGGAGCATCAGACCCCATCATGCTGACGGTGTCAGCGGCGCCGCCGAGATGCAACGGCGGGTGGCGGGTCCGGCGGTGGTGCCGGTGAGTCCAATGGCAGCACCACGAACGCGACGCATGCTCGGCCAGCCGCTACTGGCTCGTTGTCCGGAGCCACAACAGGGACCGATGGGCCACGCTCAAAAGCTGAACCTAACGGAGAAGCACGCGGCTTAGCTACCAGCTGGGACGCTCTCTGGTGGATCGCTGCGGAAACCCGCGCGATCCACCAGAGAGCCAGTTGGCGAATAGCGCGCCCTCGCAGGAGTCCGGCGAATCGGCGGTTATGCCGGAGCAAGTTGGCCGGGTTTCGCCCGCCCGTATCTATTCGCGGCGGCCGTTACGCATCGACCTGAACATGACCCGGCGCTCAGAACCTCTGCTGCTCTGGTTATCCGCGGCTCAGTATTGTCACGGGGCCCCATTCGGCTTCGTCCCAGGGGCCGTAGTTCTCGATCCAGATGTGGGTTCTGGCGACGGCGATCATGGCAGGGACGCCGGCCACCTGCTCGTCGCTCCAGCTACCGTCCAGAATGGTCCGGACACAGCGACCGGTGGCGGTGTTCAGCTCCGTGACCGAGCCGCCGTTCCCATCCGGGTTGACGTTGGCGACCCAGACGCGGCCACTGCTGACAGTGAGGTCCGCCGGATAGAGGCCGCACCGGCCGTTGGGCAAGGTCCGGACCACGCCGCCGGTACCGGCGTTGATCTCGGCGAGCGCAACGCGACCGGTGTCCGAGGCGTTGGCAATCCACACCTGAGCGCCGTCCGCGGCGATCGCTTTCGGGCAGATGTCAGAAGGATCGTTGGGACAGTCGAGGCCATACCTGCGGCCCGACAGGACGCGGATCAGTCGGCCGGTGCTGGCGTTCAGTTCGAGCCAGTCCGACTTCGCAGTGAGGGCGACCTTCCGTCAGTGCAACGAACACGTAATCGCCTTCCTCAAGCGGGAATGCATGAGCTGCCAGGTGCAAGGTACCGCCACCAACCAGCGAGACGCCGATGGCCGACACCATCGCCGAGGCTACGCGGGAGCTACAACGGGACATCACCGTATGGCCGTCTGCGGTGCTCGGCCTCGGCCTGCCGATAATCATCCTCGGCTTAGTGGTAAGTCGCTGGCGCTCCAGATCTGGCCCGTTTCAGTGCTGCCGGACATGTGCTGCAGGAGCCGGGCGGCAGACTGGCCTGGTGTGAGCAGGGTGCCGGAGGCGCGCATCGCGACAAACCGGTCATGCAGCTGCTGGCCTATCTGCTCGGGTGACTGACTGCGAAACCAGGCTTGCATCGCGGTGTCGACCGCGCCGGGACGGTAGACGTTGACGGTGACGCCAGTGCCGGCGAGTTCGCCGGCCAGGTTGAGGGTGTGCGCCTCCAGCGCCGCTTTCGTGGCGGCGTAGGTGTTGAGACCGATCATCATCGCCGGGCGCTCGACGATGGCGGCGGAGACGTTCACGACCCGCCCCCAGCTTCGCTGGAGCATCGAGGGCACGAGCGCCAGGGCCAGATGGAACGGGGCGCGTGCGTTGACCGCGAACGCCGTGTTCCACTCCTCCGCGTCGGCGTTGAGCGTCGGACCTGCAGGCTGGACTACGGCGGCGTTGTTGATGAGAATGTCGACCGGTCCGAGCGCGTCCGTGACTCGTCCCGGCATGCCGGTCAGCGCGGCGGCGTCGGCAAGGTCGGCGGCAATGACAACCGCGGTCCCGCCCGCGGCCTGGATGGCGGCCGCGGCCTGGTCGAGCTGGTCGGCCGACCGGGCTACCAGCGCGACTTTCGCGCCGGCCGCCGCCAGGCCCGTCGCGATCGCCCGACCGATCCCTCGGCCGGCACCGGTGACCAGCGCGACCCGTCCCTCGAATTCGGCGGCCATCAGCCCTCCAGTGCGTCGAGGGCGGCGAGGATCGCCGCCGGCTCGCTGCGGGTGCTGTAGTCCGGGTGCACGTCGACCCAACGGACGGTGGCATCGCCATCCGCAATCAGCGTGGTCGGCATCGGCACCGTGGTCGTACCGTCGGCGTTGACCTCGGTCAGGTCGAGGCCGAACTGAAGCTGCATCGCGCGCGCTTCCGCCGACGGTGCGGTGAGGATCCCAGCCGCTCCCGCCAGCGTGTTGGCGGGGTCTGAGAGCACCGCGAAGCTCAGCTGGTTCTTCTCGCGCATGCTCAGCGACCCGTCCGGCTTCTGCGGGCTTACCGCCAGCAGCGCCACCCCGCGCAGCCCCAACTCAGGCACCAGCTCGGCCTGGTAGGCCTTCAGCGCGATGTTGCAGAACGGGCACCACGCGCCGCGGTAGAACACCAGCACCGCGCGGCGCCCGGCGAGCTCGCGCGAGAGCGTGGTCGCAGCCGCGTGCACGTCGATCAGCTGAGCGTCGGGCAGCCGCTCGCCCGGCGCGATCACGCCCTCGACGGTGGTACCGGCAAGCGCTTGCTGCTCGCGGTCGAACGGGCTCGGCGGCCCGGCCGGCTGGCTGGCACGCATCGACTGGACGCGCTCCGCGATAGGTGTCCCTGACACAGATGAACCTCCTGAATGATGAAAGTCGTCTGACTGTGTCAGCGTCGCCGACCGGACGGTTCTTACGCGCGATGCTCCCCGCGAACTGGCGAGCACGCGAGCCTCAGTCGCCCGAGCGTGGTCAAGTGGCTGGACGATCCGGACAGGTCGCCAGACATCCGCGGAGCTCAGGTCCGCACGCCGCGCCGGCCTTTCCGCCTGCCGCGCCGGCCTGTCCGCAGCCGCCAGGCGAGCGCCGCGGCGGACAGCAGGAACAGGGCGCCCGTCACGGCGAGCCAGTGCCAGAGGTACGGGTCCAGAGACAGGGTCGTCGTGGCAGTGAAACGGGCGGGCAGCCGGAGGATCAGCGGGAACCAGATCAGCAGCAGCATGCCGGAAAGTGCCGTGGGGACGCGCAGATGGTTGATCCACGGCACGGCTGGCAGCTTCGGCCGGCGGTGCCTGAAGACCGCGATGGCAGACCGGTCGGCGAGCGTGTACAGCGGCATCAGGACCAGGTCGTGGCCGATGACCGCGCCAACGAACCAGACCGGGATACCGACGGCGTTGTTGGGCAGGAGCTCGGCCGCGGCGTAGCCGGCCAGCGCGAAGCAGCCGACCATCGTGAGCAGGTGGAGCGGGCCGGCGCCATACCAGCGAAGAAACCGGCGCATGCTTAACTCCGGAAGGTCAGGCTGGCGACCCACTTGGTGTTGTGCACGCCGGGATTGGCGGGCACGATCACCCGGGCCGGGTAGCCGTGGTCGGGCGAGAGGTCTGTGCCGTTGACTCGCAGGGCCAGCAGTGAGTCCGGGTTCATGATCTGCCCCTCCGACAGGACCGCCTGCCTGAACGCGCCGCCGCGTTCTAGCGACTTCACCAGGACGCTCGACGGCCGGGGAACGCCGGCCAGCCGGGCGAGATCGCGCAACCGGACGCCGGTCCAGGCCTGGTCATCTGTGGACCAGCCCTCGACGCATGCGATCGGCAGGCTGGCGGTGTGCAGTGCCATGCGGAGCAGGTCAGCCCGGCGCAGCACAACGGGCGGGCCGCCGACCTGGCTGTCGCTGCCGAGCGTGAGCCGCCATGCCGTTCCCGTCTCGGCCGGCCTGATCCTGGCGCTTGCCGCGGTCTGATTGATCTGGAAGTCGCCGGGGCCGCTACCGACGTCCTGGCCATGCGGCGCGAGCAGCGCGGTCCGCCGCAGCGGCCCGCCCAGTGACTGGCCCACGGACAAAAGCGCGATCAGCGCGGAGCCAGCGCCGGCGAACGCCAGCACGCCGCGTCGGGAGATCGTCGGCTCAGCGGGCGCTGCAGCGACCAGGGACCCGGCCTCCGCCGGCTCCGGCCGCGTCCTGGCGAGATCCGTGCGCAGCTCCCTGATCAGGCTGCGGCTGCGCAGCGCCCTGACCATGGTCGGCAGCTTCAGCGCCACGTGGACGACAAAGCCTGCCATGAATACCCAGGCGCCGTAGAAATGCAGCGGGTAGAAGGAACCGGGGAACTTGTACCACGTCTGGATATTCAAAATCCCCGTCACGAACTCGAACACCGCCCCGCCGACGAGCAGGAAGAGCGACAGCCGTTCCAGGGCGTGCGCGGGTGACCGCAGCGGCGGCCACTCGAACAGCTTCGGCAGCACCGACCACAGCTTGAACAGCAGGACCGATACCAGCGCCAGTCCCAGGGTGACATGGACGCCCTGGTTGAGCCGGTAGAGCCAGACAGGATGCGTGGGCCAGGAGAACAGATAGAAGCCGAGCGGCCCCTTGCCAGGCGTCTCGTCGTTGACCGGGCTAAGGTCCGGGTTATAGGCGGCGTAGGACAGCAGACCGGTCACGAACAACACCGGGATGGACACCAGCAGCACCAGGCCGAACACCGAGGTCAGCCACGGGCCACGGATCGGACTGCGCCAGAACGACCGGCGGAACGGCCCGGGAGGGGGTGACGCGGGCAGTTTCACTGATGACTCTCCTTACCGGCTGCGTCGAGGACTCTGACAGCCGACTGGCAGGATCCGCGACCCTTGGGAAGCCACAGCCAGGCGGGGCGAGCGCTGACTCCCGCGACCGGACGGAACACTGCGGCAGGGAGCCCCGCGAGCAGCGGCTGAGGGCATCGGCGGTAGTACCGGCTGAGTGAAGGCTGATAGCCCTGCGGCGGCGCGGAGCGGTCGGTGATGACCGCACTGAACCTGCTGGCGGCGATCGCGTCCGCGACACTGACCCGGTAGCTCTTGATCGCGGCCTGGTCCGAGGCACGGAGCACGTCGTGCGCCGCGTCCTGGTGCGCGACCGGCACCATTCCCGCCAGCAGGCTCAGGCCGGGGTCCGCGGGGATCGCGACGCTCCCGCCGAACGCCCGCAGGTCCGCGACCAGCCGCTCGCCGACAGCGCGGTCAGCGCTCGTAGGAATCGCCTGGGACAGATGGAAGCCGCTGAGCAGCAGGGCCGTCTGTGCGAGGACAAGCACCCCCGACGCCACATTGGCCCACGCGGATGATTTGGCGCCAAGCGCCAGGCCAGCGAGCAGTGCTACGGCGAGGTAGGCCGGCAGCAAGTCGTTGCTGCTGCCACCACTGTGCACCAGGGCGGCATAGCCCTCGACCGCCAGCGAAGCGCAGCCTGCGATCAGCACGGGGGGAACCCGCCGCGCGCCGATCAGGGCAGCGCACGCTGCCATGCCAAGCGCACTCAACAGGGAAGTCCAGAACCAGCCGAAGTTGCCGTAAGTCAGCGAGTGCTCGCTCATCAGCCGGAAGACGTAGAAGATATACCAGCCGCCGCTGGTGAGCCCCAGCAGGAGCGTGCTGATGCCGACAACCGCTACTTCAGCCAGCGCCGCGACGCAGGCAAGCCGGCGGCGCGGGCCGGTCAGCAGCGCGGCGATCACTGCGACCCCTTCCGCCAGCCCGGTCTGCTTAGTGAGGAACGCGGCGGCGAGCAGCGCCCCGGCGGCGATAGCGCCGGGCGTGCCGCGCATCCACCGGGCGACGTAGAGACCCCCGATACTCAGCGCGAGGAAAAGTGAGTCGACCCGGCCGACGTCGAACCACGTGTCCGTGACGAAGTAGGTCGCCGCGAACAGGCCCGCGGCGCCGATCCCGGCCGCAACACTCCCCGTTTCGCGCTGGACCAGGCGGCCCAGCAACGCGAAGCAGACGAGCGAGGACACCAGGGATACCAGCCGCAATGGCAGGTAGGAGACACCGAGCACGCTGGCCGCCGCGGCCGACACGGCGAAATAAAGCGGCGGGTATCCGTCCGGCACGTACCTGATGCTCGGCGCCGGGTAGAGCGGCTGGCCGGCCAGGATGCGGTGCACCTCGACGAGAGAGTTGCTTTCCAGCCACTCGACGGTGAACGGGTAGGTGAGCCGGCTCAGTGCGATCGCCAGGTAGGCGCAGACCGCAATGAGGCCGGCCAGCGCCGCGGCCAGCCGCACAATTCGCGCGGCGCGCTGGCGCCAGGACGGCCCGGCTGGGGCCGAACAGCCCGCATCCCGTGGACGCGCCTGGATCTCCGGACTGCTGCTGAAGGTCATGCCGTGTATTGCACTTACCCGCCCCCTGGCGCGGCAAGGGATTCCTCCTTACAAACTGGTGATAACGCACTGTTCCAGCCGGGACCCAGGCGTAACTGTGCGTAGCCTCGGACCATGCGAGTCCTAGTCACCGGCGGTGCCGGCTTCATCGGGTCACATGTATCCGAGGCGCTCACGAGCGCGGGTCATGAGGTGCGGGTGCTCGACGCGCTCCTGCCGTGCGTGCACCCTGGCGGTGTCCCGCCCTACTCCGCAGACCCCGGATTCGAGTTCGTGCACGGCGACGTCCGCGACGCGCAGGCGGTCCAGGGCGCGCTGCACGACATAGACGTTGTCTGCCATCTGGCGGCAATGGTCGGGCTCGGCGTCGACTTCAGCGACGCGCCGCTCTACGCGGGTTGCAACGACCTGGGCACTGCGGTCCTGCTGGCCGTCATGGCTGGAGCGGGCGTCAGCCGCCTCGTGCTGGCCTCGTCGATGGTCGTCTACGGCGAGGGTGCCTATTCGTGCGCCGAGCACGGGCCAGCGGTGACGCCGCCGCCGCGGCAGGCCGCCGACCTCGACGCGGGCCGGTTCGAGCCGCGCTGCGGGCGCTGCGGCGAGCCACTGTCACCTGAACTGGTCCCCGAGGAGGCCCCGCTCGCGCCGCGCAATGTCTACGCCGACACCAAGGTCGCGCAGGAGCACCTCGCCGGATCCTGGGCCAGGTCCACCCAGGGGCACGCGGTAGCGCTGCGTTATCACAACGTGTACGGCCCCGGCATGCCGCGCGACACCCCGTACGCCGGCGTCGCATCGTTTTTCCGCTCCGCTCTGGAGGCCGGGCGGGCGCCGCGGGTCTTCGAGGACGGGGCGCAGCGCCGGGACTTCGTCCACGTCAGGGACGTGGCGCACGCCACCGTCGCCGCGATCGAGGCGGTCGGCGGCCAGGGAGTCCCGGGCGGGCAGGGCGCCCTGCGCGCCTACAACGTCGGCAGCGGCACCCCGCGCACCGTGGGCCAGATGGCGTCGGCCCTTGCCGCCAGCTACGGCGGGCCAAGCCCCGTTGTCACCGGCCAGTACCGCCTCGGCGACGTCCGGCACGTCACTGCGTCCAGCGAGCGCATCTGGCGCGAACTGGGATGGGGGGCAGCTGTGCCGTTCGCCGAGGGAGTCGCGGAGTTCGCCGCAGTGCCCGCCGGCCGGTCGCAGGCGTCGGCCTGACGGCGGTCGGTAACCGGTAGCTCACAAGCAGGCGGGTAGCCGCATTTCGAAGCGGCAGCCGTCCTGCGTGTTGGCCACGCGCACGCTGCCCTGGTGGGCTTCCACGACGCCGCGCACGATCGCGAGGCCGAGGCCCGCGCCGCTGTCGGGCGCGGGGCTGCGCGCGTCGGTGCCGCGCCAGGCCAGGTCGAAGACGTATGGCAGGTCGGCTTCAGGGATGCCACCGCAGCCATCGGCGACCGTGAGGAGAGCGTCCTCACGCTCCGGCCTGGCCTCGACGTACACGCTGCCTCCCTGCGGCGTGTACCGGATGGCGTTGGTCAGCAGGTTGGTGAGCGCGCGGGACAGCTCGCGCGGATCAGCGCGGACAGCGAGCTGCCCGGCCGCCTTGCCGGCCAGCCGCACACCGCGCTCCCGCGCCAGCGCCTCCGTGCTGGCCAGCACGTCGCTGACCAGGTCATCAAGCGCGATCTCGTCATGGGACAGCTGCAAGGTACCCGAATGAATGCGGGACAGCTCGAACAGGTCATCAACCATGGTCGCCAGCCGCTCAGCCTCAGCCCGCATCTGCTTGTGGTAACGCGGCGGATCGGCGGCCAGACCGTCCTCCAGAGCCTCGGCCATCGCACGCAGGCCGGCTAGCGGAGTGCGCAGGTCATGCGAGATCCAGGCCACCAGCTGCCGCCGGGACTGCTCGAGCCCGCGCTCCCGCGCCCGTGATTTCGCCAGCTTGGCACTGGTGTCCGCCAGGTCCTCGGACAGGGCCGCGAACTCTGCCGCCAGCGGCAGCGACGGGGGCCGGAAATGGCCCGCCTCCTCGCCGAGCGACCGGGCCGCCTGCCGCAGCGCGCTGCTGCCAGAGGAGATCTGCCGCCCGAGCAGCCAGCTGAAGACCGTCGCCTCGATGCCGGCGACGACGCACACCATCACGACGACGCCGAGATCGTGCTGGGACAGGAACATCGCCTCGGCGGTGCCGAGCGTGCCGGCCACGATCGCGAGCACGAGCACAATGCCGCTCGCCTGGACGGACAAGCGCAGCGAGGCCCGGCGCAGCAGCCGGATGACGCCCATGCCCGCCAGCCCCACGGCGCTCGTGCACCCTACCGCGATCAAGATAATCTGCATCTGGGCGGTCATGATGGATTCGCATCCCAGCGGTACCCCACGCCCCAGACCGTCTGAAGCTGGACCGGCGAAGCAGGCTCCGGCTCGACCTTGTCACGCAGCCGGCGAACATACACCGTGATGGTCGACAGGTCGCCGAACGACCAGCCCCATACCTGCTCAAGCAACTCCGCGCGGGTGAACGCCCGGCCTGGGTGCGAGACGAAGAAAGCGAGCAGGTCGAACTCCCGCACTGTCAGTTCTAGCTCCCGGCCGTCGAGGCGGGCGCGACGCGCCGCCACGTCGACCTCCAGCGGCCCCGAGCGCACAGGCTCCGGCGCGCCTGCTGTCGTCTCGGCTGTGCGCGCACGGCGGAGGACGGCCTGCACCCGCAGGGTGAGCTCCCGAGGGCTGAACGGCTTGGTCACGTAGTCGTCGGCGCCGCTCTCGAGTCCGAGCACGCGGTCGCTCTCCTCGCTGAGCGCGGTCAGCATGATCACCGGCAGCGGCACAGGGGTGTCCCGTCCCTCGCGCAGGCGCCGGGACACTTCGAGTCCACTGACACCCGGCAGCATCAGGTCGAGCACCACCAGGTCGGGCGGCCACGTCGCGGCGATCTCCAGCGCGGTCGGCCCATCCACCGCGTGCCGGGACTCCAGGCCAGCGTGGCTCAGGTAGTCCACGACCACCTCCGCCACTGTCATGTCATCTTCAACAACGAGAATGCGTGCGTCCACGAGCCGAGTCTAAGGAGCCGGGCGCCCACCCAGGACACGCGCATCACAAGATATTTCTTCAGATTGTCATAAATGATTTTTGCGCACTATACCGAAATCGCGCGCAGACTCTCTGAGCCTGACTTCTCCGGTTTGTAATACTCTATCGTCAACAATCAAACTCTCATTCGTAATAGCGTCGCATCCGTGATTGTTGACGTGATCTTGCCGTGCCTGAACGAGGCACCGGCATTGCCTTGGATTCTCGAAAGGATGCCGGCCGGCTTCCGCCCGATCGTCGTGGACAACAATTCCACCGATGGTTCGGGTGAGGTCGCGATGTCGCTCGGCGCGACGGTCGTAGCCGAGCCGACCCCGGGCTTCGGGGCAGCCGCTCACGCCGGCCTGCTGGCAGCGACCAGCGACCTAGTGTGCTTCTGCGACTGCGACGGCAGCCTCGACCCGCGGCAGTTTCCCCTCCTGATTGTGCCGCTCCGCGCCGGTCAGGCCGACCTGGTCCTCGGCCGCCGGCGCGCTGAGCAGAGGGACGCATGGCCGCTGCCGGCGCAGCTGGCCAACTGGGAGCTCGCGCGCCGGGTCCGCCGTCGCACCGGACTCGGCATCCGTGACCTGGGGCCGATGCGGGCGGCGGGTCGCGAGGCGCTGCTCAGCCTGAACCTCGCTGACCGGAGGTTC
>Ga0335072_10008349_pt1 | contig 15019 bp, 10 predicted proteins | sample Lox_Sample_21_FD_206725 | JGI IMG/M metagenome (GOLD analysis project Ga0335072, IMG submission 206725) | Soil microbial communities from Loxahatchee National Wildlife Refuge, Florida, United States - Lox_Sample_2.1 | ecosystem: Environmental > Terrestrial > Soil > Wetlands | place: USA... | reverse complement strand
TGGAGGACCACCACATGAGCACGGCAGCAACAACAGTCAAATGGCGCGGCCAGATCAGGCGGGCGACCGCCGAGGACGCCGAGAATGTCGCCCACCTGGCCAAAGAGCTCGCCCAGTCATTCACCTTCGACACGGACAAGTTCCGCGCGCATTTCCCGGTCCTGCTGGCCAAGACGGCCAGCGATGATGCTTGCCTGCTCATCGCCGTCGATGATGGCGGCGAGCAACTCGGATACCTGCTCGGCTTCCAGCACGTGTCGTTCTTCGCCAACGGCCCGGTGGCCCAGGTCGAGGAGATTCTCGTCCGGGGCAGCCATCAGGGCCAGGGCATCGGCCGGGCCTTGATGGCCGAATTCGAGCGCTGGGCCGCGGTCCTGGGCTGCACGGTCGTCGCGCTGGCCACCCGCCGCGCGGCGCCGTTTTACCACGCCCTGGGCTACGAGGAGTCCGCTACCTACTTCCGTAAGGTCCTGGCCGGGCTCCGAGACCCTGCGTAATGCGGACGGAGGGTAACCGGGCGGGAGGCGATGGGCGGGACCCATGCCATACCGCTGACCTGCACAGATACGACGCACGGGAATGTGCAATTGCAGCGACATGACGAGGTGTAATGATCGCTTAGAGTAACCTCTCAGGGCATAAAGCAGCGCCGGCGGGGTCCTCCTGGACCATTCCGATCTGGCTGGCGATCTCGACGACCAGGTGCGCCGGCTGCGGCGTGGACGCGCAGACGCGGTTACGGCCGGCCTGCTTGGCCCGGTACAGCGCGGAGTCGGCCGCCGCCATCAGGTCGGTCAGCTCGCGGTTCGCCCCTCGCTCCATCGCGGAGACGCCAATCGAGATCGTCACCTGGACGACCGGTCCCCCCGGGCGGTCATCGATCGGGACGGCCAGGTTCCCGATGTGAGTGCGCAGTCGCTCGGCGATCCGGCACGCGTCGCCCTCGTCTGCCTGGGCGAGCAGCAGCACGAATTCCTCGCCGCCGAACCGGCCCGCCTTATCGTAGGCGCGCGACTGGCCCTTGATCGCGTCCGCGACGGCGCGCAGCACCCGGTCACCCACGAGGTGCCCGTGGGTGTCGTTAACCAGCTTGAAGTGGTCAATGTCGAGGATCGCGAGACCAACCGCGCTCTGCGTCCTGGCGGCCCTGGAGATCTCAAGCTCGGCTTCGCGCTCCCAGGTGGACACGTTCAGCAGGCCCGTCTTGGAATCCACCCGGGACTGCGCGACTAGCACCGGATAAACGAGGAACCGCCGGACAAGAAGAACCGTCGGGAGCGCCAGTATCACCAGCGCGGGAGTCAGCGCCACCGAAAGCGTTATCAGGACACCGAGATCGATTTCCGCGAAGTCGCCCTGAAGCGCCTGCCGATTCAATTCGATGTCGCGGATACTCACTTTCTGATTGGAGAGCTTTACAGCGCCGACAATCAGGAAATGATGCCCTCGACTCCCTATAAGATTACATAGAATTGCCGCAACCACCCAGGTCAGCGCGTGCCAGCCGGAGCCAACGCTCTCGCCGGCGAAGGATGCCGGGAACTGACGGAACATCAACGAGACCGAGGCATACGCTAGGCTAATCGAGGCCGCCGAGAACACTTTCCTGTGCCAGACACCGCGATGCACGTACAGCTGCATGACCGTGAACATCGGAAATGGCATGATGGCGGCGTACACCGGCGGCAGCAGGATTGCCGCTGGAAGCACCCATACCGTCGTGAAGTCTCTTGTCAGGCCACCGTAGGCGTACATGATCCGCGGAGTTGACGCGACCGAGATGATGCCACAGGCCAGCAGGATGACGAACTTCACGAGGTCGAGCACTCGCCAGTCCGTCTCGTAGGCGGCGAACCCTATCGCCGCGAAGGCCAGCACAGGCGGGGTCGCGGAGTACCACCGCAGCAGCGGCGGGAGGCGCCACCAAGCCCAGTCACGCACAGCCAAGCAGCTCTTGAGGCGCGTGGTCAGGGACGAGGCCTGCATGTTCAACCGTTCCATCTGCGACACCAGGGTCTGCCTTCTAGTAGCAGCTCACCGTAAATGACTAGCTGCGTATAGCTACCATAACCCATCTTGCCGGTCCGAGGTAGCCATTGATGCAATTTTCACGGACATCGCATGACAACTGGGAGCTTAATGGTGCGTGTCGGCGAGCACGCCGGTGCGCAGTAGTGCGAAAGAGAGCACGGCTAACGCGGAGGCCAATAGCGTTCGCTGTGACAGGAGAGTGAGGAGAGAAAGCATGCGCGAGATCATCTGGCTCTGAAACCACACCAGCCCCATCCGATGCAACTCGGTCACATCGAGAGGAACAGCTCCCATGCGCGACACCTGGGTCTGACATCCCACCCATCCAGTCCATCCCGCTAACCCCTTACCGAGACCCGGACCGGTTCCTGCACAGTAAGCGAGGCCTGACGGCCGAGATGCCGAGCAGAGTGGCGGCCGACCGCCGGCGACATGCGCCGCCAGCGAAGCGCCAGGCCACAGGCGGTGACGGCACCGAGTCCACCCGCTAGCGCTACCACCGACGAGGGCGGTACCACCTCGGCGACCGCGCCAGCAATCGCGAACGCCACCCCCTGGCCCACGACCAAACCGGCGTTAGCCAGGCCGAATGCTTGAGCCCGACGTTCGTTCGGCACTCTCTCCACGAACGCGGTATTAGCGGCGATCTGGTAGACGGTGAACGCATTGGCCACCGCGAAGATCGCCATAGAGACGGCGAGACTTGGGCGGAGGATCGTCAGCACGAGCACCATGCAGGTGCACACGGCCATCGGTCCCATCCAGCGTAGTCGCGTCAGCGGTCCGATCCGCTTGGTGAAGAAGGGCATCGCCACCACCGAGCCGACCTGGGCAGACGCGATCAGCAGGCCGGCGGCGACCGGTCCTCCGCCGAGTTTCCCCGCGAGAGGCGCCGCCAGCCCCACCGGGACCTCGTAGAAGGCGGCCAGCCAGCCCAGCATCATCAGCGTGCGGAGCGCCCTGTCCCTGAAGACCAGTTGCGCTCCGGCGATGAGGCCGGCGATCGCTCCCGGGTCCGCTGATCGCGCGGCAGCGGGCCGCGCCTTCAGCCGTGACTGCAGGATCAGGCCCGAGGCGGCGAACGACGCCGCGTCGATTCCCAGTGCCCAGCGTGCTCCCACGAGCGCCACGATCAGCCCGCCCAGCGCCGCGCCGCCGACGATCATGATGCGGAACGTGGACTGCAGCGTCCCGGCGGCCAGCGGGTACGTCTCCCGGGTGACGATGTCCCGGATGATGGCCGAGCGCGCCGAGTCGAAGGCCGGCTGGATGGCTGTCACCGCGTAGAGCAAGACAATCAGCGCGTCCAGCGGCATCCCGGGGACGAGCATGACGCCCACCAGGACCATCCGCATGGCGTCGGCTGTCACCATGACGGAGCGACGCGGAAAGCGGTCCGCGAGGCCGGAAAGGAACATCGCCCCGATGATGTAGGGCAGCGTGCCCGAGGCGAAGGCCACCGCGGCCAGCAGCGGTGAGCGGGTGCGGTCGTAGACCAGCAGTGTCAGGGCGACGAGGGCCAGCCGGTCGCCCCCGGCCGACAGGATCTGGGACGCCCACAGCGCGCGGAACTCGCCCAGCGCGAACACGTCGCGAAAGGATGCACGTCGGGCCGTCGTGGTGGCGATGGAACTGCCAGCGGCTCGGCTCATGGCTTGTACCTCTCGCTTAACCGGCAGGCGCGCGAGGTGCCACGCAGGGTTTCTGCCGGTTACTAGACGCCATTATTGACCGAAAAAACGACGTGCCGTGCAAGATTGGTCACAGTTGGTACGCGCGTGACGAAGTTGACCCTGCCGAACTACCCAACAGTCTGGCTACCTAGTTAATAGGCACTAATGAGAACTATACGGGCCTTCCGGACACAGCCGCATCTATCACGATCAAGACGCCCCGCCTGGATAGGCCCGCAAAACGACTTTAGTCACTCAAATAACTCCTGTCACAAAATTTTCATTGAGGATAACCTGTCACAGGGGTCACTTCGCGGCAGAAGACGAGGCGAATCCGTTAGGAAAAGGCAAGGAGGCTAGTTCCCTGTAACTAGTACGGAACCTGGAGGCGATTAAGCCGCGCGAATCACGATCACCCAAGGAATTGCCGGACGCTGTGCACTTTCCATCGCATCGCAGCCCAGTTACACTCCATGTAATCGACGCGTTGCGTAACGCATCGTACAGGAGAGGTGATCACGGGCGGACGGTGATCATGAGTACGGCAGAGGCCAGCGTGACACCTGGCGGAGCATCCCCAGGAGTATGGCTGAAGCGGCAGCGCAAAGCGGCCGGCCTCACCCAGGAGGATCTTGCCGAGCGTTCTGGCGTCAGCGTGCGCACGATCGCTGACCTTGAGCGGGGCAGGACGCGCAAGCCGTACCCGAGCTCGCTGCGCGCGCTGGTTCGCGCCCTCGGCCTGCCCGAGGCGGCCGGGACCGACCTCGTCGCCCGGTATCGCATCGACCAGGGTGGTGGCGAGCCGTCCGCAGTACCTTCTGACGACACGGTGCCTTCTGACGACACAGTGTCATCAGATGACGAGGCGGCCGCGCGCTCAGCCAGGCATCCGGGGCGCCGGCCAGCCGGGCTGCCGAGCACGCCCAGGCGGTCCCCGGGTAACCCGGACACGCCGGCCACCCCGGTTCCGCGGCAACTGCCGACGGCCGTCGCGCACTTTTCCGGACGGACCCGCGAGCTCGCGGAGCTGGACGAGCAGCTTGCCGAGCTTGATGGCAGCGGCAGCACGGCTGGTGCTGGCGGCCGTGCGGGCACCGTCGTCATCTCCGCGATCGGCGGCACGGCCGGCGTCGGCAAGACGGCACTCGCGTTGCACTGGGCGCACCGGGTGGCGCCGCGCTTCCCGGACGGGCAGCTGTACGCGAACCTGCGCGGGTTCGAGATGTCGAGCTCACCCGCCGATCCGGCGGACGTGCTGCGCGGATTCCTGGACGCGCTCGGCGTGCACCCGGCGCAACTCCCTTCCGACCTGGCGGGGCTCGCGGCGCTTTACCGCGGTCGCGTCGCGGACAATCGGCTCCTCGTCGTGCTCGACAACGCGAGCGACGTTGCCCAGGTCAGGCCTCTGCTGCCCGCCTCGCCGCGGAGCCTGGTCATCGTGACGAGCCGACGGGAGCTCACCGCGCTCGCGGCCTCCGAGGGCGCCCGGTTGCTCAGCCTCGACGTGCTGACCGGCCCCGAGGCCGAGGAACTGCTCACTACCCGGCTCGGCCCGGACCGCGCGGCGCGCGAACCGCAGGCCATCCGCGACCTGGCCCTGTTGTGCGCACGGCTCCCCCTGGCGTTGTCGGTCGTCGTGGCGCGGGCCGCCGCTCAGCCGCGGCTGCCGGTGTCAGCACTGACAGCCGAGCTCGCCGAGCTGGCCGGGCGGCTCGACGCGCTTGACGCGGGAGACCCCACCGCGAACGTGCGAACCGTCATCTCGCTGTCTTACCAGCACCTGTCGGACGGGGCCGCGCGAATGTTCCGGCTGCTGGGGCTGCATCCCGGACCGGACATCACTGCCCCGGCCGCCGCGAGCCTGGCCGCCGCCACGCTGAGCCAGGCCCGCCAGGCGCTGCGCGAGCTCGCCCGGGCCAGCCTCATCAGCGAGCACGTACCCGGCCGGTATGCCTTCCATGACCTGCTGCGCAGCTATGCGGTGGAGCTGGCGGAAGATCAGATCCCCTATTCCGAACGGAATTCGGTGATACTGCGCACGCTCGATCATTACCTGCAGTCGGCCCATGCCGCCCGGGTCCTGTTGTACCCCGGGCACGACACTATCCGCCTTGACCTGCCACTGCCCGGGGTGCGGCCGGAGTCCTTCGGGGCTAAGCAAGCCGCCCTGGAGTGGCTCGATGCCGAGTATCAGGTACTGCTCAAAGCGATCGACGGATCCGTCCGGAGCAATTTGGACGATTATGCGTGGAAATTCCCGGTTGTGCTGTGGACGTACTACTACGTGTGCGGGCACTGGCACGACGGCGTGGCGACGCAGCGTGTCGCGGTGGAAGCGGCCCGGCGGCGCGGGGAGCGCAACGGGTTCGCCCGGGCGATGCGCGGGCTTGGCGGGGCGCTAACGCAACTGGGCGAGTATGCCGAGGCACAGGAATGGCTGCGCCGGGCACGCGAGATGTTCGAGGAGACCGGCGACCTCGTCGGGCTGGCACGAACGGCCCTGATCATGAGCCAGGCCTATGACTACCAGGGGCTGTACCGGGAGAGCCTGCGGGCCAGCGACGACGCGCTTGCCCTTTCGTCAGCGGCGCCCAGTGATCCCGCCATGCAACTCGTCCGGGCCGCCGCGCTGAATAACTCCGCCTGGTGCCGCATGCGGCTCGGCGAGCTCGAGCAGGCACGGGACCGCTGCCTGGAGGCGATCTCGCTGTGCCGGTCAATCGGCTACGCGCCGGGCGAGGCCGGCACCTGGGACACCCTCGGCTACGTCTACCAGCACCTAGGCGAGTACCCGGAGGCGGCCCGGTGCTTCGGGCACGCACTGGAGCTCGGCGCCCTGTCCGGGAACAGGCTTCAGGTCGCCAACACCCTGGGGCACCTCGCCGAGACCCACGAGGCGGCCGGCGACATTGTCGCGGCCCGGTCAGCCTGGGCCAAGGCCCTCGACGTCTACGACGACCTGCGGCATCGCGACGCCGACAAGGTCAGGGCCAAAATCCGCGCATTGGACGCCGTGCCGGTCGGTTAATGAGCGGCCGCCAACCCGTTCCTGCGCGCAGGAACGGGAGGCCGCGACGCGCGGCGAGCGCCAGCGAGCGGAGCTTGGAGCGATCCGGCGCGCTGCGGCCTGCCGGGGGGCTTGGAGGGTTGGCGCAATGTCACTCACCTCCAGCGTCACGAGATTCCCGTGGGGATCACTGGCACCTGAGGGCTGGACTGTCCTCGCCAGGGAGGGGCCGCCGCCCGCACCGTCGGCCGTCATGACGCCCCGGCCGCGCCCGCCTGGCCCTGCCAGCGGGGCCAGCGACGCACATGAGGCCCGTGCGCTCCATGTTTCGAAGACTTTTCTGGTTGTGAAGACTTTTACACGTCATAATGTGTAGAAATCTTCAGGATAATGCTGCTACCAGGACAGGTCGGGTCTTCAGGCAGTGTGACTACCGGTGCCCGTGCAACGCAAAGCTCAGCGGCATTGGGGGTTGGCGTGTACCCCCCCAAAAACTCTGCCGGTTACTCCGCCGGAGACCTCTCATGGCTCGCCCGCCGCCGCGACGGCATTCTGGATTGCGTGAGGCCGTCAATACGCGCCGAGAGAGGAAAACGGCGATGCGCGACACGTGGACCTGAACTTAAATGTATCCCTGAAGGGATCGTGGACCTCAGACAGGTAAGACAGAATCACAGGTAGGAATGTCAGGGACGCCTACCACCGATCAAGGGGGATCCACATGCCTGATCTTGTGCCGCTGCCGGGAAGTGAGCGGTCCGAACTGCCCAGTGCCACCCCAACCGCGCAAGCGCTTGACCAGCAGGCGACGATCGAGGTAACCCTCGTTCTCCGGCGCCGTGCCGAGGTCCCGGCCGAGCTGGTCAGCGGGCCGCAAACGATCACGACGGACCAGCTGGCCGCCCATTACGGGGCGTCGCCGGAAGACATCGAGCTGGTGAAGTCGACCCTAGAGCAACTGAACCTGACGGTGACCGAAGTGGACACCGGCTCCAGGCGCGTGAAGGTAAGCGGGACCGTCGCGGCGATGTCGGCCGCGTTTGGCACGTCGCTCACCCAGGTCACCTCGGACCATCTCGGGACCGGAGCGGTACAGCACCGGTACCGCTCGGGCGGGCTGTCGGTGCCAACGGCACTGGACGGGATCGTGGTGGCCGTGCTGGGCCTGGACGACCGCCCCGTGGCCCGGCCGCAGGTACGGTGGTCCAGCCGGGCCGCCGACCCGGACCGCAAGTCATCCGGGACTCCCGTGCCGCTGACCGCGCTGCAGGTGGCCAGCCTGTATGACTTCCCGGCGGGCACGGACGGCACCGGGCAGACGGTCGCCATCATCGAGCTCGGTGGCGGCTACCAGATGAGCGACCTGAACACGTACTTCAGCGGGCTTGGCCTGGCTACCCCGTCGGTGACCGCGGTGCCGGTGGACGGCGGGTCGAACTCCCCCGGCCAAGACAGCGGGGCTGACGGGGAGGTTGCGCTGGACATCGAGGTCGCGGGAGCGGTGGCGCCAGGCGCGGCCCAGGTCGTGTACTTCGCGAACAACACCAGCGACCAGGGCTTCATCGACGCGGTGTCGACCGCCGTGCACGCGACGCCCACGCCGATCGTGATCTCGATCAGCTGGGGCGGGCCGGAGCCGCAGTGGGCGAAGCAGAGCCTGACCGCGATGGACCAGGCATTCCAGGACGCTGCCGCGCTTGGCGTCACGGTGACGGTGGCGGCGGGCGACAACGGGTCGAGCGACAACCCGCAAAACGCCAACGGGCCCGCGCAGGTGGACTTCCCGGCTTCCTCCCCGCACGCCCTGGCCTGCGGCGGGACGACGCTCGTGGGTGATTCCACGTCGGGCAAGATCGTCTCGGAAGTCGTCTGGAACGAGGTCGCCCACAACGAGGGCGCAGGCGGCGGTGGCATCAGTACCGCCTTCCCGGTGCCGTCCTGGCAGTCTTCGGCCGCTTCGCCGGCACTGTCCGGGCGCGGCGTCCCCGATGTCGCCGGCAACGCTGACCCGGTATCCGGCTACGAGATCGTCGTCGGCGGCCAGCAGCAGGCGATCGGCGGCACGTCCGCGGTGGCGCCCCTGTGGGCCGGGCTCATAGCGCGCCTAGCCCAGTCGACGGGCACAAAGTTCGGCCTGCTGCAGCCGCTGATCTACGCGGGCGTCACGCCGGGCACTGACGTCGTCGGCTTCCACGACATCACCCAGGGGACCAACGGCGCCTACTCGGCCGGCCCCGGCTGGGACGCCTGCTCCGGGCTTGGCTCGCCGGACGGCGCGGTCATCCTCTCCCAGCTCTCGACCCCGACGACGCCGGCCTCCTAGTCGGCGATCCTGACTCGGCCGGGCAGCGGCGGTAGCAGGTAGTGATACCTGAGCACCGCCGCTGCTTCGTTGTGCCCGCATCTCGCTTTCTCCCAGGCAGCAGCCCCTACAAGACGTCGTGGCCCGGGTGGGAGGCATCCGGCAGGTTCCTCGCGGGCCGCGCCGGGATGGTGCCGAGGCGCCCCTTCTGGAAGTCCTCGAAGGCCTGGGCCAGCTCGTCGCGGGTGTTCATGACGAACGGGCCGTAAGTCGCGACGGGCTCACGGATCGGCTCGCCGCCCAGCAGCAGGACGTCGAGGGACGGCGACGGCCCGTCCATCACGCGGTCGCCGCCGATGGTGATCGACGCCCCGGGCCCGAACACGGCGAGTTGCCCAGTCCGTACCGGCCTTCGCTCAGCGCCCACGGTGCCCGACCCCGCGAGTACGTACGCCAGGGCGTTGAAGTCCGCTCGCCACGGCAACCGGACCTGCGCGCCCGGCGAGACAGTCGCGTGGACCAGGGTGATCGGCGTGTGCGTGACGCCCGGCCCGTCGTGGCCGTCAACCGAGCCGGCGATCACCCGCAACAGCGCGCCGCCGTCGGCGGAGGACAACAGGGCGACCGACCGGGCCCGGATGTCCTGGTACCGAGGGTCGGTCATCTTGAGGGCACGGGGCAGGTTGACCCAGAGCTGGAAGCCGTGGAACAGGCCACCTGAAGCCACCAGTTCCTCGGGCGGCTCCTCGATGTGCAAGATCCCGCCGCCGGCGGTCATCCACTGCGTGTCACCGTTGGTGATCAGCCCGCCGCCGCCGTTGGAGTCCTGGTGGCGCATGGTCCCGTCGATCATGTACGTCACGGTCTCGAAGCCGCGGTGCGGATGCCACGGCGTGCCCTTCGGCTCGCCGGCGCCGTACTCAACCTCGCCCATCTGGTCCATGTGGATGAACGGGTCGAGCAACGCAAGGTCAACCCCGGCAAACGCGCGGCGGACCGGGAACCCCTCGCCCTCGTATCCCGACGGGGCAGTGGAAACCTTGATGACCGGGCGCTCGGCCTCCGGGCCCGGCTCGGTCACCCGGGGCAGGACCAGAAGGTTCTCGACCGTTACTGCTGGCATGACGACTCCTCGAGCCTGTAGTTCCGCGCACGTGCCCGCCCGCTTGCGGGCTCTCGCCCCGTCCTAACAATACTTGAACCTTCAACATTCCGGTAGTGGCGGCAGCGTCTACCGGGACCGGCAACAGAGCCGTCCATTACAGCGGAAGGCCGGATTCCAGCATCGCGAGAGCCTGGTCGGCACGGTCGAAGACCGCCGGGTCGATGCGGCCCTCCGAATAGGTCTCCGGGCCCATGACCGCCATCAGCGCGCCGAATACGGCCCCGGCGTACACCCGGACGGCCAGGTCGTCCGGCGACCGGCCAAGTCGCCTGGCCAGCGCGTCGGCCACCGTGTTAATGGTCCGGGTCAGCTCGTCCATCATGCGGGCACGCACCTCGGGGATGGCCATGCCGAGCGCCGTCATCTCCTGGAACTCGGCCCATTCCGCTTGTGTCAGCGACGCTAGTGCCTCGCGGATCCCGGCCCGCAGCGCCGCGACGGGCGACAGCGACGGCGGCTGCCGCTGGAATGCCTCCAGCATCCGGTCGTCGAAGTCATCCCGCAGGACCACGTCTTCCTTGGTCGGGTAGTAGCGGAAGAACGTGGATGGTGACACTTCCGCGGCCGCCGCGATCTGCTCCACCGTCGTGGCGGCGTAACCCTGCGCGCGGAACAGCCGGAGCGCGTGCTCCCTGATGGCAGCACGCGTCCTGGCCTTCTTTCGTTCCCGTAGGCCGCAGTGCGCGGAGATATCCGTCACAGCTGAGATTGTGCCCCCTCCCGGGCCGCGCCAGCCACACCCTCGGAACTGGCGCTGCCCGCGGGCGACTCCACGGCCGGGACCGCCTGGCCGGGAGCCGAGCGCCTGGGCAGGAACGCGACGCCCAGCAGGGCCGCCGCCAGCGCGATCCCGCCACAGGTCCAGAGCATGATGTCCATTCCATGAACGAACGCGGTCCGCACCTCATCGAGCAACACGGCTGACTTGAGCAACCGGGCGGCCGCGACACCGCCGGTGACTGAGCTCCGCGCGAGCGAGGCCATCGCGGCCGGCAGCCCGCGCGCCGGCACCCCGGCTGTGTAGGCGTTGCTGATCAGCGTGCCCAGGATGGCCACCCCGATCGTCGCGCCTACCTGGCGCAGGGCGGAGATCACCGCGGATCCCGATCCGCTGCGCTCGGCGGACAACTGGCTGAGCGCGACGTTCATCGCGGGCGGCATCGCTAGTCCCAGGCCGAGTCCGGCGATCGCGATCCAGGCCGCCTCGTACCCGGTAGAGCTGGCTACCTTGGTGAACGCGCCCATCACCATGGCGGCCGCCATGATCGCGAAGCCGCCGGCGATGAGGATCCGCGCGCTGATCAGCGCCGGGGCCACCGCACCAGAGCGGGCCTTGCGGGGGGAGGACAGCCGGGTCCCGGAAATCATGCCGACCAGCATGCCACCGACCATCGGCAGCAACCGCAGGCCGCTGCCAAGCGCGTCCGTGCCGCGAACTTCCTGGAAGTACTGCGGCATCGCGAACAGCAGGCCAAACATCGCGAATGACACGGCCGTGGTCAAGATCGTTCCCCACCGGAAGCCGGCCGACTTGAACAGGTCCAGCTCAATCAGCGGCTGCCTGCGCCCGCCGGCCATGACGAGCCGCTCCAGTCGCACGAACCCCACGAGAAGGGCGGCGCCACCGACCATCGTCGCGATGGCGATGGCATTGCCCCAGCCGTCCTGGCCCGCCCGGATGAAGCCGTAGGTCAAGGCGGTCAGCCCGGCGCTTGAGACGATCAGGCCGCCGAAGTCGACCGACTGCCGCCTGGCCGACCGGGACTCGGGGAGCAGGAAGGTGACAGCGACCAGGGCGATCAAGACCACTGGCACGTTAATGAGGAAGACCGATCCCCACCAGAAGTTGTCGAGCAGGTAGCCGCCGACGATCGGGCCGATCGGGAAGCTGAGCATATTGGCGGAGGCCATGACGGCGATCGCCTTCGGCAACTCCTCCTTGCTGAAGATCACCGGCAGTACCGACAGGGCCAGCGGGAAGATCGCCGCGGCCCCGATGCCGAGGATGGCCCGCGCCGCGATGAGCTCGCCCACGCTGGCCGAATAGGCGCAGGCAGCGGAGCTCACCAGGAACAGCACCAGCGCGATAAGCAGCACCCTCTTGCGGCCGTATCGGTCGCCAAGCATCCCGGCGGGCAGCATGATCGCGGCGAGCACCAGGCTGTAGGAGTCGGAGATCCACTGCAGGTCGCCGGTTGAGGCGTGCAGGTCCCCGGCGATCGTCGGCAGGGCGAGGTTCAGCACCGTCAGGTCAAGCCCGACGACGACCACGCTCGCGGCGATCGCGATCAGCGCCCACCATCGGCGGGACGACGAAGCAGTCACGAGAGTCACCACCTTTCGGCAGTCCATCTAAAGTGAAAGTTACTATCAAAAGATAGATACACCGAGATCCGGCTGTCAACTTGGCGGCGGTGTAGGCCGGTGCGAGCCGGGTAGGCGCCCGGCGCTAGGCGTGCACGAACCCAGATACCGCGCGAGCACCGCGTCCACTGTCCCTCAGCTTCACCAATGGTGTGCCTCCGGGTGGGCCTGCGGCGTGGCGATCGCGGCTGACCCAAGGTAGCTTCCCTTGGGGACGCGGGCGACGCACCCACAGATGATTCCTCCTGTCCCCATGGTTAACATGCAGGTCATGCTGCCTAACCACACGGTTACTTTGAGATGACTGGGTCACTAACTCTCGCGGCAAGAGCCGCCTATATCCTGCGCGACAACAGCACCGGCGTGATCACCAAAGCGTCGCCGTCGCTCTATCCCCACCAGTGGAGCTGGGACGCCGGCTTCAACTCGATCGGCTTGGCCGCCGTCGACCTACCACGCGCCCGCCGGGAGCTTGACTCACTGTTCGCCGGCCAGTGGCGCAACGGCATGGTCCCGCACATTGTCTTTGATCCCGCCGCGACCGGGTACTGGCCCGGCCCTGAGCAGTGGCGGTGCTCTCGCTATTGCACGCTAGCTCCCGAGTCCCCGGCCACCAGCGGGATCACTGACCCTCCGGTGCACGCCATCGCCATTGCGAGAATCCTGGAGGTCGCGGCCGCCCACGGCGGCCGCGATAACGAGGAGACCATGCAGTGGGCCGCTGGCATCTACCCCCGCGCGCTCGCCTGGCACCGGTTCCTCGCCCGCGAACGGGCCGACAAGGCCACCGGCCTGATGACGTTGTTCCATGGCTGGGAGAGCGGGACCGACAACTCTCCCCGCTGGGACGTGCCCTACGGCAACGTCGTCCCCGGCCCGGAGCTGCCGACCTACATCCGCAAGGACACGGCGCACGTCAGCGATGCTGACCAGCGCCCGACCGACTTGGAATATGACCGTTACCTGTGGCTGTGCGAGGAGGCCAAGCGCAGCGGGTATGACTCGGCAACGCTTCGCCGCACCGGCAGCTTCCAGGTGGGCGACGTGCTGTTCACGGCGATCTACGCGGCCGCGAGCGACCTGCTCGCCGACCTGGCCGTGCGACTGCGGGAACCCGATGATGCCGCCGAACTGCGCGACTACGCCGCCCAAGCCCGGGCGGCGGTTTTCTGCCACGTCGACGAGGCGTCGGGCCTGGCCGCCGACGTCGACCTTCGCACCGGCGCGTGGCTGCGCACCGAGACCTGCGCCGGGTTCGCGCCGCTGATCGCCGGCCGCGCGCCCTACGAGACCCGGCAGCGGCTTACCGACTTGCTGCTCGGCGAGCGGTGGTGCGGGCACCCGGCGCTGAAGCTCCCGCTGCCGCCGAGCACGTCGCCGTGCTCCCCGGCGTTCAACCCGGCCTGTTACTGGCGCGGTCCGGTCTGGCCGGTGTTCAACTGGCTCCTCACCTGGGCGCTGCGCCGCGACGGCGAGGAAGTCCTCGCGGACAAGCTGAGCGTCATCGCGATCGCCGAGCTTGAAGACGGCACGTACGCCGAGTACTACCATCCGCTGACCGGCGAGCCGCTCGGCAGTCACAACCAGTCCTGGACCGCCGCGGTCGCCCTCGACTGGCTGCTAGCCAACGATTGAGTTAGCCCCCGGTGACCACCGTTGCCGGTAGCGCTGGGATCCGAGGCTGCGCCCGTTGCCGGTAGCGCATGCCTCACAGCCCTGCGCTACCGGCAGCGCATGCCGTTTCTTGGGCCAGCGCCACCGGCAGCGCTGGGTGTCTAGCTCCTGGTGAGCTTGCGGTAGGTGACGCGGTGGGGGCGGGCCGCCTCCGCGCCGAGGCGCTCGATCTTGTTCTTCTCGTAGGACTCGAAGTTGCCCTCAAACCAGAACCAGTTAGCGCCGCCCTCCCAGGCCAGGATGTGCGTGGCGACCCGGTCGAGGAACCACCGGTCGTGGCTGGTGATCACGGCGCAGCCGGGGAACTCCAAGAGCGCGTTCTCCAGCGAGGCGAGCGTCTCGACGTCTAGGTCGTTGGTCGGCTCGTCCAGCAGGAGCAGGTTGCCGCCCTGCTTGAGGGTGAGGGCCAGGTTCATCCGGTTGCGCTCGCCGCCGGACATGACTCCCGCGGGCTTTTGCTGGTCGGCGCCCTTGAAGCCGAACGCCGCCACGTAAGCCCGGCTGGGGATCTCCACGTTGCCGACGCGGATGAAGGTCTCCCCGTCGGAGATGGCCTCCCACACGTTCTTCTTCGGGTCGATGCCGGCCCGGTTCTGGTCAGCGTAGGAGATGGTGACGGTCTCGCCGACCTTGATGGCCCCGCCGTCCGGCTTCTCGTCACCCACGATCATCCGGAAGAGGGTGGTCTTGCCGACGCCGTTGGGGCCGATGACGCCGACGATCCCGTTGCGCGGCAGCGAGAAGCTCAGGTCGTCGTAGAGCAGCCGGTCACCGAAGCCCTTGGACAGGCTGCTGACCTCGAC
>Ga0335072_10008348_pt1 | contig 15019 bp, 6 predicted proteins | sample Lox_Sample_21_FD_206725 | JGI IMG/M metagenome (GOLD analysis project Ga0335072, IMG submission 206725) | Soil microbial communities from Loxahatchee National Wildlife Refuge, Florida, United States - Lox_Sample_2.1 | ecosystem: Environmental > Terrestrial > Soil > Wetlands | place: USA: Florida... | reverse complement strand
CCGCGGGAGCACATTCGATCGTCGAGTTCGGCACCTCGTTCGGCATCTCGACCCTGCATCTCGCGGCCGCCCTGCGCGACAACGGCGGGGGACAGGTCATCGCCACCGAGTTTGAGCCCTCGAAGGCCGCGCGAGCACGCGAGAACTTCGCCGCCAGCGGCCTGGCCGACCTGATCGACCTGCGCGAGGGCGACGCGCTGGAAACGCTCGCCCGCGACCTGCCTGAGCGCATCGACCTGGTGCTGCTCGACGGGGCCAAGGGCCTTTACCCGGCCGTTCTGGCCCTGCTCGAGGAACACCTGGCACCGGGAGCGCTCCTGGTAGCCGACAATGCCGACCACAGCCCCGAGTACCTGCGACGCGTCCGGTCGTCGGCCCACGGATACCTGTCCGTTCCGTTCGCCGACGACGTCGAGCTATCGATGCGCACCAAGTGACTCCCCGGACGAGGCCTGCGTCTGCCCGCAAGTAACTGTGGCCTTAGGCCAATGTCGTTTACCTTCTGAGCCACCCTGAGCGCGTTGGCATCGATAACCAGTCCAGTGGCGTCACGTTGCCCTGATATCGGTGCCAGGCGGCTGAACTGCCACCGCCCGGGCTTCGGCTGTTGATCGTGCCGTAAAACGCGGCACAACCACCAGCATGAGCCATTTTTACCGGCCGGGAAGGGCGCGCCGCCCGCCGTCCGCGTTACGCGGCTTGCCTGGGGTGACACTGTGGACTGCTGGTACTGGCGAGATATCGCCGATATCGGAGGCGAACGGCACTGTGACGTTAGGCGGCTGTTTTGGTGGGCTAACGACGCAGGATCATGATGGACTCCGCCGTGCCCGCGGTTTACCTGTGATCGGCCCTCACCCTGGCGACCCCCGCCCCGCCACCCCTGCCACCCATGCCGCCACAGCAGCTGCCACCTCTGCCGCCACAGCCGCTGCCGCCACAGCCGCTGCCGCTACCGCCGCTCTGCTCGCCTCCGCCGCCGCCCTGCCACCGCGGCCGCCCTGCTCGCTGTCACCACTGCACCTCCTGTCACTGCAGCGCCCTGCTCGCCACGGCCGCTGCCACCCCAGCCACCCTTGCCACCACAGCAGCTGTCGCCTCTGCCGCCACAGTCGCTGCCGCTACCGCCGCCCTGCCACTTCTGCCACCTCTGCAGCCAGAGCTCCAGCCACCCCTGCCACCTCCGCAGTCGCAGCCGCAGCCGTAGCGGCCCTACTCGCCGCCGCTACCACCCCTGCCACCCTTGCCACCACTGCGACCCCTGCCACCACTGCGACCCCTGCCACCACTGCGACCCCTGCCACCACTGCGACCCCGCTCACCGCTTCCGCCGCAGCGGGTCCGCCGCCCCACCCGGCCCAACGCGCGCGGCGCTCACTGGGCGACATCGGCCGAGGGGTGGCTCGTCGCCGTAGGAGCCTGGCGCCCCGCCGGCGCGGCTGCAGAGCCGGCACCGCCGCCCCGAGAAGAAGAGGCACCGCCGCCTCGAGAAGAGGAACGGCCGACTGCGGGCAGGAAGAGCGCGGCCACTACGGCCAGGACGGCGACGGCGGCGTCAATGACCAGTGCGACCCGGTACCCGTGGACGACCGCGACCGCGCCTGACCCGGAGCCGGTCGCGGCGCTGGCCACCGCGACGAGGGCGGCGACGCCAATCGCGCCACCGATCTGGCGGGCCACGCTGACCAGGCCCGAGGCGAGGCCAGCCTCATGATGGGGCAGGCCGGCCGTCGCGCTCATCGTGGCCGGAAGGATCATCAGGCTCAGTCCGGCCCCGAAGATGACCGTCGGGCCCAGCACGTGGACTAGGTAGGCGGGGTCGGCGGGGATGAAGGCCAGCCAGGCCAGTCCGGCCACGGTGATCAGCGCGCCAGCCAGCGTGACGGTCCTGGTCCCGAGGACCGGCACCAGCGCGCGGCAGGCGAACGCCCCGACGACCATGATGACCGTCATCGGCAGCAGCGCCGCCCCGGCCCGCAGCGCGCTGTAGCCAAGGACCTGCTGCAGGTAGAGGGAAAGGAAGAAGATCGTCGCGGTCATCAGGACGCCCAGGCAGAGCATCACCAGGTTGGCGACGCTCACCCCGCGGCTCCTGAAGATGCCTAGCCGGATGAGGGGCTGGCTGGCTCGCCGCTCGATGAGGATGAAGACCGCCAGCAGGGCGGCCGCGCCGGCCAGCGCGCCGATGACCACCGCTGACCCCCAGCTGTACTCGGACGCGGCCGAGACACCGTAGACCAGCAGGCCGGTGCCGAGGGTGATCGTCAGGACCCCGGGCAGGTCGAGGCGGGTGCGCGGCCCGCCGCCTGACCGCGACGGGAGGAGCCAGGCGGCCGAGGCGGCCAGCAGGGCGACCCCGATCGGAACGTTGACGAAGAAGACCCAGCGCCAGCTGAGCTCGGCGGTCAGCACGCCGCCCAGGATCATGCCGGCGGCGCCGGCACTCGAACCGGCCGCCGCCCAGATGGACAGCGCCCTGGTTCGCTGGTGGTGGTGCGCGTTGACGTGGCTGGCGGTGATGAGGCTCAGGCTCACCGGCGCGAGCGCGGCGGCCCCGATGCCCTGCACGGCCCGGGCGACGAGCAGCATCGAGGCGTCAGTGGCCAGGCCCCCGATCAGGCTGGCCAGGCTGAACAGCACCAGTCCCGCCTGGAACACCAGCCTCCGCCCAAACAGGTCGCTGGCTCGCGCGGCCAGCAGCAGGAAGCCGCCGAACGCCACCAGGTAGCCGTCGACCACCCACTGCTGGGTATCGGCCGACAGCCCTAGGTCGTGACGCATCGACGGGAGCGCGATGTTCACGATGCTGGTGTCCAGGACGGCCATGAACTGCCCGATGCTGCCGATGGCGACGATCAGGCCCAGCGAGACGCCGGGCTTGGCGACCAGGTTCCTGAGCGTGCCCGCGGTACCGCCGTGCCCGCTGGTGGTCTCTGACATGCTGCTCCGTTACGGTGGAGGCTGGCTGAAGAATGAACAGTGTTCAATATGAACACCGTTCAAGTTGTACAGCGTTCAGGTTAGGTAGGATGCCCAGTGGTGTCAAGCTGACGGCTGAGGAGGGATCCCCATGGCACAGCTCCGCCGGGAAGACGTGCTGGCCGGAGCGCTCGCGCTGCTCGAGGCCGAGGGCCTCGACGCGCTCACGATGCGCAGGCTCGCCACCTCGCTTGACGTTCAGGCCGGCGCCCTTTACTGGCATTTCAAGGACAAGAAGGCCCTCGTTGATGCCATGGCAGAACGGTTGGTGGCCAGTGTGGCCAGCACCAGCGCGGCCAGCAGCGACGGCTGGGATCAGCGGCTCACGGTGCTGGCCACCCAGCTGCGCCAGGCGCTGCTCACGCACCGGGACGGAGCGCGGCTGGTCGCAGAAACCGCCTGCACGAGCACCATCGCCAGCACCCTGCGGGTGGGACGCACGTCGACCGAGCTGCTCGTCGCGGCTGGATTCCCGTTCCAGCAGGCCGTCTGGCTGACCTTCGGGCTCATCCACTACGTGCTTGGCCAGACCATGGGGGAACAGGCCAGAGTCGAGCTCGCCGCGGACGGCGAGCTCGACGGGCCGCAGGCCGCGGCCGGCTCCAGGGACGAGGTGTACTTCCAGGCCCGCGCGGCGGCGCTGAACGCCGACCCGGACAAGCAGTTCGCCTACGCTCTCGGGGTTTTCATCGACGGCATCAGGCACCAGCTCCCGCCACCGGCCACGGCGGGTGCGTTACTCGGCGCGCAGGACGAAGGCGGTCCGGGCACGGGCCGCCCAGCTGGCCGGGCCGAGCGCGCCGGCCACCGCGATCGCCACGCCCGCCAGGGCGAGCACGACGACCTCCCACGGCTGGTAGACCGACAGCAGCGACGGCGGGGTACCGGAGTTCGCCGCGCGCGCCATCACCGGGATCAGGCCGTGGTGCAACCCGATCCCGGCCGGCACCGCCACGATCCCGGCCAGCAGGCCGGTGGCCGCGACCGAGCCGACGATCATCACCAGCGTCTGCCCCGGGATCATGCCGACCGCCCGCAGCACCCCGATGGCGTGCGCCCGCTCCCTGATCTGGAGGATCACCGTGTTCGCCGCGCCCAGGCCAGCCACCACCGTGATCAGGATGGTCAGCGCGGTGGCCAGGGTGACGACCCCGGCGAGATCGCTGCCGCCGCCGGCGGTGACCGCGAACGAACTGCCCAGCGCGGCGGAAAGCCGGCTGGCATAGTCCTGCGGGCTGGTGCCCGGCTTGAGCGACACGGCATACTGCGACGGCCGGGCGGCCGGGTCCACTGAATGCAGCGTCGCGGCGCTCAGGTACATGCTGGGCTGGTTGCCCGGCTGGAACACCTCGCCCGCGATCGTCACGGTCCGCTGGCGGCCCCCGGAGACCAGGGTGTAAGCCGAGCCGACCGTCGTCCCCGTGTCGGTCAGGAACAGCGTATTCACGTCCACCTCACCGGGACGCGAGTAGAGCTGCCCGGCGATCAGCGTGAGCCCGGCCCAGGCCGGGTCGCCGTCGTACCCGGTGACCTTCACGCCGATCGCCACCCCGGGCAGGCTCAGGTAATCCGCCGTGACCTCCAGGGCGTGCCGCGTGCCCGGCTGGGCGGCCAGCGCAACGGTCACGGCTTGCTGCTGCGCCGAGGTCAGCGGCTGCCCGCCGGCCAGGCCGGGGGGCGGGCTGCCCGGCGTGACCACGGTCGTCACGCTGCCGGAACGACCGGTGCCCGGCGGCCCGGCCGTGACCGAGACTGGCAGCACGGCCTGCCGCGAGGAGTCGGCCAGCGCCCGGTCGAGCGTCGCCGCCAGCCCGACACCGAACGTCACCGTCACCGCGCCGAACCCGACCGCCAGCAAGGTCACCAGCGTCCGGCCCGGACGGGCGAACGGGGCCGCCAGCCCGAGGGTGACCGCCCGGGGCAGCATGGTCAGCCGGGCCAGCGCGCGCTGGGCGCGGTACCCGTGGCTGGGCCGCGGCGTCCGGCCGGTCGCGATCGCCGCGACCGCGCTCATCCGCCCGGCCCGCAGCGCCGGAAGCACCGCCCCCGCCGCGGTCAGCGCGAGGACCGCCAGCAACACGGTCACGTCGACCCAGAACGGCACGCCAAGCACGCCGACCTGGTAGGCCTGCGCCTGCTGGCTGAGCAGCGGGATCGCCAGCAGGTTCCCGCACACCACGCCCGCGGCGCAGCCGAAGATTCCCGGCACCGCCACCATCAGCACGTACGAGGCCACGACCTGAGCCGGGGTGAAGCCGAGGGACTTCAGCACGCCGATCCGGGTGGTCCCGGCGATCACCGCCCCGCTGACCACGTTGACCACGATCAGCACCGAGATGACCAGGGCCAGCACCCCGAACGCCACGATGAACGGCACCCACGGGGCGATGCTGCTCCGCTCGGACTGCCGGGCATCCAGCCAGGACGCGGCGGCCAGCAACGTCCCCGGCGGCAGCGCGGCCCGCAGCCCCGCGACGTCGGCGCTGACCGCCGCGGCAGTGCCGGCCTCGGCGAACCGGTACAGCAACTGAGCCTGGCCTGAGCCACCGGCTCCGACGCCAGCGATTCGGGGGTCGCCCGCCGCCCTGGCCAGCGCCGGGACCTCCGAAGGCAGCACCCAGCCATCGGCGGTGCCGGTGATCGAGTTGGCGAAGCCGACCACGGTCAGCCGCTGCGAGCCGACCGTGAGCGTGGACCCGGGGGAGCCGCCCGCCAGCACGACCTGGTCGTCGCTGGCTGGCCAGTGGCCCTGGACCAGCTGGAGGTCGTCCACCCGGCCGCCCGCCGACGGCCGGCCGGCCAGCGTGAACTGCTGGGCGTTCGAGCCGGCGCCACCGGGCAGCGTGACCCGGGCGGTCAGCGCGACCTCGGGAAACGGCCCGGCCACCGCGGTGACGCCCCGGACCCGTCGGGTCGCCGCGAGCTGGGCCGGGGTGGCGGTCCTGGTGTCCACGGTCGCGGTCACCTCGGCGCCGCGCTGGGCCGCGAACGACTGGTCGAACGGGCCGCTTGAGTTGGCCAGCATGGCCAGGGCCAGGGTCGAGGCAGCCGTGGCGGCCAGCACGACCAGGCCGATGATCACGGCCTGGAGCCTGCGCCCGGCCAGGCCGCCGCGCGCCGCCCGGGTCACCGCCCTCATGGCCGGGCCCCGTCTCGGGCCGCGGCCGACGTTCCTGACGGTCGTGACGGTTCGGCCGCGATGCGCCCGTCGGCGATCGCGATGGTCCGGCGGGTGTACCGGCCGGCCAGGTCCGGGTCGTGGGTGACCAGGATGAGCGTCTGCCCGGCGGCGTTCAGGTCGGCGAGCAGCGCGCCGATCTCCTCGCCGGTCGCGGTGTCCACCGCGCCGGTCGGCTCGTCGGCCAGCAGTACGGCCGGATTGTTGATCAGCGCGCGGGCGATCGCCACCCGCTGCCGCTGCCCGCCCGACAGCCGGGCCGGGTAGGCGTCGCGCTGGTCCTGGATGCGCAGGCTGACCATCAGCTCTTCGGCGCGCTTGCGGGCCGCGGCCGTCCTCGTGCCAGCCAGCTGGGCAGGCAGCAGGATGTTGTCCTGGGCGGTCATGTCGTCGAGCAGGTTGAAGAACTGGAAGACCAGGCCGACCTGCCGTCGGCGGAACCGGGCGGTCGCGGTCTCGCTGAGCCGGTCGACCCGCTCGCCGCCGACCCAGACCGCCCCGGCGGTGGGCCGGTCCAGCCCGGCGATGAGGTTGAGCAGCGTGGACTTGCCACTGCCGGATGGTCCCATGATGGCGACGGCCTCGCCGGGCGCGATCGTCGCGGTGAACTCGGCGACGGCCGCTGCCCCGCCGCCGTCGTATCGCTTTGACACGTTGTCGAGGTGAACTAGTGCGTCCATGCCCGGACCGTAGGCGCGGTGCCCGCGCCGCCGCGTCGCTCGCGATGGGCAATTCGGGTACCGTATCCGGCTGACCGCCCGGGCGCCATCATCCGCGAGATGTAGCCCAGCTACATAAGCAGAGCGATGGCCACCCCGAGCGGAGCTGCGACAATAGCCTCATGACCGGACGCATGCGCGGGCTGCTCGCCTTCCTGGCGAAGGCCGAGCCGCGCCGCGCGCCGTCCGGCTGGGCGCTGGCCCTCGACGCCGCCGTCGCGGTGGCGGCCGCCGTCGCCGCCTACACCCAGGTGGCCCACCGCATCGTCGAGGACGAGCACGTCATCGGGGGCGTGCTGTTCATCCAGCCAGTCGCGATCCACCCGACGCAGGCCATGCTCGTCGCCGCGCCGCTGACCGCGTTGCCGCTGGCCGCCCGGCGGCTCTACCCGGTGACGGCCCTGCTGGCGATCATCGCCGCGATGGCGGTCCTCGCCGAAGCCCGCGATGGCGCGATCCCCCTGGTCGCCTGCGGCGCCGCCGTCTTCGCCGCCTACAGCGCGGTCGCGCACAGCCGGTACCGTAACCTGGCCGTCGCCGCCGAGCTGGCCGTCGCGGTCATCGCCATCCCGGCGTTTCGCCCGGCGCTGCCGCAGTTCCCGGCCGGGGTCACCGCCGTGGCCAGCCTGGCCGCCGCCGCGGCCGCCGGGCTCGGGATCAGGGAACTGCGCCGCCGGCTGGCCGAATCGGCCACCCGGCTGCGCCGCTCCGCCCAGGAGCAGCGGGCCGCGACCCAGCGCGCCATCGAGGCCGAGCGCGCCCGCATCGCCAGCGAGCTGCATGACGTGGTGACCCACAACGTGAGCGTGATGGTGGTGCAGGCGGGCGCGGCCCGCAAGGTGCTGGCCTCCTCGCCGGGCGACGCGGAAGAGGCGCTGCTGGCCGTCGAGGCCGGCGGCCGCACCGCGCTGGCCGAGCTGCGGAGCCTGCTCGGCCTGCTCAGCCCGGACGGTGACGGCCAGGGCCAGGCGGCCCTGCGCCCGCAGCCGGGCCTGGCCGAGCTGAGCGCGCTGATCGGCCGGGTATCGGCGGCCGGGCTGCCGGTCCGGCTCCGGGTCAGCGGCGAGCCGCGGCCGTTGCCGCCCGGCGCCGACCTAGCGGCCTACCGGGTGGTCCAGGAGGCCCTCACCAACGTCTTGCGGCACGCTGGCGAGTCGGCCGTATCCGTTCTGATCGCCTGGGGGGAGCACCTGGTGATCACGGTCAGCGACGACGGGACCAGGTCCAGCGGCGGGCCTCCGGGGCGAGGATTGCTCGGATTGCGGGAGCGGCTGTCGATCTACGGCGGGGAGCTCGACGCCGGCCCCCGGCCGGGCGGCGGCTGGCAGCTGCGGGCGGTCATGCCGCTGGGACAAGCGTCGTGAAAGTGGTGATCGCCGACGATCAGGCCCTGGTACGGGGCGGGTTCCGGCTGATACTCAAGGCGGCCGGCATCGAGGTAGCCGCCGAGGCGGCCGATGGCGCGCAGGCCGTCGCGGCCGTGCTCAGGCACCGGCCGGACGTCGTGCTGATGGACATCCGGATGCCGGAGCTGGACGGGATCGCGGCGACCCAGCGCATCCTGGCCGCCGGGCCGGCCGTCGCCGGGGTACGGATCATCATGCTGACCACGTTCGACCTGGACCAGTACGTGTACGAGGCGCTCGCCGCGGGTGCGAGCGGCTTCCTGCTCAAGGACGTCACCCCGGAGCACCTGGTCGCCGCCGTCCAGCTGGTCCAGACCGGGGACGCCCTGCTGGCCCCCTCGATCACCCGGCGCCTGGTCGAGCGCTTCGGGCCGGCCTCCCGCCCGGCCTGGGCCGCGCCGGGACCGCCCGGGCGGCCCGGTCGCGACCTGGCCGCGCTGACGCCGCGCGAGGCCCAGGTGCTCGGGCTGGTCGCGCGGGGCCTGAGCAATGCCGAGCTGGCCGCGGCCCTCACGCTCAGCGAGGCGACGGTCAAGACCCACGTGGCCCGGATCTTGACCAAGCTGGACCTGCGCGACCGGGTGCAGGCGGTCGTGCTGGCCTACGAGACTGGCCTGGTGGCGCCGGGATCGCCGGTCACACCAGACGACTAGATCCGGCTCCCCAGGCTCAGGCGGCGTACTCGGCGTCGCCGATGAAGGCCGCCCACAGGCTCGCGTAGGTGCCGCCCAGTTCAAGCAGCTCGTCGTGGGTGCCGGTCTCGGCGACCCGGCCGTGGTCCATGACGATGATCCGGTCGGCCCGCGCCGCCGTGGTCAGCCGGTGGGCCACCACGATCGTCGTGCGCTGCTCGGAAAGCGTGTCGGTCGCCGCGTTGACGGCCGCCTCGGAGGCCAGGTCGAGGGCCGCGGTCGCCTCGTCGAGCAGCAGGATGTCGGGCTGGGCCAGCTCGGCCCGGGCCAGGGCGATGAGCTGCCGCTGCCCGGCCGACAGGTTGCGGCCCCGCTCGCCGACCTCGTGGTCATAACCGCCGGGCAGCCGGGTGATCACGTCATGCGCCCCGACCGCCCGCGCCGCCGCCTCGATGTCCTCGTCGGTGGCGTCGGGCCGGGCGTAGGCGATCGCGTCCGCGACCGTCCCGCTGAACAGGTAGGCCTCCTGCGGGACGACGCCCAGCCGGTGCCGGAACTCGGTCAGGTCGTAGGAACGCACGTCGGTCCCGTCCACCAGCACCGCGCCCCCGGTGACGTCGTAGAACCGGGCCATCAGCTTGACGATCGTGGACTTGCCCGCCCCGGTCTCCCCGACCAGCGCGACGGTCTCGCCCGGTTCGATGGTGAGGGACACCCCGGCGATCGCCTCGGCCTTCGGCTTGCCCCCGCTGGCCAGCCGGGCGGCGGCCTCGGCGGACTGCGGCTTGTCCGTTCCCCCGCTCGACAGCGACGACCCGGTCGTGTAGGCGAAGTGCACGTCCCGTAGCTCGATCCGGCCGGCGAATCCGGCCGCCGGGACCGGCACCGGTTGCGGCGCGGGCGGGGTGGAGGTCGACAGGCGCAGCATCTCCTTGATCCTGGACAGGCCGACGGTCGCCTGCTGGTAGCCGTCGAACACCTGCGAGAGCTGCTGGATCGGCGCGAACACCATGTCGATGTAGAGCAGGTAGGCGATCAGCGCCCCGGCGGTCAGCGTCCCCGACCGTACCTGGCTCACCGCCAGCACCAGCACCAGCGTGGAGGCCACGGTCGACAGCGTCTGCACGAACGGGAAGTACAGCGCGATGTACCACTGCGCCCGCAGCCGCGACTCGCGGTACGCGCTTGACCGCCCGGCGAACCGCTTCTTGTTGGCGGCCTCCCGGCGGAAGGCCTGGGTGACCCGCAGCCCGGCCACGTTCTCCGCGAAGTCCGCGTTGACGATGGAGACCCGCTCGCGGGCCTCGGTGTAGGCCTGCGCCGACTTCCTGCGGAAGATTACCGTGGCCCCAACCAGCACTGGCACGATAGTCAGAACGATTAGGCCCAACTGTAGATTGATGACCAGCAGGGCCGCGAGCACTCCGAGGAAAGTGAGCACGGACGACACCATCGTGACCAGGCCGGTCTGCAGGAAGGACGACAGCGCGTCCACGTCGGACGTCATGCGGGTCATGATGCGGCCGGACAGCTCCCGCTCGTAGAAGTCCAGGCCGAGCCGCTGGAGCTGGGCGAAGAGCTTGACCCGCAGGGTGTAAAGCAGCCGCTCGCCGTTGCGCGCGACGACCATCGTCTCGATGGTGTTGACGACCCAGTCGGCGCCGGTGATCGCCAGCCCGATGATCATCATGAGCACGACCACGTGGAAGGCCTTCGCCTCGACGCCGGAGTCGATGCCGCCGCGGACCAGCGCGGGCAGCGCCAGCCCGGCCGCGGCGTCGAGGCCGTCCAGGACGAGCCCGAAGATCACGGCCGCCAGGATCGGCTTCAGCAGCTTGCTGAGGGTGAAGTTGTAGTCGGCGGCCCGCGCCCGCGCGATGTCGACCTTCGGCTTGTCCTTGATCGGTGGCAGGGCCGCCACCCGGGCCAGCAGCTCGGGGCTGGGCGGGACCGAGCCGATCATGCCGTCCATGCCCGCGCCGCCGCGCCCGCCGCGGCCGCCCGCCCCGGCCCGGGCGCCGGCCCCGGCGCCGCCCCGGGACAGGGCCGGGGTCGCCGTCATCGCCCGCGCCGCCGACCGCTCGGCCAGCACGGATACCGACCGGTCCCGCGCCTCTCGCCGCTGCCGCCTGGTCTGGCCCGCGACTTCCTGCCGGGCGGCCGGCTGGGCGCCGGAGGCCGGCGCGGCCAGGTCGAGCCCGTCGCCGGGGCCGGTGATCAGCACTCGGTACAGCTCGCACCGCTCGCTGAGCTCCGCGTCGGTGCCGATGTCCTCGACCGTGCCGCTGGCGTTGAGCACCGCGATCCGGTCGGCCAGGTTGAGGGTCGACTTGCGGTGCGCGATGAGCAGCGTGGTCCGCCCGGCCATGACCCGGTGCAGGGTGGCGTGGATCTCCGCCTCGATGCGCGGGTCGATAGCCGACGTGGCGTCGTCGAGGATCAGCAGCCGGGGGTTGGTGATGAGCGCGCGGGCCAGCGCCACCCGCTGCCGCTGCCCGCCCGACAGGGTGAGCCCCTGCTCGCCGATGACCGTCTCGTACCCGTCGGGCAGGTCGCGGATGAACTCGTCGGCCTCGGCGGCCCGCGCGGCCGCGACGATCTGCTCGTCGGTGGCGTCGGGCCGCCCGTAGCCGATGTTGGCCTTGACCGAGTCGGAGAACAGGAACGAGTCCTCCATGACCATCCCGATGGCCGACCGCAGCGAGTACTGGGTGACGTCCCTGACGTCATGGCCGCCGATCTTCACCGCGCCGCCGCGCACGTCGTAGAAGCGGGGCAGCAGCAGGGAGAGGGTCGACTTGCCGGATCCTGACGGCCCGATGACCGCGACGGTCTCACCCGGCCGCACCTCCAGCGACAAGCCGCGCAGCACCGGCTGGGACGGCACGTAGCCGAACTTCACGTCCTCGAACGTGATCCCGTTGGCCTCCGGCGGCAAGTCGATGGCGCCGGGCTTGTCGGCGATGACCGGCTTAGAGTCGATGACCTCGAACACCCGGATGACCGAGGCCCGGGCCTCCTGGCCGATCGTCACGATGTTGGTCAGCACCCGGACCGGCCCGGCCAGCTGGGCGATGTAGCTGGAGAAGGCCAGGAAGGTGCCGAGCGTGACGTCACCGCGAATGGCCAGCCAGCCCCCCAGCACCAGCACGCCGATCAGGCCGATCGAGGGGATGGCGGTGAGGGCCGGATTGAACCGGGCGGTGATCCGCGCCATCCGGATCCGCGAGCCGAACAGCTCCTCGCTGGTCGCCTCCATCCGCTGCATCTCCTGCTCTTCCTGGCCGAAGCCCTTGACGACGCGGACGCCGCCGACCGCCTCATCGACGGTCGCGGAGACCTCGCCGACGAGCTGCTGGGCATGCCAGCTGGCCGGGAAGAGCTTCTTGCGGGAGGCGATGGCGATCAGCCAGAGCGCGGGGGCGACCGCCAGCGCGACCAGCGCCAGTAGCGGCGACAGGATGAGCATGATGACCAGCGAGAACGCGAACAGCATCAGGCTGCTGAGGATAAGCGGCACCCACTGCGTCAGCTGCTGGACCATGTTGACGTCGGAGATCGAGCGGCCGACGAGCTGTCCGGTGTGGATCTCGTCCTGACGGCTGCCGTCCAGCTTGGACAGCGAGTCGAACAGGTCGGTCCGCATGGCGTGCTGCACGTCGAGGGCCACCTTGCCGCCGTGGTAGCGCCGCAGGTAGACGCCGGCGAAGTTGGCGAGGGCCGCGATGATCAGCCCGATGGCCAGCGGCCAGACCGACTCGGTGTGGCTCACGATGACGTTGTCGATGACGTTCCGCTGCAAGAGCGGGATGGTCAGCGAGGCCGCCACGTAGCACAGCGCCCCGATGACCGACAGCAGCACGTCCCGCTTGAACCGCCAGGTATAGCCGATTAGCCGCCGCAGCCAGCGCTTCTCGTTGCCGTGCGGCGCGTCGATGTCCGGCGAGGTGTCCCCAGCCCGCCGGCTGCCCTGCTTACTCACGCTCGGTGAGATCCTCTCCGCTCGGCATACCCGGCCGGCCGGGTCCTGCCTGGCCCGGGACAGCCTCATGGTCAAGCCCTACAACGTCATACCCCGATAGATCATTTCCAGAGCTAACTATTTTTTTCTGACTTTCCGGCCGCTCCAGGGCCGGTGCGGGGGATTGACAGCGGCCCGGGTCCCATATACACCAATGTCAACACATGTCCACAAAGTCGGCGATCCTGTCCGAGCCCGCCGGAAGGTGGTACGGAATGCCTGGCCCTCGCTTCCCGCGGCGCTGCCTCCTGCTCGCGGGCGTGCTACTGCCCGTCCTGGCCCTGGGATCGCTGCCCGCCCTGGCCAGCCCGGTTGGCGGCCCCGCCCCGGCCAGCTCGGTTGGCAGCCCCGTCTCGGCCGGTTCCGGCCCGGCCAGCTCAGGCAACTGGCAGACCACCTGGAGCGGCAGCACCACCGACATGGGCAACTACGACTACACCGGCACGGTCCGGAACGTCGTGTTCACCTCCGTCGGCGGGAACACCGTCCGGGTCCGGCTGAGCAACACCTTCGGCTCTCAGCCGTATGAGTTCGGCGATGTCTCCATCGGCGTCTCCGACGCCCAGGGCAACATCAGCGGCCCGGTCGTGCCGCTGACCTTCAACGGCCAGCGCTCGGTCACGGTCCCTGAGGGCCAGGAGGTCGTCAGCGACCCGGCCAGCCTGACCGTTCCCCCGCTGCACGACCTGGCGGTCAGCGTGTACGTGCCGTACGCCGACGGCGAGCAGTCCGGCCACAACGACGCCAACCAGGTCAACTACCTGACCGAGGGCACCGACAACGTCATGGACCCGACCACGGCTGCGTACGGCCAGTTCAGCCAGTGGTACTACGTGGACAGCGTCCAGGTGACGACCGCGCCGCGCGTCCGCGGCACCGTGGTCACCCTCGGCGATTCGATCACCGACGGCTATCAGTCGACGACAAGCGCCAACGCCCGGTGGCCCAATGACCTGGCCCGACGCCTGGACGCCCTGCCCGGCGAGACCCTGAGCGTCGCCGACGCCGGGATCAGCGCCAATCAGGTCCTGACCGGCGGCGGTCAGGCCGGCGTCAGCGCGCTGTCCAGGTTCAACCGCGACGTGGTGCAGCAGGCCGGCGCGAAGGACGTGATCGTCTTGGAGGGGATCAACGACATCGGCCTGAGCAGCGCCTCGGCCAGCTCGATCATCGCCGGCTACCAGCAGCTGATCGCGGACGCGCACGCCGCGCGGCTAAAGATCTTCGGCGCCACCCTGACCCCGTTCAAGGGATCCAGTTACTGGACCCCGGCCAGGCAGCAGACCTGGGACGACGTGAACACCTGGATACGCACCAGCGGGGCCTTCGACGGCGTCATCGACTTCGACAAGGCGACCGCCGACCCCAGCGATCCGGAGATGTACTACCCGCCCTACGACAGCGGCGATCACCTGCACCCGAGCGACGCGGGCTATCAGGCCATGGCCAACGCGATCAGCCTCGGGATGCTCCTGCACCCTGCGCCTCCGCCGCCGGTCATCGGGTACCTCCCCGACGGCCAGGCCACGGTCGCGCCGGGCAGCAGCGCCGCCGTGCCGGTCGCGGCCTCCAACACCACCGGCCAGGCCCAGGTCGCGCGGGTCAGGCTGACCGCACCGGCCGGGCTGACCGTCACCCCGAAGTCGGTCGACATCCCGCTCCCGCCCGGCGGGCGGGCGACCGCGCTGGTGTCGGTGCGGGCGGCGGCCCGGACCGCCCCGGGCTTCTACCCGGTGCCCGTCCGCTTCAGCTCCGGCTCCCTGGACGACCAGACAGTGACGGTCCGGGTCGCCCCGGCCGGCAGCCTCCTGCAGTCCTTCAATAGCACCGGGATCTCCGACGACACCGACATCTCGGCCGCCGACTTCGACCTGGTCGGCCACAGCTACTCGGCCCAGGCCCTCGCCGCGGCCGGGCTGAGCGCGGGCCACCCGGTGACGGTCGACGGCGTCACCTTCCGCTGGCCGGCCGCCGGCCATGGCTACCCGGACAACGCCATCGCCTCGGGCCAGCCGGTCACGGTGGACGCCCCGGCGGGAACCCGGACGCTCGGGTTCCTCGGCGCGGCCGAGGGGGCCGGCCCG
>Ga0335072_10008347_pt1 | contig 15019 bp, 11 predicted proteins | sample Lox_Sample_21_FD_206725 | JGI IMG/M metagenome (GOLD analysis project Ga0335072, IMG submission 206725) | Soil microbial communities from Loxahatchee National Wildlife Refuge, Florida, United States - Lox_Sample_2.1 | ecosystem: Environmental > Terrestrial > Soil > Wetlands | place: USA... | reverse complement strand
ATGCCACGCCGCTCTATCTGATCACGCTCCACGCCGCCTGGCGCGCCACCGGCGACATCAGCTTGCTCCGCCGCCACCTGTCCCATGCCGAAGCCGCGCTACGCTGGATCGACGAGCATGGCGACCGCGACGGCGACGGGTTCCAGGAATTCAAGACGCGCTCGCCGGTCGGTTACGAAAATACGGACTGGAAGGACGCCGGCGATTCGATGATGTATCCCGATGGCTCGCCGGTGCAGGGGCCGAAGGCGCTGTGCGAGCTGCAGGGCTATGTCTATGACGCCTGGCTGCGCATGGCGGAAGTGTTCGATGCGCTGGAGCGCCCGGACCGCGCCGCCGCGCTGCGCGACAAGGCCGCCACACTGTATCGCCGCTTCGACGAAGCGTTCTGGGACGAACCCAGCGGCTTCTACGCCTACATGCTGGATGGCGAGAAGCGGAAGGTGCTGACCGTGGCTTCGAATCCGGGCCACCTGCTGTGGTCCGGCCTGGTGCCACCGGAACGCGCCGTGAAGGTGGTCGCGCGGCTGATGGCGCCGGACATGAATACCGGCTGGGGGATTCGCACGCTGTCGGCAGACAATCCGGCCTATAATCCATATTCGTACCAGAACGGCTCGGTCTGGCCGCACGACAACAGCCTGATCGCCCTCGGCTTCAAGCGCTACGGGTTCGTTGAGGAAGCGGGGCAGATCGCGCGCGGCATTTCCGATGCCGCCAGCCATTTCCTGCTGAACCAGTTGCCGGAACTTTACGCGGGCATCGAGCGCAGTGAGGGATTGTTCCCGGTCCAATATCTCGGTGCCAACGTGCCACAGGCCTGGGCCGCGGGTTCCGCCTTTGCACTGTTGCAGGCGGTCCTGGGCATCTGGCCGGATGCGCCGCGGGAGCGGTTGTATGTCGATCCGGTGCTGCCGCACTGGCTGCCGGACATCACGCTATCCGATCTGCGGCTGGGGCGACGGCATTTCGACGTCCGTTTCTGGCGGGCCGGCGAGTCAACCGAGTTCGAAGTACTGCGCGGCGACCGGCATCTGGTGCAGCGGCGTGCGACGACCGAGGTGTTCGAGATGTTGCGCACGGGCAGGGCCGCATAACCCCTTTTGCCAATCATGGCCGAGATACCTCCGGTCGCCTGCCAATGTTATGATTTCAACTGATGCTGGCGGCTCCATATGTCGTTGCCAGGCGCGAGGCGACGAAGCAACGACATATGGAGCAGGCTTAATCGTGCTTCTCTGCCTCTGGGCACCAGATCTGGCGCTACGCAAGGCGCCACTGCACCAGCGTGAATGGCGGATCGGCACTGTCGTGCGGTTCGAACACTGCCTGCACCGGCGCGCCAATCTGCACCGGTAGCCGCGGATCGCCGAGCAAGTTGCCGACCATGCGGACGTTGCCGGCGTGGGGGAGTTCGACCAGGGCAACGATATAGGGGCCGTGGCCGTTCAGCGCCGGATGCACCGGGTGATGCGGGCGCTGGTAACTGTAGATGCGGCCGTGGCCTTCGACATCATCCCAGGCCAGATCGAAGGAATGGCAGCGGTGGCAGATCCATTCCGGGCCCCATTGCCACGCACCGCAACCGCGGCATTTTTGAATCCGTAGCTTGCCTTGGCGGGCCGCCTCCCAATACGGCGCACTGAGCGGATCGCCGGTGTTCGGCAGCGGCAGCCCTTCGGGCAGATAGGAATCGCTCATAGCACCGCCTCCGAACCGAGGATCAGGGAACTCACCGGCGTCACCATCGGCCCGCCGATGACGATCGCTGTGTCGTTGCGTTTCACCTGGTTGGTGGCAGTGCCACGGATCTGGCGCACCGACTCGTTCACCAGTTCCAGCCCGTGCATATAGCATTCGGCGAGGTTGCCGCCGCTGGTGTTCAGCGGCATGCGGCCGTCGGGCGCATAGAGGTTCTCGGGGATCAGAAAGTCATTGGCTTCATCGGCGCGCACTAGGCCATGCTCCACCAGGCTCATCAGCACGCCGCCGGTGAAGTTTTCGTAGCACTGCACGATGCCCATGTCAGCCGGCGTCAGCTTCGCCATGTCGTACAGCCGCGGCGCAAGCTGGGCAAAATGCGAACCGGGATAGTTCGGCATGTTGTGCACCGGAGCAGCGCTGCGATGGTCGCACCCCTGGGCGCAAGCGAGCAGGTAGGAGGGTTTGTGCGGGAAATCGCGGGCGCGGTCGGCCGGCACCACGATCACCGCGGCGGCACCGTCGTTTTCCTGGCAGCAGTCGTAGAGATGGAAGAACGGCTCGATGATCCAGCGGGAGTCGTCGTATTTCGCTGCATCCAGCGGCCGGCCGCGCATCACCGCATTGGGATTGTTCTGCGCATGGCGATAGCATGCCAGCGAGATCGCCCGCAGCGCCTCCTGGCGGATGCCGTGGTCGTGCATGAAGCGCGTCACCTTCATGGCGAAACGCTGCGCCGGCGACATCAGGCCGTAGGGGAACAGGAACTGGTCGTCGCCGCCGGCGAGCGGTGCGCCGGAACCGCGGCCGTAACGCGCGAACTGCCCCTGTGCCAGCGAGCGGAACGCAACCACGCAATCCGCCATGCCGGTGGCGACGGCCGCGGCGGCATTGCCGACGGCGCCGCACACGCCGCCACCGCCACCGCCCCAGAACATGTTGGAGAAACGCAGCTCCTTGACGCCGAGCGCGGCGGCGAGCCGGCCGGCGTCGCTGCGGTCGTTGCCGTAGGAGGCGAAGCCGTCGATGTCGTGCGGATCGATGCCGGCATCCTTGCAGGCGTTTACGATCGCTATCAGGGCGAGTTTGAATTCCGCATCCGGCGACTGGCCATGGCGGTAGTAGGTGGTCTCGCCGATGCCGACGATGGCGGTCTTGCCTCGAAGAGTTCGCATGTGACCTCTCCCACAAAGTGGGGTTGAGCCGTGAAGCGGATCAACGCGAGATGCGAGGCAGCGAGGGCGAGGGCCATCGGGCCGGTACGGAAAAAGGTTGTACCGGCCCCATCACCCTTACCCTCGGCGCTGACGCGCCTCGACCTCTCCCGCGCGCGGCGCGGGAGAGGTTGTGTCATCTCCCGCCCGGCAGCTGGTTGAACGCAACATCCTTGTCCACCCTCACGTCGCCCGGCAACCCAAGCACGCGCTCCGCAATAATATTCCGCAGGATCTCGTCTGTGCCGCCGGCAATGCGCATCCCGGGCGCCGAGAGCAACGACTCCTGGAACATCGCATGCATCGGAACCAGTTCGGGATCCGTGACACCGCCCGCCATGCCAAGCAGGTCCATCCCGAACGATGAAATCGCCTGTTGGTTGCTGGCATTGACGAGCTTGAAAATTGAATTCTCCGGCCCCGGCGTCTGACCGCGCGACAAGGCGGTCAGCACACGGAACCGCGTATAGGTCAGCCCCGCATTCTGGGCATGCCATTCGGCGACGCGCTCGCGCACGGCCGGATCGGCGATCGCCGGGCGGCCATCGATTTCCACGGCACGCGCCAGATCGAGCAAATCCTGCATATCGGGGCGCCTGATTTCGCTGGCGGCCAGCCGTTCGTTCATGAGCGTGGTGATCGCCACCTTCCAACCCGCCCCCGGCGCAGCGAGGCGTTGCGCATCCGGAATGCGCAGGTCGGTGAAAAACACCTCGTTGAAATTCGAAGCGCCGGACATCTGGTGGATCGGCCGCACCTCTACGCCCGGCGCGTGCATGTCGATGAAGAACGCAGTCAGGCCTGCATGTTTGGGTTTGTTGGGATCGCTGCGTGTCAGCAGCAGGCCATAGTCCGAATAATGCGCACCCGAGGTCCAGATCTTCTGGCCGTTGACCACCCATTCGTCGCCCCGCTTCTCTGCGCGCGTGCGCAGTCCGGCGACATCCGATCCTCCGGATGGCTCGGAAAAGAGCTGGCACCAGATTTCGTCCCCGCGCAGTGCGGGTTGCACGTAGCGCCGCAATTGCTCGGGCCCGGCGTAAGCGATCACGGTTGGGATGCACATGCCAAGGCCGATCAGGAAGATATTGGGCGGCACGTCGTACTCCGCCTCTTCCTGGTTCCAGATGATCTGCTGCATCGGCGTGCCGCCGCGGCCGCCCCATTCCTTCGGCCAGGTGATGCCGGCGAAGCCCGCGTCCGCCTTCTTCGCCTGCCACGCCTTGGCGCGCGCGACATCCGCTGCATCGGTATCGCCGTAGCGATGCGCGCCGCTGTTGCGCTGTTTGCGCGCGGCATTGGCATTCAGAAAGGCGCGGGCCTCGGCGCGGAATGTGGCTTCGTCCGGCGTATCGTCGAAGTCCATGGGCGGTCTCCCTGTCGCCAATCTGAAGCGAGATTGCTTCGTCGCTGCGCTTCTCGCAATGACCTGGTTCGTTGCTTCGCCCGATGCCATGACTGGCTCGGCGGCAGTCGCGCCGCCAACCGGGCCGGGCAGCTACGCCCGGATCCGTGCCAGTGTCGCGGAGGTGGAATGCCCTGGCAGCAGATCGGCCAATGCTACCTTGCCGCCCCAACTCCGTACCAGTTCCGCCCCGACGATCTCATCCAGCCGGTAATCCGCGCCCTTCATCAGCAGATCTGGACGCAGTTCAAAGATCAGCGCCTCCGGCGTATCTTCCTCGAAGACGCACACCAGATCGACACTCGCGAGGCTTGCCAACACCGCGGCGCGCGCCGCCTCGGGCTGCACCGGCCGCTTCGGCCCTTTCAGCCGCCGCACGCTGGCATCCGAATTCAGCCCAACCACCAGCCGGTCGCACTTCGCGCGCGCTTCCTCCAACAGATGCACGTGGCCGGGATGCAACAGGTCGAAGCAGCCATTGGTAAAGCCGACCCGCCAGCCGCGGCGGCGCCAGCGTTCCACATGCTCTGCCGCCTCGTCGCGCGTGACGATTTTCCGTAGCGCGCTGCGTTGGGGGGAGAGCGCGAACATCAGATCGCCCTCCCGCACCACCGCCGTGCCCGCCTTCCCAACCACCACGCCCGCCGCGAGGTTGGCCAGCCGCACCGCCATTTCCACGTCGCTGCCACCGGCGATCGCCGCGGCGAGCGTGGCGACGGCCGTGTCGCCGGCGCCGGCAACATCGTAGACTTCCGCCGCCTCGGCGGGAAAATGCCGCGCGCCGCCTGCATCCACCAACGTCATGCCGTCATTGCCGCGTGTCACCACCACCGCGCCGAACCCATGCCGGGCCCTCAGGGCCGTTGCGGCAGCGTTGATCGCTGGTTCCGTATCCACCGGCATCCCGGTTGCTTCCGCGAGGTCGATCCGGTTCGGCATGATGATGTCGGCCCCGGCGTAGCGCGCGTGGTCGGGCCCGCGCGGATCGACGATCAGCCGCCGGCCAGCCTTGCGCGCCAGTTCCACCAGTTTGGCCGGCACGTCCCCGGCCAGTACGCCCTTGCCGTAGTCCGACAGCACGGTGACCGAGGTGGCTGCCATGGCATCGCCGGCGATACGCAGCATCCGTTCGGCGAGCTTCGGATGGATCGGTGCGGTGATTTCGCGGTCGGCGCGGAACAACTGCTGGCCCGCAGCGACATAGCGCGTCTTCAGCGTGGTCGTGCGGCCGCCTTGCACCAGCAGCCACGGCTCAACGTTCGGCTGCCCGCCCACCAGCGCGGTGAGGTCGGATCCGGTCTGGTCATCGCCGAGCACGGAAATGAACGCCACCGCCGCACCCAGCGCGGTGAGATTGCGCACCACATTGCCGGCGCCCCCCGGCAGCCCGATCTCCCGCGTGATTGACAGAATCGGCACCGGGGCCTCCGCGCTGATCCGCGTCATATCCCCATAGATATAGCGGTCCAGCATGACATCGCCGATGACCAGCACGCTGGTGTTCGCCAGGCGCCGAACCGCGCCAGCGAGATCGGGGTCCGGTTGATCGGCGAGGGGCTCGCCCGGTGCGATCTGATTCATGCGTAGCGGGTAGTGTGAGCCATGGTCCCGCGGCAAGCAATCTTCACGTGTGGATAAACCCCAATTTATCTGCTTCAAGAACGACGCAGGTCAGTGCGCCGCCAATAACCGCGCCGGTATCGATACCAATGCGGTTGGCCGAGACGAACGGGTCCCGCCGGGGCGAATGGCCGTGCACGATGACCGCGCCATGATCCTTTTTCGAGGACAGGAACGGTTCGCGTATCCATAGCAGGTCCTCGCGCACCTGCTGGGCCAGCGGCACGCCCGGCCGCACGCCGGCGTGCACGAACAGATAGGGACCGATACGGTGACGCAATGGCAGGTCGCGCAGGAAAATCAAATGCGGCACTGGAATGCGCGTCGCCCAATCCTGTTGGGCGATATTCCGCGGCACCCCCCAGCTCATCAGAGAATCCGCGCCGCCGTTACGCATCCAGAGGTCCGCCACCTCCGGGTCCGCCTGTGCCAGCGCAGAGAGCATCATGTGCTCGTGGTTTCCCATCAGGTTGACGACCTGCTGCGCTGGCACCGGAGGCCCCGCTACCAGCCACTCCACCACCTGCGCACTTTCCAGTCCGCGGTCCACATAGTCACCCAGGTGGACCAACACGGCTTGCTCTACCGGCCGTTCCGCCAGGTCGGCCGCGATTTGCTCATGCATGGCCACCAGCCGCTCGAAGCAGCCATGCACGTCACCTACCGCGTAGACGCGTTGGCCGTCGGGAAGCACAGCGGGAGCAGGGGTAAGCACCACCATTGCTACAAGGTAGGATGACGGGCGAGAGCGGCCAACTCCCAAGGCGGGCGGCCAAGGCGCGCGGCCAAGGGGGGCGGCCAAGGGAGGCAGCCCAGGGAGGCAGGCAAGGGAGGCAGATTGCCGCTCACCCCGCAGACCCGCTACATCACGACAAAGTGCCGAACCGGAGGAACCCACGCGATGGACATCGAAACCGCCCCTGTCGCCACCGCCGATGCAGACTGGCAGGCCCGCGTCGACCTCGCCGCCGTCTACCGTTTGCTCGCGCATCACGGCTGGGGGGATGTGATCTTCAACCATGCCGCCATGCGATGCCCATCGAATCCTCGGCACTTCCTGATCAAGCGGCACGAGCATCTGTACACCGAGGTAACGGCGTCGAACCTGGTCGAAGTCAGCATGGATGACGATCTGGACGAGCGCTCCGGCGTCAATCGCCCTGGTTTCACGCTGCACAGCGGCGTGCTGCGCGCACGGCCGGACGTAAATTGCTCCGTGCACGTGCATCCGGATGAAGGGGTCGCGATCTCCGGCCTGCAGCATGGACTGCGCATGCTGTCGCAGGATGCGATGCGGTTTTACAACCGGGTCGGATACCACGAGTACGAAGGCATCACCGACAGTTTCGACGAACGCGAACGCATCACCGCGGCTCTTGGGAAGAACCGCGCGCTCATTATGCGGCACCACGGCATCACCACGGTTGGCGTCACTGCGCGTGAGGCGTTCAGCCTGATGAAGCAGTTCGTTCGCGCTGCGAAGATCCAGTTGATGATGGAGGCGACCGGCGCGGAATTGTCGGAGATTCCGACGCAGATCTGCGAGCATGTTGCGTCGCAGTACGAGCAGCATGACAGGGGGCGGGCGTCGGCCGAATGGCCCGCGTATCTTCGCATGCTCGACACGGTCGACGACGGCTACCGGAACTGACAGCCTGAAAGCGACGTTCCCCCTGCCCTTGTGGGAGCCAGGGGATGTACCGCCGCGGTGAAACGTTCCGCCACGGCGCGGGGCCGTCGTGGGGTTGCGCTGGTGGAGAAGGGCACTCTGGCGGAGGCGGCATGCCGGCGTTGCATCACGATGCGCTGGTTCCAACCTTCGAAGTCGACGCCGAACGTCTCGCCCTGGGTTTAATTTCACCCTGGCCGTGCGCCGAACCGCCTCTCCCGCGCCGCATACGTCGCCAATGCCGCGGCGAAATGCTCCCCGCCGAAATCCGGCCACAGCACGTCCAGGAAAACCAGCTCGGCATACGCCCCCTGCCACAGCAGGAAATTCGACAGCCGCTGCTCGCCTGACGTTCGGATGATGAGGTCCGGGTCCGGCATGCCATCGGTGGCCAGCCATCCGGCGAAAGTCGTTTCGTCCAGCGCCTGCGGATCCAGCCGCCCGTCCCGCGCCGCCAAGGCCGCTTTACGTGCGGCGGCCACGATCTCCGCCCGCGACCCGTAGGACAACGCTACCGTCAGGTTCAGCCGCGTATTCACGGCAGTGGTTTGCTCTGCCTCTGCAAGATCTTCCTGGATATCGCGGTCGAACCGCGTCCGCTCGCCGATGATGCGCAGGCGTACGCCATTGGCGCGAAGCTCCGCGATTTCGGTCCGCAGGTAATGGCGCAGCAATCCGGTCAGGTCGAGCACTTCCGCGGGCGAGCGCCTCCAGTTCTCGCTGGAGAACGCATACAGCGTCAGCCACCAGACGCCGGACTGGATCGCCGCTTCGATCGTGCGGCGCACGGCGCGGGCGCCTTCGCGATGCCCGGCGACGCGGGGCAGGCGGCGGGATGCAGCCCAGCGGCCATTGCCGTCCATGATGATGGCGACATGCGTGGGGACCGGCTCGGTGCCGGAAGAGGGTCGAACGGCAGCAGACATGGGGGAGCGGACTCAGACCTGACGGATGTCCTTTTCCTTCTCCGCCAGCGCCTCGTCCACCCTTTTGGTATAGGCGTCGGTCAGCTTTTGCACCTCGGCGCTCCAGTCCTTCGCCACATCCTCTCCAATGTCATGCTTCTTTTCGAACGTCTTCACTTGTTCCATGCCGTCACGCCGCACGCCGCGCACGGCGACGCGGGCGCCTTCCGCGTATTTATGCGCCGTCTTGGCCAGTTCGTTACGGCGTTCGGTGGTGAGCTGCGGGATCGGCACCCGCACCAACTGGCCGTCCGCCGCGGGGTTCAACCCGAGCCCGGAATCGCGGATCGCCTTCTCTACTGCGCCGACAAGCTGTCGGTCCCAGACCTGCACCGTCAACATCCGCGCTTCCGGGGCACCGACGCTGCCCACCTGGGTCAGCGGCATCTCGGTGCCGTAGGCCTGCACCTTCACCGGCTCCAGCAGCGCCGGATGAGCGCGGCCGGTGCGCAGGCCGTTGAATTCCCGTCTGAGCGTGTCCAGCGCGCCGTCCATCCGGCGCGTGAGGTCCTGCTTCAGCTTGTCGAGGTCGGGCGGTGCCGGCATCGGAAGGTCCCCCGCTTCATGCGCCGCTATCTTATGACCGTTCGATGATGCGCGTGAAGCGGCCTTCGCCGCGCATCACCGCGGCAAAGGCGCCGGGGGCGTGGATATTGAACACCAGGATCGGCAGAGCGTTCTCCCGTGCCAGGCTGATCGCGGCAGCGTCCATCACCGCCAGGTCCTTCGACAGCACCTCCAGGTAGCTGAGCTCCTCGTAGCGGCGCGCATCCGGCACCTTGCGGGGATCGGCGGAATACACGCCGTCCACCTGGGTACCCTTCAGCAGCGCGTCGCAGTTCATTTCGGCGGCGCGCAGCGCTGCGGCGGTGTCCGTCGTGAAAAACGGGTTGCCGGTGCCGGCAGCGAAGATGACGACGCGGCCCTTCTCCATGTGCCGTTCGGCACGGCGCCGGATATAGGGCTCGCAAACCTGCGACATCGGGATCGCGGACTGCACGCGCGTGGGAGTGCCGCGTTGCTCGAGCGCCGACTGCATGGCGAGCGCGTTCATCACCGTGGCCAGCATGCCGATGAAGTCGGCCTGGGCACGCTCCATGCCCGAGGCGGCGCCGGAGACGCCGCGGAAGATGTTTCCCCCGCCGATCACCACGCAGACCTGCACGCCCATGCCGACCACGTCGCCGATATCCACAGCGATGGCGCGGACGGTTTCATTGTCCAGGCCGTAGTCGCGCCGGCCCATCAGGGCCTCGCCGGAGAGTTTCAGCAGGACGCGCTTGTAGTGTGGCTGGGATGGCATGCGGCGCGGCCTTTCGGGGGTAAGGGCCGGAAACTAGTGGGCTCGGGCGAGTGGAACAAGGTGCAGAACCGGAAGACGCCAGGAACGTCCATCAGGCGCTCAGGTTCGCTGTGCCGATGAACGAAGGCGTTCTGCCGGTAGCGGAACGTCCAGCAGATACTCGACAAGCTGCCCCACATGACGGTCGCGTTCCATCCCCGGCCGGCGGTGGATGACGAAATCGAATGATCCCGGCTTGACGCGATCGGGAAATACCCGCACCAGCCGGTTCGCGGCGAGCTCGAAATCGATCAGCGGCTGCCTGCCCAGCGCGATGCCCGCCCCGGCAATCGCTGCTGCGACCACAGCGTTGAACGTGTAGAATCGTACAATCGTTGCCTTCACACCGTGGTCGCTGCCCAACCATTCCAGCCAGGTAGACCAGTCCTTCTCGGGACTGGCAATGTTATCCTCCTGCAGCAGCGTGTGGCGCGCGAGCTCGGCCGCCGTCCCGGCCACTCCGAGCGACGGGCTGCATACCGGAAACACCGTTTCATGGAACAGCAGTTGGTCGCCGGCGGCCAATGCGCCACGAGGCACGCGCAGGACGGCGAGATCGAGTCCTTCCCGCACCATGTCAGGCGCATTGTCCTCGATCGCGCGCATCTGCCATTGCACCGAGGGATGCAGTGCGGCGAACGAAGCAAGCCGTGGCGCCAGCCACAGCGAAGCGACCGATCCGTTGGCCGAAATCGTCAGTAGCGGGCGCTCGCGCCGATCGCGCACAACCGCACAGGCCGCGCCGAGCTGTGCGAACGCTTGCTCCACCGCCCGCTGTAACGTCGCACCGTCCACAGTGACCACGGTGCGGCCGGCACCATTGCGGGCACGCAACAGGAGCGTTGCTCCGAGCGACTCCTCCAGCCCGCGCACCTGATGGCTGACCGCGCTGGTGCTGACGTTCAGTTCCGACGCCGCGCGTGCGAAGCTGCCCAACCGCGCCACCGCGGCAAAGGCCCGCAGGGCCGCCAAAGGAGGAATACGCTCCGCCATCACCGTGCAATTTAACTCAACAGCGGTTGAAAAACACTCGTTTGCGCAACGCCTTTCCGCCCCCCAGGATATTCCCTCGGGACAGGGAGACCGGACCGATGCATTTCGACCTCACGCTCTGGCGCATGACGCAGGGCTACCGCTGGCGAATCGCGCTGTCGGTGGCGCTGGGGCTGCTGGCGATGGTGTTCGGCATCGCCCGCTTCGTCTTCCTGGGCCGCTTCCTGGCCGGGGTGTTCCAGCACGCACCCGCCGCCACGCTGATCTGGCCGCTGGCCGGCGCCGGCATCGCCATCGTCCTGCGCGCGTCGCTGGACCACGGCCGTACCATGGTCGCGCACCGCACCGCCATGCAGATCCAGAAGGTGCTCCGAGGCCGCCTCTACGACAAGATCATCGCCCTCGGCCCCGCCTGGTTCGGCGCCGAGCGCACCGGCGGCGTCATGCTCTCCATGGTCGACGGCGTGGAGCAATTGCAGACGTTCTTTGGCCAGTACATTCCCCAGGTCGCGATCGCGGTTGCGGCCCCGGTCGCGATCTTCGCCTTCATCGCCTTCTGGGACATCCCCGTCGCCGCGGTGATGGTAGCCGGCGCGCTGGTCACCCTGGTGCTGCCGGCACTGGTGCACGAACGCTCCGGCCGCGCCTCGCGCGCGCGGCAAGGCGCATTCAAGGCATTCGGCGAGGAGTTCCTCGACGCCGTCCAGGGCCTGCCCACGCTGAAGGCGTTCGGCCAGAGCAAATCCTATGGCGCGATGCTGGCCGCCAAGGCGAAGGCGCTGTCCGACAGCACGCTGTGGGTCCTTGCGGTCAGCGTGCTGACCCGCTGCTTCACCGACCTGGGCACCGCGCTCGGCGCCGCTCTGGCCATGGTGCTGGGCGCCTGGCGCGTCAGCCACGGCGAGATGTCGCTGACCGCGCTGCTGATCGTGCTGATGGCGGGCACAGAGATCTTTCGCCCGCTGCGCGATCTTCGCACGGTGCTGCACCAGGGCCTGAATGGACAATCGGCGGCACACGGTATCGTCACATTGCTCGCCGCGCCGGAGACCGCGCCCGTCGCGCCCGCGCGTCCCATCCCCACGATCAACCTGCGCCCGCGTATCGAATTCCAGGACGTCCGCTTCGCCTATCCCGGCGGCCGGCGGGCGGCGCATCAGGGCCTGTCCTTCGTGGTGGAGCGGGGAGAGCATGTCGGCGTCGTCGGCCCCAGCGGCTCGGGCAAATCATCGATCGTGCGGCTGCTGCTGCGTCTCTATGACCCGCAATCCGGCAGCGTGCGCATCGACGGCCAGGACTTGCGCGCGCTCGATCCCGATGCCTTGCGCCGCATGGTCGCGGTGGTGTCGCAGGACACGGTATTGTTCCATGGCACGATCGACGACAACCTGCGTCTCGGCCGCCCCGACGCGTCCGAGGCCGAAGTGGTCGCCGCCGCCAGGGCCGCCAACGCCCACGACTTCATCATGGCGCTGCCGCACGACTACGATACGGTGATCGGCGAGCGCGGCGCACAACTCTCCGGCGGCCAGCGCCAGCGCATCGCCATCGCCCGCGCCCTGCTGTGCGACGCGCCGATCCTGGTACTGGACGAGGCGCTGTCGTCCGTCGACGCCGAGAACGAGGCGGTGATCCAGCAGGCGCTCGACCGCCTGATGACCGGCCGCACCACGCTGATCCTCGCCCACCGCCTGTCCAGCGTGATCGGCGCCGACCGCATCCTGGTGCTGGAAGACGGCGCGGTGGCGCAGTCCGGCCGCCACACCGAGCTGATCGCAGCGCCCGGCCCATACCGCGAGCTGATGGCGCCGCAGCTCGCAGAACATGACGATGCACTCATCGGCGAGCTGCCCGCACCCGGCGGGGTGCCCGCGGTGGAAATCATCGGCACGGCTGCACCGCTGGTGCGCCCGCTGTCGGAAGACGCCGCCGAGGTCGGTTGGCCGGAAACCATCCGCACCTTGCTCGGCTTCGTCGGCCCCTGGCGCGGACAGGTCGGCGTAACCGTGTTCGCCGGCATCCTGCGCGTGGTGGCGTTCATCGGCGTCGGCGTCTGGAGCGCGCTGCTGCTTGGCGCGGTGCGCGCGCACGCACCGATCCTGACACTGACCCTGGCGCTGCTGCTGACCGCGCCCATGGCGGGCCTGCTGCACTGGCTGGAATCCTGGCTGGCCCATGTCATGGCCTATCGCCTTCTCGCCCAGATGCGCATCGACTTGTTCTGTAAGCTGGATGCGTTGGCGCCGGCCTATCTGTTGCGGCGGCGGTCCGGCGACCTCGTGGCGCTGGCGACTCAGGATGTCGAAACGGTCGAATATTTCTTCGCCCATACGATCGCGCCATCCGTCGTCGCGGTCCTGGTGCCGGCGGGTGTGGTGGCGATCCTGGGCTGGACCTGTTGGCCGCTGGCCTTGGTCCTGGCGCCGTTCCTGCTCTACGCCGGCGGATCCCCGATATTCGGACGGCGGCGGATCGATGCGCTGGGCTCCGAAGCGCGCGCCGCACTGGGAACCCTCGGCGCGTTCGCCGCGGAGACGATCCAGGGGCTCGCGGAACTCGCCGCCTTCGACGCCACCGCGCGCCGCCGCACCGCCTTCATGGCCGCGGTCGGCCGCTATCAGGAGCAGCGGCTGGCGTTGCTGGCGGACCTGACCCGGCAGACCGCCGGGCTCGAAATCGCGACCGGTCTGGGCGGGTTGGCGGTGGCCGCGCTGGGAGCGCCGCTGGTGCTGAAGGGCTGGCTGCCGCCCTGGATGCTGCCGCTGCTGGTGCTGGTGTCGATCTCGGCCTTTTTGCCGGTGTCCGAGATCGCGCAGGTGGGGCGGCAGTTGGCCGACACGATCGCCTCCACCCGACGCCTGCATGTGGTGCACGACGAACGGGAAACGATCGTGGACGGACCGTTCGAGCCAGAGCAACATCCGGGCGGATCGGAGGTGACGTTCGAAGGTGTGAACTTCACCTATCCCGGCCGGTTGCGCCCGGCGCTGACGGACGTTTCGTTCACCGTGCCGGCAGGCGCGACGGTGGCGCTGGTCGGCCCGTCCGGCGCAGGCAAGACCACGATCGCCAACCTGCTGCTGCGCTTCTGGGATCCGGATGCTGGGTCGATCCGCCTGGACGGAATGGATCTGCGCGAACTGACTCTGGACGGGCTGCGCCAGCGCGTCGCCCTGGTGGCGCAGGATACTTACCTGTTCAACGACACACTGGGCGCGAATGTGCGCCTGGCACGGCCGGATGCGTCCGCCGCTGACGTCGCCGAGGCCTTGCAACGCGCCGCTCTGGCAGAGTTCGTGGCCGAATTGCCGGAAGGGCTGGAAACGCGCGTCGGTGAGCGCGGCGTGCAGTTGTCTGGCGGGCAACGGCAGCGCGTGGCGATTGCACGCGCGGTCCTGAAGGACGCGCCGCTGCTGGTGCTGGATGAGGCGACCTCGCATCTCGACACGATCAGCGAGCAATCGGTGCGGGCGGCACTGGCCGGGCTGATGCAACATCGGACGACGATCGTGGTGGCACATCGGCTGTCCACGATCCGCGCCGCAGATCTGATCCTGGTGCTGCAGGCCGGGAAAGTGATCGAGGCCGGACGGCATGCGGAACTGCTGGCACGGCGCGGGGTCTACGCGCGGCTGGTGGAGCGGCAGATGGCGGGAATGGCTGCCGCGAAATAGGGAGGCGTTGAGACCGCGAGGACCTGCGACGGGGCATCGTCGGCACGACGGCCTGCCCCTGACGAGGGCATGCTCACTTTTCGTCAACCATTCCACGCCATCCTGGCGCTGCACGCTTTGGGCACCATAGGCACCGCCAGGATGGCCACGCCACCCGAGACCCTGATCGCCGGACGCTTCACCGTCTCGCTCGGCCAGCCGATGCCCGAATCGGGCGGCGGACTTCCCTGCTTCGCCGCGAAGGACAGCCGCAGCGGCGACACCCCGCTGATCGCCATTCAGGTCCGCCGTGATTCCCCGGCACGCGCGCATTCCCTGCAGATGCTGGGGCAGCCGATCGACGGCCTGCTGACTCCGCTCGCTCATGGTCCGGCGCCAGGTCCCCGCGGCGAGGCCGGCTATTTCGTCATCTGCCCTGCCCCACCGGGGCCACCGA
>Ga0335072_10008346_pt1 | contig 15020 bp, 18 predicted proteins | sample Lox_Sample_21_FD_206725 | JGI IMG/M metagenome (GOLD analysis project Ga0335072, IMG submission 206725) | Soil microbial communities from Loxahatchee National Wildlife Refuge, Florida, United States - Lox_Sample_2.1 | ecosystem: Environmental > Terrestrial > Soil > Wetlands | place: USA... | reverse complement strand
AGAATCTTCCATTGCTTTTCGCTCAACAACTCCGGCGGCTTCCTCATAGAAGAAGCTCATCAATCAACACGCCCCAGACATAAGTCCCTAACTTGAGGCCGAACCATTTATGCAACCGGTTCTAGAGGCGTCTCGCGAGAGAAGCAAGTAAGCGCAGTCCCCCAACCTTACCGCCGTAAGGCGAGAACAACAGACCAACCGTTATCTGCAGAATTAGTCCTAAACATCTAACCGTCTTAGCTTCGTATATCGACCACTGTTTTCCTTCTTCTCGGTCTCGTGTTCAGACCAGCAATCCCCCTCCATCGACGGATAGGGTCTGGCCCGTGGCATAGTCATTGAGCATCAAGTAGACATAGGCCTGAGCGGCTTCCCCTGGGGTCGCGGCGCGGGGAATGGGCAAGGACGCGACTGCTGATTGCGGCACCGCTTCCGGCAATCGCTTCAGTTGTTCAGTGAGGACGTACCCAGGATTCACGGCATTGACCCGTATCGGGGCGAGATCCATAGCGAGGCCCGCGGCCAGGTGTTCTACGGCTCCCCCCACCGCAGCCATGACAGGGACACCCATCCTTGGCCGGTGCCCAATCATGCCACTTATCAACGTAATCGAGCCGTCCCGGGCTATAGTTTTGCAACAGTGCTTCACCGCAGCAAGAGCCCCCCAGAAACGTACTGAAAGAAGTTCCTGCGCCTGTTTCAGGTCAAGGTCATGGATGGAAACAAGCATTGGCCCATCCCAGTCACCTGCTGTAATTGCAAGATGGTCAAGCTCAACCGCCTGCTTGAAGAAACTTCTAACACTGCATTCATCGCGGGGATCGATGGTATGGCCCGTCGCACCCTGCAAGCGCGCAGCACCCACTCGCACTTTTGCTTCGTTACTCGACCCGAGGACCACAGATGCACCTTGTCTTTAAGCGAGTTCGGCAATGGCAAAGCCAATTCCGGTCGCACCACCAATTACGACGACCCGTTTTCCCTTAAGTGACATCGCTGTCCCATTTCACGTTTGTTGCTGGCGTTGAAACCTAGACTCAACGTCAGAAGCTCAACAACGGTTGGTTCGTGATCCATTTGCGCATGACTCTACTTGGTTTCCTTCTTCGATTCCCTGTACCGAGGCCATATCGCGCGCGTTGACCAAAGCGCCAGCTGCCCAAACCCATGCCTGCAATCTCCGTTTCTATCCAGCGGGCTTCAATCTGAGCCTGGAGCGGCAAGCAAACCTGTAGGGTACCAATGCTGCTAACGGCGAGACGTTGCATGAACTATTCCTTCTGACCGAAGGCTGGCAACGCAGACTTGATTGCCTGAGAGAACGTGGTCGTGTTCCGGCCTATAAGCTTTGACAAATCTCGAGAGGAACTATCGAGTTCTCCTTTTAAGGACTTCAAATCGGCATCGATGACGACATTTACGATCATCTGCGGCAACCCAAAGCTGAGAAGCGCAGCTTCATACTCGGCCGCCGTCACATTGTTGTAGACCACAGACCGACCGGCCTGCTTGGACAACTCCTCTGCAAATTCGTACATGGAGAAGGAGTGGTCTCCTGCGAGTTCATAGGTCTTGTTTTCATGACCGGGCTGGGTCAGAACCGTAACCGCCGCACCTGCATAATCTGCACGCGAAGCAGAAGCAAAACGGCCTCGACCTGCGCAGCCCATGATTGCGCCATGGGTAAGTGCCGGCGCAAGAGCTCCAGTATGGTTCTCCAAATACCAGCCGTTGCGTAACAGCACGAACGTCAGGCCGGATTCTTTTAGGTGCTCTTCGGTTTGTTTATGCTCGGGCGCAAGAAGCATCGTGGAGGTGTCAGCACGCAACATGCTTGTATAGGCAAGCAACTTCACATCAGAATGCTTTGCGGCATCGATTACGGCTTTGTGCTGTCTGAATCGTTCGCCTGGCACCACCGCAGAGATGAGTAACAGCTTATCAATTCCTACAAAAGCCTCAGTTAACGTCTTGGGACGATCATAGTCCGCCTTGCGTGCCTCGACTCCCAAGTTGCACGGATCACCAAACTTCTCTGGATTTCTGACTGCGGCTACGATCTGATTCGCTGGAAGTGTCTCTAAGAGGCCTTTCACAACTAGCTTGCCGAGGTTTCCATTTGCTCCTGTAATGGCGATCATTTCAAATATTCCTTTCTGCTCTGGAGAGCATGGCTAGGCTTTCTGTCAACAAGGACTATAGATCGTGCCCGCGCAACAGGTTGTCGTGATAACAAGTGTTACGTCTAGAAAAAAGGGTCATGATTCGTTTGCCTGCTGCGGTCCGTGTTTCCGCTGGGCATTGGCTCTGGCACACACCGGGTAGGACCGAATCTGGCAAGGTAACCACGAATGCGAGCCGCGACCAAGTGCACGTATCACGCGCCAAACAAGCTCAGGGGCTCCGAAACTGTGATTCGCGCCAATCATACTTGAAATCAGCAGGAGGAACGACCTTGCTCTAAGGCCCAGGACAATCTGCGGGCGTGACATACGAAAAAGTTTGATGCTGAAAGCTTGCGACCTGATATTCAGAGGAGAGTTGAACCTTGCGCGGACGTGTGGCCGGCCGGATTACAGAAGGATCGGCATCGGCGACGTTGCTCGATCCGATATTGGGCGGCCATGATGTGAAAGTTCCCTGGGCGGACACGGTGAGAGCACCGAGAAATAACGAGCCTACGAAGGGAATAAGCCTGCTCCTAGAACGAAAATACAGGATGCCTCCTAGATTCAAGATCAATCCCTCTAGTTCATTCATCTGCAAGGATGCTCGCTGAAGTCTGGGGCAGGTCTGCTAAAGGATGACGACTGGCCCGCGTCGGGCATAGCTGGGAGCGTTGGGGTGACCACGCCTACACGGCTTGGACATCTAGTGCTCCGAGGATCGCCGTTCCCGACCGAGAATTGACAGTGGCTGGCCGCGGTCAATCCCACGGGACAGGATTAGCCTCTATGCGTGGTCTGTGAAGTCAAACGCTGATACGATTCACTGACGATGTCGGCCACTCGTTCGGGTTGCTCAGGGAAAAGCGCATGGCTCGCATCTTCGACAATTTCGGTCGTCACTCGATCACCCAACTGCTGTCGTAGCTCTCCCCAATAGGGGCGAGGTTTGAACGGGTCTGAGTCGGGGATAATTTCGAGAATCGGGGCATTTCCGGCGCTCGCAAACTCGCTCGCCGGCGTCCGGCGCACGCTGCTCACCTGCATTTGCATCGTCTCCGGATACCAGCCATCCAGCCAAACGGTGGCATCGTGGTTGGGTGCAAAGAAGCCTTTTCTTAGTGCCGCCAAGCGTTCTTCCGTCGGAGCCTTTAGATCGCAAGCCTGCTGCGGTGTTCGCTCGATCTCCGGCGAAACCGCACTGCACTGCGCTGAAGCCACGATGACCCCCGACACCAGCGAGGGGTAGTCTACGGCAACAGTCTTGGCTACGCCGTGCCCGAAGGCGTGACCAAGCACTACTGCCTTTCCGTCGCCGAGTTCGCGGATCACGAGAGCAACATCAGCCGCTTGATCGTGCAGCGAAAGCCCATCCATCTTTCCCATTGAACCGGAGATGCCACGCGGCTGCGGGCGCAGAACTTTGAAACCAGCTGCACTCACCCTATCCGCAAATGAATCAAAATCTTCCCCCCCACGTCCATAAGATGGCAGGACGACCAACGCGGGACCAGTTCCATCTGCATAGACTTCGAGCGTAACGCCATGACCCTTGACACAACGACTTTGCCTTGTCCCGACCACAATCAGGTTCCTCCATTTTCATTTGTAGAGTCGAAGAATCCGTCCGGGACCTGTGCCGGTTCCTTGTCGAGAGGTATGCGGCCTGTCCGAACGAGCCGAGCCAGGAACATATACGAACCGACGACATAGAGCATCTCGGTAAGTTCGCGAGCCGAAAAGTGCTGCTCGGCTTCTATATAAGTCGGATCGGAAACTTCAACTAGCCGAACAGTTTCCGTGACGAATTTGAATGCTGTTGCTTCTTGGGCGCTGAAACATGCTGCTTCCAAATTGACCTTGTCGAGTTCGGCAATCTTTTCCTCGGGAATTCCAAGGCTCTTCGCCACAACCACGTTCTGCCGCCAGATGTACTCGCAACCGGAGAGCTTGCCGGTCAGAAGCACGACAAGGCGCTCAATCCGAGCATCGAGCTGAAGCGGCTTGAACAGACGGCCGAAGTACTGCATGTAGTCCGGAGCAAGCGAGGGTGCATTCGCGAGTGCGCGAAATACGTTGATCGATGGAAGTCCGGCCGCCGCCCCGACCAAAAGGGGTTGGAGCGTGGATTCATTCGGTAATGGTAAGGGGCGCCTTACCACCGATTGTTGTTGCGACTGCATATCGCTCATAGAGAGATCCTGTTTCTTCTCTCGACTAAGTTGCATGATGCTTAACGCTTCAGTCCTTCTGCAAAAGAAGGGACGTCGTGGAACATCAATGTGAACGCGACCATCGTGAAGTAGCCCATGATGACTGCCAGGTCTGAAACTGCATTTGTCCCGAGCTCCTTGATCGCGCGATCATAGAGACCTTTTGGCACGTAACGTGAATTCACAAGTGCTGCGGATACTTCGTAGACCACCTGCTGCCGGCTATCTTCAAAAGAGACGGGCAAACCAGCAATAATGCGCTCGACTTTCTCGGACGGGATGCCAGCCTTCGAGTACCCGCTCGTGCCCTCCGCAATCCATTCGTGTTCGCTCAGTGGAAACGCCGCGCCCCATTTGCCCAAGAGCAGAAGAACAGCGATCTCCCTTTCCGCCTCGCTAAGCTCCGACCCACTTCTGTAGTAAACGCCCAGCGGGATCATCAGTTTCATCAGGGCCGGGTTCTCTACCCAGATCTTGTAGGGGCCAGGGCAAATGCCGCGATCCTTCATGATCGATTCGTAGCCTGCGCGCTGCTCTGCGGTCATGCTGTCGAGTGGAATCTCGGAGTATCTTCCAAACGTTGGGTCGGCCATTTGGTTTTATTTCCTTTCTAATGAACGATTACTCTCTCGCCAGTTGAGACGTCCGCAAGACTCCTGACTCCGATTGCGACCCTATATCCACAGGTCGCGCCGTGCACTATCCTCACGCATCATTCAGATGCATTGCCGCGGTGGACCAAGGCATACCGTTTTGGTCAGCTGCCATACCTACAAGGTATCGCCTCAGTTCGCCCCGAAACGTGCTCACTGCTGTGCTGCTTAGAAGAATGACGTTCGTGCATCGTTGCTTCGAGAAATGTTGCAGATAACGCGCGAAAGTGCTGTTTTCCGGTATGATTTGACGATTCCTCAATCGCGTATGGCCGACGTACAGGCACGGCCAGGCGGACAACATAAACAGCAGATGGGAGATCCCGTTAGGTTCGCGCGGGTTCTCATGGATCTAGCAAAGTGTGAGCGCCAGCCAAAACATCTGGTGGTGGGTAGCGACGCTCTTCGACGTTGGTACGACAAGATCCTGCGCGATTCGGACGAGATAACACGTTGGAAAACTCTTTCGGAGTCTACGTAGCCACGTGCTCGTTCCGACGCGATTGACATGCATCTGTTCGATGCACTGTGGAAAAGAGGGTGATGAGCCTCAGATATCAAGAATCTCCCTGCCCGCGTCTGGGTACTAGAGAATCGTCAGACCCTACTAGCCTCCGCAAGGCGCGCCTCCAAGAGATACATGGTCACGATCGGTCCGACCTTAGTTCCAGCAGCCGCAGCATGGGCCATATGCGCGACTGCATCACTGGCGTTCCCAACGGCAAAAACACCGGGCCGGCTCGTCCGGCAGCCGTCACTACTCCTGACGATGCCATATTCGTCCACGTCGCACAGGGAGGCCGCCAAATTAGAGGTTGCCTTATACCGCATGGCTACCCAGGTCGCGTCGCAAGGAATTGTAGCCCCACTCTCGGTTTTAACTCCCACGAGTTGGCGTTCCTTATGCAACAGGCCTGTCACTTCGTCAGACACAATTCTGATCCCCAATTTGCGGAGCCGCTCTTCGCCCTCTGGCTCGATCTTGCCCTTTGAAACGACGGTCACATGGGGAGACCACATCGAGACCCAGGAGCCCATATGCGCAAGACGTTCGGGAACGCCAAACACCACGAAGCGTTTATTGCGGACTTCAAATCCATCGAAACATGGGCAAACCCTGAGATCGTTCCCCCATGGCTCCGCGAGACCCTCCAGGCGGGGAACCTCATCCGCCAGCCCAGTAGCGAGAACGACCGCCCTCGCGAGGATCTTCGTTGCGCCCCGAACTTCAAACAAACCATCCGAGCGCGCGTCGATTCGCTCGACCAGCTCCTTGCGGATCGTTACGCCATATTTCAGCGCCTCTTCGCGGGCGGCGGCCAACACATTTGCGGGCGACACACCATCGAAGCCCACGTACTCACGAACTTCATCCACCGCAAAAATCCGCGGGCGACCGCCGTCATAGATGACCGTGGAACGCCCGGCTCGTCCCAGGAATACCGCTGCGCTCAGGCCGGCGATTCCCGCACCCACTACAGCAACATCCTGAATGCATTCTGCCATCTCGCATCCCTCCTATCATCCGCTGTGACACCTGACCACCAGGCTCGCTTCATTCCCGCTGGTCGTCATATGCTGGAATGATGACGCCCTTGGAATCACTATATCACGCAACATGTGGTGTTGCATGAGTCGGAATAATCAACTCTCGGACGTTCTCCACATCCTCCTACACCTCATGGATGCTGAAGCGCCTATGACCTCCGCCCAGATCGGGCAGATGCTCGAAACCAATGCGGTGGTCGTTCGGCGGACCATGTCAGGTCTCCGCGACGCAGGCTTGGTTTCGTCGGCAAAGGGACACGGAGGAGGCTGGACGGTCTCCTGCCAGCCTCAAACGACAACGTTGGCAGACGTCTACGCAGCGTTAGGGTCACCCCCAATCTTCTCTTTAGGGAATCGTTCTGATAACCCTCAATGCCTAGTCGAACTTTGCGTGCAGGAATCACTGCGCAGCGAGCTCAGCAAGGCGGAAGCTACCTTGATAAGGAGCTTCAGGCGGATTAGGCTTTCCGAGCTTTCTAAGGAGTTCTCATCTCGCATTAAGGATTTCAAGGCAGTTCCAACAGGCGACGGTGATCGAATTCGATGGGTGCGCCGATCTTGAGACACTCACCAGCGTTGCGTTCCGATTACGGCCCGTTATGGAAGCCATGGTGCAGCGGGGCTACCACTATGAATTCAGCAAGACAGGAAGCCGCGTGCAGCCCACCTGCCTTTTGGCGGAAGACCTGATCGACGCTCAGCAACAGTCTCAGTAGGGACACAGTTACTATGCGGGACAGCCCTGGAAGAATGATTCGGGCTGGTCGCAAATGAGGAATCATGCAGTTGGCGATGGGTGGATGCAAGCAGACTTCGCATTAATGAGCCCGCCCGGTATGGCGTGAACACGGAGAATAACCGATGGTCAAAAAGATAAGTTCAGAGTGCCTCCGCCTGGACGAAAAGGTCTGCGTAATCGCGGGCGGAGCCAGTGTCATTGGCCGTGCAGTGGCAGATCGATTGATGAGCGAGGGGGCTGTTGTGGTAGCCATTGACCAGGAAGAACACACGACCGGGGCGTTGAGCATGATTGCGGATCTCAGTAACGAGAGCGAGGTTGTGAATGTATTCACCCGTATCCACGAAAAAACCGGCCGCATTGACTTTCTTTACAACAACGCAGGCGCCATATCTTCAGAAGACAAGTCCGTTGTGAATACGACCACCGAAACGCTAGATCGAATCTTCGCTGCGAACTTTCGGACGGCCTGGCTCTGCTGCAAATACTGCGTCCCCTTCATGCTGAGAAACGATCCGCCGAGCGGTTCGATTGTGAACAGCAGCTCGTTTCTGGCTAACATGGGATCAGCGACTGGACAGATGGCTTATAACGCGGCCAAGGCTGCAGTGTCTCAGTTCAGCCGTGATCTGGGGACCAATCTTGCACGTCAGGGAATCCGTGTCAATGCACTCTCCCTCGGCCCTATCGAAACGCCGCAACTCGCGGAGGTGTTTGCTCGGATCGGTGACCAAGAGCGCAAGCGGCGGTTTACTCATATGCCCCTGGGACGGTTCGGCACATTGGACGAGCTTGCAGGCACAGTGGCTTTCCTAGCGAGCGAAGATTCCGGATTCATTACAGCTTCGGTATTCCCAATAGATGGCGGCATACAGCACGCGTTTACCGTCCCCGAATAGCAGCATGCTAAGTACCAGCGGATGCGCTTCTACACAGTTTAGGCGCAGCCTTTAAAGATCAAATGTGGGGAGGGGAACCAGGCTGTTATAAAACTCTCCCATGTCCCGTTCCGGTTCGTTAGGCGAATGTCCCCGGGCCGGCGCCTTACCCGCGCTCGTCCGGATCGCAGGAGATCCGAAGCGCATCATGACCATCAGCGATTTCGCCGCAGCTAAAGAGCTGGGTGTCCGCATCAACATCGATGAGGCAGCAGGCAAGCCCCTCCCATAGACTGCCACGCGACCTCTTGGTTCGAAAATGCTGTGTAACCCGCGATCCCTTTCCGTGTACTCGGCCAACGTACGGAAACGCTGGATGATTCACAGCAGGAACGTATATGCCGGACCGGAATCCGAACAAGCCCGATCCCGAATTCGCTTAGATTCGGAGTATGACGACCCGAAATGCAGATTGCAACTATACCTCGCGAGTATGCAATCCAACGAACAAAGCATACCGGCGGCTTGCATCAGGCATCCGCGACCGTACGTCTTATGTGTGTAGGACTGGTGATGCTCGCAGCGACATGCGGCGGAGACGCTTCATCCCTGCAGTCGGAATTCAACGCAAACAAATAAATGCGCCGACAAGTGCATAGAGTGGAGGTTATTTCCGATGTCACACAATAAAGCTCCTCGGGCCCGTATTACGACAGTTGCGGAGTTTCCAGCCGGATCGTTCCTCGAAAATCTAGTGGTGCGAAAGGATAACTCGGTATTAGTCCACGTAGCGAACAAGAAGCAATTGTGGTATGTTCCCCCCGCTGATGGAGATCAGGTCGCTCAACCCACTCTCCTTCACACTTACGAAGAAAATGCCGCGGGAATCGTTGAACTTGAACCCGATGTCTTTGTGCTTCTAACGGGCAATGTCTATACGACGCATGAAGCTTTCCTGCATCGCTTAGATCTGCGTAAATGGAAGACGGGGACACCGATCACTCCAGAAGTCGTTGCTCGCTTTCCCGAGCGAGCCCGCGGTGTGAATGGTGCCTGCATGCTTGGCCCCGGTGTACTGCTAGTCGCGGATTGCTTTGCCGGACTGATTTGGCGCGTTGATTATCCTTCTGACGGCTCACCTTCCTTTCGGGTTTGGCTGGAACATGAAACCATGGGTTATTTTCCTGGAAAAATGAAGCCTGAACAACCGGGTGTGAACGGAGTTCAATTTGCGGCGAAGACCAACTATCTGTACTACACAGCGACTGCGAAAAAGCTTTTCATGCGCGTCAAAGTGGATCCGCAAACATTCGATCCCATGGGTTCTCCCGAGCTGGTAGTGGCGGGAAGAATGGGCGATGACTTCGTTATCGACGAAGACGCAGAGGTAGTCTATCTCACAACTCACAGACAGAACACAATAGACGTCGTGTCGATGGACCCGGGGCTCAACAGCGGTTTCACACAAAGTGTCGCTGGTAATCCGTATATCGAGGAGCTGATTGGGCCTTCGGCCGGTGCCTGGAGAAGAGGACCACACGATCTTGGTCGCGTTGCATACTTTCTTACCGACGGTGGAACCGCTTCTCCGCCTCCCGATGGCAGAGCCAGGCCAGCGAAACTCTTACGGGTTGAGCTGCAGCCTCTCGCGGGCGGCTTTCCACGATGAGAACAGGCGCCTTAGTCAACTGGCCGCTTTGTATGTGACTAAGGCATCTATACCCGAGATTTCAAACAATAAAACCTAATTCCCCTGGTCGGAGAACACATGCCACATCTAACAGAGTATCCATACAGTGTCTTCATCCCGCTGCCCACCGACGGGCAACTCGGTCCAGACATGACGAAATACCTCAAGGAAAAGGCCGCTAATTGGAAAGACGGCCGCATGATGCTCGGTGCTGGTCCCGCTGGACGGGCCATGATCGAGCTTGCTCGATCTGTCTTTCGAATCGAAGGAGTGAACGAGAAGTATCGGCAGTTCATTAACCTGCGGATTTGTAAACTCGTTGGTGGCGTCAATCCATGGGATCCCAACATCAAAATGCTCGAAAACCTGAAGGCAAGCAAACAGGAGATTGACGGCGTGCAGGCCGACGGACCGGTGACGGGTCTGGACGAAGATGCGGCTTTGATCATGCGTGCGTGCGAGGAGCTGACTTCGATGGGAGCCATACAGGATCCCTCCCTGGCTAAGATGAAAGAGAGATTTGGCGACACCCTGACCCTTCGCTACATTCTGGTGATGTGCTGGTACAACATGTTCAACCGTTTTCTGGTTAGCACACGAGTACCTAAAGAAACGGCTGAGGAGGTCGCGCAGAAAGTTGGAGACAAGACTCTGCCGGCATGAACATCAACGGTGCCGAATCCGTGACCTGAATCTCGGCCTGGAGCTATTTGTACAAAAGCCTGCCGTCACCTTCAAGCGGTCATTGCTCACTAAGGTTGCTTGGCCGGTCTGCTGAGCGGGTTCTGCATCAACTGACTTGGACGCGAGGAAAAGAAGAAGAAGTGAACACCGCCATCCTAGCAATAGATCTTGTCAATGACATAGGTTACGAAAAGGGAAAGGTTGCCGCATGCGCGTCATCAGTCAGAGATCGTGAAGTCATACCCCGTATCAACCGGGCTTTGGAGTATGCTCGCAAGTGCAAATGGCTGGCCCTCCTCTGTAAAGTCGGCTTCTCAAGGGATTACCAGGACCAGCCAAAACGTTCTCCGCTCTTCGGTGGCCTGCATAAACATGACGCACTTCAGGCTGACACGTTCGGCACAAGACTCCATGCCGAGCTGCCGGTGGCGCCCGCAGATATCATCTTTACGAAGCCGCGTGTCAGTCCTTTCTACGGAACGCCCCTTGACGCCGCGCTGCGAGCGAACCGGGTTGAACGGATGTTGATATGCGGAGTGAGTACGAGTTGGGCTATCACCTCTGCGTGCAGAAACGCCCACGATCGAGACTTTGATGTGGCTCTACTTGAAGATGCGTGCGCAGCCACTTCCGAGAAAGAGCATTCGACAACGATAAATCTGTTGCGTCGTATAGCACTTGTAACATCTGTGAATGAATTGATCGCTGCTCAGGAAACTGATACATGAAAGGACGGTCGATCGCGGCTCGAGTCAGTCAGGAATTCCGCTGGCCGCTCCTTGCGCAAGCCGGCCTCGTCGCGCTCCCCTGTATCGGCTTATCAGTCATCCTAAAAGAACACGTGTTGCTGCGTGTGGGTTTGCTTGGAGTTGTGTTACTCATTCCAGCTGCCCGATTGCAACTTCACTCAGTAGCCATATTTTGCGTCTTCGGCTTAGTCCTTCTGGGCCTGCTTTTGATATTCGCCGTATTTCCAAACCCGAAACTATTCGTCATCGTCTCAGCCACTCTCGCGGGATCAACCATGATCTGCACCTACTTCGGCGCAGACTTACGAAGTCTTGGAGTTTACTGCTTCATACCCGCTCTCTATCTTGGTTGCGAGCTGCGACAGGAGCATGCGGCGATGGCAGACCTCTTACGTCTTGGTGCATGGGTTGGCGTCGCGCCTGTTCTGGTTATCATCGCCAGGTCTGTCTCTCACTATTTTGAAGAACAACAAGTGCAGGGGACGGGCATCAGTCACGCGGCAAATCGATTCCGATGGCTCTCTGATAGGCCTGGGACCTACGGATCTTCCAATACTCATTGGTGTCGCGATGCGCTCACAATGCTCGGTGGCGTCGCAGCTTCGGCAACTGTCATGATATGGGGTGCATTTCCGCACCCAGAATGGGGAATTTGGTCCGCCGCAAGTGTAGTCACGAGTGAGGCCTCTACAACCTATGCGAAACTTCGGGGCCGCGGATTAGGAGCCGTAGTCGGAGTTACGCTTGGAGTCATCGCTGCGCACTGGGCGCCCCGGGGCGAGGCAGTTGCTCTTCTCGCGACGATCGGAGTGATGGTCAGCCTTGTGGGGATGAAGACCTATGCACTTTCATTTGGGACGAGATGCTTCTTGATCACCGTTGGCGCTGCTGCGACCGGCGCTGCGTATGGGACGGGCGTTTCACGCATTGAAAACGTCGTGATCGGAGCCGTCATCGGGTCTGTGGCAGTGTCGATTCCAAACTGGATCAGGTTTGCTCTGGATGGCAATACTCAATCCGCCGGGTAAGAACTGATTGTGGTTTATGCCAAGAGATGGAAATCAGCCAAGTAGGTGACGATTCCGTCCTGGGGTTGAAGGCGTAATCCGAACCTTATACCGATGACACAGATCTTCAAGAGACCGTCCCCGGGAGGGCGCCCGCCTTCACTGTGCCCTGCATGTTTGCCGAACACGATGAGGGGCATGTGTGACTGCACGATGTTCGGCATCCGGATTATCGGGGCAAATCTTGCAATCGCGACAGGACCGCATAAGGCATGGTGTGTACAGGTAGTTAAACATCCGCAGGGTGTAGGCCCACTTCGGCCGATCTCACAAAGAAGGCAGCGACAGAGGTCCCGTGGTTGTTCTTTGGCTTCGGGGTTTCTTCAGGCTGCACAACGAGAATAGATGGTCATACGATCCGGCCGAAAACTGGCTGGTCGAGACGGCGCAACAAGCCCTTCTTCGGACCCCTAACAGCTAGCCAGTCGGATACAGGAGTACGTGGCCTGCGAAGCGAGGCGGCACGTCAGATGGAGGTGAAATGGATAGACATCGGACGAGCAAAGAACACAACCTGGTAAAAGCCCGAGGTGCGCTTTCGAGGCATTTCGATGCGCGGCTGTTTTGGGCCGGCCGTGCGACACAAGAGGCGAACCGGGCTTCTTCCGTACGGAGTTTCTCGGCGACAGTTCGGCGCAGTATGTCGACGCGAAGTTGCCGGAGTATGAAGGCGGTGTGAAGCAGTTGCGGGAATGGCTGGATGGGAAGCATCAGACGTAGGAGGGTGACCCCAAAAAGCTGGCGGAAGCATTGTTGCAATTGGCAGCGGCTGAGAAGCAACCGGCGCATCTGCTGATGGGCAGCGACGCCGTGCAGAGAGTGCATGACCGTATTGCGCGCGATACGAGAGCGACACAGGAGTGGAAGTCCGTATCGATATCGACCGATTTCTAGCTTGGGAACGCGGCCGCATCCTTCCCGCAAGGTCGAATGGGTGTGGCCGCTGCTGCCTTAGGTCTGCCAATTTCAACCGGTGCCCACAGGCCAATGAGTGTTTCCAGATCGGAGCATGCTGGAATCGCGCATCGGGGACCACGCGTCAATCTAGGTCCGCTCCTCGCAGAAGAAAAACAGTCAAGTCTGCATTTTCAGGCGGCATCTCCGACCAGGCGACGTGAAGACCGCGCGGATCTTTCGATGGTCGCCGAAACTTTGCGCGCGTCTCAGAGTCTAAAACGCGAGCGGCACAGGAGAGGATGCATGGCAAAGGTGGTTCTGGTAACGGGCGCGAACAAGGGAATCGGGTTTGAGGTTGCGAGAGGGCTCGGCAAAGCCGGCTTCACGGTATTGTTAGGTGCACGGGACGCCGCACGTGGCGAAGAAGCTGCGGCAAAGCTGCGCGCCGAAGCACTGGACGTTCGTTTCGTACACGCCGATCTGGAGCACGCGCACGAAACCGCCACAGCACTCGCCGAGAAGATTTCGAAGGAGTTCGGACACCTGGATGTGCTGGTAAACAACGCTGGTGTCGCCGACATGACAGGGGCGGATGCGCCTGCGAGTACCGCTTCCATCGAGACGATGAAGCGCATCTTCGACACGAACTTCTTCGGAACGGTGGAGTTTACGCAGCCGCTTCTTCCGCTGCTGAAGGCAGCGCCCTCGCCGCGCATCGTGAACGTCTCCAGCGGTCTCGGCTCTCTCGAGTTCAACACGAACCCGGATTCGCCGTTCTACGGCGTGAAGCCGCTCGGGTATAACGCCTCGAAAGCAGCGCTGAACATGTTTACAGTCAACCTAGCGTGGGAACTGCGGGACACGAAGGCGAAGGTCAACTCGGTTTGCCCCGGCTACGTCGCAACGGACCTGAACAGCCACAGTGGCCCAGGCACGGCAGCCGACGGTGCCATCGCGATTGTGAAGTATGCACAGATTGGCGAAGACGGCCCAACGGCGGGATTCCTCCATAAAGACGGCGCGTATGGATGGTAAGTCCGAGTGTATCCAAAGCTACGAAAGAGCGGAGCCCCATGGGCTCCGCTCTTTCATTCTGTTGTCTGATGGAATGGTGTGCGGGCCTGGATTCCTGTGGTGCGACCATCATCGAGCAAGACACCGTGTATGCGATTCAGAACCGGCTGGGAGGGTGGGCATTGCGAGTGGATTGCGTCCGGCCGGAAGTTGAGGCGCGTTAGTTTTGGGGGGAGCGAGACCGGTCAGGGAACGGCATCTCGATTGGCGACACCAGATCAAATCGCTCTTTCAGAGCGGCCATTGCTGTACATGGCGGCAATGACGAAGCACTCCACCATGCTTGAGGAGCATCCGCTGGTCTCGCCGCAGTTCCTGCACAAATAGCAGTTTCCATTTGGGCTCATCAGAGCGCCGCAAAAACGGCAGGCCGGCGCGTCACCAGCTTCAGATCTTTGGGGCGAAATCGGCACCACCTCCCCGGATCAGGCGCAAGGCCGCCGTGATTGTCGGATAGAGCAATCAGAGCGAGTTGCGTTCCCGAGAGGAAGCGGAGTTCGAGCCAGCGGAAAAGATAGTCCATGTTATGTGGAGCTCCACATAATGCAGAGCATTTTTAGCTCGGCGGTGCGGCGAGAAGGAGCATCAGGCGCGGAGAAGAGTGTCTATGCCGCACCGGTGAGCTAAAAATGGATTGGGCTAAACCGCTCCACTGAGGCTGAT
>Ga0335072_10008345_pt1 | contig 15021 bp, 8 predicted proteins | sample Lox_Sample_21_FD_206725 | JGI IMG/M metagenome (GOLD analysis project Ga0335072, IMG submission 206725) | Soil microbial communities from Loxahatchee National Wildlife Refuge, Florida, United States - Lox_Sample_2.1 | ecosystem: Environmental > Terrestrial > Soil > Wetlands | place: USA: Florida... | reverse complement strand
CGTTTCGGGGGGGCCCTCGCAAGCGTCGTCGGCGTCGCGCGGGTCGCCGCGGGGAAACTGAATCTAGCATGTACGATCGCGGCCGGCGCGGGCGGGACGCGCAAGACGTACACGCTAAACGGCGAGGGCGTCCGCTACGCGCGGTTTCTCGGTAGCGTCAAGGTCGTAGCCTTCGCGCCTTCGGATCTCGGACTCGTGAGCGGTGCGCCGTCGCAACGGCGGGCGATGGTCAATGAAGCGCTGTCGCTCGCCGATCGCCGCTACTATCACGCCCTGGCTCGCTACCGCAACGCGATGCTGCAAAAAAACGCGCTCTTGCGCGCACCGGGCGCAGCTGCCGATCCGGAGCTGCTGACGATTTACGATAGCGTGATGGCGGAAAGCGGAACCGAGATCGTGCTGGCGCGCCGTCATTACCTCTTTGGGCTGGGCGAGGCCGCCGCAAGCATATACGGGCACTGGATTCCAAGTGAGCGCTTTTCGCTACGCTACGTCCCCGACGTCACGATCGAAACGCCGACCGCCGACGGCGTACGCGCCGCATTCGAGCAGCGCTTGCGCGAGCAGCGTCCCGCCGAGCTCTCTCGAAGAAGAAGCCTCGTGGGCCCGCATCGTGACGAGATCGAGCTGTTACTCGACGGCGAGGCGCTCGCGCGCTTCGGTTCGCAGGGGCAGCAACGCACCGCCGTGCTCGCCCTGAAGCTTGGCGAATATGCCGTGTTGCGCGACGTCGCCGGCGAAGCACCGGTGCTCTTGCTCGACGACGTTCTCTCGGAGCTCGACACCGGGCGTTCCGCCGCGTTTCTCACCGGACTGGAAGGTCTCGAGCAAGTTTTCGTGACGGCGACGCATTTGCCGGAAGGCACGCCATCGGGCGCAACCGCGTGGTGCGTCAAAAGCGCGAACGTGGTGCGATGCTGACACCCCTCTCGCGCGCAGTCGGCGGGTGGAGTCCTGGTACAGGTCGCTCGAAGACACCGGACGAGCACGCGCTCGGTGCGATCCTTTCGTTGTGGCCGGCGATCGTGGGTGAGGACGTCGCAAAGCACACGGTTCCGCTCGAACGCAAAGGCGACGCGCTGGTCGTGATGACCAGCTCGAGCGCGTGGAGCAACCAGTTGTCGTTGCTTGCGGGTCATATCGTACGTGCGCTGAGCGAGGCCGGAATCGACGGAATCGAGCGATTGCGTTTCCGGATCGGACGCGTTCGCCGCGGTCCCCTCGGCATCGTCGCAAACGGACACGTTCAAGCGTTCGAATCCCGAGCGCCGGTGTCGTCCGCCGCCACGGTGACCTTGGAAGAAGCGTTCTTGCGGTTTCGCGAGCGCGTCGACCGGGGCCGGGATGCAAAGCGCGCAGATGGGTGGAATCCATGTACCAAGTGCGGCGCCATGCTGCCCGAAGGAAACCGTTGCGCGCCGTGCGCGACGGAGGACGTCGAGCAGCGGTCCACACGCGTGCAGCGGCTCATGTTCGATGCGCCGTGGCTCGGTTACGAAGGCATCTCGGAGCTGGTCGAGGGACTCTCAAAGGACGAGTACGAGATGAACAGAGCAACCTTGCTCGCACGCTGGTGGGAAGCGCTGGAGCGCGTTCGGAAAACGGGGAAAGTTTCTCCGGGCGGTCTCGAACGTCAGATAGCAAGCTCCTATCTGCTGCTCAAGACGGGATGGGAACCGGATCGTATAACGCCACTCATCGCACGCAACGAGCTTCGCGACGTGTACGATCTTCTTTACGAGAAACACCATAAGACATAGTGCAAGACTATAGCGCAGAACAAATACAAGTTTTACGCGGCCTGGAAGCCGTCCGTAAGCGCCCCGGCATGTACGTCGGAAACACGTCGGAACGCGGACTGCATCAGCTCGTGTACGAAGTCGTCGACAACGCGGTCGACGAGGCGATGGCGGGATTTGCCACCGAGATTTACGTCACGCTGGGCAACGACGGTTCCGTTACGGTCGAAGACAACGGACGCGGTATTCCGGTCGATATCCACCCCGAGGAGCACAAGCCCGCGGTCGAAGTCGCGATGACGATGCTGCACGCCGGCGGCAAGTTCGGCAAAGGCGGCTATAAGGTTTCAGGCGGCTTGCACGGCGTCGGGGTTTCGGTCGTGAACGCACTCTCCAAAGAGATGATCACGCGCGTCAAACGCGAGGGCGTGCTGTACGAAATCCGCTTCGAACGCGGTGACGTGACGCGCAAGCTCAAGAAGATGGGTCCGGCGCAAGGGACCGGGACGATTCAATGGTTCATTCCGGATCCCGAAATTTTCGAGACGACCAAGTTCTCGACCGATATTCTGCAGCGGCGCATGCGCGAGCTGGCATTCCTCAATCAAGGCCTGAAGATCGAGCTGCGCGACGAGCGCGTCGATCCGCCCAAAGTACGGGCCTTCCACTATGTGGGCGGCATCGTGAGCTTCGTCGAGTACTTGAATGAAAACAAGGATGCGCTCCATCCCGTGATCGCCACGCACGGCGAGCGCGACGGCGTGCTGGTTGAAGTCGCGATGCAATACGTGGACGCATACACGGAGCTCGTGCTTTCGTTCGCCAACAACATCAATACGACCGAAGGCGGGATGCATCTCACGGGCTTTCGCACCGCCGTGACCAACGCCGTCAACAGCTACGCGCGCAAACGCGGGATGCTCAAGGAGAACGAAAACGCGCTCTCGACCGACGATTGCATGGAGGGTCTGAGCGCGATCGTTTCGGTCAAGCTCCAGGAACCGCAATTCGAGGGTCAGACCAAGACGAAGCTCGGAAACGCAAAAGTGCGCCCGATCGTGTACAGTCTCGTCGGCGAACGCCTCGAATTCTTCTTTGAAGAGAATCCCAAATACGCGCGCGCGATCGTCGAGAAGTGCATGCAGGCTTCACGGGCGCGTGAAGCCGCCAAGAAAGCGCGCGACCTGACGCGACGCAAGAATGCGCTTGACGGTTCGGGACTTCCCGGCAAGTTGGTTGATTGCAAGAGCAGCGACCCGAGCAAGAGCGAGATATTTTTGGTCGAGGGCGATTCGGCCGGCGGAACCGCCAAAGGCGGTCGCGATCCCAACACGCAAGCCATCCTGCCGCTGCGCGGCAAGATACTCAACGTCGAGAAGGCGCGTCTCGACAAAGTGCTCTCGAACGAAGAGATCCGCACGATGATAACCGCGCTCGGAACCGGGTTCGGCGATGAGTTCAATCCCGAGAAGCTCCGCTATCACAAGATCATCATCATGACCGATGCAGACGTGGACGGCTCGCATATCCGCACGCTCTTGCTGACGTTCTTCTATCGAGAGATGAAGGGTCTCATCAAGGACGGGCGCGTTTACATCGCACAACCGCCGTTGTACGGGGTCAAGAAAGGCAAAACGACGACCTACTTGTACGACGAGGGCGAGCTCAAAGCGTTTTTCGCAAAGAATGACGCGGGCGATTACAGCGTACAGCAGTACAAAGGCCTGGGTGAGATGGATGCCGACCAACTGGCCGAGACCACGATGGAACCCCATCATCGCCGCTTGCTGCAAGTCAAGCTCAGTGACTACGATGGAGACGAAGAAGAAGTAGAACGAACGTTCGTGACGTTGATGGGCGACAAGGTCGAACCGCGCAAAGTCTTCATTCAAGAGAACGCGCGCAACGTCACCAATCTCGATCTATAAATTCTCTTAGAATCTCAGCGTATTCCCAGGGCTTTCAAAGTTTTTCCGGGCCTCACTGAGGAAGAGCCGGAGCATGCGCGACCGCTGGCGCAAAGCTGCAATCTGGATGGCGGCGATCATCCTACTCGCTACAACGGGCTGGTTTGCTCGTTTCGCTTTGTTGCGCGGCGCGCTTGAAGGCGGCGTTGCGCTTGCGACCGGTTACCGCTTGCAAATCGGAAGCTTGCACGCCGGCGGCGGACACCTCATCCTGCACGACGTCCGGCTTTCGCGCCGCGGCGATCGCGTTCTCGACGTCGACCTCATCGACATCGGTTACGCCGTGCGCGACTTCTTCCCCGGAGGCAAACGCCGTTTCGGGCTAACCGGCATCGCGCTGAAGCGCCCGCAGCTGTATGTCATCCGGCGTCCGGACGGCACGTTCAACATCACGCTGCCGCAGTCGCAAACGCAACCCGGTGGTTCCGCACCTCCGCTCGTGATGCTGGCGCGGGCGACCAATGGCAGCATCGATCTGATCGACGAGGGCAATCTCGATCCATCCGCGCGGCACGTCCAAGTGCGAAACATCGACTTTTGGGCGCGCATCGACACCGGTGCGCTAACGCGCTATCACGTCGACGGAGCGCTCGCGATCGAGGGGCACGCTTATCCGCTCGAAGCCCAAGCGACGATCGACGTCGGTCGCGGCTACGCCATGCAGCGCGTGCGCGCCGCCGACATCCCGATACGAGGCCTCGGAAATTTCCTGATCAATTCCGGCGTCGCGCTCATTCAGCGTGGCGATTTGCGCGATCTCGACCTGCGCATGTATGCGCTCGACGTGAAACCCAACGTTCCGTTCGCGTATCACCTCGCCGGCGGAGCGCGCTTGAGCGAGGTCGGCGTCAAGCTCGACGTGCTCACGCAAACGGTAGAGGGGCTGCACGGTGCGCTTGCGTTCGACGACGATACCATCGTGTCGCCGAAGATGAGCGGCCGCATCGGAGCGACGCCGCTCGTGCTGGCGGGCGGGATGTACGACTTCGCCGAACCGAAGTTCCGCTTGGCGGTGCAGACGCACGAAGATCTACGGATCCTGCACCGTGACTTCAACTTCTTGCGCACCGAGCCGCTGGCCGGGCAGCTGGCTGCGACGTGCATGCTCGAAGGCGCAATCGGCGATCCGTTGATCTTGGCGGACGCAGCCGGAAAGCAACTATTCTACAAAGCGATCCGCATCCGCAATTTCCGCGCCACGATTGCGTATCACCGCGGTATGGTCTTCGCGGGGAACGTGCGCGCTCGAGTCGGCGGCGTGCAGACGCGCATCGCCGGACGCTTTCTCGTCGGTGGAAAAGACGTCGACTCGGAGCTCGCGCTCAGCGCCGATGCTCCGCCCGGCCGCATGCCGTATCTCGACCGCATCGCGCCGCTGGCACGAACGCACATCACCGTGACGGGCGCCGGGACCAATCTCTTGCTCGACACACACGCGGTGCTGCACGCGACCGGCCCGGGAGAAGACGTCAGCGCGACGTTTGCGCTCAACCCGCACGGCATCGGGGAGCTGGGCGCCTTTCATGCACGCCAAGCGCAGGGCCGCGTCGACGGCGGCTTCGTGATGGACCGTGAAGCCGGGTCGAGCGCGCTCTGGCTCGATGCAGCCGGCCTGCGTATCTATCCGGCGAGCCCCGCGGCTGCACTCGAGGGTGTCGAGCTCCCCGGCTTTCCGCCGATCACCGGACTCTTCGACGGACAGGTCGCGGGCATCGATCTCAATCAGCGCGAGATATTGCTCGGCAAAGGGCGCGCGATGCAGGCGAATTTTCAAGGCGTGCCGATCGAGCGCGCGAGCGCGCAGTTCGGCGGCCCGCTCGATCGTCTCGCGCTCGCGGGCATCGACGCCAACGGCGAATTCGGACATTTCGTCGGTCGCGGCGAGCTGCGGTCGCCCGGGTTTGCATTCGCGGGCAACTTGGACGGGACGCTCCAGGGAATGCGCCGCTGGACCGGCGATCTCGGTGCATCGGGCGGCGTGCACGGCCCCGTCGCAGTCCTCTCGGACGGGACGAACACACTCGTTCAAACGCCCGGCGTCGCACTCGAGCGCGGACGCATTCACGGCGTTCCAATGCGACGTCTCGAAGGAACGTTTGCGGTCAAGCCGTCCGGAATCGTCGTGTACGCGGCGGCAGCCGACGTCGCCGGCGGACGCGCGGTTGCGCGCGGAAACAGCCGTGATGGAATTGCTCTGGCAACCTCGGGTTTAGATGCGCGCCATCTGCGCGGCGCCGGATTGCCCGTTTCGCACGGAACGATCCTGGGCGTCGGCGACTTACGTTTGACGGGGCCGCATGAGGACGCACCCACCTTCGTGGGCAGCATCGCTCTGGATGATGGTCGCGTGCTCGGCCGGCGCATCGACGGCAGCGCCAACATCGCATTCGGCGACAACGCGCTCGGTATCACCTCAGGCTCGGTTGCGCTTGCGAACGCGCTCGCGTTCGTGAGCGGACGGATCGACGATCTCGGAACGCTTCCGAGCTACGACGTACACACCGATTTGAGCTACGCAAATCTCGGCTCGGTCGCGCACGAATTCCGTCTCCCGGTTCCCTATCTGGAAGGCTACGCCGGCGGCGACGTCACGTTGCGCGGCTCAGGCCGTTCGCCGACCGCGAGTGGGACGTTGCACGTTCCGATCGGTTCCGTCAACGGCTTGTCGTTCGAAAACATGCGCGCCCACGTTGACGTCGCCGGCGATAGGATCGAAGCCGACGGAAAGGTGACGGTCGGCTCGACACACGCGGACTTCAGCGTCTTCTCGGGCGGCGGGACGGGCGCGCGCATCGACTCCGATGACGCCGATCTCGCCGACTTCAACGATTTCTTTCCGCGCGCGGACACCTTCTCCGGACGGGGCAGCGTGCACGCTCACTTCGCGCGCAACAAGGCGACGGTTGCGAGCGACGGAAGCGTCGATCTGCGTGACTTTCGTTATCTCGCATTTCCGTTCGGCGATACGAAAGCCACCTGGAGCGGCGTCAACGGGGACATCACTGCAAACGTGCACGTCGCCGGCAAAGCCGGATCGCTGGACGGAAGCGGCTCGATCGTCGTGCCCAAGGGCGCGGGTCTTGCGCAGTTCGCAAGCGCGACGAACGTGGACGTGCACGGAACGGCACGCGATGTCGACTTGAACGTTTGGCTTCCGGCGGTGGGCTACAGGCCGCCGGTGCTCGGGCACGTGAATGCGTCCGGTGCGATACGCGGACGTTATCCGAGTCTTGCGCTCGATTTGGACGGGCGGATGGACGATGCGCAAATCGGCCGCGTGCCGATCGACAGCGTTCGGATTTCGGCTGCCGCCCAAGCGGGTCCGGGTTTTGCGATGCGAACGGAAATACGGTCCGCGGATATCTCCGTCGCGGGCATCGATTTGCACGGCAGCGGCTCGCTTGGATTTCGCCCGCAAGATCCACTGACGCTCGATCTCGACGCGCATGCCCCGAGCTTGGGCGACATGGTGCAGCGATTGACGGGAAAGGCCTACGATTTGGACGGCGTGGGCGACGTTCACGTTGCGGTGCGGGGAACCATCGGCAATCCGAACGCGCAAGCGACGCTGACCGTAGCGCCGTTTCGCATTTCACGCTTGGAGATTCCGCGCATCAGCGGGACGGCGGTCATCGATCGTCAGCGTCTGGCTTTGCGCGATACGACTGTGAATCTGCCGTCCGGAAAAATTTCGCTCAGCGGCGGCGTCCCCCTCATCGCCGGTCCGAACGGAATTCCGCCGACCTTGCCTCTCTCATTCGATTTGGCCCTTGACGGAATCGGAATGGATCAGTTCGCGATCCTCGGACCGCCGCACACCAAGCTCGACGGCGTGCTGGCCGGCAACATAGACGTAGGCGGGACGGTGAGCGCGCCTCGCATCACGGGCGAGATGAAGCTCGAGGGCGGGGGCTACGCCGGCCCGCTCGAGACCAGACCTATCAACGGTATCGATGCCGCGCTCGCCTTCAACGAAACCTCGGCGACGCTGTCGCGCTTTGCCGCTTCGATCGGCGGCGGGACGCTCAGCGGCAGCGGCTCGCTCGAGCTTCCCGGCGTAAGCGGACCGCCCCGTTATTCCGCGACCTTCACGGCCGACGCCGTCCGCATGGCGTTCCCGGGGATAGGGTCGTTCCGTGCCGATGGCTCGATCGCGCTCGCGCGGAGCCCGGATGCGGCCGGAAGTCTGGCCGGCAACATCCGCATTTCGGACGCGTCGATTCCGCTCAACGACTTCTTGCGAGCCGGAGCCGCCGCGCCGTCCGGTGGGGGCTTCGCGTTGCCGACCCCGGCGCAACCTGCCGCTCCTACCCCCGTGCTCGCGGCGCTGCCGATACCGGATTGGCTGGGCGACCTCGGGCTCGACCTGCGCCTCGAGGCCGGCAATAACGTGCGTATTCGCTCCCCGATCCTCGACATCGGCGGTAAAGGCGCGGTTCAGATCGCCGGCCGCCTCGGCGCTCCGACGCTCAGCGGCGAGCTCAGCGCGACGCCCGGAGGGTCGCTGTTTTTGAACCGGGCTTTCAAGCTGCAGGAGGCATCCGTTCGTTTCTCGCCCACAAACGGTATTGCGCCCAACTTATACGCTCGGGCAACGACGCAGATATTGCCGATCGGCGGATATCAACCGATCGACGTCACCGTCACCGCGCAGGGCTTGATTCCGGATATCAAACTCTCGTACGCCTCGAACCCGCCTTACGACGAAGGCACAATCGTCGGACTACTCTTCAATGCAACCGCGCTAGGCGCATCAGTAGGATCGCTCAACGCGTTTGCTCCGACGACGAATATTCTCTTGCCGCCAAACGCATTCGAACAGACTCCCGGCGGAACGTTCGCTCTCTCTCAGGAAGCTTCAAGCTTGATCAACGCACAATTCACAGCGCGCCTGCTGGCGCCGATCGAACAAGGCCTCGGCTCTGCATTCGGGCTCTCCGATCTATCCATCAACGTTGCTCCGACCGGAAGCGTCGGTGTGCAGGCTCGTCGTCTGCTCGGCAACAACATCTCGGCGCTTTACGGTGCATCTGTGAACTATCCGTATCGCATGACATTCGGATTAGAATCACGCCCGACGCCTGACACGTCGGTGGTATTTACCGCTTTCACGCAGCAGGGACTATATCTGTTCGGCGAGGTAAAGCCGGACTCGTATCTTAGCGCAAACCCGCTTTTGGGATCAGCGGCGGACGTTGGGGGGACATACGGCTTCACCGTGAATATCCAGCGTCGTTCCCACTAGAATGCATCCGTTTTGATTGATCGTATAGTGCGCGTGCACGCGCTTCGCGTCGTTCTCCTCTTGGTCGCCGTGGTCGCGATGCTCGCGCGGGCGGCTCTCGTCGTTGACGCGCAGACGCCGAATGCACCAAAAGTCGTGTCGGTGTCCGTTACGGGCAACGTTCACGTTCCGACCGAGCGCATTCTCTCCGTAGTGAAGACAAAAGTCGGCGATCCATTCGACGAGCGCACCGTGCAGGAAGATCTCGCGAATATCTTCGCGCTCGGTTATTTTACGGACCAAGTTCCGCCCGCGATCCAGCAGCGGCCGGACGGAATCGCGATCACGTTCCGCGTCATCGAAAATCCGGTCGTCACGAAGATTCTTTTCGAAGGCAACGCCCACGTGCCGGCCGATACGTTGCTGGCGCTGATGGACACCGCGGTCGGCCAAGTCTTCAACAGCAATACGTTCCATCAAGACGTTCTCAAGATCAATTCGTACTACAACAAGGTCGGTTACGGCGGACAGCTTGCGACGCACGTTCCAGATCTCTCGATCACGCCCGCCGGCGTGCTGACGCTGAAGATTCAAGAAGGTCTCATCGTTCGCAACGTCATCATCGTCGAACCGCCGAATGCCGATCCGCTCTTGAAGCCAAGCATCATCTTGCCGGTCCTTTCGGTCAAACCGGGGCAGCCGTACTCGGAGGATCTGCGCGACAAAGACTTTGCAACGCTCAAGAGCCTGTACGAGAAGTACGACTTGCAGATCGGCGACATGGAAGCCGGCATCGACCCCTCGACCGTCGATCTCAAAACCGGTACCGCGGACGTGCGCTATAGCATTTCGGTTGCGCGCGTCGGCGCGATCGAGATCACCGGCAATACGAAGACGCATGACGACGTGATCCGGCGCGAGCTGCGCATGCACGTCGGCGACGTCATCACGCAGGCAGCGCTCAAGCGCGACTACGAGCGCTTGAACAACCTCGGCTTCTTCGAGAAAGTCGACTTTGCCGCGAAGCCCGGACCCGATCCTAAAAAGCCCGCGTACATCACCGTCGATTGGAACGTCAAAGAGCAGCGCACCGGTACCGCAACGGTCGGCGCGGGTTACAGCGGCGGCTTGACCGGGACCGGCCTTACCGGCAACATCTCGTACTCCGAGAACAACATCAACGGAACCGGCGACGGCGCGAGCATCCGGTTCGAGAAAGGCGCGCGTTACGGCGACGCGCAGATCTCGTTCTCGATTCCATATTTCGGCAAGACGGCGAAATCGCAGCGCTACTCGGTCGGCGGCACGATCTTTACGAACGCGCAGACGAACTACTATCCCGTCTATTCGATCCCGAGCGGTTCCGGCTCCAACGTGATCGGCAGCGGCGGCAACAATTCGATCATCGGGGGCGGCGGCGGCATCCTGGGCGCCATCCCGGTTACGCTCGTGCCGCTCGATGCGAGCAATCCTGCGGTCGTCAGCGGGCCCGTCGCGACGTACAAGGCGGCTTCGGCCGGCGTCACGTTCAACGTTGGGCGGCGCTTCTCGGATTATTTCCGCGTCACTGGCGGGATCAACATCGAGCAAGTCAGCTCGAGCGTCACCGTTCCTCCGCCATACTTTTTCTCGAACAACGGAGGCTCGGTTTTCGCGCCGGGCGTGACGACGCCGATCAACGAGCTGCTGGGCGGAACGGTTTCCGGTTCGGAGGCTCTCGGCGTCAGCGCACCGTCCATCGCGAATCTCAATTCGACGGCGCCCTACAATTTGCGCAGCATCGTGGTGGGCCTCAACGAAGATACGCGCGACGATGTTTTCAATCCACGCCGCGGCGTCAACGCATCGTTCACCGAAGAGTACAGTGCGTCGATTTTGACTTCGCAGTTCAATTACACGCTCTCGACGCTCGACGTCGCAAAATTCTTCCCGGTCTTCAGCAACGCGACGTTCGGTGTGCACGGCGTATTCGGAGGCAGCACCGGCGCGATTCCGCCTAATCGGCTCTACACGTTCTCCGACCAGCAGCTGCGCGGATACGACACGGTGTTCTACGGAACGGACGAGGCCTTGTTCCAAGCCGAGCTGCGAATACCGGTGTCGAAGGATCGCCGCTTTACGATCGCGACCTTCGTCGATGACGGTGGGGTGCTGATTCGAGGAGCGGTACCGGTATACAATGCTTTCGGCTCCTTGGTCGAGGACCCGGGACGGTTCACGTTCTATCCCGACGCCGGTATAGGGTTGCGTTTTGACATCCCGCAGCTCGGGCTGCGCACCCTTCGTCTCGACTTCGCCCGTGGGAACCAGGGCTTCCACACTGCTTTTGGAATCGGACAAAGCTTTTGAGATTACGAACGCTTCGAGCCTACAAGCTCGCCCTCGCCTTCTTCCTTGCCCTCACGACTATCGGCGCACCACAGGTGCTCGCCGCGGGCGTTGCCGACATCGGATACCTGGATCAAAGCGCGCTCGCAAATCTCCCGCAGTTCCTGAGCGCGAACCGGCAGATGGCCTCATATCGCGCCAATCTCCAAAAAGAATTCATCAACCGCGCCCGCAAGGCGCGTTCGCAGCAAGACCAATCCAAATTGGCCGACGAGTTCCAAAGCCAGCTCGCCGACGAGCAACGTCGCGTATTCGGACCGCTCTTTGCGGCGGCCCAGACGGCGGTCGCATCGGTCGCGTCGAGCAAAGGCCTTTCTGTCGTCGTCGACAAGCGCATCATCATCATCGGCGGACAAGACATCACGAAGAACGTGATGGACCTTCTCAGCAGTCCGGGTGCGCCCGTCCCGCCGGTCAGCACGCCGCCCCCGTCGACGGTCGGGTGGGTCGACCAAACTCAGATCGATCAGCTCGACCAATTCAAGACCGCGCAGCAGCAGTTCGTAAAGTTCGGTGAGGACGAGCGCAACAGCGTGCAGCAGAAGCTCAAAGGCGCGAAGACCGACGCCGATCGCAACAAGATCTACACCGACTATCAAAAAGCCATCGACGATCAACGTGCCAAGGTCGTAACTCCGCTCGTCGATCAGACACGCGCGGCGATCGCGCAAGTCGCCAAGCAGAAAGGGTTGCTGCTCGTCATCGATCGCAGCAATCTGATCTTCGGAGGGACCGACGTCACGTCCGACGTCGTCGCCATTCTCAAAAAGAGCTAACCGGCCCTGAGGGATCGCTTCGCGTCCATCGCGTTCGCACTCGTCCTGCTCGCCGGATGCACAAAGGCGGTGCAGCAGACAGCGACGCCGTCCAACGCCTCGGGCAAGATCGGCTATGTCGATATCGACGCCCTCGTCAAAGTGCATCCGCTCTATTCGCAGCTCGCGCAAACGGAGCGCAGCATCGATGCCCTCAATCTTCGCTCGCTCGGCCCGGGCGTCGGCTCGACGGGCGCGAGCCTTGCAAACGAAGACGCCGAGCTGCAAAGAGAGCTAACCGACGCCAGCAACCGCACGCGCCAGATCCTTGCCGAAAAGCAGACCGAATATCAGCGCGAGGAAAATGCTGCGATCTCGGCGGCGCTTGCAGCCGGTGGGCACGCAGCGCTTTCGAGCAGCGTCGGGGGAAACGTTAGCGCGACGACGGGCAAGCAAGTCGGCAACGTCAACGCAGAAATGAACCGCGACGTGGCCGCATATCGTCGCACGCTTTCCGGCCAAGAGCAGCAACAAGAGAAGGATTACGAGCACGCGGTGTCCGACCGCGTCAATCGACAGCTGCAAGCCAAGGCCAACGAGCTGCAAAACAACGAATCGAATCTGGAGCTTTCGCTGCAAACGAAGGATGCGCCGCAGCGCCTCGAGCTGCGCACGCGCCTGAACAACCTCGCGCTCGATCAGACTACGCGCGATCAAGTGAAAGCGCAGCTCGACGCGCTCGATAAAAGCGAATCGGATCAGGTTGCGGCGATGCGCAACCGCGATCAGCAAACGCTGGCGCAGCTGCGTTCGCAGTTGCGAGGGCAGGCGCAGCGCGACGTCGACAGCGGCATCGCGAAGATTCGCACGGAAAACGGGTCGAAGCTCGGTTCGCAAAGCCCGGGGAGTACCGGAGCGATTCCGGGCGGTGTCGTCGCCTCGACGAACCTACCGCCCGACCTGCGGGCCAAGATCGACGCGCTGCACAAAGAATATCAGACCCGTTACAGTCGCGACGCTCAGGCGACGATCGCCCAGTTCAACAAGACGCGCGACGACCTGCAGAAGCGCTACGACGAGCTCCACGCCGTGGACGTGGGCGCCTCCTCCGCCCTGAGCAAGGAGCTGGCCTCTTTGCAAGCGCAACACGATCAGCTGTACGCGGAGATCGTCGATCAGATCGACCGTGAGGTTCGGATTGTGGCCCAAACCAAGGGCGTGACGACGGTGGTCTCCGACGTCCTTGCTAATGGTAACGGCGTGGATCTGACACAAGCTGCGAAGAAAGAGATCGAAAGCCTGCATGAATAGGCGTTACTTGAAATATGGAATAGCGTTCGCGATCGCCGCCTCGGCCTTGGCCGGCTGCGGCATCGGGCAGCCGAAAAGCGACATCGGAGTCGTCGATCTGACGCGCATCATGTCGAACTGGCCGAAATTCGAGAACTATAATAACCAGATTCAAGCCGACGCTTTCGCGATCGAACAATCCAAAGAGCCCGAGTCTCAAAAAGTAAGGCAGCGCGCCGAGCTGCAGCAGCGCTTTGCTCAATACCAGCAAGAAATCACCAACAACATCCACGACGCAGCGCAGCAAGTGGCGATTCGAAACAACTTCAAGTTGGTCGTAACGCGCCAGGGCGTCGGGTACGGCGGTGTCGACATTACGCGCGACGTCGAGAAAGCGTTGAACATTACAGAAAAGGCGACGCCGAAGCCGTGAGCTCGGGCGAACCCGACGTCGCCGCGCGCGATCTAGGGACGCTCGGAGAAATCGCGATGCGTCTGGGCGGACGCGTCGTCGGCGACGAAAATCTAAGGGTTCTCGGGGTCGCTGCAATCGACGAAGCCGGCGAAGGTCTTCTGACGTTCGCAACCGATGCACGCTACCTTCGAATCGCACTCAAATCCAAAGCCGGTGCGATTCTGACCGAACGAAGCGCGCTCGACGAGCTCGGCGAAACGGCGCGCAAGCCGCTGATCGTCGTCGAATCGGCCCGCGCGGCCCTGGCGGCCCTTTTACGCTCGTATGCGGCGCCTCGGCCGTCCGGCACGCACGTCGACCCGACCGCGGTCATCGATCCGACCGCGACGCTCGGGGCCGACGCAATCGTCGGTCCGCATGCCGTGGTCGGCGCCCGTTCGAAGATCGGCGCGCGCGCAACGCTGGGTGCAGGCTCTTTCGTCGGCGCCGATGCGCGCATAGGTGACGACGCCGTGCTTGCAGCGCACGCGACGTTTTTGGATCGTTGCATCGCCGGTGACCGTCTGATCCTGCATTCCGGTGCGGTCGTCGGAAGCGACGGCTTCGGCTATGTCTTCGGCGAGGAAGGCTGGGTGAAAATCCCGCAGGTCGGTACGGTCGTGCTCGGCAACGACGTCGAGATCGGCGCGAACAGCTGCATCGACCGTGCCCAAACCGGCGCGACGCAAATCGGCGACAACACCAAGATCGATAATCTCGTGCAAATCGGTCACAATTGCCGCATCGGGCGCGCCGTCGCGATCGCCGGCCACGCGGCGCTCGCGGGCTCGACGAACATCGGCGACGGGACGCGCGTCGGCGGCATGTCGGCGTTTCGCGGGCACATCACGGTCGGAGCGCGCGTTACGATCGCCGGCCATGCGATGGTGTGGGGCGACATTCCGGACGGCGCCTTCGTCAGCGGAGATCCGGCGCAAAATCATCGCGACGAGCTGCGGTGGCAGGCTAGTCTGCGCAAGGTACCCAAATTGATTGAGCGAGTGGACGCTTTGGAGCGGAAATCATCGTGAACGCGCGCGCTTCGAGCGGTCAACGCACCTTGCGGGCACCGTTGCATTTCGCGGGTGTCGGTTTACACACCGGAAATGACACGCGTGCGACGGTTCATCCCGCGGAGCCCGAGACAGGGCTCGTTTTCGTCGTCGAGGGCGGCGTCACGATTCCGGCGCTTGCCGAATTCGTC
>Ga0335072_10008344_pt1 | contig 15029 bp, 13 predicted proteins | sample Lox_Sample_21_FD_206725 | JGI IMG/M metagenome (GOLD analysis project Ga0335072, IMG submission 206725) | Soil microbial communities from Loxahatchee National Wildlife Refuge, Florida, United States - Lox_Sample_2.1 | ecosystem: Environmental > Terrestrial > Soil > Wetlands | place: USA... | reverse complement strand
GGCCGGCCTGGGGAAGACCACGTTCTTCCGCTACTTCCGCGACAAGCGCGAGGTCCTGTTCGGCGCGGACTCCCCGGTCGACGCGGCCGGGGAGATAGCCGCGGCGCCAGCCGGGACGTCCCCGCTCGAGGCGGTGGCCGCCGCCCTGGACGCGGCCGGAGCGCAGGCCTTCACCCCCGACCGGCGCGAGACCCTCGCCCTGCGGCAGTCGGTGATCGACGCCAACCCGGAACTGCAGGAGCGCGAGGCGCTGAAAAGCATCGGCCTCGCCGCGGCGATGACCGACGCGCTCCGGCGGCGCGGTGTCCCCGACCTGACCTCGTCCGTGGCCGCCCAGCTGGGCACGCTCGCGCTGAGGATCGCCTTTGACCGCTGGATCGCCGCGGCCAACACCGCGGACTTCGCCACGCTCGCCCGGCAGGTCCTCAGCGAGGTCCGGGCAGCCGCTGCGCAGTGACCGTCTCCCCGGACGCCATCCGGTCCGCTTCCAGCTAGATGGTCTAGACCAATACGCGAGGTCGACCACAGGTAGACGCTGGGGAAATGTCGGCACAGGCCTGGCATTATGGCGGCCACGGCCTGGATAACGGCATCAACGGCCAGCCCTTCGACTACGACTACGTCCACCTCGCCTGACGCGGAGGCTACATTCGCGAGATGACGACAAACGAGGCGGCCATGGAACTCAAGGTCCTCCCTGTCACCTCCAGTCTCTGGCCCGCGCTTGAAGACCTGTTCGGCAAGGGCGGAGCCTCCAATGGGTGCTGGTGCATGTACTGGCGCATTGGCCCGCGGTACCGTGACAGGCCACGCCAGGACAACAAGCGCGACCTCATGCGGTACGCATCGTCTGGGCAGCCGCCCGGCCTGCTCGCCCTTGACGGCGAGACCGCGGCCGGGTGGTGCGAGCTTGCTCCGCGGACTGAGCTAGCGTGGCTCGCCCACGCGCGGTACCTGGAGCCAATCGATGACCTGCCGGTATGGTCAGTCCCGTGTTTCTACGTGCGGCGCTCGTACCGCCGCACCGGCGTCATGGGCGCACTCATCGACGCCGCCGTTCGCGCGGCGGCCTCGGCCGGCGCCCCCGCCCTGGAGTCCTACCCCGTTGACACGACCATGCCCGGTCACACCGGCAACCTGTTCCCCGGCATCGCCTCGGCCTTCGCCCGGCACGGCTTCGAGGTCGTGGCACGGCGCAGGCCAGAGCGCCCGGTCATGCGAAAGATCCTCTGCGCTGACTGGTCAGGCGATGCCTAGCTCCGCACCGTCAGCAGCCAGCCGCTCGCGCGCGTAGACGTGCAGCAGGCTGGGTATCCGGTAGCCCTGGATGTTGTGACGTATCCTCCCCGGAATCAGCAGTCCTTCGTGGACCAGACGTTCCAGTTCGCGGTCCGCCGCGCGTGCCGGCAGGCGCAGCACCTCGCTAAGCGCGCCGGCGGTGATCGCGTCCGGCCTGAGCTTGCCGAGAGCACGGAAGGAGGACCGGGCCGCTGGATCAAGCGCCTGGTACCGGGCATCGAGACGGCTGCGCATGGCCAGGTCGTCCAGCGTGAGCTCGTCCATGATGTGATCTTCCAGGCAGAACCACTCGCTGAACATCCACAGCGGGTACTCGGGGCGGGCCGCCAGCCTGGCTCCCGCGATCCGGATGGCCAGCGGGAGCCGGGCACAGGCGTCCACGATGTCGAGCGCCGCCGGACGCTCGCTGTCCACCCGATCCTGACCGATGAGCTGGCCCAGCATGCGAATCGCGTCGGCACTCGTCAGCGGGGCCAGGTTGATCCGGACGTCGGCGGCGGTGCCGGCCAGCAGCCGCGGGCTGGTGACAATGAGCAGGCTCGGCCCCTGACCGGGGATCAGCGGCTCCACCTGGCTCCCGCTGCCGGCGTCATCAAGCAGGATGAGCATCTTGCGCTCAGCAAGCAGCGAGCGGTACAGGGCGTGCCGCCGGTCCATGGTGTCTGGTATCACGCTGGGCCGCAGGCCGAAGCCGTCGAGCACCCGTGCCAGGGCATCGGCCGGGCTCAGCGGCCAGTCGCTTGACCCACGCAGGTCGACGAAGAGCTGGCCGTCGGGAAAGTCCTGGCTGGCCGAAGTCGCCGCAGCGACGGCCGTCGCGGTCTTGCCGACCCCGGGCGGCCCGGAGATCGTGGCCACGCCCCGCCGGGCAGCGTCCGACTGGACCGTTCCAGCCAGCTCGCAAATCTCGCTGATGGCCTCGTCCCGCCCGATGAAACCGGGGTCCACGGCCGGCAGCTGACGGGGGATCATCGTGGGCGCCAGCAGGTCGGCACCCCTGCCGTGCGGGACGTTGGGAATTTCCTCGCCCGCCAGGATGGCGGCCTGGGCCTTCTGTAGCTCGGGACCCGGCTCGATGCCCAGCTCGCTCACCAGGTAGCTGCGTGCCTCGGCGTAGGCGGACAGCGCCTCAGCCGCGCGCCCCATGGAGTACAGGGAGACGACGAGGTAACGCCACAGGCCCTCGTCCAGCGGCCGCTCGATGGTAAGTTGCCGCAACACGGCGGCCATCTGGGCGTAATCCCCAATGGCCAGACGCGAGCTAATCCACTCCAGCTCGACCGCACGGCGCTCCTCGTCAAGCGCGGCGGTCTTCGCGCGCATCGCCGGCCCCAGTTCCAGCTCGGACAGCGCGTCACCGCGCCAGAGCCGCGCCGCCCGCTCCAGCAGCACCGCCGCTTCCCTCGCGCTCCCGCGCTGCAGCGCTCTCCTGCCGTCGGCGACAAGCGTGGTGAACCTGAGCAGGTCCAGTTCCTCGAGCTCGGCCAGCAGCCGGTAGCTGCCAGGGCGACTTTCTAGGCGCCCTTCGTCCCCCGCCTCATCGAGCAGGCAGCGCAGCTGCCAGACGTAGGTGCGTATGTTCTCTACCGCCGAGCGAGGCGGCCGCTCCGGCCACACGCCGTCGATGAGCCGGTCCATTGACACGGTCACCGACGGGTGCAGCAGCAAGATGGCTAGAACGGAACGAAGCCGCTTGGCCCCGATGACAACCGGTCCGCTGCCCGATGCCACGGACAGCGGTCCAAGGATGCCGAACTCCACACGATCCTCCCGATGGGTAGCGATTACTCGATGTAGCCCCGAGTCAGAAGAACGCCCGCTGTATGCTCGCATCCCGGAAACAGCAACTCAGGCCCGTGGCCACGACCTGCACCCTCACCCCGGGCGAACTAGCATGAAACCTATCCTATTTCCCCAATTCTGACCATAGGAAAGTTATATGCGCGTTACATATGCGCCTCATACAGGGACCCTGTATGAGGCGTGCGTCGGCTATCCAAGAATTCGAAAACTTTCGTTGAGCTGTTGCTAATGATCTGATCTCAGGCACGTGATAGCATTGGCGCCCCGGGGACTTCCGGGAATGCCTGACGCGTTGCGTGGCGATTGCGGCTATCGTGGCGACGGGTGGATACCGGGCTCCGAGAGCAGCTATATAGCCGCCGCGTATTGACTCTGGCTAAGCTCCGGTGTCGTTAACTGCACAATCGGTTTCGCGAGGGCCGGATGGGACAAACGAGGACAGCAGGGGTCACCGTCGACGTGACGACCTCGATCCGCGATACAGAGGCCGGCCAGTGGAACGCCCTGGCGGGCCCTGATGACTTTTACCAGTCACATGAGTGGCTGGCCGTGGTGGAGCGGGACAGCACCGCCAGGCCGCACTACGTCAGGGCATGGCTGGACGGCCGGCTCGTGGGCGCGCTTCCGGCGTACAAGGTGGAATTCGAGGGCAGCCCCTTCTACCAGCAGGACCGGCTCCGGGGGCTGCTCCAGGTTCCGGGCAGCTATCTCCTCGCGGGAGCGCGCCGCTGCTACCACAGCAGCGTCATGACGGACAGCGACCTGCCGGACGATGACCAAGACCAGATCGCCGGCGCACTGCTGCGCCAGGCGCTGGCCCTGGCCGAATCCCAGAGGCTCGACGGCGTCGGGCTGTTCTGCCTTTCCACCGCGGGGGTCGAGCGTGTCGGGCGAGTGGCATGCGCTACGGCCTCATTCGATGACGCCGAAACGGTGATAGCGGGCATAGCGGACGGGATGGACGCGTACCTCAGCCGGCAGTCCAGCAAGCTCAGGTCAAAGGTACGGCGAGAGATGCGGTTGTTCGACGCTACCGGATGGACCACGGAGGTCGTCCGGCTGGCGGACTGCGTGGCGGAGGCAGCCGTCCTGGTAAGCAAGGTCGAGCAGCGGCATGGGCACCCGACGCCGGATGTACTCCTGCGGCGGGTGTTTCGCTGGCAAGCTCAGGCAGCCGATCACCGGGCTGCCGTCTTCACCTGCCGCAACGGCGACGGCGACCTGATGGCGTGCGCGGTGAACTATATATGGCGCGACACGCTGTTCAGTCGCGCTGTCGGACTGGACCATGACCGGCTCACAGGCTCGTTCGCCTACTTTAACCTGCTTATCTACAAAGCCATCGAGTACGCGGCCGCGCGCGGCCTTGACCGGCTGCAACTTGGCCTGGCGAGCGCCGCTAAGCTGGAGCGCGGCGCGATGGCCCTGCCGCTGTGGACCGCCGTGGTGCCGGTAGCGCAGCCTGCCGATGTAGTGGGCCTTCGGATCGCCGCCCCCGGCAGGACGGAAGCCTGGCGAGAGTCCTATCGTTGCTACAGCCGCGCGTTCCCCGAAGCGGGCTGGTCGCTCCCGGGCCGCTGATAGCCCGGTCACCCGCGGTCAGGTCTGCGACTGCACCGCGCCCGTGTCGGCGTCAGCCTCTGTTCTCGGCTTCAGCGCGGTGAACCTCAGGCAGTCAGTCAGGTCCCGCACCCGGCGCACTGGCGAGAAGACGAGGAACGCCGACGTGCTGAGCAGGCACACCGTTCCGACGGCGAGCGTGCCGTGCACGCCGAGCGTGCTGCCGAGGAATCCCCCGAGCAGCGAACCGAGCGGGACGACGCCGGAGACGAGGAGGCGGTAGGCGGCGTTCGTCCGGCCGAGCATGCGCTCCGGGGTGATGGTCTGCCTGATCGCGTTGACATGGACGTTGCAGCCGGTCACGCCGATGCCACGGAAGAAGAACGCCAGCCCGAGCAGCGGCGCGGCGAATGGTCCTGGCCGCAGGAAGGGCAGCAGCAGTGGCGCCGCATCACCAATCACCGCTGCCATGATCACGGTGGTGCCGAGGCCGAGCCGCCTGGCCGCCGGGACGGTGCCCAGCGCGCCGAGCAGCGCCCCGGCCGCGCCGACGGCGAGGGCGAGGCCAAGGATGCCCTGGCTTAGCCTCAGGTCGCGGATGGCGTAGAGCACCAGGACCGTCTGGACGACCTGCCAGGACAGGTTGTAGCTGGCAGCCTCGCCCGCGAACGCGCGAAGGTAGCCGTCACGGAAGGTAGCCGCGATGCCTTCGGCCACCTGCCTGCGCAGCGGCTGCGGGTCGCGTTCCGGCTTCGGCTCCCGCTGCCGGATGCGGGACAGCCCGATCGCTGAGACGAGGTAGGAGACGGAGTCCAGCACGAGGGCGTAGGGGGCGCCAAAGGCCTGCGCGAGCAGGCCGCCCAGTCCCGGCCCGCCCATTTCCGCCGCTGACTCACTCGCGGTCAGCCTGCTGTTGGCGGCCGTCAGTGCCGCTACCGGCAGGATCGCCGGAAGGTAGGCTCGGTAGGCCAGCTCGAAGAAGACCGCAAACGAGCCGGCCACGAACGCCGCGGCGAGCATGGCGGGCATGGTGAGCACCCCCAGCGCCGCCATCAGCGGGACTGAGCCGATCGCGGCCAGCTGTCCCAGGTCCGCGATGATCAGCACGACCCGGTGCCGGTAACGATCAACGACCAGCCCGCCCGGCAGGCCGAAGGCCAGGTACGGGGCGTATGTCGCGGCACCAAGCAGGCCGATCTGGGCGGCCGACGCGTGCAGGGTCACCACCGCCGTCAGCGGCAGCGCCAGCCAGGTCACCTCGCTGCCCAGCAGCGACACGGACTGTCCCGCCCACAAGCACCGGAAGTCCCGCCACTGGGCACGGGCCAGATCCCGGGGAGCCGCCATGCCCTGCCGCCCTTCTGTAACCGGCATTCACGGTTATGATAGGTGGATGCGTCATGACATGTAACCCTCGTCACGGAAAAAGACGGTGACAGCCATGCGGCACGCCGCCACAGACGACCACTTGCCCCGGCTCCTCGGCGGGATGGCCTGCCTTGACTTCGTCAACACGGTCGACCCTCGGCACGCGGCGAACCGGACCGACTTCCTCACGGACTACGACGTGCTCGCCCGCTGGGCAGGGCACGCTGGAGCTGTGCCACCCGGCACCGCTCGCGACCTGGCGCTGGCCGGAGCCTCGCGCCCCGAACAGGCCAGGGACGTGCTCGGCGCTGCGAGGGAACTGCGTGAGCACCTGTACCAGGTGATCCGGCCGCTGCTTGACGGTGAGGCGTCACCTGGGCCGTCTGTCGACGTGCTCAGCGCCGCGGTGTCTCGCGCCCACGCCGCGCGGCGACTGGTCCCTGTTGAGGCGCGCGCCCTCACCTGGGACTGGCACGACCGGGAGCGGCTGGACCTGCCCCTGCTGGCTGTCGCGCTCTCCGCGGCCGACCTGGTCACGAGCAAGGCGATCAACCGCGTCAGGGAATGCCCGGGAGCCGACGGGTGCGGGTGGCTGTTCCTCGACACCAGCAAGAGCGGCACCCGCCGCTGGTGCAGCATGCAGGTATGCGGCAATCGCGTCAAGGTCCAGCGCCACCGGGCCCGCTGACGGAAGGCAGCGCGCGGCACGCGGCCAGGTCATGCCCGCGACAGCGCGTCGGCCGCGCCGACGTCCCTGGGCACCGGCTGGCGCCGCTGGTATACGGCGTCTGTATGAGGCGGGGTGAGGCTAGCGGCACGACGAAAGGGAGGAATCGTGCCGTCAGCCTCCGACGCCAATGTCGCGGTCCGAACCACGCAGGCCGGCTGGGACCCCATTGTGGCGGGCATCCGCGCTGACGCGCTGGACTGCCTGCAGAGCACTGTCGCCCTCATCGCTGACCGGGCCTACGGGCCTGGGGCCCACCTCGCGCTCGGCCGTCACTGGCGCTTCCCCGCTCCCGGCCCCGACGGGACCATCGGCGTGCAGCCCTCCGTGCAGGAGCGCATGGCACAGGCAGCCGACGTGCTCGGCTTCACCGTAGGCGGCCCTTACGGGCCGATGGACGCGGCCGGGCTGCGCGACATGGCGGACAGCGAGCCGGCCTACGTGGTCGCCGAGGCCTGGGACCTGGAGTGGCTGCCTTACTCGCGAGCCGAGGTGCGGTACCGGCAAATGCCGCACAGCTTCCTGCTGGAGCGCACGGCAGGCGGGTACACGCTCGTCGACGGCTACTACGCCGACACCGAGTGGGGCCGGGCCCGCCCGATGGCGCGGACGCTGTCCGCGGCTGAGCTTGACCAGGCGGTCAGGGGCGAGGTCCAGGTGATCCGGATGACCCCCGGTGCCGGACTCACGGCGCCCGCCCGGGCAGCAGGGATCGCGGGCAATGCCGTGGCCGCCCGGCGTGCGACCCCCGCCATCGACGCCTACGCTGGCATCATCACCGCCAGGCTGGACAGGCCCGAGGGCCTGGAACGCCTGATCCTCGACATCTGGCACCTGACCAGGGAACGCATACTGCACACCGCGTGGCTGGGCGATCATCAGGCGGCCACGCGGACGGCGGCTCAGGCGGCACGCTGGCAGCAACTCGCGGCCCACAGCTACCTCATGATGCGCCGCGCCGCACGCGGCGCGGTCGCCAGTTCCCGTCTTGTCAGCCAGATGATCCAGCTGCTCCACGATGACGCGGAACTGATGATCAGCCTGTGCGACGCCGCGACGATCACCGCCGTGGTGCGCGAGGCGCTCGGCAGCGTCCTGCGGCTGGACGTCAGCCAGCTTGACGACACGGCCGCGCTGCGCTCCCTTGAAGGGTTCAACTCCTTCCGGCTGGTTGATGTCATCGACCTGACCGAGGCTCGTCTCGGCACCGAGTTCCCGGCCGACGCGGACGCCCGCGACCTGGCCGACCTCGCTGGCCTTGCCCGCCTGTTCGCCAGGGCTGCCGGGAGCCAGCCATGACCGGGACCGTCAGCACCGACCCCTCGGCGCGCACTGCCCTCGGGCCCTACGGCTGGTTCCGGCAGACCGCGCTGCGGCATCCGGGCCTGACCGCGCTCGAGGTTGCCGGGGCACGGCTCAGCTATGGCACCCTGGATGAGCTGGCCACTGGGCTCTGCGCAGGGATCATCCGCGCCGCCGGGCGGCCGCCGTCCGCGGTTGGCCTGTGCTGCACTCGCAGCGTCGCCGCTTACGCGGGCTACCTGGCCGCGGCGCGCGCCGGCGCCGCCGTGGTGCCGCTGAGCCCGGTGGCTCCGGTGTCACGCAACGGCATGGTCTGCCAGGCCGCGGGAACCGAGGTGATCATCACCGACGACAGCGGCAGCGAGCAGGCGGCCGAGCTGATGGCCGGCACCGGAGCGGCCACGCTGCGGCTGACGGGGCCGGACTGGTGGGGCGGCCGCCTGGGCGGCGGCAATCCCCCACGGACCCGCCCAGCGCCGGACGACCTCGCCTACGTGCTGTTCACGTCCGGCTCCACCGGCCGCCCGAAGGGGGTGCCTATCCGGCACCGCCAGCTCGCTGACTACATGGCGTTCTGCGCCCGGCGCTACCAGGTGGGGCCGGGAAGCCGGCTGTCCCAGACCTTCGACCTCACCTTCGACCCGTCGGTCTTCGACATGCTGGTCACCTGGTTCTCCGGCGCGACGCTGGTGGTCCCGCAGCAGGAGGAACTGCTCACCCCGGCCAGGTTCGTCGCGCGCAACGAGATCACGCACTGGTTCTCGGTGCCGTCGGTGATCTCGCTGGCCCGGCAACTGCGGGGGCTAAGGCCGGGAAGCATGCCCAGTCTTCGCTGGAGCCTGTTCGCGGGCGAGCAGCTCACCCTGGACCAGGCCAGCGCCTGGGCCGCCGCCGCGCCTGCCAGCACCGTGGAAAACCTCTACGGCCCCACCGAGCTGACCGTGACCTGCACGTACTATCGGCTTCCCGGGCAGCAGGACCAGTGGCCGGCTACCTCCAACGGCACGGTGCCCATCGGTCGGCCGAACCCCCACCTGGAGGCCCTCCTGCTCGGGGAGGGTAGCCGTGAGGGCGAGCTGTGCGTGCGCGGCTCCCAGCGCTTTGACGGCTACCTCGATCCGGCTGACAATGAGAACCGCTTCCTCCAGCCCGACCAGTCCGGCCTGGGGAGGAACGGTGGACCCGGTCCGCGGGACTGGTACCGGACCGGCGACCGGGTCCGGTGGGAGGACGGCGAGCTGATCCACCTTGGCCGGGCCGACGACCAGGTGAAGATAAGCGGGCACCGCGTCGAGCCTGGCGAGATCGAGAGCGTGCTGCGCGACCACCCGGGAGTCCACGACGTGGTGGTGATCGCGACCTGCGGTGACTCGGCCGGGACGGTGCTGCACGCGCTCTACACCGGGGACCCGGCGCCGGAAGAGGACCTCACCAGCCACGTCCGGCGGCGACTGCCTGAGTACATGGTGCCTGCCCGCATCCGTCATCTGCCGGAGCTCCCGTTGAACGCCAACGGGAAGATCGACCGGTCCCGGCTGCGCCGCCAGCTGAGCGGCGACCCGGCGGGGCCAGTTCCGGCGACGCTTCGCCCCCTCAGTGGAGATCAGTAGCTTCGAGCCTGGAGGAAACCAGATGTCATCGTCCCACCTGCTGGGCACCGTCCCGGTAGATCCGTTGCGGGTCAGCGCGGACCTGGCTCAGGTTGAGCCGTTCGGCTACGTGGACTCATACACCGAGTTCGTCTGCGGGTCCTGGCGCACCTGCATGCTGTGGAACTGGAACGGGGACAGCGCCGACGCGCGGATCCGGGACTACACCGGGGCGGCGCAAGTGACGGAGTTCGGCCGGAAGCTCGGCTACGTGGAAGAACTCATGTCCGCCAACTTCGACCTCTCGAAGCTGCGGTTCGCCCGCCTGACCCGGCTCGCGCCGGGCACCGTGGTCCTGCCGCACCGTGACTACGTGGAGCTGGAGTCCGACCTGGTCCGCATCCACGTGCCGCTGCGCACCGCCGACAAGGCGTACGCCTCGGAGGAGGAGACCATCTACCGGATGGGGCAGGGACAGGTGTGGTTCCTCGACGCGACCAGGGTGCACAGCATCGCGAACTTCGCGAAGTGCGATCGCATTCACCTGCTGCTCGACTTCCAGGCCGACCATCCAGCGTCCGTATTCAGCGGGCAGCACCGGGAGGCGTTGAGCATGCCAGCCGAGGCTGCCGTCCCCCGCCGCCCGCTCCGGCCAGGCGAGCGCGAGGCGTTCACCGCCCTGGCCAGCATCGCCGACATGGAGAACCTGATGGACATCGCGGCGATGGTCATCCGGCGTTACTTCGTGGCGGACCTGCCCGTGCTCGACGTGTTCGGCTGGCTGCGCGAGATCGCGGACGCCAGTGGCGACCAGGACGTCGCGGGCCGGGTGCGCTGGCTCGAATCGCACTGCCTGAGCTCCCGGTAGGCCGGCCATGGCGACACGGCGGAGAAGGCGGCTGCTGGTGGTAGGGGCAAGTCCCATGCGGGCGGCCGCCTTCGGCTCGTGGCATCGGCTCGGCCTGGAGATCGTGCTGGCCGATGGCCACTCCCAGGGACGCTACGAGGACCTCGCGACGGAGTTCTGGGCGCTCGACGCGCGCGACGGCTCCGCCGATACCGAGCGGATCCGCGATCTGGCCCGCGGCTGCGACGGGATCACCACGCTGACCGATGACTCGCAGCGCACGGTCGCGCAGGTCGCGGAGGAACTCGGGCTACCGGGCGTCGGGGCGGCCGCAGGCGCCGCGGCCCGGTCGAAGGCGCTGCAGCGCGGGCTGTGCCAGCGCGCCGGCCTGCGGGTACCCCGATGGCGTGAGGTGGCCAGCGCCGATGACCTGCGGGCTTTCTACGCCGAGGGCCCGGTAACCGCCGTCATCAAGCCAGTCGACTCGGCCGGAGGTGCCGGGGCACTGCGCGTCGATGGCTATGAGGAGGCGGCCAGGCACTGGCCGGTCATACGGTCGCTGTCGCCGTCCCGCACCGGGATCATCGAGGAGTTCATCGACGGCCGCGAGGTCTGCGTTGACGCCGTGATCAGCGGCGGTCGCACGCTGTTCGTCTCGGTCGTCGACGTCGAGCACATGCGGACCGTGGGCTTCCTGTGCACCTCTTCCAGCTACGCGACCGTCCGGCCTGAGCAGGAGACGGCCACAGGGCTGATCGAAGAGCTGGTTAAGTCGCTCGGCGTAGCCGACGGCATCATGCATGCCGAGTTCAAGATCAGCGACACGACCTGGACCACCGTGGAGGTCGGCCTGCGGCCGGGCGGCGCCCTAGTGCCCGAGCTGACCGTCAAGGTCACCGGCGTGGACCTGTACGCGGCGCAGGCTCTTGTCGCCCTCGGCGACAAGAGCCCAGTGCCAGCCGAGCCTGGACCGCCGCAGGCACCGTACGCCGAGGCGCGCTACCTGGTCGGCGAGGGACAGGTCCGCCGTTTCGTGCCGCCGGCCAGCATCCTGACCGGCTTGCCCGATGTCAAGGTGATCTGCCAGCAGGCCGGGCCCGGGCAGCGGACGCGGGTGCCGCTGAGCGAGGCCGGGCGGGCGGGATACGCCTACGGCTGGGGCACCGACAGGATCCGGCTGGACTTCCAGCTGCGGCAGGCCATCGCGCTGCTGGGGGAAGGCATGGGGCTGACAGTGCGCGGCAACGATCCCAGCGACCCGCTGTCTTCTGAGGTCGGTCCCGGCGAATGGTGGACGCCGTCCACGATGGAGGAACAGTGCATCTCGGTACCCTGATCCTGCCCGACGCCTCCTGGCAGGACAGTGCCGCCCGGTGGCGCGCGGCGGAGCAACTCGGCTTCCATTCCGCTTGGACCTACGACCACGTGTGGTGGCGCGGGCTGCGAGACAGCCCGTGGTTCGCGGCGGTGCCGGTACTCTCGGCGGCCGCGGCGGTCACCAGCCGGCTCCGGCTCGGGCTGATGGTCGCCTCTCCTAACTTCCGCCACCCGGTGCTGACGGCGAAGGAAGCGATCGCCATCGACGACATCTCACGCGGCCGGTTCACGCTCGGCGTGGGCTCGGGCGCCCCGAGCGCCGGCGACGCCGAGGTGCTCGGCGGGGAGCCACTGCCGCCTGCCCAGCGGGCGGCGCGATTCGCGGAATTCGTGCAGCTGACCGCCGAGTTGCTCAGCAAGCCCGTGGTCTCCCGCGCCGGGCGGTACTTCAGCGCCAGCGAGGCCAGGATGATCCCGGGCAGTGTACAGCAGCCCCGGCTGCCGCTGGCGGTCGCAGCTTCCGGGCCGGCCGGGCTGCGGCTGGCCAGCACTTGCGGGGATGCCTGGATCACCGCGGGCCCGGCGAACTGGCTGGGCGGCTACACGCCGCACGAGTGCCTGGACGTGGTGACCGGTCAGGTCGGCCAGCTTCGCAGGGCGTGCGAGGAGGCAGGCCGGGCTTTCGACACCATGGAACGGATCATGATCGCCACTCCGATGTGCGGCAACCCGCTGGAGTCGGCCAAGTCCTGCCTGCGCATCGCCGAGCAGTATGCCGCGGCCGGGATGACGCACCTGGTTATCCACTGGCCAAGGGAGAGCGGCATCTACGCGGCGGACGAGCGGGTCATCCACGAGATCGCCGCCGAGGCGCTGCCGCGGATAGCGGCGCTGTGACGGCACCCGCAATGAAGGGAGAGCATTCCATGGGCAGAACGGCGGGGGTGGCCGGGGCCAGCGGATACGTCGGCGGTGAGCTGCTCCGGCTGATCAGCACCCACCCGGAGCTTGAGGTCGGTCCGCTCTGCGCCGGCACTCAGGCGGGCAAGGCAGTGACCGACGTTCACCCCGAGCTGACCAGCCTGGCGGGTCGGCTCTTCGAGCCCACCGAGCCGAGCCGGCTGGCCGAGGCGGACATCGTCTTCCTTGCGCTCCCGCGCGGGGAGTCCGCACGGGTGGCGGACAGCCTGCCGCCCGAGGTAAGGGTCGTGGACCTCGGACCCGACTTCCGGCTGGCTGACGCCAGTGTCTGGGAGCGTACCTATGGCGGCCCGTACGCTGGCAGCTGGCCGTACGGCCTGCCGGAGCTGCCCGGTGCCCGGGAGCGGATCGCGGCCGCGAACCGCGTCGCCTCTCCCAGCTGCTACGCCACCGCGATGATCCTGGCGCTGGCCCCGCTGCTGAGGGCGGGCCTGGCCGAGCCCGCTGACATCGTGGTCACCGCCGCCTCGGGCACCTCAGGGGCCGGCCGGTCCGCCAGCGACGGCCACCTGGCCAGTGCCCTAGTGGGCGCGTTGCGCGGGTATCAGGTTGGCGGTGAGCACGGCTCGGTCCCCGAGGTCGAGCAGGTGCTGACGACGGTAGCCGGGCATCCGGCCACCGTCTCGCTGACCCCGGTGCTCGCGCCAATGCCACGCGGCATCCTCGCGGTCTGCAGCATCCGGATGACCAGGACGGCGGATACCGGCGAGCTGCGCGCGGCAGTTGACGCGGCCTACCGTGACGAGCCGTTCGTTCGCCTGCTGAAGAACGGCCGCTGGCCCGCCACGGGCGCGGTGACCGGCTCCAACATCGCGCTGCTCCAGGCCGCCGCCGACATCCGGGCCGGCCGCGCCGTGGTGCTGGCCACGCTGGACAACCTCGGCAAGGGCGCCGCCGGCCAGGCCATCCAGATCGCCAACCTGATGCTCGGCCTGCGTGAGGACGCCGGCCTAACCGTGTAAGGAGTGGATTTCGACAATGAGCCGGACCGATGATCTTCGCAAGCGGTTCAACGAGGCCATCATGCCGACGTACGACGACTATGCCCCGGCGGTCGCGCTGGCCCACGGCAAGGGGGCGCGGGTCACCGACGTGGATGGCCGGGAGTACCTGGACCTGGCTGGCGGGCTGTCCGCCACGCTGCTCGGGCACGCTCATCCCGACGTGGCCGCGGCGATCTCACGGCAGGCCGGCGAGCTGATCCATAGCTCAAACCAGTACCTGCACGAGCGTGAGGTCGAGTTGGCGGAGCGGCTGCGCACGCTACTCGGCCGGGATGGCAGCAACGGGATGCCAACCTCACGCGTATTTTTCTGCAACTCAGGCACCGAGGCCAACGAGGCGGCGCTCAAGCTGGTCCGCCGCCAGCGTCCCAGCCGCCCCGTGGTGGTTGCGGCCAAGGAAGGCTTTCACGGGCGCACCTTCGGCTCGCTCGCACTCGCCGGGGTGCCGTCCGTGCGGGAGCCGTACGCCCCGTTCGTCTACGACGTCCGGTTCGTGACGTACGGGGACGCGACCGAACTCGCCGCGGCGACCCGGGACGACACCGCGGCCGTCTTCCTCGAGCCCGTCCAGGGCGAGGCCGGGGTTATACCACCACCCGACGGCTACCTGCATGCGGCCAGGGACGCGTGCGACGCGGCTGGGGCACTGTTCGTCCTGGACGAGGTGCAAAGCGGCGTCGGCCGCACGGGACGCTGGTTCGCCCACCAGCACGAAGGCGTAGTCCCTGACGTCATGACGCTGTCCAAGGGCCTGGCGGCCGGGATGCCGATCGGCGCCTGCATCGGCATCGGCGAGTACTCGGACGCGCTGTCCGTCGGCTACCACGGCAGTACCTTCGGTGGCAACCCGGTGTCCTGCGCGGCGGCCCTCACGGTGCTCGACGTGATCGAGCGGGACGGGCTGCTGGCTAACGCCACCCAGGTCGGCGACGCACTGGCGAGCGGCATCGAGGCGGTCGGGGACCCGGTCATCTCCCATGTCCGCGGCCGCGGCATGTGGCGAGCGATCGTGCTGACCGAGCCTCTTGGGGTGGAGATCGGCGAGGCGGCGGCCCGGGCGGGTTTCCTGATCAGCCCGGTCCGCCCGCAGGCGATCCGGCTGGCGCCGCCCCTGACCTTCACCGAGACGGAGGCAGCGGAGTTCTGCGCGGCACTGCCCGCCATCCTCGCCGATGCCAGGGCAGCGACGGCAACGGCCGGGTAACTGCCGTGGGCGCTGGCCCAGGGGCGGG
>Ga0335072_10008343_pt1 | contig 15030 bp, 12 predicted proteins | sample Lox_Sample_21_FD_206725 | JGI IMG/M metagenome (GOLD analysis project Ga0335072, IMG submission 206725) | Soil microbial communities from Loxahatchee National Wildlife Refuge, Florida, United States - Lox_Sample_2.1 | ecosystem: Environmental > Terrestrial > Soil > Wetlands | place: USA... | reverse complement strand
ATAATCGATTCGTTGATCGCACCACCAGCCATATCAGTCCCGGCAGAACGGGCCGTCACAGACAAGTCTGGTACATGCTTCTTTTTTTCCACAACAAGTTTCACGAGTGTTTGTACATCGTTACTATCTTGCGGCATTACAACTAGTTTAGGTCGTAGTTCAAACATGCTGGCATCATGGCTATATTTTTCCTTAGCCTCAGTAGAGTCATCAAGCTCACCCTTAAACCCACGTTTTTTAAGCTCTGTTTTAATATCTTCCATACTGCTTAAGTTTAGCACGCAACATCATTTGGCACATACTGGGCGAGATATGTACCTAAGACAACTTCAGCGACAGATGGTATTATCGAGAGGTGAGGAACCCCGATATTGGACCGACAGACAAGTGGCCCGAGGAGAACCCAGATGATCAAGATCGTCTGGCTGCAATAGCCTTATGGCAGGCTATTGGACGTATTCCAGGGATGCCAAAACCTTCCAGAAGAAGGCCGGCAAAGTATTCTGCGGCTATTAGAAACCCGTATCAACTACCCCCTGGTGTTCAGGCGTACCTTACGCCAGGCGCCTCGGAACCACCTTTGGACGAGCCATACTCCTATTCATACCAGGCTAGGCTAGAGCGTCGCGCCGACATACCGAGCAACGGCGTCGGAAGTGTTTACTTCTCCAGACTGACAGGCCTTGCTACTGCACGTCGTATCGTATCAGTTAGGTATACAGTACATACAGGCGGTCCCCGTACACCCTATCCAGCGCAACCAGCACTTTTCGTCGCTAAAGGACACCGCGATTATACCGTCGACACGAACGGAGAAATGGACGCCGCCGCCATAGAAGCACTGAGTAAGGAGATAGACAAGGAAAATATTGCTATACGAACTGGGACACCCATACCTGACGCCAGCGAGGTAGATGAGCTTATAAGCTGGTTGCCTACACCGCCTAACCAGGAAAGCTAAGAGTCGGCTCTGATTTATCCATCCCTAGTGTATGTTTACATACGGGTTCCTGAGGAATACCCGACTTGCCGCCGCACCGAGCCCAACCGCCACATTGGCCGCCACCTGACTGTTATAGCCAGTGAATGTATCAACCCCATACCGCAGCCAACCCTTTTCTCCATCGTCCAGCGTTCGCATTGCGTATGCTTCACCCATTGCGTCAGCCATCCTATTGCTTACTAACATTCCACTCGCTCCCGCCATCAGACCCGTCTTAGGATTGTATGCATATCCAAGCTGATGCGGGACATACGCTGGCTGTAGACCACTGGTGACCAGTTCTGTATCTATCTTTTCATACCACACCTCTGGGTCGGATTGAGTCTCAGCTAAGCGCCTCACATACGCTGCCAAGCCGAGTCGGATCAGGGCAGCCCATTGATAGGCACCATGTACTTCCACAACCGGGTCATGCCCCGGGTCACCAAATCGATCCGGGCCAAGCGTACTCGTCGCGCGGTAATCAACAAGGCGGATTCCCTCAATGTCTCCTATAATAATCATCCCGCTGCCACGAAAATAGTAAACCGGTCCAACGTCTTCTACGTGTGTCATTTGCTCGCGAGCATCACTAATGTTTGACTGTAGAGCTGAGTCTTGAGTACTGAGCGCCTCAATTTCTTCAACAGAAGGCCTCTGTTCCGTAACATCAAAGCAGAACTCAACGAGTGGTCCAGCTGGATTCTTATCTACAGAGATAGCCTGGTATGCTTCCGTCGTTTGTGCCGTGATAGCCATATATATTCCTTGAGGGCTAAATGTTATCCAGTCGTTGACACACGAGTAAGCACGACTTCTTTGGATGCAGCCTGTTTCGCAAGCTCAGTATTGCTTGATGTGGCGTTAATGAGGTCTGTTTTGAGAGTAATACCAAGTCCTTTTAAGAAATACTCTAAGGGCCATTGTCTAAGCAGGATGTCTTCAAGCTGGCCATCATCCGTCTCTCCTTGAAGAGATGGCACACTTACTTTGTCAGCTCGATTCAATGTACAAATAATTGAAGTATAACCACGCGCATCAAGAACTGAAGCTGGATCTTCAGGCTCGCCAGAGGATGTAACCACTATGGGCCGTCCGATCTTGTCACCGTTTGGCATGCTCACACGGAACGTAATAACATCCGGCATATCAGGTGTTACGCGTGCGCTAATCCGGGTGGGGATCTGCGGAGTGGCGTTAACCTGAGGATTGGCCTGCTTTTTAGTATTAGCTTTCGGTGTAGCAACGTATCTGCCGAGCTGGGGATGTATGAGCCCTTGATCACTCTTATTTATGGAGAAGGGGGCTTTGTGGGTACCCGCTATCTCGATGATTCCTTGGGTAGCCATACCCTCCATAAGCGCCACAATCGCCAGATCGTCTACTATAGATCTCTGGATTTCTACCGACCTGTGCTGAACCGCGCGTGCTCGTCTGCGCGCCGGTTTCAGCAACAGGCTACCGCTGGCCGCTACTGCGCTAGCCGCACCGAACAGCCATGCATCATCCCCCAGGCTCTCGTCCACCGGACCACCATCCGAGAGTACTGTACCTGGGTTGCGCTTTTTTCGAGAAGGTACACGTTGATGCAACCGACTATGTGATGCACTGTGCCACACTGTCGACTCTTGATAGACTCTTGCTCCATTGGAGTGAGTCGCCAATGTCGGAAGGACATGCTTCTCGTCTGAGTACCATACCTCTACGTGCATGCCATTTCTAACGTAGGTTTCCCTCACTGCGTACCAGAAATGGTTCGGGTTAACTGGTTGACCGTTGGGTAAATATCCGTCGGGGTAAATTATTCTTAGCACACCAGCCGCTTGCGCTCGCGCCGCGTCTTCCTGCATTGCAGTGAGGCCCCCAGGCAACTTTGCGTAGACCTCCGCGACGTACCGCCCAGAGGGGCGGAGTATTTCTTGTGGGCGCTTCTCCGCAGTACGTAAAGCAGCCGTCAGCTCAGTGTGCCGAGGTGGGGTCATGACCTTAGCTCCCGCAGAAGTATGCCGTGTCATATGTGAAACAGTAAATGATGTCGAATCCGCACCACTAGTCGTCGCTTGGTGCACAAGGTCAACTCCCATCCTAGCACCGAGAGCACCGGCCACAAGACCTCCGAGTGCTACAGCTATGCTCGGGTGTTTGTGCATAAACAAGCTAGCTCGATCTGCTGCGTTATCAGCATGCACGCCAAGGAATACCGCTGGACCGTACTGCCACATTTGCCTCAATGGCCGTAGAACAGCAGCGCCAATGCGCCGTACCAGACCTGTACCATCTGGCGCCATCTCAGTTACATCATCGCCATCAAGCTCGCCAGGAGCCTCGCGGATCGCACAGTCATTCGGACTGCCCAGAAACGTCTCTGACAAAGTCGCGGATTCTGTATCTTCTTGCATATTGGCAGGATCTGAATCCGCAGGGAGGGTGACTACCTGCTCGACTTCAGCACGATCGACTAGCGCTACGCTCATTTCACAAAATAACTAGCAATACCTGATTTTTGCTAATTATATACTATTATTTGGCATATATCAATTTACAAAGAAACAGCCGAACGAGTGATCGGTGCGTGACAAGAGCATCCTGCTTACTGTTTGTGGTTACAGTCGGGTAACGCGACGAAAGTAGTCAACGTACATACGTATACCGCCCGACGCTTGAGCCCACTCGAAGTATTCGTTCGGTGCATGATAGCCATGTGCAGGCAAACTGAGGCCGGGCATAACCACCGGGGCTTGTATATACTTCGCCATCGTCAGCACCGCGCCTATAGAACCTCCCTCTCGTATAAGGGCAGGCTTTACTCCAAAGCCATATTGCATCGCCGCAACCGCAGCCTGTAAATGTGGTCCATTAGCCGTGACAAGGTATGGCGCAAGTGTCGCTACTAAGCGAACGGTTGCATCCGGACAACGTGTATGGATAAACCGCTCAACTAACTCCGCAACCTTACCAGGGTCTTGGTTGGGAACAAGTCGCATACTGACCTTAACCGTCGCACGTGGCGGAATAACTGTCATAACGTCTGGGCCCGTATATCCACCAACAATACCATGCACCTCAAAAGTTGGACGGGCCATAATACGCTCCACCACTTCTCGGACATCTTTCGTACGTAGCGACCGTAGGCCATGGTCCTTCATAAAATCAATAACACTAAACCCTGATGCAACAAAATCATCAAGCTCTTGCGAACTCGGTGGTACAACATCATCGTAAAAACCAGGTATCTTTACGTCGCCACTCGCTGCATCATAGCAGTCAGTAATAAGCTGCATGATTTCACCTAGAGGATTACGCGCTGCGCCGCCTGCCAGTCCAGAATGTACGTCCGCTTCAGCTGTTTCAAGGCTTACTTCGAGCAATGCCATACCACGTAGCCCTACAGGGATCGCCGGTTTACCGTCTGCTATCCAAATAGTGTCAGACAACACTACTGAGTCGCTTGTTAGTCGATTGTGCTCACCACGAACAAAGTCCTCGAAGTGAGTACTGCCGACTTCTTCTTCAAGCTCCCATATGACTTTAAAGTTGAGGGGCATCTTCTGTTCGTGCGCGTAGCGTATCGCCGCCAGGGCAGTGAGTGCAGGACCCTTATCATCCGTACTACCACGTCCGATATATCTATCACCTTCGATAACCAATGCGAATGGATCACTCTTCCAGGCGGCAGGATCGGCTGGCTGTACATCAAGATGGTTGTAAATGGCGACTGTCGGACTACCTGGATATTCAAGTAGTTGACCAAAGACGATTGGGTTTCCACTTGTCTTGACAAGTTCTACCTGGAATCCCGCTGCGCGCAGTAGTTCAGCTGCTGCTTCGGCGCCACGAATAATATCTTTTTGGTGGGCTGGGTCAGCACTAACTGTCGGTATGTTGACGAGTGTTTCAAGCTCGCGTTCGAACAGTGGTCGCGTCCTATCTATGTATGCATCTAGATCATCTAGAAACTTGTCTTCGGTCATTGCGTTTCAGTATAACAGAGATAGCCTATCTGTTAGACTTGTTGCGTCGCCATCACACATAAATTACACTGTAATACATGCATAATCAGGATCCGAGTAACTCTCAGTCCACAGATGCAGAACAAAGCCCCGAATATGCTGCCACTAGAGCCTTGTTTGACTTTATCGACGGGCTTCCTGAATACAACAGCTCCTGGACTACGGGCCTTCGTAATCTCGGACCCCATGGGGCCGGCGCTATTGACAACCCTGATTTACTGCCTGAATGTGTCAGGTCACAGCTCGTCCCTAGTCGTGACCAGCCTCCGTTAAGACAGCCTGTCCGCTATTCTGTTACACCTTACGCCAAGCAGCAGCAAGATCCACACCTTGCGCGCTGCCTTGCAAAGGTTCACTTCAGTCGTACTTCCGCTCTAGATGCGCAAGGTTCAGAACGGATGAGAATCGTCGAGTATAGCGTGTGGGCGGCTGACGATACTATGTCGCCGTCATTCGTTGATAAGAGCATGTACGACTGCGTAGTTGCGTCTGACGGCCAAGTAACACACATTGACCCAGAAAGTATGGATAAGAAGGTAGCAGCCTTTGAGGCGGGCGTAGCTATCGTGCTGCCCGAAGAAACAGCCGATGTCACAGATTTCTTAGTTGATTACGCAAACACGACGAGCACTCCTGTACCGGCATAACACTCCTTGCAAATCGGTTTTGCTTACTGCTACAATGACCGTGAAATGACAAATACACAACAAAAACAGCGCATCGTAGTCGTGGGCGGTGGCTTTGGCGGTATTAAAACCGCGTTAGAACTTAGTAATCACGCCGATCTATTTGAGATAACTCTCATAAGTGAACGTCCGGATTTTTGGTATTTTCCTACCCTCTACCACACTGCAACTGGTGGCACTCGCTTGCAGAGCAGTATTCCGATATTACACCTCGTACACAATAAGGCGATCACCTTTATACAAAGTAAGGCCGCGAACCTTGACCGTACCACAAAAACGATCACGCTTGAGGATAAGACAGCCGTGTCATACGACAGGCTTGTACTAGCGCTTGGTGTCGTAACAAACTACTTCGGTATTCCAGGCCTAGAAGAATTCAGCTACGGTGTAAAGTCTATCGGTGAAGCGGAAGAGTTGAAGCGTCATCTGCATAAACAGCTAACCGACGAAGGCAAGCCAGATCTCAACTACGTCATCGTCGGTGGTGGTCCGACCGGCATCGAGCTAGCCGGAAACCTAGGCCGCTACATGAAGCATGTTGCCGAGCATCATGGCTTGGGAGATCGTACGATACATGTGGATCTTGTTGAAGGTGCACCACACCTATTGCCACGTTCGCCCAAGAGTGTCGGTCGAGCCATTGAACACCAGTTACGCAAACTTGGGGTCAAGTTATACCTAGGACAGCCAGTACAGGGCGAAACGGCTGACGATCTGACAGTAGGTGGTAAACCTATTCGCAGTCATACCGTTATCTGGACAGCCGGACAGGCCAACAATCCATTCTACGCTGCCAACGGTTTTGGCCTTGGCCCACACAAAAAAGTCGCCGTTGACGAGTTCTTGCGTACGCCAGCGGATACAAATATCTTTGTGATTGGCGATAACGCCGAGACACCCTTTAGTGGTATGGCTCAAACCGCCATTTATGACGCCAAGTTCGTAGCCGAAAATCTTATACGTGATGCTAGCAATGAAACCAAACGAGCCTACACACCAAAAAAGCCGGTGTCAGTCATACCAGCTGGACATCACTGGGCGTCAGTTGACTGGGGTCACTTCCAATTCTATGGCTGGTTAGGTTGGTGGCTGCGTCAGGCAGCCGATTTTGTCGCTTTTGAGGACGTCGAAGGCCCCGTAGAGGCTGCGGCACAACTTTCAACTGAGCTAAAAACTCAGGATCTCTGTGCAATCTGCGGCTCAGTAGCCTAAGTCATATGGTCACGTACGCTTGCCAGTCCAATGCCAATCGAGGATAGCGTGTTGGACGTTCATACGCGTTTCAGGATCAAGTGGAACTAAAATACGTTGAAAGGGACGACGAGAGGCATCCTCTTGGCCCGTCCAATAACTAGTAACCGATTCTGTTACACCTTCTCCAGACACTGCATGCAATGAATCGACAGCCACTAACAGGCCGCTGGGTAGTTGTTTCCAGTGACTAGATGGTGGAAGCATTTTAAAGACGCTAATAACTTCTCGTTGGTTACGAGGTAATTTTGGTCCCACACCCCGACGTACTACCGTTATACCCCCACGTGTAACCACCCAGCCATCCTGAGGGTAGTGGGGCGATGTGGAATCCATCCCCTTACGTTCGGCTCGTAAGCCTTCATCACCTACCTCACCAAGGCTTCGTATGTGTCGCGCCCACAGCTCCTCTTCGACAATAGTATGAACCACAGAGGCAAGGATGTCGGCTTCTGGGCCGCGTACCGTGGAAAGGTATTCACCCTGCCGACGCTCATCACTGTTTTCTTCCCGCTCTATCGGCATCGTCGCCGACTGTGATAGAACGTCCGTATCTGCGGCTGTCGTAACTGCCTTTGTCAGCTCATCCGCTTCTAGTAGCCGCGTTACTATACCCTCTGAGCTATACCTAGTCGCCGCGCCGGTCACATATGTTATGGATGTCTTATCGGGATTAGCGTACTGTGTAAGATATAGCATGGTCTGACTAGTGCCGCTATCTAGCGTAACAAGATACGACTCGCCCATTGGAGGCCGTCGTAGTGTTCGAAGTTGCGTACGAGGATTATCCATAGTACCCAGTAAGCCATCTGTAGCTACATCCGCTTCTGTGTGTCCTCGTTCAAAAGGACCCTGAACCGTTACCCGACGTCCCCCCAGACCGTGCTCGAATTGAACCACACCATTTGGATTCGCGTACTCTGAAGCATGGGCGGTATGCATATCCTTAGCTTGTCGAAAGAGCTTGCCAACCTGTGGCCGCGGACTGTCAGGTCGATCGACCAGCTCTGGAGCGGTCTCAACGTAGTCTAGAAAGAAGGCATGGTCGGCGTCAGGTAGTATGGGCTCAGGCGGCAGCTCGATGGAATCTTGTGGGGAAGGGATGTAGTTTGACATAACTTACGTACTAAACCAGTTAGTAACAGCCTCATTGACTTCAGTACGTGTTTGGTAGTCGAGCGCTACTAGGGCAGCCGAGTCTGCGCCATCACCGCTTGTATCGACTGAGTTATCCTGATAGCTCACTACCGCTTCGCTCGTCTGTTCAGTCCCTAGATCGTGTAGCTGATCAACCACCACCACTAATCCATTAGGTAACTGCTGGTGACCCTGAGAAGGTAGCAAGGTTAGCCTACTGGTGACTTGCCGTTCGCCGAGAGCAGCTATTGAATCGTCATCCGCGAGTACGGTAGTCTCGGTACGCACGACAGTCCAACCAGTTTCACGACCCTCAGATCGATCATCGAATGCAGTCTCAAAGTGCATTGATACGCCCCTCGTACCAACCCCACCCAAACCTGACATACCTCGTACTCGCAAATCTTCAGTAAGCATAGGGTGTACGGCTTGTGCTAAGTCGACAGCCTCTGTGCCGCGAATAGCTGGAAGAATTCGGTGTCGTTCACTTGCGCTAACGCCCTCAAGCGCTGGATATGGCGTTGCTCGTGCTAGAGTCCTTCTGTCCAGGATAGCAGCGGTCGCAGCCCTCAGTTCATCTTCAATTAAATACTCTTTCATAACACCTAACTGACCGTCCGCACCAGTTAGATACGTTGCTGGGCCAGAGTTCCGGTTAACGTAGTGGACGGCACATAGAGCGGTCTCAGTACCCGGAGTGGCTATTGTCATAAGGAAGGGGTCTGACTTGGAACGCGCTGACGGTTCAGCCGTAGCAAGCTGTTGACTGCGGCGTACACCAGTTACCGCGATAGTGCCTTCAGGGATTTCGTAGCCTGGAGGTCTTTGAAGGGTTACGATCTCATCTGAGCGATCCGCCGTTGCAAATCGAACCGCGCCGTCGGGAGCTCCAAATCTTGCGCGGTTACGGACATAGACTCCCCCCATCTGATCATAGAGTGTAAGTACGGGCTCATGTGGACTACGAGCATTATGCGTGATCGCGTGTGGCGCACGATATAAGCGCGCTTCAAATTCAGGATGGTCACTTGGTGGCACCATACCTTCACTTACTGCCTCGGGAGGCCTCTGTGGGGTAGCAAGTCTGTACGGCATAGAGAGTATTATTATATCATACTTATGTATATATAGCAATAATGAGGTCGCCTCAGTCCGTACATGCGATAATAAGAATGATATGGGAGAAACAAGCGGACCATTACTCAATGCCGCCCAGCAGCAGGCTATTACGATTAATAGTGGGCCAGTACTGGTAGTAGCTGGGGCGGGCACTGGTAAGACGCGAGTTATTACCGAACGCATTATTCGACTTATTCAAGACGGGGCTGCCCCCGAGAACATCCTAGCACTTACCTTTACCGAAAAGGCAGCGGGTGAGATGCGCGATCGAGTAGGCGAAGCAAGCTTACGTGCCGCACTTGACACCACCATAGCTACCTACAATAGCTTTGGTAACGACTTGCTTACACGGTATGGCAGTGAATGGGGACTTGGCGAGTTGCGGTTACTGGGAGATATTGGACAACTAGTATTCCTCCGCGAACATTTCGACGAGTTCGGCTTAGAGTATTTTGCACCTATCAGCAATCCTGACGGTCAACTCGACACATTGCGTAGCTACGTATCCCAGCTCAAGCAGCAACTCGTGCAACCAGATGTGTATTTACAGTACGCTGGCAGCTTACCCGTCGCCGACCCAGCCGACGCCCTCGAAGCACAAAAACATCGAGAACTCGCGCGGTTCTATACGACGTACCTCCGGCTCTGCCGACAACACCAGGCCATTGACTATGATGACCAGATTTTCCTAGCAATCGACTTATTAAAAAGTCGCCCCAATATTTTGCGCACACTGCGAGACCAGTATCGTTACATCCTGGTAGACGAGTTTCAGGATACTAATCCGATGCAATCAGCCCTCGTAGATCTACTTGCCGGTACAGAGCAAAACCTTATGGTCGTAGGTGACGACGACCAGAGCATATACGGATGGCGTGGTGCGACGCTTGCGAATATTCTCGATTTTAAAAAGCGCTACCCAAACGCTCGGGATATCACGCTGATCGAGAATTACCGCTCCACCCAGAGTATCCTCGATGCCGCCTATCAACTCATACAACATAATAACCCAGAGCGACTTGAAGTAATCAATAAGCTGGATAAACGTTTGCACGCTCAAACCAGCGATGGACCACCACCGATCGTCCGACACTTTTATACGCTGGAGGCTGAGCTAACTTGGATTACAGACGACATTGCAGAGCGCCTACAGCACGGTCAAGATCCCGGGCAAATTGCTATACTGGCTCGCACCAACCCGATCGTCGAACGCGCCCACCAAACCCTGGAGCTACACGACATTCCCCATATCATGGCTGGAATCAGAAATGATTTATATGCACAGCCAGCGGTTCGCCAGCTTATTGAAGCGCTCAAGGCGGTAAGTGACCCCTTGGACGATTTGGCGCTCTTCCATACGCTCAGTGGTCCACTCTTTGAGCTGTCACAAGCTGAGCTATCCGCATTGACGGCTCAAGCGCGCCGCGAGCATGTTTGCCTCGCAAGCACCATCGAGCAATCCGATAACGAGTTATTTACCACTGCCTTGCAAAGTATCGCCAAGTGGCGCGAGCAAAGTAAAGAGCTGAATGTCGGTAATCTCGCTTTTATGCTCTTAGACGAGAGTGGCTGGAAACAACGCCTGTACGACCAGGCACTACGTGCTGGAGAAGCCTATGTTCAGGTACAAGCCCTGAAAAAGTTCTTTGATACCCTTAAGGAGTTCGAGCATACTGCCGGGGTTGCCAGCGTACAGAGCTATCTCGTAAATCTACCCCTACTCCAAGCGGGCGGCAGTGATTTCGAAGACGCTTCGCTCGACATCTCAGACTCGCTCGTCAATATACTCAGCATACATCGTAGCAAAGGACTAGAATGGGATACCGTATACGTCATCGACTGCACCGAAGGGTCATTCCCAGCGCGCAGTCACGGAGCATCGCTATCGGTCCCGCAGGAGCTACGAGTAGTGAAGAGTGCTGCAGACGAACGTATGGCCGAGGAGCGTCGCCTGATGTATGTCGCAGCTACACGTGCTCGCCATGAGCTTATTCTAACGTATAGCGATCGCCACGGCTCCGGTACACATCGCAAACCTTCGCGCTTCTTAGGTGAAATGTTCGACACGCCAGCCACCGACACCTTCGATGGCGAGGATCAAACGAGCCTGGAACTATTCGCACCGCGAGAGCTACCATCCACCATACCGCTTCCTGAGAAAATGCTGCAGGACGGTATATATGTACTGACAGCCAGTCAAATAGATTGTTGGCTCAAATGCCCACTCGACTTCTACTACAAATATGTACTTGGCATGCCTGAGCCAGAAAGTCCAGTAGCCGCCTACGGTACCGCTATTCATAGCGCTATTGAACGCATCTTCGAAGGCCGACGGACCAACACAACACCGTCTCTCGACGAGCTACTTACACAGGTACAGAATGCACTACCACAGGCAGGCTACCAGTCAATTGGTATTCGTGAGCGAGCTCATGCGCAGGCGCTTACGTCAGTACGTGTCATATACGACCGTTTTACGAAAGATGAACTACCGGTTGCAGTAGAGCAATCATTTGGTGTGCTCATCCCCAATATACCACTCAAGATCATCGGCCGAATGGATGCCGTATATCAACATGGTAAGGGCACAGAGATACGCGATTTCAAAACCAGTAGTAGCGTAACTACCGCCGAAAAGGCGAAAGACCGCGCTACCAGCTCTCAACAACTTACTATTTATGCGCTTGCGTGGCAGATCATGCATGGTGAGCTACCTGCACTCCTCACGTTAGATTTTGTCGAGACGGGGCAAGTAGGGTCTATTCGTAAGACACAAAAATCGCTCGATACACTACAAGCTAAGCTGACTACTTTAATTAGGGCGCTACAGGCCGGCGAGTACCCACCAGGTAAAGACCACAGCTACTGTGTGCACCCGTGAGCCCCAAAAGGTGCTACTTAATTGCTAAGGGCCATACTGCTGACCTTTCGTACACAGGTACCGCTATCACCTAATTCAAATAGTCCCAATTCAGAAAAAACTCCCGTAAATTGCTTCAGGTCGGGTAATTCACTAACCGCATGCACCGTTTCTAACTCGAAACGTGTTAGTGTCACATGCGGCCGGAATAGGCTACCGACATCTACATAGCCATACCGTTCTAGATTCTCTCGTTGTATCCCGGTACTTACTTGTAGACGCACTGCATCATCTGACATAAGGCCGTCCCGGAGGGGATTAACGGCAGTAATGACTGTCATCTGTAGGGCGTCTAGTGTTACCAATCGGCCATAGGCAACACTTAGATAACCGCGGCCCTGCGAATACTCGGTCGCCGTGAGGACTAACTTTGGGGTCTCTTGGGCAATACGTGACAAGCGTTCGACAACGCTAGCAATTACTCGATCGGACAGTGACACCATATAGAGCGACAGGTGCGGAAATGGACCGGTAGGGTGCAACGTAAATCTGACTGCTTGTTCTCTTAGTTTCTCACTTGTGGACACGGCCCGCTCTGTCACTCGTGCAGTGGGCAATAGAGCTATATCATAAGCGCGGGGTATCATGCGTTAAATATATCGTGAATACACTGACAGTCAAACAGTATAAAAGATACGTTAATTGTAATATAACGTAAAATAGTTTACAGTAATAGCATTCACTTTTCCCTAAAATGACCGCGTGGGTCAAGAAGGAGTCTCTTATGGAATTACATCCACCAACTCGGCGTAGAGAATCACGTCATCACTGGCTTAAGCCGGTAAGTGGAGCTGTGGCTGCAGCCGCTCTTCTCGCTGCATGTAGTAGTGGTACAAGTGCTAATAGCTCTGTTGGACAAGCCGCACCGCGGCCTAGCGCCACTGGAACGGCACAGCCACGCCCTACGACAGCACCTCCCACAGGACAGGTTGATCCACGTGCATATGCCTGCGACGTCACTCCAAACCCACACCCAGGCACTTACGAAGAATGTCCTATTCCTGGTGGCTCTCCAGTGTTTAGATACACAAACCTGTCAGATCCCCAGGCACCCATCCCTTATAGTGTGAACGAGCCACCGACGTATGTCCAGTGTCGCATTCCGCAAGACGAACTTCCTCCTGACGTTGCTCAAGGTGCCACGACCCTACATAATGGCGGCGTGTACACCTTGCTCGGCGGTAGCAGCGTAGCTGCAGCAGATAACTTTTTCAATCCCACAGTCGAACCAGCATCATCATTCGATCCCGGCGTACCATTGTGCGATGAGGTAGCCATCGAAGCAGTGACTGCCCCCTCCTAGGCATGCTTAAAAAAATATAAAACGTCGGTATGCCCGGCGTTTTATAAGTGCACTTGTTTTAACTACGCAGCATTCGGATTACGACGTCGAGTTGTCGTGTTTGTCTTGCGCTTCGCAGGGGTCTTCTTTGCTGGTGTAGTACTACGCGGGCGTGCTGCTGCGGTAGCGCGGCCACTGGCACGTTTAGTAGTTTTGCTATCAGCCTCGGCCTCTTCCTCTACATCTTCTGTGTCATTCGCAGCCTCGACGGTAGAAGTTGTAAGAGTAGCATTCAGCTTGCTGGTACGCTCTTTTTCATCTTTTGAAGCTGCAACTTCAGCCAATTCAGTCTCTACAAACAACAAATTGTAAAGGTTAAAGCCGATGACAGCACCAAGGACCGGACCGGCCACGTACGTTAACCAGCCCCATTGACGTAAGCCAAGCGCAACAGCCGGGTTCAGTAAACCGGCAGAAGCTATGGACGCCACGAGCGAGCCTGCAGTCAATGAAGCACCGATAGTAGCGGCTTTGGCAAATAAACTAAAGCGTTGATATATAGCAGCCGCCCACCCGAACGAGAATATAACCGTTCCGACAACTTCAGCAACAAGTACTCGAGAGCTATAGACACCGCTGTTATGTACACCTGTAATCTTAGTCAAGTATACGAACAGTTCAAAGGCAACGTAGGCTCCGGCCAGCTGAACAAGCAGATAAGCAATTGCTTGTAGAGTACGTAGTTTGCGCACCGTCCATAGACCAATGGTCATTGCAGGATTAAATACCGCGCCGGAGATGCCGGCGAGTGCCAACGTCATGAGCGCAACCATTAGACCCGCTGACACCGGCGTAAAGAAGCCGAGCGAGCCGATCTGAGAGTGGGTAAGTGCTAGGACGGTAAGCGTCAGAGCCGCTGTGCCCAGAAATTCACCCACGATCATCGCGAGCTTATTTTTACGAAACATAATAAGTATAACCTCCGCCTTTTTGCTTAATACACCTAGCGTACCCTGAACTACTTCTTTTGTAAAGTGTAGGCATCCCTAGTCTCTGCTATTCCTCCTTGTGATCTTTATCACGAGGTACTATAATCTGCATTCTGACAAGGGGACTATATGATCTAATAGACTATATGTACTCCGATTTACGTTATGTCAGAAAGCTGGAAGAAGTACACGAATGAGCGCAGTAGCTCTTGAGACAATTACTGAATACCTTACTCCATTAGGTCCCGACAGCATAACTTGTACGGAAGGGCCTCTTGATGTAAATCATCCGGACCAACCGGTAGGTGCGCAGTTTGCAGCGTCAGCGTACGGCCTCGCCGTCCATGCGACCCTTGCAGCAGCGATGGAGACACCACGTAAGCTCCCCGACGAACCTCCAGATGTACTCGCCGTACCGATCGCCTTTGCCGTAGAAAAACCTGGCGGAAACATCCGTAAGTGGGTAATGGGTTCAAGGCGACACGCATTCTGTATTCCTGAGGCAAACATCTCCACAGGCGTACAGGAAATCGCAGACAGTAGCCCCGACGAGCTTGCCGCACTCCTTGTTGAGTTTGGCCTTGAACCTAATTACAATGCACTCGATAAGCTGGTTGGTGCGGCCAGTCTATTGGCGACGGCCGGTACAATAAA
>Ga0335072_10008342_pt1 | contig 15030 bp, 13 predicted proteins | sample Lox_Sample_21_FD_206725 | JGI IMG/M metagenome (GOLD analysis project Ga0335072, IMG submission 206725) | Soil microbial communities from Loxahatchee National Wildlife Refuge, Florida, United States - Lox_Sample_2.1 | ecosystem: Environmental > Terrestrial > Soil > Wetlands | place: USA... | reverse complement strand
TTCACCGACGAGAAGTCCCGCACCGACGGTCAAGCCGGCGCAGAGCATTATCAACCGCATGTCGTGGGCGATGACATTCTTCGATCCGATCGACGCTGCGGCGAGCAGCAGCTCATATTTGGCGGCAGACAGGCGGTGCGCCATCAAGTCCGCGGCATCCGGCCCGGCGCGCGCACTGGGGCCGCCCTCATCGGTGGCGCGCCGCCGCCAATTTCGAAAGGAGGGAGGGTTACTTGATGCGGCCCATCTCGCGCAGCTTCTCCGCCACGTTGCCCATCAGCCCGGTGTATGGACGTGAGCTGGACATATCGCGTATGCGGTCGATCGATTCGGCGATCATCTCGATCGTCACCGGTTCGGCGGGGTCGAACTGCATACCTTCAGAAATGAAGTACTGAACACGCGCATAGCCGCCAGCGGTCGCGGCAATGATCTCGCCGTTCTGGTCGCATTCCTCGCTGCACAGCCACGCCACCGCCGGTGAGACCAGTTCGGGCTTCATCCAGGGCGCGACATCCGGCGGTAGCAGCGACTCGGTCATACGAGTCAGCGCCGAAGGTGAGATCGCGTTTATGCGGATGTTGTATTTCGCGCCCTCGAAGCGCAGCACGTTGATCAGGCCATTCACCGCCATCTTGGCCGCACCGTAATTTGCCTGTCCGAAATTGCCGACAGTGCCGGAACCCGAGGTGGTAACTACGATCCGCCCATATTGCTGCTTGCGCATAATTGGCCACACCGCCTTGGTGCAATAGGCGGTGCCGAGATGATGCACCTGGTTTACGAACTCGTAGTCCGGCATCTCCATGTTGTTGAACGCCTTGTCGCGAAGGACGCCGGCGTTGTTCACCAGGATGTCGACGCGGCCCCAGGCATTCATCGCGGTGTCGATGATGCGTTGGGCGGCGGCGGGTTCCGCGACCGAATCATAGCTGGCAACCGCCTCGCCGCCGGCGGCCCTGATCTCCGTTACGACCTGGTCGGCGACGGCGTGCTGGCCGCCACGGCCATCTACCGCGCCGCCCGGATCGTTCACCACGACTTTCGCGCCGCGCGAAGCGAGCAATAGTGCATGCGAGCGGCCGAGACCTGCGCCGGAGCCGGTAACGATGGCGACGCGATTGTCGAAGCGGATGGTCATGGATGGGATGCCTTGGTTGATATCGGGAGGAAAATCATGCCAGGGAAGCAGCAGGTGGGCCAGCCCGCCGCACGCGGCGTGGTTGCTTTGCTGTGCGAGGCGCTTGCGAGCCTTGCGGCGACGACACGGGCACCGCTAGGCGCATCCGTTCATTGCAGCGCCCGCCCGGGATAATCCGGGTCCGTCAAGAACGGGAATGGGCCCGGATATGGGTCCACATACACGGTGTGCGAGACGATCCCATCGATTTGCGTCCAGCGATGGATCTGGAATGCCGGCGGTTCGAATACGAAGGCACCCGGATCGTCCGGTAGCAGCGACATCTCCACCTGGTGCGCCACGGATGGCGAGATCGAGGCGATCGCCTGCGCCACTTTTGTCGTGATCGCGCGGTGATGGTGGCCGCAGACGATGCGTTCCACCTGTGGATGCCGCGCCACCACCTCCGCAAAAGCCGCGGCGTTTTGCAGCCGGATGCGGTCCATGTGTGCGATGCCGCAGGCGAACGGCGGATGATGCATGCCGATCATGGTCGGCTTACCTGGCTCTTGTGCCAATGTCCGGTCGAGCCATTGCAATTGCTCTGGCCGAAGCTCGCCGTGGCCGGAGCCGGGCACCACGGTGTCCAGCATCACGAGGCGTACCGGAAAATCTTCCACCGCGTATTGCACATAGAACGGATCGGCCGTCACTCCCGGCAATTGCTCCAGGCCTTTCCTCAGATTCTCCCGCCTGTCGTGATTGCCTGGAATGACGAAGACCGGCGGCTTCAGATAGCGCCGGATCAAGCCAGCCAGATGGGCGTATTCCGCCTCCAGCCCGCATTCGGTCAGATCGCCGGTGAGCAGGATAACATCCACGCGCGGCGTAAAGGCAGCGACGGCGCGGAAGGCACGCTCAGTGAGCATGTTGGTCTCCGACACGCGGTTCGCAGCCTGGCCGCGCGGCCGGACATGAAGGTCAGTCAGTTGGGCGATCAGCATGCTGGCGAGTCCTCGTGGCAGGGCAACGCATCTTGCCGCATCGAGCCGGATTCGGCCGCGGCAATGCCGAACCGCAATTACCGGACCGGACAAGCCGTGCCGACCTGGTGAGTTGCGGATTGAAAGTCGGGGGCTGGGGTGCCCCCGACCATGGTCTATTATGGTAGCTTCAAAACCGTCTGATCCACGTAGGGCTTCAGCAGCGCGTCAGCTTGCTGCTGTGCCAGCGCCATGGCCTTCTCTGGCGTGGTCTTGCCGGCGAGGATTGCCTGCACGCCGTCTTCCAACGCCTTGCGCACGGCCACCGTATCGTAGGTATCGAACCAGCCGCGGCCTGCGACGTTGAGTTGATCCAACGCCACCCTCGCATTAGGGTGATCGGCCATGTAGGTTTTCATCTCGGGCAGGTCGTAGGCGGCGATGCGTGGTGCGAAATAGCCGGTGAACTGGCTCCAGTGTGCGGCGATTTCCGGGCTAACTAACCAGTTAATGAGCGTCCAGGCCGCTGCCTGACGTTCCGGTGAATTGCCGCTGGGAATCAGCAGGCTGCCGCCGCCGATCGGCGCCGCGTTGACAATGCGGCGTGGCAGGAACGCCACCTTGTACGGTGTCTTCATGTTCTGGCGCACGAAGGAGAGCGAGCCGGTGGACAGAATCATCATCGCCGTGCGGCCCTGGAAGAACGCCGTGGTGACCGTGTTGGCATCCGTCACTCCGGGCGGCGTCACGTGCCACTGGTTCACCATGGCGTCGAGCAACTTCACTGCGCCGATCGTCGTGGGGGTGTTGTAATACACCTCGCCGCCGTAATTTGTGTCGTAATAGTCGCCGCCGTTGGACATCGCCAGCGCGCTTGTTATCCATCCGCAATAGTCATAGGTGCCGGGGAACATCAGGCCCCAGCGCGTCGTCTGGTCGCCGCTGCGCTTGGTAAGCGTCTTCAGATCGGCGATCCAGTCGTCCCAGGTGACGGGAGGATGGTCCGGATCGAGTCCCGCGTCCTTGAACGCATCGACGCTGTAATAGAGCAAGGGCGTCGAATTCTGGAACGGCACGCCATAGACATGGCCGGCCTCCATCGCGTTTGGCTTTAGCGCCGGCCAGAATTGCGCCATAAATTGCTCCGGCGTTTTGCCATCCTTGGCGATCAGCGCATCCAAAGGAATTGCATTATGGTTGATGTAATAGTCGCGAACGAAGTTTGCGCTCATCAGCGCCACGCCGGGCGGATGACCGGCCTGAATGGCGGCGCGGGTCTTCAGGTTGGTATCGTCATAGCTGCCGGTGTAGACCGCCGTAACGTTGATGTCCGGATGCGATTTGTCGAATTGTTGGACCAGCTTTTGCATTTCCACGGCCAGCTTGCCCTGCACCGGGACCGGGAAGAAGAAGTCGATGTCGGTGGCGGCGTTCGCTGCTGGTATGTGCAACAGAACTGCAGCGCCCAACGCCGTTGCGAGAACCGCGGTGGCGAGGCGCTTGCCCCTTGCGTGTCCACCATGACAAGGATCGCTTGCCTTTGCCTGCGCCCACAGTGGACCGATCAACGACGGGGCGTGCCGTGACAACGGATCGCGCCGTGACGTGGGGCTGCACATCGACAGCGTGGCGCGCAATGATCGCCAGGCCCGCGACGGCACGGACTGCCAGAACCAACCCATGATTTGCTCCTTATTTTATCCCCGAGAAGGTGAAACTGGCGACGAATCGCCGTTGGAATCCCACGAACACGACCAACAACGGCGCCGCGACGAAGAAGGTGCCGGCGGCCATCACGCCCCAGTCCGAGCCGGCCTCGGCGCCGGAGGTGAACGACGCAAGGCCGACGGTCAGCACCTGCGTACGGGGCGACGATGTGGCCATCAGTGGCCACAGAAATTCGTTCCAGTGCGTGGTGACCGAGACGATGGCGAAGGCAATCAGGCCTGGCCGCGCCAGCGGCAACAGGACACGGAAGATCAGCGTCAGCACCGAGGCGCCGTCGATCATGGCGGCTTCCTCATAGTCGCGCGGAATGGTGCGGAAGGTCTGGCGCATCAGGAACGTGCCAAACGCCGACGCCGCATAGGGTGCAGCGACGCCCGCGAGCGTGTCATAGAGATGCAGACGGATCAGCGTTGTCATGTTTGGCACGATCAGGATCGGAGGCACCAGCATGAGTTGCAGAAGGAACGCATAAAAGAGCAGGTTACGGCCTGGAAACGATAACCGCGCGAAGGCGTAACCTGCAAGGCTGACGGTAACACATTGCGTGGCCAGCAGTCCGCCGCACAGCAGCATCGTGTTCAGGTACCACCGAACGAAATTTCCATCGTCCCAGGCTTCGGCGAAATTCGCGAGATTGAACGGACCGTGCGGAAACAGCGAACCGATATCGGCAGCGCCGGCGGCGTTGGGACGCAGGCTCGCAACCGCCATCCAGGCAAACGGCGTGGCCCATAGCACTGCCGTCGCCAGCAGCAACAGCAGGATCAGAACGCGGTCAGCTTTCATAATGCGTGCCTCGTTCCAGTGTGCGCAACGACACGAAGGACAGCGCGAACAAAAAGGCGACACTCACCACGGTCGCGGCAGAGGCCAGGCCGGTGTCGAAATTCTGGTGCGCCTGCTGATAGATGTAGAACAGTACCAGCGCGGTGGCATCATCGGGACCGCCCTGCGTCATGACGATGACGTGGTCCACCTGCGTCAGCACGTTCAGTAACGCGATCACCAGCACGAAGCCGAGCGTGGGCATCAGCAATGGCAGCGTGACGTGCCGGAAGCGGGCCAGTGCGCCGGCACCATCTATCTTCGCGGCATCGAGAAAATCCTGCGGGATGCCCGCCAGCCCGGCCAAAAAGAACAGCATGTAGTAGCCGGTATTTTTCCAGACGGTGATGGCGATGATCGAGCCCAGCGCCAGCGACGGGTCGCCAATCCAGTTGGTTTGCGGGATGCCGAGCCTTGCCAGATAGTAGTCCAGCAATCCGGCGCCCGGGAGGAAGATGAAAATGAACAGCGCGGCGGCCGCAACGAGCGGAATGAGCAACGGCAGGGCGATCAGGGTACGCATGATCGTGGTGAAACGCGTGGTCTCGCGCAGGCCAAGGGCAAAGGCCAGCGCGAGTGTCAGGCTCGGAACGATCGTCCCAGCCCCATAGAGCAAATTGTTGGTGACGGCCTTGATGAAATGGGGATCCTGAAGCAGCCGGACGTAGTTGCCGACACCCCATTGCGTTGCGGCACCGAAGCTGTGTTGGGCGAAGGAGGAGAGCAGTACCTCGATGACTGGCGTATAGGTGAACAGCAGCAGGAAGACAGCGGACGGCGCGAGCAATGCCGCGGCAAGCAGAGCGGGGCGCGTACGGGCGCGCCGCTGCGCTATAATGTTCTGGCGCGGCAACGCGCCGACGGCGGTGGCAGTAATGCTCATGGCGGCACATGGCTGGTCCGGGCAGGTGATAGGCGCCGGGTGGTGACGGGGGTGTGACAAGGAAATTGCAGTACGATGACAGTATTCGTCATGCGATTAGCCAAGATGCGGGCAACGCGGTCAACATGGCCCGATGCGTGGTCCCCTCCCCTCTTGGCTAGCTGCCAATCCCAGCATGTCTTCCTGGACCGAACTCGCGCGCGCGCACAGCTCTTCCGGTGATCTGCTCGTTTTGCGCGAACGCGCCGGCTGCATCGAGCTTCGCTGCAACGGCTGGGAGCTAATGTCCAACCGCGCTCACTATTCCGAGGAAGCCCTTGCCACCCTTGCTTGCGCGGAAATTGTCTCCAGCAACCCGGTTATTCTTATTGGTGGCCTTGGCTTTGGCTACACCTTGCGCGCTGTCCTGGATCACACGCCGACTGGCGCGCGGGTTACGGTCGCCGAACTATTGCCCGAGATTATCGCCTGGAACCGCGGATCTCTCGCCGCGCTCGCCAACCACCCACTTGATGACCCGCGAGTCACGGTCGCCAGCGGCGACATTGCCTTGCTGCTGCGCGCCGCCGGTGCGTCTAGCATTGACGCGATATTGCTCGATACGGACAACGGTCCGGACGCGGTCATGGTGCGGCCAAATGTGTCGCTGTATGCTGCGGACGGCCTCTCGCTGATCCGACGCGCCTTGCGCCCGCACGGTGTGCTCGCGGTCTGGTCTGCCGACCGTTCCGAGGGTTTCGCCGCACGTCTCGGCGCCGCCGGGTTTCGCCACCAAGCCCACGACGTCCCCGCTCGCGGCGCCCCTGATGACCCGCTGCACACGATCTACCTGGCATGGCCCTCGTTACAGGCAACAGCAACGTCCGGCCCGTGTGCGCCGACCGCGTGATCCCGCCGAAGACCGCATGCAATCAGCGCGAATCGAATGCACCGGTTGATTTTCCGGCGGGAAAGTGAGACCCCTGCTTTAACGTCTACGCCACGCAAGCGTTGGTGACAGTGCGCGCGTGCACCGCGTCCGGAGTGGGGGTTTCGGCATGACAAGCACCGTCGCGATCGGTGGTCTCGGCGCAATTGGTCTGCCGTTGGCCAGGGCCCTGGACGATGGCGTCGAGGGGCTGTCTCTGGTCGCTGTCGCCGCGCGTGACCAAGCCAAGGCCGATGCAAACCTGTCCGGTTTCCGCAATCCACCGCGCATCGTGCCGCTCGAGGCACTCGCCGATGCTGATATTGTCGTGGAAGCCGCCCCCGCCCATGCATTCGAAACGATAGCGCAGGCCGCGATCGATGCGGGACGCATATTCGTGCCTGCTTCCGTCGGCGCCTTGCTGCCACGCATGCATCTGGTGACGCGCGCGAAGGCGACGGGCGCACGTATCGTGGTGCCTACCGGCGCACTGCTTGGCCTGGACGCGGTGCGCGCTGCCGCCGAGGGCCGGGTAGAAAGCGTCACCATCGTCACGCGCAAGCCGCCCGGTGGTTTGCTGGGTGCGCCACATCTCGTTCAGCACAATATCAACATTACCGATCTGGCCGAACCGCTGCTGGTATTCGAAGGCAACGCCTTCACCGCCGCCGCCGGCTTCCCTGCCAACGTCAACGTTGCCGCGGCACTGGCGCTGGCAGGCATCGGGCCTGCCCGTACGCGCGTCCAGATCTGGGCGGACCCCGGGGTAAGCCGCAACATTCACACGATCCAGGTGGAAGCGGAATCGGCCCGCTTCAGCATGACGATCGAGAACGTTCCCAGCGAGGAAAATCCGCGCACAGGGAAACTGACGCCGCTTTCGGTTCTGAGCTGTCTGCGGGGCCTGGTGTCCACGCTGAAAGTCGGCAGTTAGCCGCCCGGAGCAGGCGGCGCCTCACCGAGAGCGCCGCCGGTGACGAATTGACCTCGCCTGTCACGCTTAAAGTATCGATTTTCAGGCCGCGGCAGGCCAAGATTCTCGCGCAGGGTGGCACCTTCGTATTCCTTGCGGAACAAGCCGCGGCGTTGCAGTTCCGGCACGACACGATCCACGAAATCGTCCAGGCCCCCCGGGAGATAGGGAAACATGACGTTGAACCCGTCGCAGGCAGATGTCTCCAGCCACTCCTGCATCTGGTCGGCGATCATCGCAGGCGTGCCGAGGATCGCTGGCCCGGCATAGCCGCCCAAACGCTGGGCGAGTTGTCGCACCGTCAGCTTCTCGCGCCGCGCCAGTGCGATGGCGCGCTCGCGGCCACTCTTGCTGGCGTTCGTCTCGGGAATTTCCGGCAAGGGGGCATCCGGGTCGAAGCGCGATGCATCGGTGCCCAGCGCAATCGACAGCGAGGCAATGGCACTGTCGTAATGCACCAATCCATCCAGCAATGCCCGCTTCTCCTGCGCCTCCGCGAGCGATTCGCCGACCACGACGAACGCGCCGGGCAGAATCTTGAGATGATCCGGATTGCGGCCGAGCCGCGCCATACGGCCCTTCACGTCGGCGTAGAACTCGCGCGCACCTTCGATATTGCCGGTGCCGGCGAAAATCATTTCCGCCGTTTCAGCAGCGAGTTGGCGGCCGTCGTCGGAAGCGCCGGCCTGCACGATGACCGGCCAGCCCTGCACCGGCCGCGCGATGTTCAGCGGACCACGGACTTTGTAGTAGTCGCCCTGGTGATCAAGGACATGCATGCGCTCGGGGTCGAAATATATGCCCGCCGCGGCGTCGGTGATGAACGCGTCTTCCGCCCAACTGTCCCACAGACCCGTCACCACATCGTAGAACTCGCGGGCGCGGCGATAGCGCTCGGCATGGTCCATGTGTTCTTCCAGGCCGAAATTGAGCGCCGCGTCGGGGTTCGACGTGGTTACGATGTTCCAGCCGGCGCGGCCATTGCTGATGTGATCCAGCGAGGCGAAGCGCCGGGCGACGTGATAGGGCAAATCGAATGTGGTGGAACCGGTGGCAATGAGGCCGATATGCTCCGTAACCATGGCCAGCGCCGAAAGCAACGTGAACGGCTCGAACGACGTCACGGTATGGGAACGCTTCAGCGCGTTCATCGGCATGTTCAGTACCGCCAGATGGTCGGCCATGAAGAACGCGTCGAACCTGCCGCGTTCCAGCGTGGTGATGAAACGCTTCAGGTGGGCAAGATTGAAGTTGGCATCGGGATACGCACCCGGATAACGCCAGGCGGCGGTGTGGATCGTCGTTGGGCGCATGAAAGCGCCGAGGCGGAGCTGGCGGGGCATGGGAAACATCCGTTTCCGGCCAGTCTAGCAAAAGGGCGATGCAGGAAAAGAGGCCGCGCCGACGGCCCCGAATCTCGTATCCCCCAGTAACCTTTTCGGCGATGCACTGTACTGGTCCGGAGTTGTGCTTGCACCGAACCGCACTGGCCGCCATAAGCACCCGGGGTGCAAAAGGCGCAACTACCGTGAGCCGCGCAGTACATTGTTGGGAGACATAGCGATGCCGACCTGCTTTATCACGGGCGTGACCGGCCAGGACGGCGCCTATCTCTCGCAATTCCTGCTGCAGAAAGGCTACCGGGTCCTTGGTCTGCTGCGCCGTTCCGCATCCTCCGATTTCGTCGGCGAACGCCTGCGCTGGCTCGGCGTCGCCGATCAAATTGAACTGGTCGACGGGAACCTGGTTGACCTCTCGAGCCTGATTCGCATTCTGGAAAAATACAAGCCTGACGAGGTTTATAACCTCGCGGCGCAAAGCTTCGTTGCCGCGTCCTGGAACCAGCCTCTGCTGACGGGACAGGTCACCGCCCTGGGCGCGGCGAACATGTTGGAGGCGATGCGCATCGCGCTGCCCGGCGCTCGCTTTTATCAGGCGTCATCGTCGGAAATGTTCGGCCGCATTCAGGAACCGCACCAGTCGGAGACCACGAGATTCTACCCGCGATCGCCATACGCAATCGCAAAGGTCTACGCCCATTGGATGACGGTGAATCACCGTGAAAGCTTCGGGATGCACGCCTCCTGCGGCATATTGTTCAATCATGAAAGCCCATTGCGCGGCATTGAGTTCGTCACCCGCAAGATTACCGACGGCGTCGCCCGTATCAAGCTTGGCCTCGCACGCGATCTGGCGCTGGGTAACCTCGAAGCGCAGCGCGACTGGGGCCATGCTCGAGATTACGTGAAGGCGATGTGGCTGATGCTGCAACAGCCGGCGGGCGACGACTACGTGATCGCGACCGGCCGTACCACCTCGGTCCGGGAATTCTGCCGACTTGCCTTCAACCATGTCGGGCTGAACTACGAGGATCATGTCGTAACTCGCCAGGAACTTACGCGCCCCGCCGAAGTCGATATCCTGCTCGGCGATGCTCGCAAGGCGCAGCGCGTGCTGGGATGGGAGCCGAACGTAACGCTTGAGGACATGATTGCCGAGATGGTCGAGGCCGATTTGGTTCGTCATCAGGCTCGGTCGAATTCCTAATATGCCAAGTGCACCGGATCGCATTCTGCTGACCGGCGCGTCCGGATTCGTGGGGCAGCACCTTTCCGCTCTGATCGCGTCTGCCTATCCGGGCTCAAAGCTGATAAAGCTGGCGGTCGACATCCGTGACGAGACCGACGTGGCGACCGCGGTACGGGATTCCTTGCCCGATATATGCGTCCATTTGGCCGGCGTCTCGACGGTCGCCGCCGCAGCCGAGGACGAGACGCTCGCCTGGCAGGTGAACCTGCATGGAACCTTGTATTTGGCCCGGGCCATCATGCGGCACGCACCAGACTGTCAGATGCTGTTTGTTTCGAGTGCGGATGCTTACGGAAGCTCTTTCCGCAGCGGCATCAGTGTGACCGAAGAAACCGCGTTGGCGCCGATGAATACCTATGGGGCAACTAAGGCAGCGGCCGATCTCGCCCTTGGGAGCATGGCGGCACGCGGCCTGCGCGTCGTGCGGCTGCGCGCGTTCAACCACACCGGACCTGGCCAGACCGACAGCTTCGTTGTTCCTGCGTTCGCCCGGCAGATCGCGCGCATCGTCGCCGGCTTGCAGGAGCCTATCTTGCGGGTCGGCAATCTCGACACCAAACGCGATTTCCTCGATGTGCGCGACATCTGCCGCGCCTATATTGCTTGCATCGGACACAGGAACACGCTGGCGCCGGGCACCATTCTCAATCTGGCGTCAGGGCAGGCGCAGCGTATCGGCGACCTTGTCACGGCGTTACAGGCAATGGCTGGCGTGCCGATCGAGGTCATGGTCGACCCGACCAGGGTCCGTATTGGTGACCTGCCTCTCGCGTGCGGCGATGCAACCCGGGCAAAGGCGTTGATTGGCTGGGAACCAGCGATCCCGTGGAATGTCACGCTGCGCGATGTGTTCGAAGATTGGCGCAACAGGGTCCTGCATGAAGCCGGCGGGAACTGAGAGATGACGACGCGTTTGTGGATCGATGTCGAGGATCTTTTCGAATACGCGCGTGCCAACTTTCGCAGGCCCAGCGGGATTCAGCGTGTGGCTTTTGAAGTCGCTCGGGAATTGCAGCAGCGCCTGGGCGACGCCGGTCTGGTGCAGTTCGTACGGCATTCCTTTGCCCGCGATGAGTTCCTTGTTGTTTCATGGGCCGAGGCCGTCTCCATTTACGAACGTCTGTTGGCTCCTGACAACGCGAAACACGAATCCCAGGAAAGCAGCACAACGTTTCCAAAGGTTTCAGGCGGACCTGTCTTCATGGGCATGCCAGGACGGCAGCTCGCGCGCCGCGTCGCTTACCGACTGCCGCCGGACATGCGCTTGCAGCTCATCGAGGCGATGATGTCGCAGGCCAGGGCGATGCGCCTGTGGGTCAAGCTGCTTTCCGCGCTGACCCATGGCATTGTAGGCATGCCGCGAAAGTTGTGGCGGCGATGGATACGCCGATCCGAATACGAGCGCCGCACGGCGCCGGTGGAGCGGTTCGCAGACCTCGCCAGGCCGGGAGACATCATGCTCGCAATGTCCGCCGCCTGGTCGCATTTCGGCTATGCTGATCTGATCGAACGCGAGTGCAAGGCGAATGGCATACGTTTCGCCTTGTTGGTCTATGACCTTATTCCGGTACGCCGCCCCGAATGGTGTGATGCCAACTTTGTCAGGGCTTTTCGTAGCTGGATCGATAGCATCCTGCCGCTCTGCGACGAGGTCTTCACCATATCACGCGCCGCAAAGAAGGATCTCGAAGCGTATGTCAAAGAGCAGGAGATTTCGTTACATGGCGGGATTGTTACGGTGCCAATGGGCGCGACATTGCAACCTATGGAGCGGCACCGCACCCGGCGCCTGCCTCCGCCTGGCAGCTATGCTTTGATCGTGTCCACGATCGAGGCGCGCAAGAATCATCTGTTGCTGTTTCGCGTATGGCGCCGCTTGCTGGAAGAGTGGCCGCGAGAACGTGTGCCATCCCTGGTATTCGCCGGGCGGGTCGGGTGGCTTGTTGCCGATCTTATGCAGCAAATCTCCAACACCGCGTGCCTGGATGGCAAGCTGATCCTTATCGACAATGCCTCGGACAGCGAGCTCGCCTCGTTATATGACGGGTGTTTGTTCACCCTGCTTCCCTCCTTCTACGAAGGTTGGGGCCTGCCGGTGACGGAGAGCCTTGGTTTCGGGAAGCCGTGCATCATCGCAAACCGGACATCGCTGCCCGAAGCGGGGGGAAAACTCGTCAAACTGTTGGATCCGGACAACCTGAACGATGCCTACGCGGTAATCCGCGACACTATCGAGGACCGGGCTGGGCTGGCCAATTGGGAGGCACGCGTGCGGAGGGAGTACGTTCCTGTGCCGTGGTCAGCCACCGTGGATACGTTGCTGGCGGAACTGGAGCAACTATCGCCGTCCAGGCAGCCGCAGGACGCCAGCGCATAAAACCTTCTATGCCGACGCTGCCGCGTCAGCGTTGAGGCTCGTCAGCGATCTGCCAAGGCGAATGACCGTGGCAATCCTGGCGACGCTCTCAGGCACCAGGCGCCAGCAATCAACGACGACACGACGCCGGCCGCCTTCGGCAAACGCGTCCGGGGCAATCTCTGCGAAAGCGCGCGCCGGCGTGGCAATCACCACGACCTCCGCCGCGGCGACCGCCGCTTCGGCAGGGCTGATTGCGACCACTGTATCGCCAAGGACAGCAGCGGCGCCATCCATCGCCCATGGATCAGTAATGATCACTTCGAACCCTGCCTCGACGAGCCGCCTTGCGATCATGACGCCCTGGCTTTCTTCCACAACCGGAGTGTCCGGCTTGTAGGCAAGCCCGAGCACTGCCACCGCCGCACCCGGGCTTGCGGCACGCGATACCAGGCGAACCACGCGATCCACCTGCCGGTGATTCACGGCATCCGTCGCGACGGCGATATCGGCTGCCGCGCCAAGCTGGCGTGCCATTGCGGCAAAGGCGACGTTATCCCTGGGGAAGCAGGGACCGCCATAGCCTAGCGCGCCCTTCAGGTACTTGCCGCCGATCCTGCTATCCTTGCCGAGCGCCGTCGTTACCATATCGACATCAGCATCCGGTAGGTTTTCGCAGATCTCCGCCAGCATGTTGGCATAGCTGATCTTGGTAGTGACAAACGTGTTGATCGCTATTTTGGTAATTTCTGCATTGACCCAGTTCATGCGCTGGACCGGAACATCGTGCCCCACCGTCTGGCGATATACGGCTTCCAGCACGTCACCAGCTCTGTGGTCGGACTGGCCGATCAACAGCATGTCGGGATGCAGCAGATCACGAACAACACTGCCCAGGGCGATGAATTCGGGGTTGTAGGTAAGGCCCAGATTGCGCCCCACCACGCGCCCGCTTTCCTGCTCCAATGCCGCGCGAATCTCGCCGCCGGTCGCGCCAGGCATGACGGTGCTGGTGATATTGACGACGTGATAGTGATCTCCGCCGCGCAACGCGGCGCCGATGCGCCGCACCGCATCGACAACATATCGATTGGTAAAGGTTCCATCCGGGCCGGTCGGGGTAGGAACGATCACAAAGGAGATGTCGGTTTCGGCAATCGCTTCGGCAAAGTTCGTCGTCGCACGCAGCCGCCTGCCGGCAGATTCGATGCGCTGCTGCAAATCCGGTTCAGCGACCGGGGCACGGCCGGAATTGATCGCCCCGACCGCTGCGGGATTAAGATCGACGCCGATGACCTGGTGGCCCGTATCCGCAAGGACAGCGGCGAGCGGCGATCCGAGTTTTCCCAATCCGATTACGGCAATACGCATGCTTCACTCCCCGGCGGCTGCGTCTGCCATCGCCGGCGAACGGTTGCGCAGTACCTGGCGCTCGATCCAACGATAAGTGACTTTCAGGCCTTCGATCAGCGGCTGGCTCGGTGCCCAGCTCAACCGTGTGCGTATCAGTCGGTTGTCGGAATTGCGCCCGCGTACGCCCAATGGTCCAGGCACATTGCGGACCGCCACTTCCTTGTCAGCCGCCTGCATGATCATCCGCGCCAATCCATTGATGGTAACCATCTCCTCGGACCCGATATTCACCGGACCGCTGAAGTCGGATCGCATCAGACGGAGGGTACCTTCGACACATTCGTCAATGTAAAGAAATGACCGCGTTTGCCGTCCGTCGCCCCAGATTTCTATCTCGCCGCCGGGTCTGGCCTGCGCGATCTTGCGGCAAAGCGCCGCCGGCGCCTTCTCCTTGCCGCCGGTCCAGGTGCCTTCCGGGCCGAAGATATTGTGGTAGCGTGCGACGCGGACAGCGATGCCGTGATTGCGCTGATACGCAAGGTAGAGCCTTTCGCTGAACAATTTCTCCCAGCCATATTCGCTGTCCGGCGCGGCGGGATACGCGCTCTCTTCCGCGCAGTTGGGGTTGTCCGGATCCTCCTGATTGTGGGCCGGATACATGCAGGCCGACGACGAATAGAATACGCGGCGGATGGCGCGGCGGCGGAGCGCTTCCAGCATATTCAGGTTGATGGTCGCTGAATTATGCATGATATCGGCATCATTCTCGCCGATGAAAATATAGCCCGCACCGCCCATGTCGGCGGCAAGCTGATAGACCTCGTCAAAGCGGCGATCGACGATGGCATTGCAGAAGATCGGATCGCGCAGATCACCAATAACGAAATCATCAGCTTCCGTCTCGGCGAACTCCGGGAATTTGAGATCGGTGCCGCGGACCCAGAAGCCTTCGCGCTTCAAACGACGCACAATATGGCTCCCAATAAAGCCGCCGGCGCCACAGACCAAAGCAGTCCTCACGTATCACCCCCCTGCGGAATCGTGACAATCCTACCATGCTTGCGGGCGACGGTCCTGGCCGTTCACGATTCGTTGAGCGGCCGGGAGACGGCCATGGCGTAATCGCAATCACTCTTCCCGGCGGCCGTCCGGAGTGCCCCGCAACCCTGCTTCACCTAAATAATTTCCCAGCGAGCCACAACCCCCAATTTGCCCGTCTTCTGGTCAGGGGCGGCATGCAAAAATTGCGATCGTTTCAGACTCCAAAATACTGCGCGCGGTCGGGATGGACGGCGACCAGCGTCTCGGCAGAC
>Ga0335072_10008341_pt1 | contig 15031 bp, 11 predicted proteins | sample Lox_Sample_21_FD_206725 | JGI IMG/M metagenome (GOLD analysis project Ga0335072, IMG submission 206725) | Soil microbial communities from Loxahatchee National Wildlife Refuge, Florida, United States - Lox_Sample_2.1 | ecosystem: Environmental > Terrestrial > Soil > Wetlands | place: USA... | reverse complement strand
CATCACGCCCGCCTGCAGCCACAGGCGGACCAGCTTCAGCACCCGCCGGCCCGACACCCGCCTGCCCACCTCGGCCAGCAGCCGCTCATGGCTGATCTCGCCGAAGAAGTTCCGGATGTCGAACTCCACGACAAAGCAGCGCCCGGCGATGAACCCGGTCCTGAGACGTTCCATCGCCATCGTCGCCGACCGCCCCGGCCGGAACCCGAACGAGCACGGAAGGAAATCCGCCTCGAACACCGGCTCCAGCACGATCCTCGCCGCCTGCTGCGCCACCCTGTCGCGGACCGTCGGGATGCCCAGCGGCCGCTTGCTCCCGTCTGGTTTCGGGATGTCCACGCGCCTGGCGGGCGCGGGACGGCACGCGCCCTCGCGCAGGCCAGCCTGAAGCTCAGCCAGCAAGCGCTGAACCCCGTACTCCCCCTGCACGTATGCCAGGGTGATCCTGTCCACCCCGGCCGCTCCCCGGCTCGCCCGCACGCGGCACCACGCCTCCCACAGGACGTCACCCCTGCAGACACGGTCATACAGGGCGTGGAACCGGCGCTCCGGAGACTGCTTGGCCGCAGCCCATAGCTTCCATTGAAGTTCTCGCACGTTCACCGGGTTCGCCCGCACGTCACCGGGAGCCGGCGGCGGCGCGAGACCCGCTACGGCAGGCGGACGCCCGCCGGGGGAATTAGACCGGGCAGACCCGGCCATGCCCTGATGCTTACCCTCTCCGCAAGCGCGATCAAAGTGGGGGCCCTTCCCTCCCGGCGCGTTATGCTGCACGCCGATCACCGGTACTACGGCCCCCTCGGACTCCCGCTGCCCTCCGCCAGCCTTCACCATCGGCTTATACCAGCGGTCTTCGCCCGACGCGGGCCGGGCAGACGGGCCTCTCCTGTTCCGGCCCAGACTGTGCGCGCGTGCCGCCCTCCATACCCCGGAGGGACCCGCCAGGCTGACCCCGGAACAGGGCCCGGCAGACATGGCCTTCGCCGCGACATGAGCGGCTCGGCTCCCCCGCTGTCGATGTGACGAGGCTGCAAGGTTCGCTTAACGCTACGGCCCACGCGCTTGCTCCCTCCGAAGAGGCTCTTGACACCCCGCTCAGCCCGCCGCCTCTCGACGACGAACCGGGGCCTGCTACCGGGCGCTCCGGTGCCTACCCGAACAGGACTCTCACCTGTAAGCCTGGACCAGCTTTCAGGACGCAACATGGTTACCAATCGTATTCGAGCCGGAGGACGAGGTAACTGACGGTTGTAGGCACCTGGGTGCCAACCGATTTGAAGATCACACAGCGCAAGTCCGCCATACTGACGTGAACGAGGCAAGGTCCGAATCCAACTTGCGTTAGCCGATGAGTTGAGCCACCCTGCAAGGGTGATGACCGGACGACACGCAGCCGACGACTGACCATGCCACGCCAGACACGACCGCCAGAGGGGCTGTTCGCCGAGCGACTCGACAGGCTCTTCCGAACGGTTCACCCGAAGGACCGCGGGCCCTACACGCCCGCCGAGGTCGCCGACGCGATTAACGAGGCCGCCGGGGAGCGGGTCGTATCTGGGACGTACCTCTGGCTCCTGCGGACCGGGCAGCGGGGCAACCCGACCATGAAGCACCTCATCGCCATCGCGCGGTTCTTCGGGGTGCCGCCGACGTACTTCTTCCCGGATGACGCCATGCAGCAGGACGCGGTGCCCGCCGAACTCGCCGCGGCGCTCAGCGACGACAAGGTGCGGGAGATGGCTCTGCGTGCGGCCGGGCTATCGGATCGGTCGCTGAAGGCGATCACGGACATGATCGACAGCGCCCGCACGGTCGAGGGACTCCCCGACGGCCAAGCCGCCAACGTGGACCAAGCTCGTGGTTGACAACTTTCATTCACATCAGTTTAAATAGAACCTGAGTCAGGCAACAGGAGTTCGCGCCGGATCTCCCGCTGCCTGCCTGGTGAGGCAAGAGCTCAGGGACACCGCTCCCCCGTCCCGCGACCTACGGAGCGATCCCGCATGACATACGGCACTTCCGCCGGCAGCACGGCTGCCCGCCTGATTCCCATCGTGATGCCTGGTTCAGCCACGCCCTCCCTGGACGAATGGCACGCCCGCGGAATGTGCGTCGGCGCGGACCCGGAGATCTTCTTCCCCTCCCGCGGTGATCCCGGCACAGAAGCACGCCAGATCTGCGCCAGCTGCGGTGTCCGTGAGGACTGCCTCAAGTACGCGACCGAGGCCGACGAGCTGGGCATCTGGGCCGGGCTTGACCAGCAGCAACGGCGAGCCGTGCGCAAGAAGCAGCGCCGCCGCGAGGCCGCCGCCCACACCAGGGCCGACCAGCCTTGTGGCGCCCAGGGGGCAGCATGACTCCCGAGCAGCGCCGTCTGCGCGCCCAGATCGCGGCCAACACCCGGTGGTCCCGTCCGATGGCACGCGAGGACCAGGCCGAGGCCGCCCGCTCGGCGTTCTACGCCCGCCTTGAGCGCCAGGTCGACCCCCAGGGCAGGCTCCGGCCCGACGAGCGCGAGCGGCGGGTCCGCGCCGCCGCGCGCGCATTCTCCGCCAGGCTCAATTCCGCGAAGGAAAAGATCCGCCAGCGTTCCATGTCCGCTTAGGAGCTCGTAGAATAAATCAGGCGAGTGCCCCTGCCACCACCCCTGGCATGGGGCACTCGTTGTTTCCTGTCAAATTCCCCTGATAATGCAGGAAACAAAGCCGATTGATTCCACCGTCGCAGCCAGTTGCTTATCCCGGAATCCTACCGTTCCCCTAGGTCACAGGGTCGGCGGCCGCAAGGGCGTGGAAGTCGAACCCAGCTAGGCCTACCGCTTTCTTCCTGTTAGGTCACCCGCTTGCGAGCATCCTGGAATGGAGAAAAACCTATTGACCAGCCATTACCGCATGCTAGTATCCGTAATTGGGCTGAACGCTTAGGAGGCGGTCGCTCTATCCACTGAGCTATCAGGGCCTACAGCCTCCTATCTTACCCCCGGGTGACGGGGGGCCGAGGCCGCAGCGAGTGTCTGGCGCGTCATGGGTGCAGGGGCCAGTTACCGGGCGAGCCGGGTCGAGCAGAGTATTACGGCCAGCCGGGACCGCCCGCCGCTGGGCTCGGCCCCGGCCGACCGCCCTTCTACGGCGTGATCGCGATGGAAACGGGAGCGGCGCCGACGTTGATCGCCTTGCCCGCGGTGTTGGTGGCGGTGCTGACCGGCGTCACGGTGCCGGAGCCGTTATTGACGACGTAGACGGTCTTCCCGTTCGGCGTAATCCCGATGGCCCAGGGCAGGTCCCCCACCCTGATCGCCTTGCCCGCGGTGTCGGCACCTGTGCTGACCGGCGTCACGGTGCCCGAGCCGTTATTGACGACGTAGACGGTCTTCCCGTTCGGCGTAATCGCGACGGCGAAGGGATCCGTCCCTACCTTGATCGCCTTGCCCGCGGTGTCGGTGGCGGTACGGATCGGGGTCACTGTGCCCGCACTCTGGCTGGCGACGTAGACGGTCTTCCCGTTCGGCGTGACCGCGATGAGCACCTGACCCGGATATCCGGACGGCGCGAAGGTAGTGGAAAAGGGGATCTTGATCGCCTTGCCGGTCTTGTTGGTGGCGGTCCGGATGGGCGTCACCGTGCCGTCGCTAGTCAGGACGTAGGCGGTCTTCCCGTTCGGCGTGACCGCGATGTCGCTGGCGCCCGCGGCCGGGATCGCCTGGCCGGCAGTGTTGGTGGCGGTGTTGATCGGCGTCACGGTGCCGGAGCCGCTGTTGACGACGTAGGCGGTCTTTCCGTTCGGCGTGACCGCGATGGCCCAGGGGAAGCTCCCGACATTGATCGCCTTGCCCGCGGTGTTGGTGGCGGTGTTGATCGGCGTGACCGTGCCGGAGCCGCTGTTGACGACGTAGGCGGTCTTCCCGTTCGGGGTGATGGCGATGACCTGCGGATCCTCCCCGACATTGATCGCCTTGCCGACGGCGCCGGTGGCGAGCTGGATCGGGGTCACCGTGTCCGGGAGGGTGTTGGTGACGTAGGCGGTCTTCCCGTTCGGCGTGACCGCGATGGCGTAGGGGTACCTCTTGACGTTGATCGCCTTGCCCGCGGTGTTGGTGGCGGTCCTGATCGGCGTGATCGTGCCGGAGTCCTGGTTGACAACGTAGGCGGTCCCTGGGCGCACTGGGCAGGTATCTGCCGCGCGTGCGGCACCAGCTGAGACAAGTGACACAAGCGCGACCCCGGCCGCGGTGGCGCAAAAAGCGCGCGTGATGTGTAGGCGCATCGGAAGCCCCTGATACGGGGCGTGAAAATGCATGGCGTCCCCCTTTTACTCGACGGTCAATGCCTATGCGCACTTGAGACGGCGTCATCGGCCCGGCCGTTGCGGCGGTGGGGACATAATTACCCACGGCATTCCTCCCGTGTTGCCGGCGACGGCGGCGATGATCGGGAACAGGCAGAGGAGCCCGAGGACGACCCCGATGGCTGGCGGCCGGTTCGCCGGAGTGGGTGCTCCGCGCCCGGCCGCCTCCTGCCGTCGGCTGCGCAGTCCGCGTGGGCTACGCGGGCAACCCGGGCGAGCGCCGGGCCAGGACGGGCCTGTGCCCCGGCTCGAACAGCTCCAGGTCGGTCAGGTCGGTGCCGCGATAATGCCGCCAATCCAGGCCGAACTTGAGGAACACGCCGATGTCGCCGCCGCAGACGGCGCAGAACGGGGCGGGGTCCTCACTGCCGTCGCCGGCGAAGGGCTCCACGGCGTCAGCCACCACGTCGAAGACGTCGGGCGCGTACCCCGCCAGCCACAGCAACGCGTCGGTGAGCTGCCCGGTGGTGAGCTGGCCGATCCGCTCCACACGGTCTTCGGCAGTGATCCGATGCGCGGCCGGGGCGGCCTGGGTCAGACTGAGTCCCATGGTCGATTCCTTCCACTTGCTTGGAGGGTTCTGATCTAGGGCCGTCGTGGTGTTCGAGCACCGCGGCGGCCCGCCTGGCTTCCGAGTCGAAGCCGGGATTCATTGGCTATATTACTCGCACATGATTGCGATGATTACGGACGCGCCGGAGTGGCACCAGGATTCTCTAGCCAATTAACACCGTCCAGCGCTTCTGTCCCACCAGGCGCAAGCCCAGCGCCGCCAGTCAGAGAAAATCAAAATCATCATCCCGAACGGTCGCGTGGCTTCGTCCCAATGGCTTGCAGCTTCCTCGGATCAGGGCCACCGAGCACCGAGGACCTGTTCCTGCGGCTCAGGACGAAAGCCATGGCCGCGTCCCTGGATGCACGGTCCTTGAAAGCGAGCCAACGCTGTCACCGCCCTCGTCGACCCCAGTCCCTGCGGGCATCCAACGTCTCGACCTTTCAGGCGGACAACCGGATACGTCGTCTTCCGAAAATCCGGCGGCTCTCTGCACGGCAGAGCATCTGCTGCCACGATGCGTGCCCGGTCCCCGATCGCGCGGGAACCGGTAGTGACCAGATCGCCGAATCGGCGCGGGATCTAACCCCACTGCGAGGGCTTAATCCGCCGATCAGATCGACTGGTTCTGTGCAGGCGCGCTGCAGGAACCTATCGCGCCGGTGTCACTTCAATCGTCAGCGTCACCGTACCGTGGTTGTTGAAGTACGCGATCCAGGCGTCGTTCGCAAAGCAGAGCAACTCGCCGGAACGCGTCGGTTGGTAGCTGTGCTCCTGTCCGATGACGAAGCGGTCGTCTCGCGCGGAGTCCAGCGCCCCGATCAAAGCGAACCACTTAGCGTGGCGGACTCGTCTGGTCCATTCGAACAGCCGGAGAATTTTTGTGCTGTCATAGCCGCCAGGTCCGCACCTATTACCGGCATCGCACCAGCACCCTGCGGCAGTCAAGGAATACAAGGCGCCGGCTTGCATGACCACGCCGGTCCTCACCCAGCGTGATCTCGCCGACACGGGCACGCTCCAGCGCTTCTGCGGTGAGCTCACACCTTTCATACTCGCGCATCCGGCGCGATTCACGAGCAATCGGAAGGAAGGGGTTGTTTGTACTGCGGTGCCTGCTATGCTCACGGCTAGGGGGACTTATGGGGAGTAAGTCTGGCGATACTGATCGTTCCGTTAATTCGGGCACGGCGGCGCGGACCGCAGCTGCTCGCCGCATCCGCGCCACATGGCCTAATTCTATGCCACCGAGCGATATAGCTGCTTTGTCCGGATTGTCGCAATCCGCGTCCACGAAGCTAGTCAACGATTTGCTGCTGCGGCTGCCCGTAGATCGAGTTGGACAGGCCGAGCTGCGTCGGCTACGGGAACTAGCGCAGGTGATCAAGGTTCTGCGTCAGGCCGCGCGCATCGATCCACAGGTAATTGAAGATTTGCACCGAAAATACCAGCAGCAGATCGGGCGGCTTCCTGTCGCGGACCGGCCCGCCCTTCGGGCTGAGGTTGCCACTGCACTAGCCGCGTTGCTGGCAGCTGGGCCAAGTCGTCCCGCGCGTCATGGCCGGTCCGTTTCCTTCTCCGATCTGCTGCCGGATTATTCTGAGAAAGCGTACTCTGGCTCCCGGTTTCAACGTCGCATCCCAGTCAAGTTTTTTACCTCCAATAATGAATATTTTTCAGGTCTGCGGCTCGATCTGGCTGGGATCGAAAAATCCGCGGCTCCTCAAGATAGTGCGTCGGAGCATGGCCCTGAGGCGGCCGAAGCCCGCGCCGAACGTTACTTCGCCCCCGAGATCGATCCACCTTCGCCTGCGGGGCTGGTCGTCGGACGGGCGTACACGCTGGCCGTTCGTGTCAAGGTCGGCGAGGCGCCGCCAGGGCAGCAGCCCATCCCGGAAGTGACTCTCTTCCCGAACTCCGGCGATCGCCACGACGTGCCCGTAACTGTGCAACTCGACTCCGACGACTGCGATATCCCGGGGAGCAACACCCAGTCCCTCACCATCCCGTTCACGGGGCCCTCACCGGACAAAGCCCGGTTCGCGGTCGTGCCGCGGGAAAAGGGCAACTGCCGACTCACCGCCACCATTCACAGGGCCGGCCTGCTCATCCAGAAACTGGACGTCACCCTGGTGGTCGGAGCGCAGACTCTCGAGCAGCCTACGGTCCGCGCGGTCGGCCCGGTCCCGCGGCTGGCTGACATATCGACGGAACGGGGCATCGGCCTGCACTTCGAGAACACCAAGGAAGGCTTCAAGTGCACTGCCTTCCAGGCGATCTGCTCCGTCGCCGAGCTGAACGTCGACTTGGTTGCTCTGGAAGCCATTGTGACCAGACTGCGGGCCGCATTGCTCCGGCTTGTGACAGATACGGCCGACGACGCAGGGAAGGCCATCTTCCAGGCCCCCGGTAAGATACCCAAATGGGCGACGGATCAAGCTCTGCATAAACTGGCGCCGCTCGGGGCGGACCTGTTCCAGGCTCTCTTTTTCGGCACGCCAACCAACCCGGTTGGCAAGGATATCGGCCGGTGGCTACGGCGAGTCGAGTTCGGCCCCGACCGCCCTCGCCTGATCAGCATCACGTCCGACAAGGTTTTCCTACCGTGGGCACTAATGTACCTAGGCGAAGATCTGGAGAATCCGACCTGGGATGGGTTCCTGGGAATGCGTCACGTCGTAGAGCACCTGCCGCTGGCAAACTCGGGGATGGCGGTCTCGAGCACTGAGATCAGCCGCGATCCGGCGCTACGGATAAGTCTTAACCTCAACCAGGCGATCGACGCCGAATTGAAGAGCCACGTAGTTGCGAATCAGCGCCGGTACTGGAGAGACGTCGCCCGGTCCCAGATGTGGGTACGGGTTGAGTCACGTCTCACCGCAGATGAGTTCCTCACCGCTATGAGCAACGGCCAGACCCCCGACCAGGTCATGTATCTGTACTGTCACGCGAGCACGAAGGCGTCGGCGTCCAGCATCGGTGACTCCAGCCTCAGATTCTCCGATGGGAGATCGCTCACCCTGACCGAACTACGCCGCCGGGACAGCGATCTCGTCCAGCTCGCTGGCAATCCGCTCGTCTTTCTCAACGCGTGCGAGTCGGCGCAAATGTCCCCCACGTTCTACAACGGATTCGCCCCGTACTTTTTCGAAAAAGGATGCCGCGGCGTGATCGGCACGGAATGCAAGGCGCCCAGCTACTTCGCCGCGGACTGGGCGCGCAACTTCTTCAAACTGTTTTTCGATGGTCTCCCGGTCGGACTAATAATCCACCGACTGCGCCGTCAGTATCTCGATAAATCCGGTAACCCACTCGGGCTGCTATACGGTGTCTACTGCAACGCCGACACCAGGCTGGGACGGCCTGATATCCAGTTCTGATAGACGACGCGCCGAACAAAACGGGGGCTCAATAATGCCAGTCCTGAAGTCGCCCAGACACGGGAACGAGTATTACCTGGTACGCTTCGACGGGGCGGGCGAGGAATGCCCGGAAGACGACGGTACGCGCACGAGTCGTGTCCTGATCGAGAAATTGCGGACGGACAACGCAATCACCGACATATTCGTGATCAGCCATGGCTGGAATAACGACGTCAATGGTGCGATCCGCAGCTACGGCTCCTGGATCGATACCATGGCCGACTGCGCGGCAGACCAGGACCGCGCCCGCAAGGCCGATCCGAATTTCAAGCCGGTCATTGTCGGCATCCATTGGCCCAGCCTGGCCTTCGGTGACGAGACGGTCCCCACCGATTCGCACGCTGAGACCACCGCGGATCTGCACGAGCTGACAGCCGAAGCCAGCCTGCCGACGAAAACGCTGGTCAGCCGCTATGCCGGACGGATCGCCGACGACGACCCCCTGGCCACCGAAGCGGTGACGGCGATCCTCAACTCAAATTCCGGCATCGAGGTGCACCGCAACCCGCTGGAAGGCGCCGAGCCGACCTACACCGTACAGGTCTCGCGGGAACTTAAGTCATCTTTTGACACATTGTTCGAACTGTCCGGCGTCGGCCAGGATGGCGCCCAGGCCGCTCCTGGAAGCGACACGCCAGAGTTCCAGCCGCACGAGGTGCTCCAAGATGCGGCCGCACAAGGCCTGCTTCCCCGTGACAGCGAAGCCCCGGCCGTCGACCCTGCCCTGCTCGGGCCGGTCGACTGGATCGGCAGCAAAGTCCGGGAAGCGGCGCTGCTGGTGTTGCGCGAGATGTCATTCTGGCGGATGAAGGCTCTGGCCCGGACAGTCGGCGAGAGCGGCGTGCACAATCTCGTCCAGAACCTTCAGGGTGCCACCCAGGCCCGGTTCCACATGATGGGCCACAGCTTCGGCTGCATCGTGATCACCGCCGCGACCTGCGGTCCGCAGAGCAAGGCCGGATTCGCGGGAACGACCAGGAGAATCGACTCGCTCTTCCTCGTCCAGGGAGCAATGTCCCTCTGGTCATTCGCGGAAAAAGACCAGATTACGGGCTTGCCGGACCAGGTTGGGTTCTACCAGGGGATGGAAAGCGGTGGCCTGGTCAAAGGGCCGATCGTAACCACTCAGTCCGAGCATGACTGGGCGGTCGGCAAGTGGTATCCACTCGGCGCCGGGCTGGCCAGGCAGGCCGTTCTTTTCACAGCAGAGCTGCCTAAGTACGGCGGGCTCGGTGCCTACGGAATCCGCGGACGCTCCTTGCCTCCAGACTATGACCCTGACGGCCCCTTGCTCGGAGAGAACGACGACTATGACTTCTCCGCCGGCCAGATTTACAACCTCGAGGCCAGCGCGGTCATCAAGAAGATCAACGGACCATCCGGCGCACACAGCGACATCGCGCATCCGCGGGTCGCGCACGCGTTCTGGGCAGCCGCCATCTCCTCGTTCTCCTGACGGACGTGCGTTGACGGATTCCGCGGGCACGGATCGCTTTCGCAGGCCGGATCACACGGGGCGAGACAGGTTCAGCCCAGATTGCGCTGATCTCGGGTGATGTTTGCAACTCGGGCCTGGGCCGCCATACGGGAATGTCCCGTTATGCGTGGCGCTGGCAAATTCCAGACATACCTCTATTGCGATGCATATCGGCGGATATTTCGCCTGCCCGGACTCTGCGGACAGCACAGACCGCGACCGCCGGCTCTTCGTCGGAGCGCCCGGAGCGCCCCGCCCCGGACATCGCCCGCCGCCCGGCCCGGGAAGTGGCGGAACGCGGAATGCCTGGCGCCTGCGGGCACATGGGCCGCCCTTTCGTAGCGGCCGAGACGAGCGGGAAGAACAGGTTGGCGCCCTCGGGCTCGAACGGAATGTAGCCGACCGGTGCTCGGCGACGATACCGTCGCCGCCGCCATGATCGCCTCGTCCACCACGCCGAGATCGTCGCCTTGAAGGGAGGCAGCTATGCCTCAAAGACAGAGACCTCGGCCGCATCCCCGCAGCCGCCACCCAACCAGGCTAAAACCGACAACCACTAGGCCGACGGGGTCAGCATTCAATTGCCGATAAGGGTCACGAGTCGGCCGCGCTTACATTCCGCTCCCCCACACCGGCGCCGTGGACGGGATCCGTGGTGTGAGTGGTGTTGAGCCGTCGGCTTCCTGGAGTACTTCAGGCAGATGCGAGGGTCAGGGCCGCCGGTGGATTGGGGCTTGTGACCGCTGGCTGGCCCGCATCAGAGTTCTCCTTGCGGCCTAACGCGCCATGGCACACTAACCGTGTGGGGGAAGTGCTCTGTCCCGTGGTGTGCGGGCGAGATGATGAGCTGCGCATTCTGCGTAGCGCCTTTGCCCGGGCCTCGGCTGGGCAGGGGAATCTCGTCTTCATCACCGGCGAGCCGGGTATCGGCAAGTCTCGGCTGGTTCGCGAGCTGACGGGCTACGCGCAAGGGATCGGCGCGGTCGCGGTGACCGGCCGGGCAGTGCCAGGCGGCATGGGCACGCCCTACCGGCCCCTCACCGAGGCGCTGCTGCAGATTCTGCGGGACCGCCCGCTGCCGTCCGATGCCGGCCTCCGAGCGTGGCTGCCCGCGCTTCAGGCGATCCTTCCGAGCCTCAGGGTGGCAGGGGATGCCCGGCGAGCGGAGGATGCCGCGGCTTCACCGATCGCCCGGGGAGAAGCGGTGGTACAGCTCATCCGCAGGCTTGTCACGGATCAGGGGCTGCTGATCGCCCTTGAAGACTTGCATTGGGCGGATCCGGATACCCTGGCGGTCCTTGAGTACCTGGCAGACAACGCCGCCGGCGAGCGGGTCTTGTTCATCGCCACTTGCCGGAGCGAGTTGGACTCGGCCGCCGTCAGCCTCGCGCGCCGGCTGGCTAGCCGCCGTGCCGCCGTGCACCTGTCGCTGGGCCGCTTGGGCGTCGACGACGTGGAGCGGATGGTACTCGCGTGCCTGCCCGGTGCGGACGACCAGTTGCTGGCACGTGCACAGCTGGCGGCGGATGGCGTGCCGTTCCTTGTCGAGGAAGTGCTCGCCTCACCAGGAGTGCCCGATTCGTTCGCCGACACCGTCCGGGAACGGCTAGCTCGGTTCACGACGGCCGAGCGAGGCGTCCTCGAGGCGGCCGCGCTGCTCGGCCGCAGTTTTGACTGGCGGCTGCTGGCCGCTGCCTCCGGCGCCGAGTCCCCCGTTGTGTCGGCATCCCTGGAACGCGCCGTGGCGAGCCAGCTACTGACGGCCGAGGGCGAGGTCTTTCGCTTCAGGCACGCGCTGACTCGTGAGGCGGTCGCCGAGGGGCTGCTGCCAACCGCCAGACGGTCGCTCGCAGCCTCGGCTCTCGCCGCGGTCCAAGCCGCGCATCCCGGCCTGGGCAGCCCGTGGCGTGACGTCGCCGCCGACCTTGCCGCACAGTCCGGCGATACTGAACTGGCCGGGACTCTCCTCACGCGATCGGGCGAGGAAGCGCTGGACCGCGGCGCTCTCGCGACTGCCTCCGGGACACTGCGGCGTGCCGTCGCCATGATCACCGATCCGGCTGCCCGGGCCGGCGCCGAGGGACTGCTGCTCGGCTGCCTGGCACTGGCCGGACAGGCAGACGAGGCCCTGCGGCTGGGCGAGCGGATGATCGCGTCGGCCGCCACTCCGTCTGCTACCGGGCCTCCACTGGCTGAGATCCGTCTCCACATGGCGGGGGCCGCGATCGAGGCCACCCGCTGGGCGGCTGCCAGCGCTCACCTGGAGACCGCGAAGCAGCTGGACGCGGCGGACCCGCGCCCAGGACGCGGGCCCCGTATCGCGGTGCTCGCCGCGGAGCTGGCGCTCGCCCGCGACGACGTTATGCAGGCCAGTCAGCTGGCCCGGGCCGTCCTCGACGCGGCCGATACCGGTCCCGAGGCCCGCTGCCAGGCGTTGGAGGTGACTGGCCGCATCCGCAGGATGCGCGACCTCGGTGGCGCCCGTTCCGCCTTTGAACAGGCGCTCGGCATCGCGGAAGCCTCGGACCTGCCGGTCTGGCGGCTGCGAGCGCTGCACGAGCTCGGGACGATCGATCTGTTCGACAGCGGCGCGACCGATCGCCTGAGCCAGGCTCGCCGGACCGCGGCTGAACTAGGAGCGTTCAGCACCGCGGCCGTTCTCGACCTGCAGCTGGCCGCCGCCTACGATTTCCGGGTCGAGCTGGAACATTCTTCCCGACACGCCCGACTCGCCTTGTCAGCCGCCGAGCGACTCGACATGACCGAGATCCGGGCGAAGGCTCTGCTGTTTCTCGCCGAGGCCCACGCTATGCGTCAAAGGCTGGGGGAAATGGAGGAGTGCTTGCGGCAGGCCAGCGCACTGACGCCGGCCGACCGCTTCGTTGAGGCGCTCGGCTGGGGCGGCTGTCGTGGCATGTCCGCCTTGTTCCGCCGCGACCTGCCCGTGGCGGTAGCCGCCTTCGACCGGGCCGGCGCGCTGCTGCGCACGCTGCCGAATGCCGAGCCGGCGATGTTCCGTGCGATATGGCCACTGGCGCTCGCAGCGATGGCCGACGGCCGGGCGGCGGCCGTGCTGGCCGAGACCCGCCGGGGCACGGTCCCCCTGGCAAGGGTCAACCGCGGCGTGATCGGGTACGCCGAGGCCGTTCTTACGGGCCGTGGCGACGGTAACCGGGCGGGCAGACTAGCAGCCGCCGCTGATGCCGAGCTCGGTGATGCGACCCTTGGCCACCTGGCCCGGCCGCTGGCGTCCAGAGCGGCGTTTGCCGACGGCTGGGGCGATCCGGCGCTATGGCTGGAATCCGCACGCGCCGATTTCGCCGCCAAGAATTTCGGCGACCTGGCCGACTGGTGCGTGCAGCTGCTTTCAGGGCCAGTCCTCGACCGGCTGGCCGGACTAGGCATCACTCCGCGCGAAGCCGAGATCCTGGAACTCGTGGCCGCTGGGCTGGCCAACAAGGAGATCGCGGCACGCCTGCACCTCTCGCACCGGACCGTCGAGAAGCACGTCGAGAGCCTGCTGCGCAAGACCTGCGCCACGTCGCGCACCATGCTCGTGGCGCTGACCGGCCCGTGGCCGCACGCGCGGCCGAATGCGGCTACGTAGACGGCGATTACGTGGTTCCCCCGATGCCGCCCGTGGCGCGGCGGCCGCACGATGCATGCATCAGACACGAACGAGGAGGACACGGACATGACACTGGAAGCCAAGAACCTCGGCCAGCCAGAGGACGAGCGGAGTTTCGAGCACGGCGAGCTGCTCATGGTGCGCGTCGGGGGCAGCACTATCGGCCGCGCGGTATTCAGCCCCGGCTGGCGTTGGTCCACCGACGTCAAGCCGACCGCGGGCACGAGTTCATGCGAGCTCGCCCACACCGCAGTCGTGATCTCAGGACGGATGCGGGTCCGGATGAACGACGGAACCGAGGCCGAGTTCGGTCCCGGCGACGCCCACTATGTCTCGCCGGGCCACGACGCATGGGTGGTCGGCGAAGAACCCCTCGTCGTTATCGACTTCACCGGACCCGCGCAGATGGCCGGGGCGGGCGCGCAGGCGGTCTGCCATCCGTGCGGCGTCGAGTTCCGTGTCGGGCGGAGCGACCAGATCGATCACCTGATCGCCGCCGTGCAGGAACACGCGAGCGGATCTCACAGCCACGACCTGACGAGGGAGCACATCCTGTCTGAGCTGCAGCCTGCCTGAGCATCCCCCCGTTTACCGGACATGCTGATCAGACGTGACCGGTGGCGCTGGTACACGCAGCATGCCGGATCACCGTAGCGCTCTGGCTACGCCGCGATAGACAATGCGTCCGGCCTGCGTCACCGGGCACCACTGAGGTGATCTCAGAGCATTTCAGCCGAGGTATTTGTGCTCGAATTGGGTGAGGACGAGGGCGGCCCGGACTATCACGGTGATCCGCCGCGGGCTGGCGGTGATGCGCTGGAGGGTGGTCCCGCGCTGGGTGAGCAGGGCGAATCCGCGTTCTCCCTGGCTGCGGAGGCCGCGCAGGAGGCTGTTGCGGGTGCGGTTATCAGGGTCGAGCTGCTAGTTTCCGCCGGGATTCTTGACGGGGACGTGGATGCCTATTCCGGCGCCGTCGCAGCCGCCGTCGGCCAGGGCCGGCATTCCGGACGCGGCGGCTCGGTAGAGCAGGGGCAGGGCATGAGCACGGGCAGCCGTGATGTCGTGGACGTGGCCCGGTTCCGCCTCCGATGTCCAGATCCGCAGGCTGGCCATTTCAGAGTGACACGGCCAAGCTGTGCGGGTGAGCGTGCAGGCCAGGTCGAAGCCGACGTCGGCCTCATGCGGCACCTGCGCCGCGGTGCCGAACATGCTGAATACGTACTGCGCAAGATACTCCGAACGAGTCCCCTGATAGAAGTTCGTCGCGATAGCGCCCGGATTCCCCATGCGGCCTCCGTTGCCGACTCTCGGTAGCACCGCGCACCTGCCGCGGCGGCCCCGCCCAAACTCGACCACTCCCACTTGCTTACCTTCATGCTGATGGAATACGACAACGCCGATCAGACCCTTCCCGCGCACATCAGCACCCAAGTTCGCGTCACGGAAAGTAATCACCTGATCATTGACGAGGCGACCGTATCGCCGATTCCGTGTTCGTCGGGAGACTCGCCCGCATGGACCGCGATAGGGCGCATATCGTCCGCATCTGCATTCACGATGCACATCACGGAACCCTTCGCCAACACGTGATCACGAAACATTTTCGC
>Ga0335072_10008340_pt1 | contig 15032 bp, 13 predicted proteins | sample Lox_Sample_21_FD_206725 | JGI IMG/M metagenome (GOLD analysis project Ga0335072, IMG submission 206725) | Soil microbial communities from Loxahatchee National Wildlife Refuge, Florida, United States - Lox_Sample_2.1 | ecosystem: Environmental > Terrestrial > Soil > Wetlands | place: USA... | reverse complement strand
TTGACGGTACCGCCTTCGGGGGTCCGATGGACCAATCAAACCCCTTCAGAGGCGTGGGAGGGAAGAGGGTATCCCTCCCCGCTTCACCTTCCTCAGGAAGACACTACCTCGGGAAGGCGCTCGGTCCCACGCTTCAGCACCGTGAGCACCTCATCGATCATCCCGTAGTCCTTGGCGTCCTCGGCGGTGAGGAACTTGTCGCGCTCGATGTCGCGCCGGACAGCCTCCTCATCCTTGCCGGTGTGCCGAGCCAGGATGGCCTCCATGGCCGTCCGCATCCGGAGGATCTCGTTGGCCTGGATCTCCATGTCGGTGGACTGCCCGTAGCCGCCCTCTGTGGCCGGCTGGTGGATGAGGATCCTGGCGTTCGGCAGGGCGAGCCGCTTGCCCTTGGTCCCGGCCGCGAGCAGCACCGCCGCGGCGCTGGCCGCCTGGCCGATGCAGCAGGTGGTGATCTCCGGCTGGATGAACTGCATGGTGTCGTAGATCGCCATCATCGACGTCATCGACCCGCCGGGCGAGTTGATGTACATCGTGATCTCACGGTCTGGGTCGATGGCCTCAAGCGTTAGCAGCTGAGCCATGACATCGTTGGCCGAGGCGTCGTCGATCTGGACGCCGAGGAAGATGATCCGCTCCTCGAAGAGCTTGTTGTACGGGTTCATCTCCTTGACCCCGTACGAGGTGCGCTCGACGAAGGACGGCAGCACGTACCGGCCTTGAGGCTGCATCACGATCTGCTCCTTGCTGTGCGGGCTGTGCGGTATCGGGGTCATGCGCCCACGCCCACGGCGGCTTCGGCCGCGCTGGCGATCACGTGGTCGACGAAGCCGTAGTCCTTGGCCTCCTGGGCGGAGAACCAGCGGTCCCGGTCGGCGTCCTGCGCGATCTGCTCGACGGTCTGCCCGGTGTGGAACGCGGTCCGCTCGAACAGCGTCTCCTTGACGTAGAGCATCTGCTTGGCCTGGATCCTGATGTCGGAGGCCGTGCCGCCGATGCCGCCGGACGGCTGGTGCATCAGGATCGTGGCGTGCGGCAGCGCGTAGCGCTTGCCGGCCGCGCCCGCGGTAAGCAGGAACTGGCCCATGGAGGCGGCCATGCCCATCGCGAACGTAGCCACGTCGTTGGGCACGAACTGCATCACGTCGTAGATCGCCAGGCCCGAGTAGACCGAGCCTCCTGGCGAGTTGATGTACAGGTTGATGTCGCGGTGCGAGTCCTCGGCGGACAGCAGCAGGATCTCGGCGCAGATCCGGTTGGCGATCTCGTCATCTACCTGCTGCCCGAGGAAGACAATGCGATTCCGCAGCAACCGCTGGAACAGCTGGTCCCCTGGAACCACAGGGGTGTCAGGGCTTGCTGTCCTGGCAACTGGCAGAGGCTGTGTCACGTGGCCACCTTCTCCGGTCACTTCGGGTGTCGTTGAGGGAAATCTAACGCCATCGCGTGAGCAGCGTGTCCGTCAGACCCGGCTGTTCGCTAGGGGCGCACGCTGTTGCGCACTGCGTGAGCTCATATCCCCTCAGCTCATTCAGTCAAACGTTGCCACATCTGGACTCAGCGGCCCCAGGAAAGCCGCTGGGGAGCGATCCGGCCGTCGGGCCGGATCGCTCCCCAGCGTGAACCTCCGCGGGCCCTGCCTGGCGCCAGGCGGGCCGGGCCGCTACTCGTCGGCCGCGATAACCTCGGTCTCGTCGACCTCGGCGGCCTCCTCGGCCTCGTCCCCGGCGACGGCCGCCTCGGCCTCCAGGTCGGCCGCCTGCGCGGCGACGAGGGCCTCGACCTGCGCCTTGACGTCGACCTCGGCGCCGTCCTCATCGGTCACCTTGATCCGCTCGGCGATGGTGGCCGCGGCCTTGCCCCGGCGCACCTCCTGAACGGCCGCGCTGACCTGGCCAGACTCGACGAGCTGCTGCGCCAGGTACTCGGCGGGGACGCCCATCCGCTGCGCCTGGTCGGTGATGAAGTAGGTCAGCTCGTTCTGGTCGACGCCGATCTGCTCGTCGGTGGCGAACTTGTCGAGGATGAAGCCGGTCTTGACGCCCCGCTCCGACTGCTCGACGACCTCGGCGGCCTGCTCCTCGGCCGTCTTGCCGATCATCTCCAGGTAGTCGTCGAACGACATGCGCATCTGCGCGACCTGCTGGTCCACCGACTCGCGCAGGTGCTCCTGCTCGTGCTCGACATACTTTTCCGGGAGCGGGATGTCGACCGCGTCGAGCAGGGCCTGGATCCCGCGGTCGCGGGCCTGGGCGGCCTGCTGCATCCGCTTGGACCGCTCGAGCTGCTTGCGGGTGTCCTCCCGCAGCTCCTCCAGCGTGTCGAACTCGCTGGCGAGCTGGGCGAAGTCGTCGTCGAGCTCGGGCAGGTCCTTCACCTTGACGCTCTGCACGGTCACCGTGACCTCGGCGTCCTCGCCCTCGTGGTCGCCGCCGGCCAGCTTGGTGGTGAAGGTAGCCGAGTCCCCGGCCGACTGGCCGACGAGCGCCTCGTCGAGGCCGTCAAGCAGGGAGCCGCTGCCGATCTGGTAGGACAGGCCACTGGCCTGTGCGTCCTCCACCGCCTCGCCGTTCACTGAGGCGGACAGGTCAATGGTGGTGAAGTCGTCGTTCTCCGCGGGGCGCGCGGCGGCCTTCAGCGAGCCGAACCGCTCGCGCAGCGACGACAGGTACTCGTCGATGTCCTCGTCGGTTACGCTGGCGTTGTCCACGGTGACCGACAAGGTTGACAGGTCGGGCAGCTCGAACTTGGGGCGGACCTCGACCTCGGCGGTGAACGCGAACTCGTCGCCGTCCTCGAGCTTGGTCACCTCGACGTCGGGGTTGCCGAGCACGAAGACCTCGGCCTCCTGCACGGCCTTGGAATACAGGTCGGGCAGCGCGTCGTTGACCGCCTCAGTCAGTACGGCCCCACGGCCGATCCGCATGTCGATGACGCGCGGCGGGACCTTGCCCGGGCGAAAGCCCGGGATGCGCGCCTGCTTCGCCACCTCGCGGTACGCCTTGTCCAGGCTCGGCTTGAGCTCCTCGAAGGGAACTTCGACGCTCAGCCGGACACGGGTCGGGCTCAGCTCTTCGACGGCGGTCTTCACGGCGACGTCACTCCAGGACGGTTCGGTACCTCAGCGTGTGAACGCGGAGAAGTAGTCTTCAGTGGACAGGACTAAGTTAGTCTAGGGCCTTGCCAGGGTACTGATGTTCCTCAGCGCTCGTCGCCGAGGACTAGGTGCAGCGCCCAGCTCACCACGCCCACGATCAGCGCGCCTTCCACGGCGGGCACGAAGCCGGTGATGTGGAAGGGCAGGCTCAGGTCCCCCGCGACATAGCTTACGAGCCACAGCAAGAGCCCGTTGACGATGATCGCGACCAGCCCGAGCGTGACTACGTAGAGCCCGCAGCCGAGGGTCTTGATGATCGGCTTGAGTGCCCAGTTGATGACGCCGAAGATGACTGCGACGACTAGCAGCGTCACGGCCTTGTCCGCGCCGCTGCTGTTGATGACGTGGCCGGTGAGGTGGTAGCCGCCGACGATGATCCCGGGCACGAGCCAGGCCGCGACGCCCAGGGCAATGGCCGTCACGACAATGCGAATCACATGCTTCATGGCCCTGTTTTTACAGTACAGAACGGACTCGCGTTGGCTCCAACAGGAACTTCCCCGCTGTTAGGCCGGCCCCCACACATTCCAGCGGATTCCGCCGATGGCCAGCGCCCGCGCGGCGGGGCCGTTGCCTGACCCCAGGCTCGAGTCCCTGGTCCCGACCGTGAGCGTCACGCCACCGCAGCCGTTGCCGGCCGCGAAGGCGGTGGCGAGTGGCGCGCCGCCCGGCGCGCTCAGGTAAGTCAGCCGCACGCCCCGGCCGTCCTCCATCGGGCAGCTGTGGACTGGCCCGGAAGGAGCGGGCGACAGCCCGTTGACCAGTGCCACCAGCTGCCCGACCTTGGCCGCCTGAGTGACCGTGACCGGACCGGGCGGCGTGGTCTTGTCATTCGCACCGGGCACCAGGGTGATCCGGACGGCGTGAATGCCAGACGGCAGCCTGGTCGTGTCGGCCACCGGCCGGGGCGGCTGGGTAGCCGCCGACGACGCGGGGCCGGTGGTCGTGGCCGGGCCTTGTGCACTGCTGGCTGACGTTCCCGTGCTGGTAGTGGTGCCGCAGGCCACCAGGCCCGCTAGGGCGGCCGAGAGGGCCGCCGTGAGGAGAGTCTTGCGTCCCATGCCCTATGGAACGGCGCGAGACCCGGCAAATGTTGCGGCAGCCCGTCCTGAGCGGCGCCCCGCCCTAGGCGGCGCCGCGGAAGATGCGGCGGTAGGCGTTCGGGGTGGTCCCCCGCAAGGCGCAGAAGTGGTGGCGCAGCGCGGCGGCGTTGCCGAAGCCGGTCCGGCTCGCGATCGTGTCGACGGTCTCGTCGCTCTCCTCGAGCAGCTGCTGGGCAAGCAGGATGCGCTGGCCGATAAGCCAGCGCTGGGGGGTCGTCCCGGTCTCCTGGACGAACCGCCGGGCGAAGGTGCGGGGGGACATGTGCGCCCGGGCGGCCATCTGGGCGACCGTGACTGGTGACGCCAGGTGTGCGGGCAGCCACTCAAGCAGGTCGCCGAAGGCCCCGTCGGCGCACGATGGCACCGGGTGGCTGATGTACTGGGCCTGGCCGCCGTCGCGGTGCGGCGGCACCACCATCCGCCGGGCGATGCCGTTGGCCACCCGGGTGCCCTGCTCCTTGCGGACCAGGTAGAGGCAGGCGTCGATGCCGGCGGCCGTCCCCGCGCTCGTGATCACCGGGTCCTCGTCGACGTAAAGGACGTCCGGGTCGACCTTGGCGTTGGGGTAGGTCCGGGCGAGCAGGTCGGCGTGCCGCCAGTGAGTGGTGCACCGCCGGCCGTCGAGCAGCCCGGCCGCCCCGAGCACGAACGCGCCGCTGCACACGCTGAGCACCCGCGTGTCCCTGGCCACCGCGCGGCGCAGGGCGGCCAGCAGCGCCTCGGGAAACTCTCGGGCGCGCACGACGCCCCCCTGGACGTCGGGCATGCAGATGGAGTCCTGCAGGGCGGGCACGATGATCAGGTCGGCCGGCTCCAGACGGTCAAGACCGTGCTCGGGCTGCATCGTGAAGCCGTTCCTTGACCGGATCGGGCCAGGCTCGCCCGCGACAACGGCGAAGTCGTAGCCGGGCAGCCCGTCGTCGGACCGGTCGATGCCGAACACCTCACAGGCGACGCCGAACTCAAACGGGGCGAAGCCGTTCATGACGACGACGGCGACATTCCTGAGCATGCTTTCATTATGCGAACCAAGTTGGCAGAATGTCACGCATTATCGGCATGACTGCCACTGTGCGGCGGATGCCAACGTTGGCAAGCTTGATGCCATGACCGCAAACAGCCCCCAGTCCCCCTCACCGCGCCGGTCGCGGCCTGCCGCCCGGCGGAACTGGCTAGGCCGCACGGCGTCTGCGGTACTCGGTGTGATCGAAGAGATGAACGACGCCCAGCAGCGCGCCCTGCGCGCCCGGATGGCCTACGACCAGTTCCTGCCAAATCCCGCCAAGGCGCCGGATACCTACCAGGAGTTCCTGCTCCGTACCTCGGGCCCGGCGCGGCATGAGCCGACCGCGCGGCAGCGCGGGGCGGGGCGCCGCGTCCGCTGACAGCGGCCCTCGTCTAGACCCGCGGGGATAACCCCGCTCCGCCCGGCTTGGCGGGGTAGGAAGAGGCCTGTGAGGCCTGTGAGGAGCCTGAACGACAGCCGGCTGGCCGTGATGCACTGGCTGGCCAGTTTCCTGCCGGACTGGCTCGTCGATGCCGTGCGGCCGAAGAAGGTGCCCATTCCGTGGCCAACCATGCTGCGCGCGGTCATCGCCATCTGGGTGCCGCTGGCGGCGGCGATCGTCTCTGGCGACCGCAAGGTGGCGCTGCTGCCGACCCTGGGCGGGGTACTGAGCATCATGCTCGACCCAGGCGGGGCCTTCCCAGGGCGGCTCCGGGTGGTCGGGGCGGCCGCCTGCGGCGGGGCGGTCGGCCTGGCGATCGGCATGTTCATCCACGGGGGCGGGTGGATGGCAGTGGTCATCCTCACCGCCGTGTCCGCGGTGTCGGCGCTCATCTCCCGGCTCGGGCGCACCGGGTCGGCGGCTGGCCTGCAACTTCTGCTGTACTGCACGATCTGCCTGGGCCCCGTGGGCACCCTGCGGCCGCTGTGGCATCCGGTCACTGGCCTGGTCGGCGGGGCCGCCTGGGGGCTGCTGCTGCTGGTTCCCTCGTGGATGCTGGGCCCGCGCGGTACCGAGGCACAACTGGTGGCGAATGTCTACCACAACGTCGCGGATTGCCTGCGGGCCTTCGGCACGCCCGAGCTTCCCGCCCTCAGGCAGGCTCTGATCAGCTCGGTCAACGCCGCCTACGATGTCCTGCCAACCAGGCCCGTCATGAAGCGCAGGAAGCGGCAGGCGACCCACCTGCTGGTCATACTCAACACCAGCCACTCGGTGACCGAGGCGGCCACCGCGCTGCGGGTCGCGGGCAAGCGCCCGCCGCCCTGGGTGGCCGATGCCCTCGACCGGCTGGCCGACTGCGTCGCCACCCGCCCGACCGTCGAGGAACTGCCCGCCATCCCGCCGCTGTGGTCGGACAGCCCGGGGGCGGTGGCGCTGCGCGATTCACTGATCACCCTTTCGCGGGCGATTGCCGGCGAGGGAATCCCGCCGCTCCCGCTCGCCGACCGGCCCAGGCTGGGACAGCGCTGGCGTAACAAGCTCCGCGAGCTGCGGGAAGAGCTGATTGGCGGCTGGCTGGCCTGGACGTTCACCATCCGGCTCACGTCCTGCATGCTGGTCGCGGGCGCGCTGTCCGAGGGGCTGCCGCTGCAGCGGTCCTACTGGGTGCCGCTCACCGTGGCGGTCATCCTGAAGCCCGACTATGGCTCGGTCTTCATCCGGGCGGTTCAGCGGGCGATCGGCACGATCGTCGGCGCGGTGGTCGGAGCGGGCATCCTGGCCGTAGTGCCGTTCGGCCCGTGGCTGCTGGCACCGTTCGGGATACTGGCGGCCCTGCTCCCGTGGGGGAAGGCGGCCAACTTCGGCCTGGCGGCCACGTTCCTGGCCCCGTTCGTCGTGCTGCTGACCGACCTCATCAAGCAGGTCGGCTGGGCGCTGGCCACCGACCGGGCCATCGACACGATCATCGCCTCGCTGGTGGTGCTGCTGGTGGGGTACGCGCCCTGGCCGATGAGCTGGCACGCGCACCTGCCAGGCAAGTTCGCGGAGACGCTGCAGCAGGTCTGTGACTACATGGACGAGTCGCTAGTCACGGCGTGGGCGACCGGCGGGCAGGGCGGCAATGATGAGCCGATGGTGGCCCCATCGTGGCGGTCACGGCTGCGACGCCGGAGCTACCGGGCGCTGTCCGACCTGCGGGTGGAGTACCAGCGGACGCTGTCAGAGCCACCGGCCGTCAGCCAGCACGCCGCCCTGCTCTGGCCGGCGGTCGGCGCCCTGGAGGGGCTGATTGACGCTGTGGCCGGTACGGCGGTAGCGATTTGCCGCGGCACTCCCGCCCCGGAGCCGTCGGCGGTCCACCAGCTGACGAGCGAGCTGCGCGCGGTCGCCGGGGCGATCAGCGCCGGGGTGTCGCTCCCGCCTACCACCAGGCGGTTGCCAACCGACCAGACCCTCGAGCAGGTGACCGCGGCGGTCAGCTCACTGCTGTCCATCCTGACCCCGATTGAGATGCCACCCGAGATGGCCAGCAAGCCGGGCTAGTCGCTGGGGGCCGGTGTGGCGCAGCGGAATCCGATCGACGGCGAGCGGAATAGGCCCGCGCCAGTGAGCAGGTACTTCGCCGAATGGTCCGGCGGCTGAGGGCCGCCGTCGAAGTACCAGTCCGAGCCATCGCGAGCGAAGTCGGCGCCGCCCTTCAGGATGCAGAACCGCGTCCGGCCGTCGGTGTGCTCGCTGTCGGTCAGGTTCCAGACGACCGGATGGCCACGGCGCAGCCGCCCGGTCTCGGCCGCGAGCTGCCACTCGTCCTCGGTCGGCAGCCGCATCCCGGCCCATGTGGCGTAGGCCCGGGCATCGGCGAGGTCCACGTGGGTCACCGGTGCGTTCTCAGTGCCGGGTGCCGGGCGGCCACCGGCCCAGTGGGCCAGGAAGCGCTCGGCGCGCAGCGGCCGATAGCCGGTCGCGTCGAGGAAACGGGCATACTGCGCGTTCGTCACCTCGGTGCGCTCTACCGCCACCCCGGCCAGGTAGACGGTCCGGTGCAGGGTCGCCGTGTGGTGCAGGCGGGGAGGCAGGGGCTTCCACTCATCGACGTAGGGTGCCTCGCCGTAGAGGCCCGTCTCGCGAGCGCGGTACCGGACGCGCAGTTCATGCCGTCCGGCCGGGACCAGGACGGCATCCGGGCCTGAGGCCGCGGCGGCCGGCAGGGCTGGCAGCTGAATCCGTTCGGCCGCGCGGGCCGGGAACGACGCGTCATCCTCGTGGGCCACATCGGCCGGTGCCGGGCGCCGGCTGGGAGCGGTCGCGACGATCGCGGCGACCCCTCCGGCCGGAAGGCGGCCGCTGATCTGGGTACGCCCGCGGTCATGCGTGACGGTCAGCGAGTGTCCCGCAGTCAGCTCGGTGTAGGCGAGGCCGGCCGACGCCGACGCGTCGAGCAGGATCCCGTCATAGGACTCGGCGCTGCGATTGACCAGGGTCCACAGCGGCACGCCGTCGTGCTCCCAGCGTGAGGCGTAGACCGGGCAGTCCCCTCCGGGATAGTCGGCGAGCGGTGTCCACTGCTCACTGCGCAGCCAGGGTGCCCAGTCGCGGTGGACGGCGCGCATCGCCCGCAGGACGGACTTGTCCCGTCCGCTCCAGCCAACCCACACGCCGAAGACGCTCTCCCAGACCAGAACGCCCGATCCGTTGAACCAGGCCGAGTGCAGCTCGTCCAGATGACTTCGGTTCCACCGGCGAGTGTGGTGGTGCATATGGCGCCGCTCTAGCCATTTCGCCCGCAGGATGCCCGGCACCGGACTGTCGGCATACCACTGGGCCCATGACATCGTGTGGTCTTCCAGCCGGGCGGCCGGCAGACGGGACTCGGCTTCCATGGTGATGCCGGGCCGCAGTGCGTCGAGGGCCGCCCGGGCCTGCGCCGACCCCTCGCGTACAGCGTCGAAGAAGACGCCGTCGGCTCCGGTCCACGCGGCCAGGTCCCTGATGTCGGCAGGCTCGACGGATTCCCACGGGTAGACCGCGACCTGCACGTGCAAGCCGGCCGCCTGCAGCTCGCGGACGACAGCGGGCAGCTCGGGCACGTCGCGGTAATAGCTGTACTGATCGCGTGGGTCAATGCCCACGACCGGATAGGCGTGCCAGAGCAAGACCCCGTCCAGGCCGCCGAACTCGCGCTCAGCGTGCGCCAGGTACTTCTCGACCGTGAATCGCTGCCGCTCGTGGTCGTACAGGAGCTCATCCCAGAGCCAGGCGAAAGCCATCACGAACTTGTCGCCCGGCTCGGTGTCATAGCGCGTCCCCCGGTAGCCCAGCCGGCGGCGGGCCGCCTGGCGCCAGCGGGTGAGCTGGTCGCGCCAGGCGGGCCAGTCGGCTGGGTCGTCCGGTGCGGCGAGGATCTTGGCTTCGTCCAGGACCGACAGGTCCGCCCCCGGGTCCAGCGGTACCGCGCTGAACATGTCGACCGGGCGGGGGACGTAAGGATTGCGCATGCGGCCCTCCTGGGCGGTCGGTCAGGAATCGATGGCGGGCGCGCTGAGCGCCGCCGTCCGGGCGGCGAGCGTGTCGATCGCCACCCGATCGAGCCCGGGCAGGCTAGTGGACAGGCGGTTGCGCAGGGGCGCGATGAAGGAGGCGGGCAGGGCGTCCGCGCCAGCCAGGGCACCGCAGACCGCGCCGGCGGTCGCGGCGACGGAGTCGGTGTCCCATCCGCCCATGACCGCGATGCCGACGGCGACGGTGAACTCGCCCTCGCTCGCGGAGAGCGCGTAGGCGAGCAGGGCCGCGTTGTTGACCACGTGGACCCAGTGCAAGTGCCCGTAGCTTGTGTGCAGCTCATCCAGCGCGTCGTCAAGCGGGCGCCCGGAATGTCCGAGCTGGCGGGCATGAGCCACAGCCGCCGCGAGCGCGCTGCCCGGCGGAACCACGCACAGCCCGGCGTCAAGCACGTCTTCGACGTCGTCGGCCACGACGGCGGCAGCGGCCAGGGCCGCCGCGAACAGCGCACCGTACAGGCCATCGCGGCGATGGCTGAGCCACGCGTCGGCGTGGACGACGCGCGCCGCGGCGTGCGGGTCGCCCGGGTGAGCCCAGCCGTAGGCGTCCGCCCGGATCAGCGCGCCGATCCACTCCCTGAACGGGTTCCCGGCCAGGGCGGCCCGGTCGGGAGGCACACCGTCGAGCAGGTTACGGTAGGCGATCCGCTCCGCGGTGAACACCCGGCCGACTGGCAGCGCGTCCAGCCAGTAGCGAGCCACGTCCTGGGTCGTCAGGGTGTCGCGGTGGCGCTCAAGCAGGTCGAGTGCGACCAGGGTGAAGTTCAGGTCGTCATCTTCGGGCATGCCGTCGATGTTCTCGGCCAGGCTGGTCGGGCGGCTACGCCGGTTCCAGGGCCAGCGCTCGGCGATGGCGGCCGGCAGCCCGGCCTCGGTGAAGTAGCCGCGCACGGGCCAGTTGCCGGTGGCCTGCGCGATGGCGCGGATGCCGTCGCGCGGTATCTTCTCCACCGGCTTGCCGAGCAGGCATCCGGCGGCCCGCCCGAGCCAGCCGCCATGCAGGCGCCCCAGTTCCGCGGGGGCGGGCGTGACCGGCGAGGGCGTCCAGCCGCGCTCAAGCATGGCCAGCCGGTCGGGATCCTCGGGCGGGGCCGCGCGGGTCGTCGCGTCGTCGATCTCGTCGAGCAGTTCACGGGCCAGGCCGCGCAGCCTGGTGAGGACGGGATCGGCGGAGGCTCCGTCGGCAGCCGGCCGGGGCGGGCCGCCGGCCGCGCGCCACCGCTGCGCCGTGGCGCTGACGTCGACGCCTTCCGCGGCGGCCTGGACCAGCGCATGCGGGAGCAGGTCTTCCGGCTGTACCCAGGTCAGCCTCATGAGGCGACGCGCTTCGGCCCGGTCAGGCGGCCGAAATCGGCGGCCCGCCGCGCGGCCCGCGTCACGCGCTGCTTGTGCAGTTCGCTGGCCAGTTCGGCGAGCACGAGCCCGGGCTCCTCGATGTCGAGCCGGCTGGCCTGCGAGACGGCCTGGCGCAGGCGGGCAGGAACGGCGGCGACCCCGCCGAGCGCGCCCGCGATGGCCCCGGCCATCGTGGCGATCGAGTCGGCGTCGCGCCCGTAGTTGACGGCCCCGAGGACCGCGTCCAGGTACTGGCCCCGGGCGACCAGGAGGAAGCCGAGCGCCACCGGCAGCTCCTCGATCGCCTTCGTGCGGCTGGGGCGGCGGGCATCCAGCCCTGGGGCGCGGTAGTCGTCGCCGACCAGGTCGTAGGGCGCGATGGCCGCGCGGAGCGCGGGGATGGCCGTGCGCCAGTCGGAGTGGTCGCGGGCGACCGCGGCGACGGCCCTGATCGCGTGGCGGGTACCGTCGTGGGCCAGTTCCAGCGCCGCGGCGAGCACTGACTCGGCGGTGGCGTCCGGGGCCATGGCCGCCGCGACCGCGGCGGCGAACACGCCGGCCGCCTCCCGTCCGTAGCTGGACTGGTGCGCGCCCGCGACGTCGATCGCCTCGGCGTAGGCGGCGGCCGGGTCGGCGGCGTTCACTACCCCGACCGGGGTCATGTACATGGCGGCGCCGCAGTTAACGATGTTGCCCACCCCCGCCTCGCGGGGGTCGGCGTGGCCGTAGTGCAGGCGGGTCACGAGCCACTTCTCGGCCAGGAAGATCCGCTGCAGCAGCAGCGCCTCGGCTTCAAGCTCAGGTATCCACCTCCGTCCCTGGACCAGCAGTGGCACGAGGTCGTCGGCGATGGCATAGGCGTCGAGGTGCGTGCGGCGCTTGGCGTAGACCTCGACCAGGGCGTGGGTCATCAGCGTGTCGTCCGTCACGTGACCGTCGCCCTTGTGGTAGGGGGCGATGGGCCGAGCGTCCCGCCAGTCCTCGTAGAACGGCCCGACGATTCCCGTCACCCAGCCGCCGTGCCGCTCGCGGATCTGCTCGGGCGACCAGCCCTCGGTGGCACCGCCGAGGGCGTCGCCGACGGCCGCGCCGCTGAGTGCGCCGACCGCCTTGTCCTCAAGGACACTCACGAATTCTCCTGTAGTGATCGCCGGCGGGCGGCGCGGGCAAGCCCGGTGCCCGCCGGCGGGTGAATCTGCACGGTCACTGATGGCCAGACGGGCGTCACTCGCCGGCTTGGCTCCAGCCGGCGACCAGCTTGCTGTCGAGCTGCTGGAGGCTGATCTTGTTGGCCAGGTACTGCTGGTAGGCAGGCTCGGCCGTCTGCACCTTCCATTGCGAGTAGTTGGTGGCGGACTGGAAGGGGGCCGGGACCTGGTACTGCGCCCCGGCGAGGGTCTCAGCCCAGCCGTCCTTGCCCCCCGTGTCCTGCTGGATCACGGACCGGGCCGCGGCCGAGGTCGGGATCAGCCAGTCGCCCTGGGCGACCGCGGCGAGGTTGCTGGCCGACATGAAGTAGTCGAGAAACTGGGTGGCCTGCGGGATGTGCTTGCTGGCCTGGGACACGGCCAGCACCTGCGGGTCGGCCGCCTGGTCGGCCGAGCTGCCGGCCAGCGGGGGCAGGACGGTCCAGTGGAAGTTCTTCGGCGCCTGCTCGGAGATCTGCTGGGCGACGTAGTTGCCGCCAATGATCATCGCGTCCTTCCCGGCGAGGAAGGTCGGCAGCACATCCGTACCGGACTGGGCCAGCGAGCTTGGGTCGAGCGACTTGTCGGTGTAGGCCATCGCGTGAATGCGCTCGGGCACCTGGTTCTCGGTATCACCGATGTTCACCTTGGCGTTCTGCCCAGATCCGGTGAAGTAGGTCCCGCCGAAGTTCAGGCCAAGGGTCAGCATGGTCGCCGTGGGTGACTGGAGTCCCCAGCCGAGGCCGTAGGTGCCGCCCGTGGTGGCCTGCCTGGCGATCGACTCCAGCTGGTCCCAGCTCATCGTCGGCCCGCTGGGCACCGTGACGTGGTCCTTGGCTAGCAGGTCGGTATTGGCGAAAACGACGTAGCTCTGCAGCAGCGTCGGCACGCCGTAGACCTTGCCGTCGGAGGTGACCGTGTCCCACGAGCCCTGCGGCACGGTGCTCTTCAGGCTGCTTGGCAGGTCGCCCGAGATGTCGGCCAGGTAGCCCTGGGAGCTGAAGTAGGAGACGTCAGCCGCGTCGTCGTGAATGATGTCCGGCGCGGTTCCGCCCTCGAACTCCGTGACGAGCTTGTCGTGGACTGTGTCCCAGCTGCCCTGGACCAGGTTGACCTGGATGTTCGGGTGGCTGGCGTTCCAGGAGTCAACGATCTTCTGCACGGCCGCCACCGTGGGCTTCTGGAAGGCGAGGCTCTGGAAGGTCAGCGTGACCTTGCCGTCCGAGCTACTGCTTGCGACGTTGCCGCCGCCGGAACTGCTGCAGGCGCTGACGACGCCCGCGGCGGCGAGGGCGACCGCGGCGAGCGCGACCGCTGGCCTGATTCTTCTCATGGGAGGCTCCTTCTGAATATGGGGACAGGAATGGGCCGACAGGACATGCGGGTAGAGCGTCGAGCGGGGACGGGTAGCGCGGTCAGCCCTTGACCGCGCCGGACAGCAGGCCGGAGGCGAGGCGCCGCTGGATGAAGCCGAAGACGATGAGGCTGGGAATCGTGGAGAGCACTGAGGCGGCCGCGAGCGGCCCCAGCGAGACCTGGCCCTGGGACCCGACGAACTGGGCCAGCGTCAGCGGCAGGGTCTGCGTGGTGCCCTGCAGCATCACCAGCGCGAAGAAGAACTCATTCCAGGCGGAGATGAAGGCGAACATCGCGGTGGCGACGATGCCCGGCCGCAGCAGCGGGAACACGATGGTGGCGAGGGTTCGCAGCCGGCCCGCGCCATCGACCGCAGCCGCCTCCTCCAGGCCGGGCGGCAGCGAGGCCACATGCCCGCGCAGCATCCACAGCACGTAGGGCAAGGTCCACACCAGGTAGACCAGGGTCAGTCCGACCAGGGAGTTCAGCAGGTGCGCCGAGCGCAGGATCATGAACAGCGGTATGACGATCAGCACGACCGGGAAGAGCTGGCTCACCAGGATCCAGCCGGTGGCCAGGCCGCTCAGCCGGGACCTGAACCGGGTCAGCGCGTAGGCCGCGGGCAGGGCCACCACGATGGTCAGGGCCGTGCTGGCCAGCGCGACGATGGTGCTGTTGAGGGCGGACCGCAGCAGGCCCTGCTGGGTCAGGGCGTTGCCGTAGTTGCCCCACTGGAAGTGGTGCGGGATGAGGTCGGGGGCGATTGAGGCCAGTTCCTGCGGTCCCTTGAGCGAGATCGACAGCAGCCACAGCAGCGGGAACGCCAGGAAGACGATGTACAGCGCCAGGGCCACATACTGCCCGGCCCGGATCGCGGGCTTGCGGCGGTTCATGCGGTGGCCCTGCGCAGGCCGGCCCTCAGGTAGAGGCCAAGCAGGATGATGATGAGCACGACCATCACGTCGCCCATCGCCGCGGCCCGGCCGAACTGGCCGTACTGGAACGCCTCGTTGTAGGCGAACAGCATCGGCAGCATCGTCTTGCCGCCGGGGCCGCCGGCGGTAAGCACGTAGACCAGGTCGAACGAGTTGAAGTTCCAGATGAAGTTGAGCGACGTGATCGCGAGGATCACCGGGCGCAGGTGCGGCAGGGTGATCGAGAAGAACCGGCGCCATGCCCCGGCACCGTCGACCGCGGCCGCCTCACGCAACTCGGCCGGCACGCCCTGCAGGCTGGCCAGCAGCGTCACCGTGGTCTGTGGCATGCCGACCCAGATCCCCACGACGATCACCGCCGGCAGCGCCGTGGTGAAGTCACCGAGCCAGTTGACCTGCGTGTGGGTGACCTGCAGGCGATTCAGCACCTCGTCAACCGGGCCAACGGTC
>Ga0335072_10008339_pt1 | contig 15035 bp, 17 predicted proteins | sample Lox_Sample_21_FD_206725 | JGI IMG/M metagenome (GOLD analysis project Ga0335072, IMG submission 206725) | Soil microbial communities from Loxahatchee National Wildlife Refuge, Florida, United States - Lox_Sample_2.1 | ecosystem: Environmental > Terrestrial > Soil > Wetlands | place: USA... | reverse complement strand
CACGGGCCTGAAAGGCCTGGCTATCGGCCCCTGGACTGGCCTTGGCGTACTGGCGATCTGGGCAGCTGTCGCGCTGCTGGCCGGCGGCCTGGCGATGGCCGTACGTGACGCATGAGCGGGTGACCCTCACGGGTGGCCGGCCTGGCTAACAGGCCGGCCACGAGCAGACGCATCGTCTGAGCTCAGCCGTCCGGCCGGGGCGCGCCCTGGCTGCCCTGGCAGCCTGGCCCGGACCCGCCAGCCACCCGGGACCGGGTGCAGGTCGTTGTCGTCGCCGATGAGGTCCGGGCTCGTGATGGCAGCTGAGCTGGCCGGGCCGGTTACGCGTAACATCGGGACATGATTGATGTCCGGGACTGCGAGCAGTGCGGTACCCGGTTCACGCCTCGCCGGGAGCATGCCCGGTTCTGCTCAGCACGCTGCCGCGTGGCCTGGAACCGCGCGGACAAGGCGCAGCCGGCTGCCCATGAGAGCGCGCTGGTCTGGGCGATAGCCGCGATGTCGGACGCGGTCGCGCGACTGCCGCGAGTGGCCGGGCTGGACCAGTCCCGTGCGTTCGCCGTTGTCAGCGAGGCAGTGTGGTGGGTGACGATCGTCGATGCGAACCTCGTTCGGTATCACCCTGACGTGTACGACCGCGAGCTGGCGGCCTATCCCGAAATCGAGCGGCAGCTTATTGAAGAGACCCTGGCGGGTCTGCGCTTCGTGCGTAACCGGGTGGGCAACGACATCGACGGAAGTCATTTCATCCAGCCATGCACGCTCATCGCTGACGGCGGGCGGGCGCAGGACTGGATCTGGTCGCCGCTGGCGGAACCGTCGTGCGCGTCGCTGTCAGCGCGCGGCCTGGCATGGGAGATGGATCGGTACCGGGCCTACGAATCCCGCCTTGCCGGCCAAGCCGTGGTAGCGACATTCAGCCACGCGGGCTCGTTCCTGCGGGTAGTTGCCGCAGGTATAGGCACTCCGGCGGAAGTCTGAAGCCACGACCAGTAGCGTCAGCCCGGTGAGCCATGTCACTATCAGCCAGCTGGCGCCGCATCAGTTGAGCGACGTCGGCCGTCTTTGCGAGCAAGAACTTACGCTCGATCGCTCAGCCGGCTCGATTCCGCGAATCGTGACGCGGCAACCGTACCTCGGCCTGGTAGCAGTTCAGGATTCCGCGACGGTCGGCGCCTGCATCGGGTCCGTCGCCCAGTCCGGTGATGGGAACGCGGAGGGATTCATCGATCTTCTCGTCGTCGACCGCGCGCTGCAGCGGCACGGCATTGGCCCGCGGCTGGCGAGCGAACTGGAGCGGCAACTAGCAGCACGCGGCTGTCAGCGGATCGACTTGTCCGGTGGCTCCCCGAATAACGCCTGGCCGGGCGTCGATATTCACTACACCTCGGCAGTGTGCCTCGCCGAGGACTCGGGCTATCAGCGGCAAGGCTGCGAGGTCAACATGGACGTTGATCTGCTGCGAGCGCCGCTGGACACGCGGGCAGCGGAAGACCGGCTCGCGTCGGAGGGCATCGAGGTGCGCCGCGCGGACGGCCATGACGACGGCCCGCTGCAGGAATTGCTGGCCTCTACCTGGCAGGCTAGCTGGATTGCCGAGATCACTGAGGCTCTGCGCAGCAGCGAGGCGGGCCTGTACCTCGCCCTGCAGAGCAGCAGGTATGTCGGCTTCTGCTGCTACGGCTTGAACCGCGGCCACGAGGTCGGTCCGATTGGCACCGATCCGGGCATGCGCGGGCGAGGGATCGGCGCAGTGTTGCTGAAGCGGTGCCTGGCCGAGCAGCGCAGCCGCGGGATCGATGCTGCGGAGCTGGTGTGGGTTGGCCCGCTGTCGTATTTCGCCCGCGTGGTGCACGCCACGATCGGCCGGGCTTTCTGGCGGTACTCGAAGGATCTTTCCGGCGCCGGCCGTGCCCCGGACTGGCGGGACAGGATTGGCCTGATTTAGGGAACGGGGAGTCCGGTCGCCGCGGCGACCAAATCGGCCGCTTCGGCGACGGTGCACCCGTCGGTGTCGATCCGCAGGTGCTGAGTATTCTCTCGCTCCCTACGCCCCCAGTCGCGACAAGGTGCCGGGCGCCGGCGGCGTGATAGTTCCGCCACATGGCCGCCAGGTTCCGGGCTTTGAGCCGGTGCTGACTCCAATCGCCGACCTGACCGGGACTGACGAACCCGATCTGGCGGACGTCGATGTACCCGGCTGTCAGCCCTGCGCTCAGGTACCTCAGGTACAGCGAAAAGCCAATTGTTGACTTGCCGACGCCGGCCGGCCCGCTTATCAGCAGGATGTGCCCGTCAGCGCCATCGGCGCCGAGGCGGTTGTGGCCGATTGGCCGGCAGTCTCCTGAGTGGGATCGTCATGGTCAACCGTATTTTCCGCGGCAGCTGAAGCGGTCCTGCCGCGTCCTGGCCGTCTTGTCCGGCGCGGCGATACTAAAGCAGGTACTTGACTGTAGTCGTCGGATTGCAGCATACTCAAGCACATGCTTAACCAAGTGGCGGACTTGGACCGCGTCTTTCACGCGCTAGCCGACCCTGGACGCCGGGTCATGCTGGAGCGACTCAGCAACGGCCCGGCCTCGGTCAGCGAACTCGGCAAGCCGCTCGCCATGTCACTAGCCGCGGTGGTCCAGCACGTGCAGGTTCTCGAGGAGAGCGGGCTAGTCCGGTCGCAGAAGCTAGGTCGCATCCGTACCTGCAGTCTCAACCCGGCGACGCTGCGGTCGGCTGAGCACTGGATCTCCGAGCGTCGCACGCTCATCGAGCGCCGCCTCGACCGCCTCGGCGATTACCTAGCCCAGACCGCGGAGTCGCCGCAGTCGGGGCCTGCGGGCGACTCCGCCCAGTGACCCGACCTCATGACCCAAAGGAGTTGCGATGACCCAGCCGACTGTCATCCATGACACGTTCTCGATCGCGCGGATTTACCCAGCGACTTTGTCGCGGGTATTCGGCGCGTTCGCCTCGCAGGAGGCGAAAGATATCTGGGGCGACACCGGCGACCTGGATTCATACGACGCCGTGCAGGCCGAATTCGACTTCCGGATTGGCGGGCGCGAGCGCTTCGGCTTCAAATACCAGGGCACAAGCTACCGGTACGAAGCCCTCTACTACGACATCGTGCCCGACGGGCGAATCATCTACAGCTACGAGATGTACGCCGACGACACGCGCATCTCAGTCTCCGTAGCCACAATCGAGTTCGCCGAGACTGGCGACGGCTCGGCGCTGACCTGGACCGAGCAAGGCGCCTACCTCGATGGCATCGACGGGCCCGGCGCGGCGCAACTGCGGCGCGAGGGAACTACCGAGATGCTCGACGGCCTCGAAAAGTACCTGGCATCACAGCAAGCGAGCTGATGCTGGCATGCCGTTTTGCCGCAGCGACTGACGAAGTCCTTCCGCAAGCGCGATGAAAAGGAGTATCCGATGCGGACAGTAGTGATGCGGATCTTTGACTTTTCGCTCGACGGCGTCATCAGCGAGGAGGGCACGGAGTATTTCGAGTACTGCCGGGATCTCCCCGATGACCCCGCAGCGGTGGCACACACGCTCCGCTTCTTCGAGGATGCAGAGCTGCACGTCATGGGCCGGGTTCAGTACCAGGGAATGGCACAGTACTTCCCGACTGCCGTCGATCATCCCTATGCTGCAGCCCTGCTCGCCGCGCCCAAGATCGTCTTTAGCAGCACACTGCGAAGCGCCGGCGACCTAGCCAACTCGACGATCAACAGCGGCGACCTGGCCGAGGAGATCGAGAAGCTCAAGCAAGACGGCAACGGTTACATCGTTGCCCACGGCGGCGTTCGCTTCTGGCGTTCGCTCATGCGGCTCGACCTGGTAGACGAATACCGCGTCACGGTCTTCCCCTACCTGGCAGGAAAGGGCTGCCGGCTGTTCGATGACCTGGAAAAGTCGCGTCAGCTTGAGCTAGTGTCCAGCACCGCCTGGGACAACGGGACGCTCGAACTGGCGTACCGTCCGCACCGCTGACGACCCCGTGTGCCCTGTCTGACTGAGGTGGTCAGCCAGACAGGGCTTCCGTCACCAGCGCCTGCCACGTCTGCTTCCCGACAATGCCATCCACTACGAATCCGGCGACCTGCGCGGACATTGCATGCTGGAACGCGCGGACAGCAGCCTCGGTGTTCCTGCCGAACACGCCATCGACAGTCAGTGTGTGCCTGCCGGAGTTGTCCCGAAAATTGATCTGGTCCTGTACGGCGCGCACAGCCGGGCCACTGTTGCCCCGCTTCACTGCAACGACCAGCGCCTTCCACGTTCCGGCCCTGACGACGCCGCTGGCCGGGAGATGGTGTGAGTGCTGGAATGCGATAACTGCTGCCTTCGTCTTAGCCTCGAAAGAGCCGTCGACCACCAGCCTGGCGCCGTGCGCTTTCAGCAAGTACTGCAGCGACCGGATGGTGGCGTGCGGCCATAGGCTGTTGCGGCCCTCCTTGAGGACCGGCCACGCATCGGATTGCCAGCGTTGGTCGAGCCGCCACAACTCAAGCCGGTCAGGGTAATCCGCTATGGCGACGGAGCCACGCTGTGGAGCAGTCAGGCCGGCGGACGCGGAGTGCTGGTGGCCGGCACGGAACCACCGGATGTCGTCGAGTTGTGGGACTGGACGCTGGTCCCTGGCGACCACCACGTGAGCGAAGCGCACTCTCCTGGCACGAAGGAGCTGGTACAGGTCCAGCTCGGCACGATCGCAGTGGATGTTGCCGACCAGTCGGTCAGCCTTGGCGCCGGGGACTCGGTCACGTTTCCCGGCGACGTCGCGCATTCTTATGCCAATCCGGGCACGCAGGCGGCGAGGTTCTCCCTGGCCGTGTTCCAACCCGGCGTAGGGTCGGGATTCCGGCCGGAGGTTGCCCATGCCTGAGCTCGGCCTGCTTCAGAAGTTCCTAGCGGGCAGCTGCGTCGACGCGGCGGTGTTCGGGCTGCGGCCGGACTATCGTGCCCTGCTGCTGGCGGTCGACGGGCTCGTGCCTGGCCCGAGCGACCAGTCAAGCGAAGCCCTCCTCCAGGAAGCGGAGACAACGGCCCGAGGGATCCTGCATGACCGGCTGCCGGAGCAGCTCCGGCACGTGGCCGCATGGCGAGAGGCCTACCGGGCGTTCGGAGCCAAGCCGCAGCGCACCCGCAACAGCCTGGAGGCGCTGCTGCGCCGTGCGGTGTCCGGGCTGCCCAGAGTGAACCGTCTCACCGACATTTACAACGCGCTCTCGGTGCTGCACCAGGTCCCGCTGGGCGGGGAGGACCTGACCCGCTACGTCGGCGCGCCACGGCTCGTCCGCGCGACCGGCGAGGAGGCTTTCGACACTGTGGCCGACGGCATCGCCGTTATCGAGCACCCCGACCCCGGCGAGGTCGTCTGGCGCGACGACGCCGGCGTGACCTGCCGGCGCTGGAACTGGCGGCAGGGACGCCGCACGCAGCTAACCGAGAACACCGCCACGGCGCTGTTCATCCTCGACGCCCTCGAGCCGATGGCCGACGGTGCACTTCATGCCGCCGCTGACGACCTGGTGGCCCGCCTCAGTCGGCTCGGTCCCGACGTGGGAGTAGCCCGCCGCCTGATGAGCGCAGGCGGGACCACTGAGCGGGAGGACTGACCTGCTCATCCATCCGTGAAGCCCGCCCTGGGCGGCGCTGCGCGTGACTGATCTGCAGGTCGGTGGCGTCACCAGATGCGGTTGCAAAAGCCAGCCTGGCGGAGGATGCGAGATTCGAACTCGCGAGGGGTTGCCCCCAACACGCTTTCCAAGCGTGCGCCCTAGGCCACTAGGCGAATCCTCCGCCGGCAAGCTTATCGATAGCCAGCCGTGCGCATGCCAGCAACGCTGGGCCGGCGCCAGATACCGCCGACGGCCGGCGGCTGATCGCGGGACGGGCGGTACTCGCAGTGCTCCCTTAAACTCGGGCTGTGATCTTCAAGCAGGTCGGGGATGGGCGCCCTTACCCCGACCATGCCCGGACCGGGCGCGAGTGGGCTGAGATACCGCCCCGGCCAGTCCGGCTTGACCAGCTCATTACCACGAAGAACGTGCTCGACCTGCACACCGTCCTCGCAACAGATTCGACCTTCTACGGGGATCTGTTCCCGCATGTGATCAGCTGGCGCGGGGAGCTCTACCTGGAGGACGGTCTGCACCGCGCGCTGCGGGCCGCGCTGCAGCAGCGGTCAGTGCTGCATGTCCGGGTGCTCGAGCTCGACTAGCTCCGCTCCGTCCCGCCCCGCCAGCCAGTCAGCCGTCCGGGACGGCCTCAACCGCGCCGTGCCTGATGAGCGCGGCAAGGCCTGGCCGTTACCAGCGTCCCCGCAGGACACGTCTATACGGGCAGAGAACGCGCGATCTCCCCAAGGAATCGGAAGGCCTAGATGGACGAGTGGGTGCATTCCATGTTCAGAAATGAGATGTCCTCGCAGGCAAGGCCGTCGCTTGACGGCATGGCCCAGGAGGTGCTGGCCGGGGGGCGGCGCGCTCGGCGTGTGCGTGCGGCGAAGATCGCGTCAACCGTTCTGGTGGCGGCCGGCCTCGTCGGCGGCGTGGTGGTAGCGGTTCCGGCGATTGCCGGCGGCCACTCTGTCGTGGCAGATCGTGGCGCGGTGGCGAAGTCGGCCAGCCCCGCCCGGCCTGGCACGCAGACCGCGCCCGCCGGCGGCGCTAAGACAGTTCCGGCGCCGGTGATCCTGACCGACACGAGTTTGCCGCCCAGCCACATCCCGCAGCCCCCGGGTGCCAAGGCGGCGACGAGTTCGGCGGCCATCCTGGATGAGCTGCTGAAGCTGCTGCCACCAGGGGCGACGAGCAACTATGCCTTCTACGGTGGTCTGGGTGCACAGACTTACCTGGATGGCGCGAACGGGCTCGGGATGATCAGGATCGTTCTCTACCAAGGCTCGCTGAACCCGGATGCGTGCACCACCGCGGTTCCTTCGGACATGACGCGGACGTGCACCACGCTGCCCAGCGGCGCGACCGTGCTCACCACCAAGATTTCGGACAACTGCATAGAGCCCCTGGTGATCGACATCGACCACGGCGACGGCACCGTCGTCGAGATCGACGTGGCCACCTGCCTGCCCTGGAACGGCCACAGCAACCCGCCGACGCAGCTGGCGATCACCGCTGCTCAGGCACAGCAGATCGCCGCGAACCCTGTCTGGGGGGCAGAGCAGATGGATGCCTCCCTTGTCCGTCACGCGAACAGCCGGTTCGCCGACATTCCTGGAGACTCGCACGCCGCCGCGTCGGGGGGCTCGTGCCCCGGCGCGTCGGGGGACTCACGCGCCAGCGCGTCGAGGAGCGGAAAGGCCAGCGCGTCGAGGTGCGGAAGGGCCAGCGCGTCAGAAAGCACGGGCGCGGGCACGTCGACGGCGGGCTGACCGCGGCGGGCCTGCCCCATTCGATGGGGCAGGCCCGTACCCGCGGGCCCGGTAAAGACAGGCGTACTAACGGAGGTAACAGTGCGAGACGACGACGAGTTCGTCGCTTTCGTGGAACAGTCGGGAAGCCGACTGCGCGATACCGCTTTCTGGCTATGCCGGGACTGGAGCCTCGCGCAGGACCTCACCCAGGCCACACTGATCAAGGCCTACCTGTCATGGCAGCGCATCACCCACAATGACCCCTACTGGTACTGCAAGAAGGTGCTGCTGCGGACCTACCTCGATCACAAGCGGCTCAAGAGCTCGGCAGAGGTGCAGACTGACGTGATCCCGGATCGGCCTGCGGCGGCCGATGCTGCGGAGCTCCGCATCACGCTGCTGGACGCGCTCGGGCATCTCAGCCCCCAGGACCGCGCCATCGTCGTCTTGCGTTACTGGGAGGACCACAGCGTCCAGACGGTAGCCGAACTGCTGGGCCTGTCGCCCGGCGTGGTGAAGATGCAGAGCATGCGCGCGCTGGCCAGTCTGCGTGTCCTGCTCGGTGAGGACGAGGCCCTTCCCGCACCGATCGCCTGACCGACCAGGCCCAGCGGCGTACGGGCGCGGTGGGCGCGGCACCGCTGCCATAAGGCTTCCGTTGGGCCGCCGCCGCCCGAAAGGGCCGGCGCCATCCCATCCCTACGACCGACCGCCGCGACAGCCGATTAAGCGTGTAGCCGAGAAAATCGACAATAGCGATCTCGTACGGATCGGCAAAGTCTTGTGCCAGGGGAGATCTGAGAGGGGCGCCGGTGAACGCTTCCTCATTATAAGCGGGTATCACAATGCTGAATCGCAGGTGGCATTGACAGCGCTCACCCCACTCGGCCAGCCCTGGATCGCCTAGCCCCGATTCACCGAATTCCGGGCACGCCCATTATTACCGCACCTATGCCTGCCCTGGAATTAGCCTTATCCTGGACACACTGGCAATTCACCACGTAACGCAGAGTCGGGGCGCAGGGGCCCTTACAGCCCCCACGGGGGCCGTCGGTTATTATGGATCGCGATGTCGATGGCCCAGAATCGACCACGCAGGATCACGGTAGGCTGCGTTAGCGGAACGAGGCAATTTGGTTGCTGCGCCTAGAATCGCGACGGCTCAGGGTTTTCTTTTCGGTTAAATCTTTCTCTGTGGTCCGAGACGCCAGGATCTTCCGGCTCTGGAATCAGGGAGCCACCGCCGCCTGCACGGTCTTCGCCCTCGGCTTCTTCGCGCTGAACGTGTTCTACCTCTTGGGCTTCGGGCAGACGCGCCTGCCTGGGCTTTACACATTCCGCGCCGCCACCATCGGCGACGGCATTCTCCTGCCGCTGCTCGCGTATTCGCTGCTTCAGTCCGTCGACCTGGGCCGGTTGCGGAAGAGCTGGCCTCAGGCCGCCTTCGCCGCCGCCGGCGGCATCCTCGGAGTGGTGGTCGGGGCGGGAATCGAGGTATACGACCTTTCCAGCCCGACCGCCCCGCTGGACTGGACCTTCCCTGCGCCGCACCGGTACAACCTCCCCGGCTGGTATCACACCCTCTTCCTGGTCCTCGCGGCCGGATTCTACGGTGCCGCGCTGGCGCTCGCGCTCGTCCAGCTGCGCGAGCAGGCCCGCCGCGACTCCGCGGGGGCGATCGGCCGCCTCCGCTCGGTCGGCGTCCTAGGGGCGCTGTTTCCGGGCCTGGCCTTCGTCTGCCTGCTCGAAGAGGACGACCTCACCGCGTACCCGCACCTTTTCGTCATCGTGGTTGCGACCATGATCGGCATGGGGATCGTCCTCGGCGGGCTGCTCACCTGGGCGTGCGGAACGCGGAATATCCGCTGGTGCGCGTTCGCCGTGATCGGCTCGATGCTGCCCGCGCTCGCGCTGAGCGGCTTCGTCGTGCCCGGGGAGGGCGTCCGGCCCGCGTCGATCGCGATCGCCTGCGTCGTCGGCCTGGCCGCGCTGGCCGCGTCCTTTTACCTGGAGTTGCGCGCAAAGCTCCGCGGGACCGCGCCGGGCAGCCTGGACAAGCGCGGCCGGAGAAGGGTCGGCCGGGGATTGCGCCTGTCCGCCGCCTGCCTGGTCGCCAGTGTCACGGTATGCGCGGCCGGCCCGGCATACGCGATTTCGGCGCAGAAAACGCTCACCCTCTCCCACGTTGTCTTCTGCCTGCTCGCCGCCCTGATCCTGGCCAGCTGTGAATTCGGCACCCTGCAGTCGCTGATCTCAGACCGTTAGCAGGCGGCGCCGTTTGGCCAGGACTTCGCCCTGCTGGAACCTGCGGACCGGCCCAGGTTGTCCTACCTCCGGTTCGCCGCCGGGCCCGAATGACTATCGGCGAACGGTCCCGGACGGTGGCGAGTGAGACCAGGACTGAGCCCAGTGGGGCCAGCTGCGTTTCTGCCGGCCAGCGACACTCTCCCGGAGTTCGAAACCTCGCCTGTCCGGCATCTCCATAGGTCCCTATCCCGCGGCATGCCGAGATCGGCCAGCGGACGACCGAGTCGACCGCGACGGCAAGCTCTGGCGCGTCCGCGTGCCAGAGGTCGCACGCACCAGTCAGGCGCGCACGCTACGGGAGGCCGAGTCAATGGCCCGCGATCTCGTGGCCATTATGGACGACATCCCGGCTGACTCTTTCGATCTCGACATGACGATCATCCTGCCTGCCGACGTCCGTGCCGAACTGGACCGGTCGGCCGAATTGCGCGAGCAGGCCGCCCGCAGCCAGGCCCAGGCCGCACGGCTAGCACGGCGCCTGCGCGACCAGGAGTTGCCGCTTCAGGACGTCGGCAAGGCACTCGGAGTCTCGTTGGAGCGCGCCAAGCAGTTGATCGGCGAAGCCGACAAGCTTGCAAGCTGACTCCGGCGGCCGAAACTTTCCGCAGGAGACATCGGCAGATCAGGTCATCACGCTCGGCTTCCGGCAGCTTGATTTCCTCCTGCGTCTTCAACCAGGCCGACGAAAGGGCTGGTCGCTAGCAGATAGTGGACCAAAACTGAGACCAGACGGGCGTCCCAGGCCTAGCTGCGACTCTGAATCAGAGATATCTTCGCAGGTCAGTGGCGGTGGAGGTGGGATTTGAACCCACGGATGAGTTGCCCCATCACACGCTTTCGAGTACTGCGCGGCACCGTCCACCGAAGGTTTCCACCGTCCGCCACGTGGTCGCCAGTCAACCTCGGGGACGGTGGCGGACGCTCCCGGACGGAGGTGAATGAGACTAAAACTGAGACTAGCCACAGGCCGCTCACAGGCCTGTTCGCGCCCGGTTGGCGTACGCGGCCGGGCGTGAGCGTCAAAGCACTTGTTCACAGGTTATTGGCCCGATAAGACGGGTCGTCTAGCTGCTTCGCCTGAAGCGCATCCGCGGCGGCTTCGATAACCCCCCAGAGACGGCTATCGGTGCGCGTGTACCAGACCCGACGATCCCCATCAGGTCGTTCCTCCTGCAACATGTCGAGCCGCACGAGCCGCGCGAGTTCCTTGCCAAGGTCGCCCGGCAGTATGACCTCGCGTGGCGGCTCCGACTGGAAGAACCGACCTTTCTCGTGGCCAGCAATCCATAGCGCAAGTGCGAGGCGGCATGGTCGGCCGAAGAGCAGCTTTCCCACTTCCGCGACTTCCACCGGCATGTCCACTAGATAATCAATCTCTACTTTCTAGAATCTAGATACTAGATGTTGAGAGGATGGCCACATCTTGCATCAGGAGACGCTGCCCCTGCCAGTGCAGCAGGAGCCACATGACGCGCTAGTGGTCGGCTCTGTGCGCATTCGTCGGGTGAACCTGCTAACGGTGACGGTGACCGTCGTCGCGGTCATCAACGCGTATGAACACCGGCGACGGCAGTCATCCCGATGCGGTGCGATTACCGATCCGGCGTTGCTGGATCTCCTGCTGACCCTCCCAGAGGGCAAACCCGTAGCCGATCCCATCGCTTGGGCTGAGACTTCCGGTCAGTCAACGTTCGTGGTCGAACGTGATTCAGACAACCTCACCGTCACGAGGCGATTGGTACCGCCACTCGTAATCAAGGACGTATTCCTGGCGGCCCATGCCGAACGGGAGTTGCGGGCAGTCCAAGACGTAAGTCTCTTCGCCAGCTATGCCCGGCGCTGGGTCATCGCAGAACACTCGACTGTGCCCGAACGAGCTGTGCTCGAAGCGAAGGTGCTCGGAGTCGGCATTGCCGATCGCACCGGAACAGTCTTGTTGAGTTCCGAGGCTAGAAAGCCGGAGCGTCTCGATGCATGGGCCTGGATGCTAAGCGAGAAGGCCTATCGGGCCTGGATTAGCTGATCGTCACCGGCGCGTGCGAAGGCGAGCCCAGTTCCAGCCATTGGCGAAGCCATGGCTTAACAGGCACGGAAACGCCATCCGCGGCCAAGGACGCCGTCGCGTCGGCGCCAGCCTTACACAGTTCCCACCACGCATCTCGCGGGCGTGGCGCTGCCAGCACCTGACAAGCGATCTGATCGTGGGCGGCAACATTGTGATCGCACGCAGCCGCGCGCGCACGGCTGATGTTGACCTCACACAGGCGCGAGATCTCCAGCAGGCTGCCACCGCGGCAGCATGAGCAACCGCACGTGAGCAAATCCTGGCGGGCAGCAGCAATCGCTGGGAGCTTGCCGGCCTTGTGATAATCGTGCAGCGCCGGAACCAGGACCGACGGTGTCACATCGCGTTCGTTGCGCTCGTCGAGTTCCCCGGAGCGTCTAATCGGCATCGGACCGTGGCGCAACGATGCCGACATCCCTGCGAACCCGGCATAGGCGCCGTGAGCCACCGCACCAATCGCGGAGACGTCGAACCGCATCAGGACGACGCCACCGGCAGTAGCCGATACGAGATTGAGAAGGCCAGCGACCGATTCAGGAGCGTCAAGCCCGTTGTACGGGTGCACGAGGACCACTGCGATTCGCCGCCCGGCGGCACCGACTTCGTCGATAAGGCACGACAGCCCTGTCCGGAGCCACCACGGCTCAAGCGGCAGCATGACCAGCGCGAGTTCGTCCGTATCTTTCCAGGCGCGCAGCGCCTTCCGAAGCGCTTGCTGGTCTGCCCGCGCAATCCTCGATGTATCTGTAACCAGTACCGGCACCCAGGCAGCGCGCTCGCGTTCCAGCCACTCATCGCAAGCCCACAGCCCATGTTGGCCTGAGTCACTCCGATCACGGCCGCGCGTTATGTATTCAGCGGGATCGACAAGTACGCCGGTCCTAGCCTGCATCGCCAAGCGCGCGCCGCGGATCCCGGGGACCGCAGCGTATCCGTATAGTGATGCCGCCCGCCTGAGCTGCCTAACCTCCACCGCCGCACCTAAGTACGGATAGATTCCTCTGTCGATCCGCAGGTGCTGTGCCGCGCCCTGATTGAATTTGGCCGGTTGTTCGAATCTCACGATCACACCTCAAGCTGCCGAGCCTCGCTTTCGATGCTAGGTACGAGCTCCGACATCCTGTGGATAACACGCCGACGGATCGGGACATCTGGGTTAGCGCCCGGCTTGGTCTGGTCGCCTCGAAGACAGTTCGTTGAGCCCGTCGATTCGAGAGCGCACCCTGTGGGCGCAAACCGCTAAGGATGTTTCTCGTATCAGTATGTATAATCAATAGAGATGTTTCCCGTATCGCACTGTGGTGAGAAGGGCTTCATGACTATCCGGGACCGGCGGACACCTGCTGAGGAGCGTGAGCGCGTTCTGCGCTCCCATGAGCGGTTCTGGCGTGCCGGTGACCTTGCTGGGTCCCCTTCGACCAAACGGCATCTCCTGTCGTCACTGGTCGACGAGGGCGAACTCCGCCGGGTTCGCAGGGGCTTGTACTGGCGCGGCAGCAAGTCGCCTTTGGGTATGGCCCCGCCGCCTACTGATGTCCTCATTCACGAACTAGCACCCGGACCTGGGGTGGGGCCCGCCGGGCTGTACGCAGCCAACCTGCTTCGCCTCTCCACCCAGGTACCACGCCGAGCCGAGGTCGCAGTACCAGCTCGAGCACCCGAGAATTTGGAGGCCATCCGATTTGTAGCCCGCCGGTCTCGTGACGCTCGGGCGGAGGAGGGATTGACCCCGATGGAGGTGGCCTTGCTGGAGGTTCTGGGCTCATGGGAGAGCACGATCGAGCTTGCGCCAGACGAGGCATGGCAGCGCCTGATGGCCATTGTGCTGTCTGGGCGGGTTCGACCCGATCGGGTCGCTCGCGCAGGTCGTACAGAGCCAGGAAGCGTTCGGGCACGGCTCCGCGAGTTGCTCCGCGCTTCAGGTCGGGACGATCTAGTGGGGGAGGTCCCTGATTCAGACGAGCGAACGAAGGCGGCGGCAACACGGGTGCTACCGGCCTTGACATGACGACGCCGGAAAATGACGCGGCATGGCGGGAGGCCGAGCCAGGCGAGTTCGCTGCTGCCATTCTGACTGCCGCAGAGCAACTCAGTGTCCTCCCGCTTGCGGTTGAGAAGGACTATTGGGCATGCGCTGCGCTGCATGCCATTGCGTCCTCCCACCCAGGCGAAGTCATCTTTAAGGGCGGCACGAGCCTTGAGAAGCTTCGCATCATCAGAAGGTTCTCCGAGGACCTGGACCTGCTCGTGGTGGGCAACTACGCCTCGAACCGCTCTACTGAACGAGCCTTGAAATCGATGATCGATGTGGCCGCATCGAGTTCGGGCGGCACGGCTATGCCGCACCGGAGCGGCGGCAGGCCCGGCAGCTACCACCGCAGTGCCTACCTATCGCCTCCGATGACCCGCTCCGGGCAACCGGGCGCGATAGCCGATGCGACCGCGATCTTGCTCGAACTAGGCCAGTCGGGCGGACCGAATCCAAACGAGGTTCGGTCCATTACATCCATGCTGAGTCGGCAGCTCGAGACTGCCGGCTTCGACACCACTGCCTGGACCGATCTGCACAGCTTCGATGTTGCTGTTCTGCATCCTGGGCGCACGCTCATAGAGAAGCTGCTACGAGTCAACAACTTCGCGAGCAAGCCTGGGGCCACAGACAGCCTTCATGGCTGGCCCCGCGTCGGCCGTCAGTTCTATGACATCTGGGCACTGCTTGGAACCGACGAGGTTCTTGACTTCCTGGCAGACCGGTCGCTAGTCGCAAACGTCGTAGCGAGCTGTTTCGAGGTCTCTTTGGCATTCGAGCCCGACCAACCGGTTCCAAGCGGCGGCTTTGCCGCCAGTGCGGCATTCGATCCCAGCGGTGAACTGGCAACTCGGCTTCAACGAGAGCATGAGGCTGCCATGCGTGACCTCTACTACGGAAGCGACGCTCCACCGACGTTCGACGAAGTCCTGGATCGCATCAATGCAAACCGTCGGAGCCTCGACGTCCTCGAGTCGCAGTGACTGTTTCGGCCGAGGCATAGTGCTGCCAGTGATCCTTGCCGGGTCGGGCCGCCAGCCACCAGTCCCCGACCAGGGTAGGTGCGACACACGATTCGAGGGCGTGCGAACGGCCTCAACGACCTGGACGCGGGCACCCGGCAACCGACGGCCATAGGGCTCCGACGCCCAGCGCAACGGACTGAAGGTAGTTGCTGTCGCCCTTGCCGCCCTGCGCGCAAGGCCGCTACCTGCACGGACGACTGCCAGCGCCGCGGTCGGTTCTGGTCGCTAGAG
>Ga0335072_10008338_pt1 | contig 15035 bp, 15 predicted proteins | sample Lox_Sample_21_FD_206725 | JGI IMG/M metagenome (GOLD analysis project Ga0335072, IMG submission 206725) | Soil microbial communities from Loxahatchee National Wildlife Refuge, Florida, United States - Lox_Sample_2.1 | ecosystem: Environmental > Terrestrial > Soil > Wetlands | place: USA... | reverse complement strand
CGACGATTATCGACACCCACGTGACGACCGTCGTATCGGCGGCCATTCTCTTCCTGTTCGGCACCGGACCGGTGCAGGGCTTTGCCGTCACGCTGACCTTCGGTCTGCTGGCCAACTTCTTTACTTCAGTGTTTGTTTCACGCGTCATCTTCGACGCCAGCCTCAGCCGCAAGCTGCACGGCGAACCCATTTCGATCTAATACAGGCGGAACTTCGTGGAACTGTTTCATGACGTAAAAATCGACTGGCTCGGGAAGAAGTGGTACTTCCTGGGCTTCTCCCTGATCTTCAGCATCGCGGGGCTGCTTTCGCTGTTTTTCTGGCACCACCTGCCTCTGGATGTTGATTTCCGTGGCGGCACCGTCGTGCGCGTGAAGTTTGCCGATAAGCCGAACCTCGACCTGATTCGCTCGGCTGTCAACAAGGCCGGCCTGAAGGATCCGCGCATCACGCAGTTTGGCGCGGCGGCGAACAACGAAGTTCTGGTCACTCTCTCGCTGGGGCAAACCAGCGAAGCGTCGCTCGATCAGGGCCGGGCCGTGATCGAAAGCACCCTCACCCGGAACTACTCGCAGGCGGGCGCGCAAAATCAGGGCAAGCTCGACCTCGACAATGTGAGCCGTGGCGGCCTCGCGACGTGGCTCGAGCAGAAAGATCCCGAGCACCTGGGCGTGACCGACGCGGCGACGGCTCGCTACCAGCAGCAGGCCGACGCCGTGATGAGTTATCGGGACAGCGCGGAGCACAGCGGCATCCTCGACTCGGTCGACGCGCTGCGCGGCAGCGTGGATCCGGCGGTGCTGACTGCACTGGAGCAGGGTGCCTATGTTTCCGGATTCCACGTCCAGAGCGCGGAGATTGTAGGCGCGCAGGTCGGCAAGCAGCTGCAGAAGCAGGCCATTCTGGCGACGCTCTACTCGCTGCTGGGCATGCTCATCTATCTGTGGTTCCGGTTTGAGCTGATCTACGGAGTGGCCGCCGTCGTGGCCTGCTTCCATGACACGCTGATTACGGTGGGCGCGTTCAGCCTCACGAATACCGAAGTCTCGCTGACGGTGATCGCCGCGATCCTTACGCTCGTCGGCTACTCGATGAACGACACGATTGTCGTCTTCGACCGCATTCGCGAGAATCTGCGCCTGAGCCGCCGCGAGCCGCTCGCCGATCTGGTGAATCGCAGTATCAACCAGACGCTGAGCCGGACGGTGCTGACGTCGGGTCTGACTTTCCTGACGGTGCTTTCGCTCTTTCTGTTCGGTGGCGAAGTGCTGCACCCGTTCTCGTTTGCGCTCGTGATCGGCATTCTGATCGGCACGTATTCATCGATCGCCATTGCCGCTCCGATGCTGGTGGCGTATCAGGACTGGCGCGCCGGCCGAGGCAAAACGGCGGCTTTGCCGGCAGCGAAAAAAGCGAAGGTCTAGAAAGCCAGGGTATGATGGTGCCGTTCGCCGGAAGGGGCCTGGATGCGATTTCTGGTTTGGCGTTTGGTGCCGGAAGACCAGAAATCTGCATCGAACTCAGGGCAAATCGATTCCGGTCGCCCGGGAATGCTTCTTTCGGACAGGAAAAATGTGTTATAGAACGAGAACTGGTCATTCCAGCCAGTCGCAACACGCAAAATACTCTTTCCAGGTCGTCAAGGGGTCCCATCCAAACAAATAGGCGTCGCCGGGAACATTCGAGGTTCCCTGCGGTGTCTATAGACTCAACTACTGAAAGCTCCGAGGTTGGTCATGTTTGAAGACAGCACATTTTCATCGGGCGGCAAAATCAAGACGAAGAGCAAGTACTACACCCTCGTCGGGTTCATCCTGAATGGGGCTGTGCTCGCGGCGCTGATTCTGTATCCGCTGATCTACCCAGAAGCGCTGCCCAAGGCAATGATGACCACGCTGCTGGTTGCCCCACCCCCCCCGCCTCCGCCTCCCCCGCCTCCGCCTCCGGCCCCTGTTCATCCCGTGAAGGTCGTCTCCGAGATGATCAACAATCAGCTCACCGCGCCTACCAAAATCCCGCATGACATCAAGATCGTGAAAGAAGAAGCCCCGCCCCCGGCGGCAGGAATCGGCGTCGCTGGCATGGAAGGATCCGGTTCGGGTGGCGTCATGGGTGGAGTTCTGGGTGGTCTGGGCACCGGTCCGGCTCCAGTAGTGAAGGCCGCACCTCCCAGGAGAGTGGCCGTTTCGTCGGGTGTGATGGCCGGCAACCGCATCGGCGGAGAGAATCCGCAGTACCCCGCGATCGCAAAAGCGGCAAGAATCCAGGGAACTGTGGTTCTTCAGGCAACGATTTCCAAGAATGGGACTATCGAAAATCTGCGGGTCATCAGCGGTCCACCGATGCTTCAGTCGGCCGCGACGCAGGCAGTGCAGGGCTGGCGGTACAAGCCCTACCTCCTGAATGGTGAGCCCGTAGAGGTCGAGACCCAGGTCAACGTGGTCTTTAGTCTCGGCAGCTAAAATCTCTTGCCCCGTTCCGCCGCAAGGCGGAGCTGGGGCGGTTGTGCAAACGTTTTTCCGGCCTCCCGGCCTTCACTTTGCGGAGAGGTAATCCGTCAGCGCTTTTTGTATTGCTCGCAGCAACAGCCTCAGGAGGAAAGATTCAAGTGATTCTCGCTCAGATCAACCATCTCGTCGCACATTCGGCGTCTCTCGGCTTCTTTCAGGAGAGCCAGTCCGTCGGGTTCAGCCCCATCGACCTCTGGAACAACATGGGCTGGCTGGCCCGTGGCGTTGTGTTCGTGCTGTTCATCATGTCGATCTGGTCGCTGGCTGTCATGATCGACCGCTGGCTGTACTTCAACGCCGCCCGCAAGCAGTCGCGCGAGTTCGCCCCGCGCGTGGCCGGCGCCCTGAAGGAAGGCAAGCTGGATGAGGCCGTGAAAGTGGCCGATCGCAACAAGAAGTCGCACCTCGCCGAAGTCGTGACCGCGGGTCTCCAGGAGTTCCGCAACTACGGCAGCGGCGGAGCGGTCAGTGCCGAGCAGATCGAGTCCTCGAAGCGCGCTCTCGAGCGGGCGGAAGCCATCGTGCACGCCAAGCTGAAGAGGGGCCTCGGCAGCCTCGCCACCATCGGTTCCACGGCTCCGTTCGTCGGACTGTTCGGCACCGTCGCCGGTATCCTCAAGGCCTTCCAGGAGATCGCCACGCAGAAGACGCCGGGCATCGGCGCCGTCGCCGGCGGTATTTCTGAAGCCCTCGTGACCACGGCGTTCGGTCTCTTCGTCGCCATCCCTGCGGTGTGGCTCTTCAACTACTTCACCAACCGCGTGGAAGCCTTCGACGTGGAGATGGATAACTCGTCGAGCGAGCTGATCGACTACTTCATCAAGCAGAGCCAGCGGCGGTAATCGCGGCAGGACCTCCGCTGTGAAGCGGAGCAACGGCGAGAATCTCCTGATTGGGGGCCGGCCTTCGGGTCCGGCTCCCGACTCCTGATTCGCGCAGAGTCCGGAACCAGTATTCCGCGACGACGATTCCGACCGGGGAGCACAAAACCATGTCAATGGCAGTTAGGAACGAAGGCGCCAAGGTCAACGCCAACATCAACGTCACCCCGATGGTGGACGTCATGCTGGTGCTGCTGATCATCTTTATGGTCATCACGCCCATGCTCCAGAACAAGGTGAACGTGGACCTTGCCCAGAGCACGACGGCCACGCCGATGGACGATGCCAACAAGGAAGATTCCGTCGTCGTCGCGATCACCCGCGACAGCCGCGTGTATCTCGGCCAGAACCAGATCACCATCGCGAATCTGGGGCAGGAAGTCAGCAACGAGCTGACCAACAAGACCAACAAGATTGTTTACTTCCGCGCCGATTCCCGCGCACACTACGGAACCGTGATGGATGCGATTGACGCCGTCCGGACCGCCGGAGTGGAAGAAGTGGGAATGCTTACACAGCAGCCTGCGGCCACCGCCGTTCCCGCTAAACCCGCCGCCGGCGGCGAGTAACGAAAGAATCGAGGAATTGACCTATGGCAATGAGCGTTGGCTCCGCTGGTGCCCTGAATGCCGAGCCGAATGTCACCCCGCTGATCGACGTACTGCTGGTGCTGCTCATCATCTTCATGGTGATTGTGCCGGTTACCCCCCGGGGCCTCGACGCCCTGGTGCCGCAGCCCCCCAAGAATCCTAACCAGCAGCAGCCCAACGATCGCACCATCGTGGTCCAGGTTGAGCCGGGCGGCGGCGGTGTTCCGCAGTACAAGATCAACGACAAGCCGTTCGCGAAGGCCGATCTGCAAAACGAGCTGAATACGATCTATGCCAGCCGCGCGGAGAAAGTCATGTTCGTGAAGGGCGATGCCAACGTCGATTTCCAGGACGTGGCCAGCGTCATCGACATCGGCCATGCCGTCGGCGTCGACCATATCGGGTTGATTACGCCCAAGATTGAAGCAGGCCAGTAGAGGGGACGCGGGCTTCGTGAGGGAGCGCCGGCGTGTGGCGGGCCGCACTCCGGTGATCTTGTGAAATCCTGCGGACCGTCTACAATCACTCACGAATGCGTTTCGCCCTATTTTTGAGGCTCCTGGCGAGCTGAAGGAGAAGATAGACAGCATGAACCGTATTGTCCGTTTACCGGTGCTGGCCGCCGCCACGATTGCCCTGGTGGCTTCCGCGACCGGATGCAAACGCCTGGAGGCCCGCGATCAGCTCAACAAGGGAGTACAGGCCTACAAGCAGGCGAAGTACGAAGAGGCCATCGGTCACTTCAAGCGAGCGGTCAGTCTGGATCCTACTTATCCGATGACGCGGCTTTATCTTGCTACTGCCTACGCCAACGAGGTCGTTCCGCAGCTCGATTCGCCGGAGAACGAGAAGACAGCGCAGATGGCCATCGACGGGTTTAAGCAGGTTCTCGTTGATCACCCTGACGACAGCACCAGCCTCAAGCAGATTGCCGCGCTCTATTTCGATCTGAATAAGTTCGACCAGGCCAAGGAATGGCAGATGAAAGTGCTGCAGGCCAATCCGAAGGATCCCGAGGCGGCCTATACCATCGGCGTGATCGACTGGACGCTGGCCTACAAAAATGCCGTGACCGATCTCAAGGGCGTCAACATGCAGGATGACGGCCAGGGCAACGTCAAAATGCCCAAGGCTCTCTGCAAGCAGATGCAGACGCAGAACGAAGCTCTGGTGGATGAGGGTACGAAATATCTGCAGCAGGCGGTCGACAACCGGCCTAACTACGACGACGCCATGCAGTACCTGAATCTGATGGCCAGGCGCAAGGCCGACCTGGAGTGCGGCAACGATGCGGCCCGCAAGGCCGATCTCGACACGGCCCAGGACTGGGTGCACAAAGCCATGGGCGCCCGCAAGGCCAACGAAGAGAAAGCCAACGAGAAGGTCAACGGCGTGGTCATGCAGTAGTCGTCGTTTTCGGCAAACCCAAGCCCTCGCTGCGGCGGGGGCTTTTGCTTTTGCGCGACCTGCGCTTCACCCGTTACCCTGTTGTTCCGTGCTTCGCAAAGTCCTCATCGCCAATCGCGGCGAAATTGCCCTGCGCATCATCCGTGCCTGTCGCGAGCTGGGCCTGGCGACCGTCGCCGTTTTCTCTGACGCAGATCGCGCCGCCCTCCATGTCCTCGCCGCCGACGAGGCCTGGCGCCTCGGCCCGGCCGCCGCCAGCGAATCCTATCTGCGCGGTGATCTGATTCTCGAAATCGCGCGCCGCTCGGGCGCCGACGCGATTCACCCCGGCTACGGATTCCTCTCAGAGAACGCCGGTTTTGCCGAAGCCTGTGAGCGATCGGGCGTCAAATTCATTGGCCCGCCCGCGTCGGCCATGCGCGCGCTTGGCTCCAAGACCCGCGCTCGCCAGGCAGCGGATCGCGCCGGCATGCCGCGCACGCCCGGCTCCGTCACCGACCTTGCCTCGCTCGACGAAGCTCTGGCTACCGCCGCGAAGATCGGCTATCCCGTCATGCTGAAGGCCGCGGCCGGAGGCGGAGGCAAAGGCATGCGCGCCGTCGCGCAACCCGCTGACCTTGCTTCCGCGTTCGCCGCTGCACAAAGCGAGGCCGAGCGCGCTTTCGGATCCGGCGAGGTCTATCTGGAAAAGCTGATCGAGCGTCCGCGCCACATTGAGATTCAGGTCCTCGCTGATGAACACGGTCATTGCGTTTACCTCGGCGAACGCGAGTGCTCGGTACAGCGCCGCCACCAGAAGGTGATTGAAGAGGCCCCGTCCGCGGTCGTCGGCGAAGATCTTCGGCGACGCATGGGAGAAGCCGCCGTGCGCCTGGCCCTTGCTGCCGGATACACCAACGCTGGCACGGTCGAATTTCTCGTGGATGAGGAGCAGAACTTCTACTTCCTCGAAATGAATACGCGCCTGCAGGTGGAACATCCCGTGACCGAGCTGGTGACCGGCCTGGACCTCGTCCATCTGCAGATCCGCATCGCGCAGGGCGAGCGGCTGCCGTTCGTGCAGAGCGACGTCGTGCTGCGCGGCCATGCTATCGAATGCCGTGTCTACGCGGAGGATCCGGACAACCAGTTCATGCCCTCGCCCGGGCGCATCACGCGCCTGCTCCAGCCCGGAGGTCCCGGCATCCGTGAAGACTGCGGCATCTATGAGGGCTGGGTTGTGCCCATGGATTACGATCCCATGCTGTCGAAGCTGATCGCCTTCGCGCCCACACGCGACCTGGCCATCGATCGCATGCTGCGCGCTCTCGACGAGTACGTCATCGGCGGTATCCGCACCAATCTCAATCTGTTTCGCCGCATTCTGCGCGATGAGGATTTTCGCGACGCGCGCATCGACACCGGTTATCTCGACCGGCTGCTGCAATCGGCGGACGGCGGTTCGGCTCCAACCGCCGGCGCAGCGAGGGCCGCCATTGCCGGAGCCGCGATTTTCGAGGCTCTGCAGGCTCGCGACGGCAATTCCGCCGGTACGAATGCCTCCTATTCCTCAGCGCCCTCAAGCGCATGGAAGGCTGCAGCCCGCAACGAGGCTCTGCATACCCGCCGATGAAACTCGACCTCGAAATCGAAGGCCAGAGTCGCCAGGTGGAAGTCGTTCCCGGCGACGTGCCCGGCCGCTGGCAGATAAAGATCGACGATACTCCGATCGAAGCCGACGCCTGCCTGCTGCGCCCGGGCGTGCTCTCGCTGATCATTGGCGGCGTCGCGCATCGCGTGGTTCTCGACGCAGATCCGGATGAGCCTGTGCTCCATCTGGGCGCACAGCGCATTGCCTGGCAAGCCGATGATCCCCGCTCGTTTCGCCGCCGCCGCCGGCATGGCGCGGCGGAGGGACCGGTCACCTTGAAGGCCTCAATGCCAGGGCGCGTGATCCGCGTGCTGGTCGAGCGCGGCACGCACGTAGCCGCGCATCAGGGCGTCATCGTCATCGAGGCGATGAAGATGCAGAACGAGCTGAAGTCGCCGAAGGAGGGCCGTGTGACGGAACTGCGCGTCGCTCCCGGCGACACGGTTGCGTCCGGGCAGGTGCTGGCCGTCATTCACTGAGTCAGGGCAGGCCCGGCCCCTGTTTTATTGCTGCTGCTGGCTCTGCTGAATCAGCAGCAGGGGCGCAGCGGGCGGCGGCGGTGCCTGCACCTTCTCCACCAGCATCGACCAGTCTTCCGGAATGGGCAGCTCGCGATCGAGGTCCGGCGCCGCGTCGGATGCCGTCACCTGCACCGCCACGTAGAGTTCGCTGTCGGTTCGTCCCCGGAAAAGACCCCGCGTCGGCGGCACGTCGGCATAGTCGCGCCCCAGTGCGGTGCGGATATGCCGGTCGCGCGCCACAAGGGCATTGGTCGGATCGAAGCCGACCCATCCAAGCCCCGGAAGAAACGCTTCAACCCAGGCGTGGGTGGCGCTGGCCGTCGAACGGTCGTGATCGTCGCGCCCGTGGTACAGATAGCCGCTCACGTAGCGGCACGGAATCCCCAGATGCCGTACCAGCGCGATCATGATGTGGGCCATATCCTGGCACACGCCGGCGCGTGTGCGCAGCGACTCGTCGATCCCCGAGTCGACGCGCGTCGATTGCTTGACGTAGCGAAAGCCATCGAAGATGCGCCGGTTGATTTCGTGCAGCAATTGCAGCGGATCGTCGCGGCGCACCACTTCGTACTCGTGCGCAAGGCGCAGGAGGTCGGGCGTGGGCTGCGCAAATTCACTGGGCAGGAGCATCTCCCAGTAATCGCCCTCCGATACCAGTGCGTCCAGTTCTTTCCAGGCCTCGGGGGCGAGCGACGCGGGAATCTCCGCCAGCGGCTGATATTCGACCACCGATTCAGCGACTACGACCAGTTGGTCGTGCCCACCCGGTATATCGAAGTGATGGATATGATTGCCCAGATGATCGCGGTACGTGAAGACGCGGCAGCGCGGGCTGACGGACAGAGAGAACGACAGGCATCGCTGGTTGCTATCGCTCCTCGGATGCATACGCACCTCGGTCACGCTCTCGCTCACCGGGCGGCCGTACACGAATTTTGTCAGGTGCCGCACAAAGTAGAAAGACATTCTTCGCTCCCGAATCCGGTTACACGGCCAGAGCAGTCTCCACCGAGTACTGAATGTAGACCGCGTAGATGAGGTTGTGGATCTCGCGGCATTGCTCCAGAATGTGCCGCAAATAACGCGCCGGACCCTGCGCCAGAATTTCTCCGATCTGTCCGTAACCCAGCGTCGCCTTCAGGCGTCCCGCAACGCGCATCAGCTCCCCGCCGTGCTGCGTGCGCGTTTGCTGCTGGATCGCCGCCAGCGCATCCTGCAGAGCGTCTGCGGCGTAGCGCACCGAATGCGGGAAGTCGGCATTCAGCAGGAGGAAATCCAACACCCGCTCATGCGTCAGTTCCGCCGTGTGCACGCGGCAAAAGGCCTCGAAGGCCGTGCAGACGCGCAGCAGCCCGACCCACTCCAGATATTCGCCGGCGTCGCTCATGCCGTCGTCACGGAATACCTCGCGCTGATACAGATCGAGCAGCGTTGTGACCGACCAGGCTCGCTCCAGATACCGGCCGACACGCAGAAAATGCCAGCCTTCGCCATGGCTCAGCGTAGTATCGGTCACCCCCTGAAAGAGATGCACGCCGTCGATGATCGTCGGCAGAAACTCCGCGAGGTTGCGCTCCGAAGGCTGCGCAGTGCGCAGGCGCCGTATCTCATGGAATAGACCGTTGAGTCGCTGCCACTGCTCCGTGCTGATTTCGTCGCGAATTTGCCTTGCATTCTCGCGCGCGGCGGTGATGCACGAAGTGATCGAGGTGGCTTTGGCCGTGTCGAAACACAGAGCATGCACCAGGGCTGACACCCCCACCCACTCTCCCGGCTCGGTCGACGGCTCCGCTTCGCGAGTCCAGACGCTTTGGGTTGCTCCCACAGCGGCCAGCACCCGCTGCCAGCGCCCTTCCGCGCTCAGCCGCGAGCGGTCGAGCATCAGGCCCATGTTGATATCGATCAGCCGCGCCGTATGCTCCGCTCGCTCCAGATAGCGGCTCGTCCAGTAGAGACTGTCTGCTACGCGAGATAGCATATGCCGCTCCCCGTGCTCGCTTCCCTGCGCCGTGAACCCTGCATCACGCCCCCAGCACCCAGGTGTCTTTGCTGCCGCCGCCCTGCGATGAGTTGACCACGAGCGAGCCCTGGCGCAGCGCCACGCGGGTCAGGCCGCCCGGGACTATCGTCACCTTGTCTCCGAACAGAATGTAGGGCCGCAGATCGACGTGCCGCGGTCCGATCGACCCGTCCTCGAGAAGGCAGGGCGAGCGCGAGAAATTGAGCGTGGGTTGCGCGATGTAGTTGCGGGGATTGGCCTCGATGCGCCGCCGAAACTCCTCGCGCTCGAGCTCGGAGCTCTGCGGACCCACCAGCATCCCATACCCGCCGCTCTCGCCCACAGCCTTCACCACGAGCTTGTCGAGATTCGCGGCCACATGCGCGCGCTGCTTCGCATCGGTCAACAGCCACGTCTCCACGTTGTTGAGAATCGGATCTTCGTCGAGGTAGTAGCGGATAATCGCCGGCACATATGCGTAAAGCGCCTTATCGTCGGCCACGCCCGTGCCGAACGCATTGGCCAGCGTCACGTTCCCGGCACGGTAAGCATTGAACAATCCAGCCGCGCCCAGAATCGAGTCGGGACGGAAAGCCAGCGGATCGATGAAATCATCGTCCACGCGGCGATAGATAACATCCACGCGCTTCAGGCCGGCGGTCGTCCTCATGTAAACGACGTTGTCGTGAATGACAAGATCGCGGCCTTCCACCAGCTCCACGCCCATTTGGCGCGCCAGCCAGGTGTGCTCGAAATACGCGGAGTTATAAACCCCCGGCGTCAGCACCACGACGGTCGGTTCGGGCCGTCCTTCGGGCGCCAGCGAGCGCAGCGTCGCCAGCAGCGCCTGCGGGTAGTGATCGATCGGCCGCACGCCATAGTCTCGAAAAAGGCTCGGCAGCGTTCGCTTCATGATGCGGCGGTTGGTCAGCATGTAGCTGACGCCGCTCGGCACGCGCAGATTATCCTCCAGCACCACGAACTCGCCGCTCCGCAGCCGCAGCAGATCGGTGCCGGCGATGGCTACGTACACGTTGCGCGGCACCCGCAAACCGCGCATTTGCCGGCGGAATTGCTGGCACGTGTACACCACATCGCGCGGCACCACGCCCTGCTCAAGAATTTTCTGATCGTGATACACGTCGTGCAGAAAGAGATTGAGCGCCGTAATGCGCTGCGTCAGACCGCGCTCGATGCGCGCCCATTCATCGCCGGTCACAATGCGCGGAATCAGATCGTAGGGGAATATGCGCTCCGTGCCCTCGTCGCGCCCATACACGGTAAACGTGATGCCCTGCATCAGGAACGACGCGTCCGCTGACTGCTTCCTCCGCCGGATCTCTTCGGGCGGCAGCGTCGTCAGCTCATGGAACAACGCCGCATAGTGCGGGCGTATCGCCCCGTCCCCGTCGAACATCTCGTCGAAGGCGGTGTCCATGAAATAGTCGCGGAGCAGCGGGTGCTCGTGCGTGCCCTGCAGAGGCGCGGTATTCATATCCGTCCGTGTTAGTCGGATGCCAAAAAGTGGCTGAACTGTCGTGTTCGTACCGGTTTCGGACGGGGAAACACCGCACTGCAAACGGAGCAGCGTACTTAGCTTGTATCACGCATCAGCGCCTGCGGGAAAGCTGGAAAGAGAATACGGGCCCCATGGCATTCGCTGGGCCAAGCGGGATTCAGGGGGCGGGTTCCTGAGCCTGAACGCTATGGTTTGTAGACCACCCCGCCCTTCATCACAAAGCTCACCCGCTCGACCGCGGTGATGTCATCGAGAGGATTGCCGGGCACGGCGACCACGTCGGCATCGAATCCGGGTTTGAGCTGGCCCACGCGATCCTGCATCATCAGAATCTGTGCGCCGTTCAGGAAATCGGCCTGGAGCACGGCCAGCGGCGTCATGCCGTACTGGACCATCAGCTCGAATTCCTTCGCCTGCGTGCCGTGCGGGAACGGCCCCACATCCGATCCCACCGCCATGGGCACGCCCGCGGCCACCTGCCGCTTGAACTCGTGAATCTTGTAATCCAGCATGGCGTGCTCGCGCGCAGCGGCCGCGGGGCTGGGTGCGTGATCGGCGAAGTAGGCAAAGATCGTAAACGTCGGCACAGCGGGAATGTGCTTCGCCTTCATGATCTCCATCGTGCGTGCGCTGAGCTGCGTCGCGTGATCGATTGAGGCCACCCCCGCTTCAGCGGCGTACCGCGCCCCCGGCTCCCCCTGGCAGTGAACGCCGACGTTGGTGCCCAGGCGCGCGGCTTCGATCACCGCGGCCGTCAGTTCCGCAGGCGTGTATTGGTACGGCGAGTGGAAGTCCCAGAACTCCGGATCGCCCGGCTCCGGCGGGGCTGGCTCTTCGCAGGGCCGGTCGCCCAGGCAGGGAGCCATGGGGCCGCGTCCGTTTTTCACCAGGCTGTCCGGTCCGGTCTCGTAGATCTTCACAAAGCTCGAGCCTTCTTTGTGCTGTTCACGAATGGTCTCGATGAGTTGCTCGGTATCGTTCGCGTAGTCGGCGTTCGAGAGCACATGCTGGGCGGGGTTGTAGTGGATGGCGTCTTCGTGTCCGCCCAGAATGCTGATGGCGTTGCCGCTGATGCGCAGCCGCGGGCCGGGAATCAGCCCCTCGTCGATGGCGTCGCGTATCGCGGAGTCCGCCGAGCCCGCACCCTCAGTGCCCATGTCGCGCTCGGCAGTGAATCCTGCCATCAGATCGTCTTTCGCCGCCAGCTCCGCCAGAATCGTCCGCTCCGGCACGCTCTCCTGCACGGTTTGCAAATCTTCGGCGCCGGGATGGAGAAACAGGTGCACGTGCGCATCGATGAGCCCAGGCATGAGGGTTGTGTCGCCCAGGTCGATCACCTGCGCGCCGGCAGGGTGCTCCACCGCAGTGCCCGAGGCGACGATTCGATCGCCCTCCACCAGAATCTCGCCTGGCGTGACGATTTTGCCTGCTTCGACGTCGAAGAGCCGCGCGGCGTGCAGCACGATGGGATGCGTAGCGCCGGAACCATGGTCACGCGTGCTCTGCGTAAACGCAGAGTGGAAAGCCATACACAGGGATCCGGCCAACAGCAGCAGACACAGCTTTCTCATCGTCCCTCCCGAACGGCCATCAGCATAGCAGAGACGCCGAATCGGGCAGCTCGACTGCCCGGCTCCGCCCGCACGCCGATAAGCCAGGGACCGCCGGCAAAATGGGCGCCGGGTGGCGCCGGGCGCCGTAGCTGGAGCGCGACAGGGAATCTCTCCGGATTGCGCAGGGATGCATGCGCAAGATGGCGTTGGAAGCGTATTGACGGACGTTTCCAGGCGGAGCTATTCTGCCGCGCACATGGAAATCACCGGCACAGTCGGCGCATTACTGCACAATAAATCCGGCGAGGTCTGGTCGCTCGATCCGTCGGCATCCGTATACGAGGCGATTCGCCTCATGGCTGAAAAATCTGTCGGAGCCTTGCTGGTGATGCGCGACGCGAAACTCGCGGGGATTGTCTCGGAGCGCGACTACGCGCGCAAGGTCGTACTGCAGGGCCGCGACTGCAACAAAACACCCGTCTCGGAGATCATGACCGCGGAGGTGATCACGGTTACGCCCCAGCACACGGTGGAGGAGTGTATGCGCATCGTGACGGAGAAGCGCATCCGCCACCTGCCCGCAGTCGACGGCGATCTCGTGGTTGGCATCGTGTCGATCGGCGACCTGGTCAACTGGCTGTTGACTCAGCAACAGGAGACCATTCGCCATCTGGAGGCGTGGATTTCGGCGACGTGAGCGGCCGCGCCGAGAAGCGCTGCGCTTAGGCCAATTCGTAGCCGGCAAAGAAGTAGCCGATCTCGAACTGCGCCGTCGCCTCGGCGTCAGATCCGTGAATCGCATTCTCTTCGATCGAGCCGGCGAATTTTTTCCTGATCGTACCCTCTTCGGCGTTGGCGGGGTTCGTCGCGCCCATCAGCTTGCGCAGATCGGCGATCGCATTTTCCTTCTCGAGAACCATGGCGATGATCGGCCCGGTCGACATGAAATCCGTCAGCGAGCCGAAGAAGGGCCGCTCTCTGTGAACGGCATAGAAGCCCTCGGCCTGGGTCTTCGAGATCGACATCTTTTTGATAGCGGCGATTTTGAAACCCGCCTTTTCGATCTCGGCAAGAATGGCGCCGGCATAGCCCTTCCGAAACGCGTCCGGCTTAATGATGCTGAATGTCCGCTGGGTCATTTTTCTTTTCTAGCCTCTGGTCCTTAGCCTCGCAGGAGGCTGGAGTGAAAATCAAAAAAGCGTCGGTCACCGCGCAGAACCGGGAAGCCGGCAAAGAGCCTCAAGCCAAATCTGGCGGCTGCTTCTATGCTTTGCCGATCGCCTTCGCGACGGTCTCGCCGATCGCGGCCGGCGTTTCCACCACATGAATCCCCGCCGCCTTCAGTGCCTTCATCTTCTCTGCCGCCGTGCCCTGACCGCCCGAGATGATCGCGCCCGCGTGGCCCATCCGGCGTCCCGGAGGCGCCGTCTGTCCTGCGATGAAGCCCACCACCGGCTTCTTCACGTGCTCCTTCACATACTGCGCCGCGGTCTCCTCCGCCGTGCCGCCGATTTCGCCGATGAGGATGATGGCCTCGGTCTCGGGATCCTCGTTCAGCAACTTCAGTGCGTCGACGTGCGTGGTGCCGATGATGGGATCGCCACCGATGCCGATGGCCGTCGATTGGCCGATGCTGCGCTGGGTGAGCTGATAGACGGCCTCATAGGTGAGCGTGCCCGAGCGCGACACGATGCCGACGGAGCCTTCCTTGTGGATACGCCCCGGCATAATGCCGACCTTGGCCTTGCCCGGTGAAATCACGCCTGGGCAGTTCGGCCCGATCAGGCGCGACTTCGACTGCTTCAGCACGCTCCAAACCTTCACCATGTCGTTGATTGGGATGCCTTCGGTGATACAGATGATCAGCGGCACGCCCGCATCGTTGGCTTCGAGGATCGCGTCCGCGGCAAACGGCGGAGGAACAAAAATGACTGTGGCATTCGCGCCCGTTTCCTCCACGGCCTTGTGCACCGTGTCGAAAACCGGCCAGCCTTCGTGCGTTGTGCCACCCTTGCCCGGCGTCACGCCTCCGACGACTTTGGTTCCGTACTCCGCGCAGCCTTTCGCGTGGAAGGTGCCTTCGCGGCCGGTGATTCCCTGCACGATGAGGCGAGTGTTCTTGTCAACCAGTACAGCCATCTCTACGCAGCTCCTTTCGCAGCAGCCACAACCTTCTGCGCCGCGTCCTGCATCGTGTCGCCCACAATGAACTTCAGTCCGGATTCCTGCAGGATCTTGCGGCCCTGCTCGACGTTCGTGCCTTCGAGCCGCAAAACCACCGGAACCTTTACGTTCAAATTCTTCGCCGCCTGCACCACGCCCTGCGCCAGCGTGTCCACGCGCAGGATGCCGCCGAAAATGTTGATGAAGACCGCCTGCACGTTCTTGTCCGACAGCAGAATCTCGAACGCGTGCTCAATCTGCT
>Ga0335072_10008335_pt1 | contig 15038 bp, 15 predicted proteins | sample Lox_Sample_21_FD_206725 | JGI IMG/M metagenome (GOLD analysis project Ga0335072, IMG submission 206725) | Soil microbial communities from Loxahatchee National Wildlife Refuge, Florida, United States - Lox_Sample_2.1 | ecosystem: Environmental > Terrestrial > Soil > Wetlands | place: USA... | reverse complement strand
GGCGCGGCCGCCGCAACATTCGACGCAGCCCGAGAAAGCGCCGCGCCCAATCCGCTTACCACTCCGGCCAACGCGTCCATTCCGGTCGCGTTCCTTATCTCCGAAGGCGCCGTCGTAATTGATTTTTGCGGCCCATGGGAGGTTTTCGAAAGAGCCAGCATTCCCGGCAGGAAGTATGATCTCTTCAATCTCTACACGGTGGCGGAAACTGCGGCTCCCATTACTGCGGGCGGTGGGTTGAAGATCACGCCTAACTATACGATTGCCAATGCGCCCGCACCTAAGGTAATCGTCATCCCAGCGCAAAGCCCTGCCAGCGAGGCCACCAAAGCCTGGATTCGCAATGCGACTAAGTCCACCGATGTTACGATGTCCGTTTGCACCGGCGCCTTTGTGCTTGCGAGCACCGGCTTGCTTTCAGGCAAGGCTGCCACCACACATCATGGCGCGTACGTCGACCTTGCGATGCAGTATCCGGACATTCATGTTGAGCGTGGAGCCCGCTGGGTTGAATCGGGCAACTTAGCGACAGCCGGCGGCCTCACTTCTGGAATTGATCTGGCCCTGCGGGTGGTCGAGCGCTACTTCGGCCGGGATGTCGCAAGCCAGACTGCCACTCTGCTTGAATATCAGGGCCAGGGCTGGCTGAACCCGTCTTCCAACGCGGAGTTTGCCGGCCCCATCAAGCAGACGGCGGATCATCCTCTCTGCGCCGTCTGCGGCATGGAGATTGATCGATCTCTGTGGTCGATTTACAAGGGAAAGACCTACTATTTCTGCGTGATAGAGCACAAACGAATCTTCGATGCATCGCCAGAAAAGTTCGCCGTATGATGACAATTCCCGCTGGGGCCAGGCAATCGTGCAGCCTCCGCCTTCTCTTTCGAGGGGCTCCTTCTTTTTTTCTGAGCACGTTTTGCAGGTTAATTCGCTATAGCGGGTAAGATGAGAATCCATGGCGACAGTATTTGAAAAACTCAACCTCGGCGACCGGCAGGAAATTGTTGTATTAAACGCGCCAGAGAGCTTTAAACCTGAATTGGCGCGGCTGCCGGTGATTACCATCCACAGCCACATTGAGTCGGTGGCCGAGTGCGGCTTCTGGCTGGCGTTTGTCACGCGGCAGGCAGAAGTGGACAAACTCACCCCGCAGATTGTGAAGCGCGCCAAAGGCGATGCGATTGTGTGGTTTGCGTACCCCAAAGGCACGTCGAAGAAATTGAAGTGCGACTTTAACCGCGATACCGGCTGGGAAAAGCTGAAGGCGGCTGGATTCGACACGGTGCGGGCGGTCGCGATCGACGAGGACTGGAGCGGGCTGAGGTTCCGGCGGGTGGAGTTTATCAAGGCGAGGTAACAGCGAGTCGGCGAGTCAGCAAGTCAGCGAGTCAGCCCGGTTGGCGGCTCATCCCAACAACATTCATAAACAAGCTTGTACGGGTCGAACGATCGACCCGAAAGGAGAACTATGCAATCGATTGTGACGAAGTTGAAACCGGCGCAGAACGAAGTTCACAAAACTGCGCACGACCAGGACATGGTTGAGGTTCCGAAGCGGGCGCAGCTTGACCGCGAGGCCGAGAGAACGAAGCTCAACCTGCCGGAGGTTGAGCCGGTGGAGCAGAACAAGTAGCACGGACCGGGGCGAGGATCAGCTCTCAGTCTGAAACAGCCCTGGCATCACCTCGCCGGCTTTGCCCTCCACAACCTGCGTGAAGGCATGGGCGTTGAGTGGCGGTTCGGGGCCGATGTAAACCGTGCGAGCGCCGGCCTGACGCGCCCAATGCACAAAGTTGGCTGCGGGATACACGTTTCCGGACGTGCCAATGACAACCATCAACGTGCTGCGCGAGATTTCACGCTGGATGCGATCCATCTCCAGTGGAATCTCGCCGAAGAAGACGATGTGCGGGCGCAGGCGGGCGCCGCAGGTGCACCGGCCGACTTCGCTGAGCGAGGAGTAGATGCGATGATCCTCGACGGGCGGCGCGCCGCACTCGTCGCTGCAACGCGACTTGGCCAGCTCGCCGTGCATGTGGACAAGATTCTGCGAGCCGGCGCGCTCGTGCAGATCGTCGACGTTCTGCGTGCAGAGAAAAAAGCGGCCGGGAATCTTCGCTTCAAGCTCGGCGAGCGCGATGTGCGCGGGATTGGGTGCGGCCTTTTCGCCGTCGGAGCGGCGCTTGGAGTAGAAATCCCAGACCAGCGAGGGATTGCGCTTGAGCGCCTCGGGTGTGCAGATTTCTTCAACGTTGTATCCAGCCCACAGGCCGTCGGAGGCGCGAAAGGTGGGCAGGCCGCTTTCGGCGCTGATGCCCGCGCCGGTAAGGACGAAGACGCGGTCGGTGGGAGTGATGGAGACGGTCATGACAGTGGACAGTGGACAGTGAACAGTGGACGGTGGACAGTGGAGAGTGGACAGTGGACAGTGAACAGTGGACGGTGGACAGTGGAGAGTGGACAGTGGGCAGTGGGCAGTGGACAGTGGACAGTGGGCAGTGGACAGTGGACAGTGGACAGTGGGCAGTGGGCAGTGGACAGTGGACAGTGGGCATTGAAGAGCGGACTACCATTATCGGCGACGGTTCTTCGCGCCCGATAATGAAATGTTGTTGCGCCGTCCCTACGGGACTCCGAAACAGGATTACATAATCGATTCCCCACGTTGAAACGCGGGGCTAACAACCGATGCGCCTCCGGCGCGTTTCCTGGATATTACTTACGCAGTTCTCAATTGAGCCCTGATTTTTATACGCCTTTTGCGGCACGACCAAAGTCGTGGCCTGATACGAAGCCGTTCATTCAACGAATTCAAATCCCTGTTCCTTGTTCACTGTTCCCTGTTCCCTGTTCCTTGTTCCCTGTTCCTTGTTCCCTGTTCCTTGTTCCCTGCCTTCACGGCGCCAGCAGAACCTTCCCCGTGGTTTTGCGGGCTTCGAGGTCGATTTGCGCCTGGGCCGCGTCGGTGAGCTGATAGGTATGCTCCATGCGCAGCTTGAGCTCGCCCTTTGCGGCCCAGTTGAGCACGTCGCCGGAGCGCCACTCGAGCTCAGCGCGCGTGGCCAAGTAATGCCACAAGGTGGGGCGCGTGATAAAGAGCGAGCCCTTGCTGTTGAGCTGCTGGAGATCGAAAAGCGGGACGGGGCCGCTGGATGCGCCGAAGAGCACCATCATGCCGCGCGGGCGCAGGCAGTTGAGGCTACCTTCGAAGGTAGTTTTGCCAACCGAGTCGTAGACGACCTCAACCCCCTTGCCGCCGGTGAGGCGCTTGACCTCGGCTTCAAAATCCTGCTCGGTGTAAAGAACTACGTCGGATGCGCCGGCCTCGCGCGAGAGCTCAGCCTTAGCCGGAGTCGACACCGTGGTAATGACGCGAGCGCCGATGTGAGTGGCGATCTGCGTAAGCAGCAGACCTACGCCACCGGCTCCGGCGTGAACGAGAGCAGTATTGCCGGCCTTGAGTGGAAAAGTTGAGTAGGCGAGATAGTGCGCAGTCATGCCCTGCAGCATGGCAGCCGCAGCGCACTCCAGGCTCAGGCCGGCAGGCACCTTAACCAATTGCGCGGCAGGAACCAGGGCGTATTCGGCATAGCTGCCGATTACGCTCGTTGAAGCAACCGCGTCTCCGGCTGCGAAGCCCGTAACGCCGGGGCCGAGCTCTTCAATGGTGCCCGCAGCCTCGCTGCCGGGAATGAACGGAAGCGCGGACTTGTAGACTCCCTTGCGAAAGTAGACCTCAACGAAGTTCAACCCGGTAGCTTCAACGCGGATGAGAACCTGGCCGGGACCCGGCTCGGGGATCGGCAACTCGACGAGCTTGAGAACTTCGGGCCCGCCCGTTTCACTAATCTGGATGGCCTTCATGACAAGGTAAAGAATGAACCGTTGGGGTGGGATGGCGCAAGAGAATAGGGAGTAGCCAGTAGGGAATAGGAAGAAGGGATTGAGGTTTCAGGCGCTTTCTATTCCCGGTTCACTACTCCCTATTCTCTGTCTTTAGAAGCTGTCTTCGCGGCGCTCGGGCATCAGGCTCTGCTCGTCGGCCGATGCGAGTCGCACCACACGATCGACGATGTACGACGCCGGCTGCTGGCCGCTGTAGTACTGGCGCACCTGCAGCTCGCCGAGCAGGCCGAGAGCGAGCAACTGCACTCCCGCAACAATCAGGACCGATCCGACAACGAACCAGGGACCGTGGTGGTCGAGCATGCTCACGTGCGGGTTCAGGAGCTTCAACACCAGCAGGTAGGCCGCCATCACACTGCCGCCCAGGATCCCCAGAAGGCCCAGCCCGCCGAAGAAGTGCAGCGGACGGTTGAGATACCTGAGCAAAAAGCGGATGGTCAAAAGATCGAAGAATACGCCCAAGGTGCGGCCGATGCCGTAGTGGCTTTTACCGCGCTCGCGATTCACGTTCCTGATGGGGATTTCGCAGATGGAGGCGCCATACCAGCTTGTCAGCGCAGGAATGAAGCGGTGCATCTGCCCGTAGAGCGGGACGTTCTGAATCACTTCGCGGCGATAGGCCTTGAAGGTGGTGCCGAAATCGTGAATTTTGACGCCGGAGAGCCGGGCCATGAGCCAGTTGGCGCAACGCGAGGGAATGCGGCGCATGAAGAAGTTGTCAATGCGCTCCCGGCGCCATCCCGAGACGACGTCGTAACCCTCGTCGAGCTTTTCGATGAAGGCGGGAATGTCGTTGGGGTCGTGCTGCAGGTCGCCGTCCATGGCGAGGATGAATTCGCCCGAGGAGTGATCGAAGCCGGCTGCGAGGGCAGAAGTCTGGCCAAAGTTCCGGCGCAGCTTGACAACCAGGACGCGGCTGTCGACCGCAGCGATCTCTTCAAGAAGTTTGTAGGTCCGGTCGGAGGAACCATCATCGACGAGTACGAGCTCGAAGCTTTCCCCTACCTGCTCCATCACCTGCTTGAGGCGGGCATAAAGAGCGGTAACATTTTCTTCTTCGTTGTGAAAAGGCACAACGATCGAATATTTCGCCATAGTTGATTAGATGCCGAGGGGATGCTCAAGATTACGGAGCGAAGACTAAAATCTTAACCGTAAATTCAAGAATACCGCAGGTTTAGTTGTTTGGGAACGCAAGGGGCGGCTATCTATCGGTCCAATTCGTCGAGCATCGCCTGCATCTCGCTGAGGGCATGGCGATTACCGGCACGCGCAGCGCATGAGACTCCGGCCTTGAGTTTTTCGATGGCCTCGGCGGTACGGCCGGCATTGGCCAGCGTCTGCGCTGACATGAAGTAGCCGGCCGTGTAGTCGGGATCGTTGGCCAGCAGAGTGTCGAATTCGGCCAGCGCCGCAGAGATTTCGCCGCGGCCAGCCAATTCCATCGCGATGCCGTAGCGAACAAAGCTGTTCTTGGGATCCAGTGCGAGAATCTCTTTCAGTCCTGCGAGCTTGTCCATCGTAAGTGCGTTCTCTTGTCTGGCCGGGGGATTCGGCCGAGGGGGATTTGCGAAAACAGCCTGGATTACCGAAACTGGAACATGTGCCCGGCTCCGGACGAGGCAGCAATCAGCGTCACCCGTTTTCATTGTAGCCGGAGCGGAATAAGCACGCTTGAGGAACGGAGCAAGCCCCAAAATGAGCGAAGCCAGAATGAGCAATTCAGCAAACAATCCCGCGGAGCGAACGGTAGCGAGCACGCAGTCGGAGATGACCGAGATCATCCTGCCCAACGACACCAACACGCTGGGCAACCTGCTGGGCGGGCGGCTGATGCACTTTATCGACTTGACGGGCGCAATGGCGGCCTTCAGGCACTCGCGCACCTACGTGGTGACGGCGGCGATGGACCACATTGACTTTATCCGGCCGGTGCACCTGGGCGATCTGCTGACGCTCAAGTCGAGCGTGAATCGCGCCTTTACGACTTCGATGGAAGTGGGCGTGAAGGTGTGGGCTGAAAACACGCGGACCGGTGAGGTATCGCATGTGGCAAGCGCGTACCTGGTGTTTGTAGCCGTGGATGAGCATGGGCGGCGCGTGAAGGTTCCCGCGCTCAAACCTGAAACGCCCAACGAGATTCGCCGCTGTCACGACGCCCTGCTCAGGCGGGAGCACCGGGAGGCCGAGTCGTCGCGGCGTCACGAAGCAAAACAGGCCCTGAAGGCATTGGAATCGGCACAGAACGCACCGTCATGATGGTATGAGGCCGCTCCGCTCATGAATGCTTCATCGCGCAGAATTGAAGCCCAAGTCATGCCGGTCGCGCCAGGATCCCTGTCGCGAGGTGCAGGCCTTCCCCGGCGCATCGTCTGCCTGACCGACGAGACCACCGAGACCCTTTACCGGCTTGGCGAGCAGGATCGGATCGCGGGCGTCTCAGCCTATGCGATGCGACCACCTGAGGCGCGCACCAAGCCGAGAGTTTCGGCATTCAAGAGTGCAAACTTCGAGAAGATTCTAGCTTTGGCGCCGGATCTTGTTCTCACCTTTAGCGATGTGCAGGCGGAGATTGCGAGCGAACTGATCCGGCGCGGAGTGACGGTGCTGGCCTTTAACCAGCGCAGCGTTCAGCAGATCTTGGAGATGATCGCGATGCTTTCACGCATCGTAGGCAAAGAGGCGGAGGGAGAAGCGCTGATTGGTGAATTGCAGCGCGGATTGGAGGCGATCGCCGAGTCGGCGAAGAGGTTTCCGAGGCGGCCGCGCGTGTATTTCGAGGAGTGGAACGATCCGCTGATTACCGGGATTGAGTGGGTGGAGGAACTGATTGAGATGGCCGGCGGCGAGCCGGTGTTTCCCGAACTGCGCAAGTGTGGCAAGGCGCAGGATCGGGTAGTGATTGCAGACGAAGTGATTGCGCGCGATCCTGAAGTAATACTTGCATCCTGGTGCGGCAAGCGTGTGAAGAAGAACGAGATCAAGTCGCGCGCGGCATGGGGTGAAATCAGCGCGGTGCGCAACGGCCAGGTGTACGAGATTCCATCCACGTGCATCCTGCAGCCCGGCCCCGCATCACTCACTGAAGGGGTGCGGCAGATTCATCGGGTACTGGCACACGTGGCGGGCGTTGAGGTTGCGCCGGGACTGATGCCTGAAGAAACAATTGCGCTCCTGTAAGATTTGAATTGAGGAATTGTGAAAGCAAGGAGTAGTTGATGGCACATGGACATGCCATGCCTGCGCCGGTAGCGTTGCCAGGCGTTTCGAAGATTGTGGCGATTGGGTCGGGTAAGGGCGGCGTGGGCAAAACCACGGTGGCCGTAAACCTGGCGGTCGCGCTCAGCAAGCTGGGCCAGCGCGTGGGCCTGATCGACGCCGATATTTACGGACCAAACGTTCCGCTGATGATGGGCTCGACGAAGCAGCCGACGGTGGGGCCGGGCAACATGATCGAGCCCAACATCACCCACGGAATCAAGACAATCTCGATCGGTTACATCTCGCCGGGCGACAAGCCGCTGGTGATGCGCGGACCGATGCTTCACCAGATCATCCGGCAGTTTTTGCAGCAGGTGAACTGGGGCGAGCTCGATTACCTGATTGTCGATCTGCCGCCGGGCACGGGCGATGTGGTGATCTCGCTGGTGCAGACCGTGCCGCTGACCGGCGCCGTGGTGGTTTCGACGCCCAGCGACGTTAGCCTTGAAGACGCCCGCAAGGCGCTGGAGATGTTCGGCCAGGTCAACGTCGATGTTCTGGGCATTGTGGAGAACATGAGCCACTTTACCTGCCCGCACTGCCACCACGAGATCGACATCTTTTCACGCGGCGGAGCCGAGCGCACGGCTAAGCAGTTCAATGTTCCTTTCCTGGGATCGATTGAACTGGTGCCCGCAATTCGCGAGGGCGGCGACCGGGGATTGCCGGTAACACTGGCCGGGCCGAAGAGTCCTCAGGCAGCGGAATTCTACGCAGCGGCGCAAAAGCTGATGGAGCGCGCCGAGGAAGCTGCGTCCAAGGCGCGGGACGTGATCGAGATCAGCTGAGACAGAGGTCCGATCGGGTAGGAGGCGGGAGTAATCCCGCCTCCTACCCGATTGTTGACTTGCGCTTACTGCCAGTGACCTTCTACCATCACCCAGCCGCGGTCACGGTGTTCCCAGCGGTGGGCAACCCAAACCGCACCAGGATGCGGCGGACGACGCCAGACGCCGTGCACCCATACGTAGCGGTGACCGTCCCAGCGATGATAGCCGTCGATCCATACCCACCCGGGATGCGGTGGATGGTCATGAACTTCAACAATTGGAGTTGGTGGCGCAATGCTGACATAAACCTGTGCAATTGCAGCCGCAGGGAGCAAGCAGAAAGCTAGAAGCAGAGACAAAGCTGTCTTCTTCACAGGAAACGATTCCTCCGGGGATGATGCGGTTCCGGACAGGTTTTCTACCCGGAATCCGTCCGTTCTTCGCGGCGCAGCCGCTCACTGAAATACCTGCGAAGATCGGGTTCCTTTTGCAGTTAGAAACTCACCCGGAGACAATTAGTTGCTTGCATTCGATGAAAACCTGTGCACCGATCGAAGAATAAGGGTTTAATCTGTGCAGCGCGGAGATTTCAACAGTGCCCGCCGGCAGCGAATGAATCCGGCGTCAATTACGCTGCGGGCTTTTTAGCCACTCTGGGCGGAAAAAGATTGCCCAGCCGTTGAATCTGCGCGCCCACGCCGCGCAGTTTCTCATCGATCTGCTCGTAGCCGCGATCCATGTGGTAGACGCGGTCGATGATGGTCTCACCCTCCGCTACCAGCGCGGCGAGGACCAGGGATGCCGATGCGCGCAGATCGCTGCACATTACGGCTGCGGCCGAAAGACGCGAGGGGCCGCGCACGGTAGCCGTATTGCCGTCCACCTTGATGCCGGCGCCCATGCGCACCAATTCCTGAACGTGCATGAAGCGGTTCTCAAAGATGTTTTCGCGCACGTGGCTGGTGCCCTCGGCCTGCGTGGCCAGCGCCATGTATTGCGCCTGCATGTCGGTGGGAAATCCCGGATACTCCTCGGTGGAGATGTCGGCAGCCGTCAGCTTGCCGTCGCTGCGCACGCGCACCGCTTCGGGGCCGAGAACCTCGATGCGTGCGCCGGCTTCGCGCAGCTTGGCGATGACTGCGCCCAGGTGCGAGGCATTGCAGTTCGAAACGATCAAGTCGCCGGAAGTAATTGCGCCGGCAATGAGAAACGTTCCCGCCTCGATGCGGTCGGGATTGATGCGGTAGCGCGCGCCGCGCAGTGTGGTAACGCCGCTCACGCGGATGGTGGCTGTTCCCACTCCCTCAATGTCTGCGCCCATGGTGACCAGCAGCGAAGCAAGATCGACGACCTCGGGCTCGCGGGCGCAATTCTCCATCACCGTCTCGCCGTCGGCAAGCACCGCGGCCATGAGCAGATCTTCAGTACCGGTAACGGTGATCTTGTCGAAGATGATGTGTGCGCCGCGCAGACGCTCGGCGCGAGCCTCAATGTAGCCATGCTCCTGGGAGATGGTGGCACCCATCCGCTCCAGGCCCTTGATGTGCAGGTCGATGGGGCGGCCGCCGATGGCGCAACCGCCGGGCATGGCCACGCGCGCCATGCCGGTGCGCGCAATCAGCGGACCGAGCACCAGCGAACTGGCGCGCATGGTTTTCACAATCTCGTATTTGGCGACGGGGTCGGAGAGATTGCGGCAACTGATCGTGGCGCTGTGCGCTGCTTCGCCCGAGCCGGGTTCGACTTCGGCCCCCATGGATTGAAGCAGCCTGCGCTCGGTGGAGATGTCGCGCACCTGCGGAATGTTCTCGAGCGTGACCGGATCTTCAGTAAGGATGGCCGCGGCCATGCAGGGCAGCGCCGAGTTTTTCGCGCCCGAGACGCGAATGGTTCCGACCAGCGGATTGCCGCCCTGAATGACGAATGTATCCATAAGAAAAAAGAAAAATGCCGCGAACAAACGTGAAAGGTGCCGATGGGTTTCGGCGCTGATTCCCGGTTGTTCCGGTGGGATTAGTTTAAACGGCGTGAATGGCAGGCTGAGCCGCGGGGAATCACGAGGATTAAGGGTGCGGGCGCAATGGGAGGCAAGGGTCGCGGATTGAATTGCGTCTGGCGGTGGTCCCGCGATTGAAAATCGCGGGACCGGAGGAGGGCTACTGATTCTGCACGGGCTGCTGATCAGTTGACGGAGCCTGTTGGTCGCCGGATTGATCTGGCGCAGGCTGCGCCTGGGGCTGCGGCTGCATCTGGGGTTGCATTTGCGCCTGCGGCTGCATGGCTGAGACCAGGTTCAGCGGTTCGGTGAGCATGAACTTCAGCGTGGTTCCCTGGTCGAGCCTCACCTGGGGATGGTCGACGAGCAGGTGGACGGTGATGGCGCCGGCGCCGATGAGGCCGCCGGCCAGCGCTCCGGCGGGACCGGCGACGATCGCGCCGGTAATGACGCCAGCGCCGGTTGCGCCGCCATATTCAATGCTGTCTTTCTTCAGGCGCGAGCCTGGCGTCACGGTGCCTTCGTTGCCCACGCGGGTGTTTGAGCCGGGAGTATCGCTGAGCTGCGCATACATCCTGAACTGCGCGCCGCTGGGCAGAATCACGGTCTCAGGATGCAGAATCATCGAACCATGGCCGCCGGCGTGACCCGTGGAGATTTGGCTCACGACCCCGTCAATTTCAGATCCGGCGGGAATCAGCACCTGGTCGCCCTGGTAAACATCGCTCAACACGCGGGTACGAAAAGCATCGCCGATACGGTTTTCGGCACTGGAGAGGCCATCGAGCAGGCGGGCGCGGATGACGGTTCCATAGCCGAGCGTTCCGGGCGGCAGCGGCGCTGGATGCACGATGTCGCCGTCAGGGTCGTCGAAGGCGCCGCGCTGGTTCAGCATTGGCTGCGAGTTGCCGGGCGCCACTTGCACGATGCCGCTGTCAGTTCCATCTCCACCCATGCCGTTGGCGGGGCCGTTAGCGGGTGCGTAGGCATTGGCGGCAGGGAGCATCTGCGCCGGAGCAGCCTGAGCGGGCTGCGCGGGCTGTTGCGGGTACTGGGCAGGCGTGGGCTTGGGCGGCGGAGTTGGCGCCGGGGGCTGGCTGTCAATGATGGTCGAGTCCGGCGGGGGATTCGAAGTTCCCGCGTAGGGATTCGGCTGCTGCTGTTGTTGATCCTGCGCCGCCAGCATGGCAGCCGCGGCAACGAGCATGGCGAACACTAGGAACGGCCGATTCATGCATCCCTCCTCTTGGATGGCTTTGGCTGCCGTCGGGACGCGGCATCCCCCTCCCTAATCAGACCCGGTTGCAAGGAAAAGGTTGCGAGGCGCGGCATTGAGGCGCGGCCAGCATACAACTCACCCATTGTCAGGCTAACCGCATTCGAGGCTCCCGAACACAATCGAAGCGTAAGCGGGTGTCGGGCTGGGCACGAATCGAGATAGTTAATCCATTCAGAAATAAGGAACCGCGGTCCCCCGTGTGACCGCTGCCACACCGGTCTGCAGCGGCGGATTTGCTAGAATCCGAACGGAAGCGAAACCTTTCGGACTGATTGTTTTTCGCGGAGAATTCCACGCGTGCATGGGCTTCTAAACACCATAAAGAGCGCTGCCGGAGAGGTACTTGCCGTGGATCGCCGTCCCAAGTTGAACGACCGGCTGCTGCACCGCATCATGAGGAGCGATATGACTGAGATTGTTGCCATCCGTGCCCGCGAAGTACTTGATTCCCGCGGGAACCCGACCGTGGAAGCTGACGTGATTCTGGAGAGCGGCGCACAGGGCCGCGCCATTGTGCCTTCGGGCGCTTCCACCGGCGAGCATGAAGCCGTGGAGTTGCGCGACGGCGACAAAAGCCATTACGGCGGCAAGGGCGTACTGCAGGCCGTGGCCAACGTTGAGACGGTGATTGCGCCCGAACTGGAAGGGATGGACGCCGCCAACCAGCGGCTGATCGACCACACGATGATTGCGCTGGATGGAACCGCCAACAAGGGCAAGCTGGGGGCGAACGCCATTCTCGCGGTTTCAATGGCCTGCACGCGCGCGGTGGCACAGACGCTCGAGGTTCCTCTCTACCGCTATCTGGGCGGCGTGAATGCGAGTATATTGCCCACGCCGATGCTGAACGTGCTGAACGGCGGCGCGCATGCCGACTCGAACGTGGACTTTCAGGAGTTCATGATCATGCCCGTTGGCGCTTCAGCGTTCAGCGAGGCGCTGCGCTGGTCGGCAGAGACATTCCACACGCTGAAGAGTGTGCTGAAGAAGAAGGGCTACAACACGGCCGTTGGCGATGAGGGCGGATTTGCTCCTTCGCTCAAGTCGAACGCCGAAGCCATTGAGCTCATCCTTGAAGCCATTGAAGCGGCCGGCTACAAGCCCGGCGAGCAGATTGCCATCGCTCTAGATCCGGCATCGAGCGAGTTCTACGACGAGGAGAAAAACAAGTACGTCTTCAAGAAGGGCGACAAGAGCGAACTGACCAGCGCGGAGATGGTTGCCTTTTACGACAACTGGATTCGCCAGTATCCCATCGTCTCGCTCGAAGACGGCCTGGCTGAGAACGACTGGGCCGGCTGGCGCATTCTCACCGACAAGCTGGGCAGCAAGGTCCAGCTTGTGGGCGACGACAACTTCGTTACCAACGTCAAGCTGTTGCAGCGCGGCATCGAGGAGGGCGTGGCCAACTCGATCCTCATCAAGCTCAACCAGATCGGCTCCGTCACTGAGACGCTGGAAGCTATCGACCTCGCCCGCCGCTACGGCTATACATCGGTCATCTCGCACCGTTCAGGCGAGACTGAAGACACGTTCATCGCCGATCTTGCCGTCGCCACCGGCGTGGGCCAGATCAAGACTGGTTCGTGCAGCCGCACCGACCGAATCGCCAAGTACAACCAGCTGCTGCGGATTGAAGAAGAGCTGGGCTCGGGCGCCGTATACCTCGGCCTGGAGAGCCTGAACTACGGCGAGTAGGGCCCGGTTTCGAAGGTACACGGTGAGTAAGGCTGGGCGCGAGATTCGCGCCCTGCGCTATTTGGGAGACTGTCTGACCGCGGCGTTCTGCCTGGTTCAGGCCAACACTTTCAGCCCGTGTTTCTCTACGACATCGAGGAGTTTGAGCGCCATTCCGCTTGGCTTCTTCGCGCCTGTCTCCCATTTCTGAATGGTTGATTCGCTGGTGTTCAGATACCGCGCAAAAACCGGCTGGCTTACACGCTGCGCCTCGCGGATCTTCTTGATCCTCAGCGGTCCCATTGGAGCGGGAGAAACCAAACACGCTTCATCAAACTCGCGCATCGTAGCCTTGTCGATCGCACCTGCGCGAAGCATTGCGGAGGCGGACGAGTGAATTGCCTCGAACGCAGCACTCTTGAATTTCTGCTTAGCTGCCATGACAGATTTCCATCCAGTCTGAATTCTCGACCAGCCGTTTCAGTTGCTGCTCGGTAAGTACCTCGTAGACCCTCGCCAGTTTTCTGAACTTGACCAATTCGTCGTTCTCAATGTTTTCCCGATCCTTCTTGGCGAAAAGGTACTCGAAAACCCAGCGACGGCCTCCCTTGGCAAGAATGATCGACCTTGATCGGTTCCTGTCGAGACGTTTCTTGAAAACGCCGCCGCCGAGATCTGCTGCTTGTCCCAGCATCACTTGCCGGATAGCAGTACAGAGCTCTTCATCCGAGATCTTTGCTTTGCGGGCCGCTTTGGAAAACCAGGCAGTCTTAAAAACGCGCTCTGGCTTCGCGGCCTCGCTTCCCATAAAATTAGTGTAGCACCAGGTGCTATAGAGTGAAATGCAAAACCGCAAGTCGGGGCGCAGACTGAAGGAATAGCGACGGTCGAACCCGTGCAATCAGCCAAAGCCAAGGCCTCCCGCCAGTGGGAGGCCTTCGCTTTGAAAGTTACCTTTGGGTTCGTTACCTGATGCGCAGCGACTTGATCGCTTCGGGGAGATGCTCCTCGATCGACTTGGCGCGCTCGGCGGCGATTCCGCCCAAATAGGAGGGGGCGGGCGTGGCCATCAGCACCAAGGCCAGCGCAATGACCGAGAAGATCAACCCCGCAATACCTGCCGAGACCAGCATATGGTACATGTCGAAGACGTCGAGGCCAAGGATCTTGAAGGCGACATGCTCGAGCGGTTTGATGTGCTTGAGCACCGCCAGGGCGAAAAGAAAGAAGACTGCGGCGAGCGAAGTGAGAATCGCCAGGGTTCCATCGAGACTGCGATGAAACTTCTGGCGGGAGCTGCAGTGAGGGCATTCGGCGAAATGGTTGACGTAATCCCGCCTCATCTCAGGCGAGATGGCCGAGATATCATATCGCCAGCTTTTCAAAATGGCGCCAACAACCCGGTCAGTGCATTGCGTTCTTGCCATAGCCATAAAAACCCACTTTGCTTAAAATTGGCTCAATCAGCTGCGGATCCAGTGGCCGGAAGGTCCCCGCTCTCAACGATGCGCCCGTCTTAACGAAGTTCCAATGGCGCTACCGATTAGATTCTCTCTTGCCTGCAAAGGTTCCAATTTGGCCGTCGAACTCGCCAATCCGAACCTTGGGAAGAGACGCTAGTGTCTTACTATTGTAACCTTTTTCGCTAAAAGTCAATAGAAGAAAGGGGTTCGCGCTGCGCGGCGAGAATCAACTTGTTAGCCAGCAGGCTGGCCCTTGGCGCGAGCGCCTGTTCAGCCGCAACCCTTGCCAAATCAGGCAGATTGTTGCTCTCAGAGAGATGTCCGAGGATGACATAGGCAGCCTGTCCGTCATAGTCGTTGGCCAGAAACTCAGCCGCGGCGTCGTTGGAGAGGTGACCAACGCGCGACAGTACCCGCTGCTTGACCTGCCAGGGATATGGCCCATCACGAAGCATCTCAAGATCATGATTCGATTCGAGAAGCAGCAGATCGAGCCGCTTGAGCTGAGCCTTGACGTTAGGGGTAACGTAGCCCAGATCGGTGGCGAAACCCAGGCGAATACCTTCTGTGGAAAACACGAACCCAACCGGATCGGCAGCATCGTGCGGGATGGTAAAGGGGCTGAGATCGATATCGCCGATGGAGAATGGCTGGCCTGCTTCGAAGTACATGACGGCCGGGAGCCA
>Ga0335072_10008333_pt1 | contig 15039 bp, 13 predicted proteins | sample Lox_Sample_21_FD_206725 | JGI IMG/M metagenome (GOLD analysis project Ga0335072, IMG submission 206725) | Soil microbial communities from Loxahatchee National Wildlife Refuge, Florida, United States - Lox_Sample_2.1 | ecosystem: Environmental > Terrestrial > Soil > Wetlands | place: USA... | reverse complement strand
AGGCGAGCTGCACGGCATGTGGCGGCCAACCGGACAGAAAGGGCTTTGGTTCCACGCCGGCGGGCTGGCCCAGTGCCGCATCTTTTCGAAAGTGCTCGCGTTGCAGATCAAGGCGCGGGAGCTGGGCATCACTGGGTGATCGACGCGGGCGATGGCGGCATCCGCGCTGGCCAATTGCCCGCCCGGTTCCTGCTGAGGTTCGTCGATCAGCCGTGGTTCGATTTGAGTCGCCACCTGCCGCCGGGAGGATGCAGGAGCAGATGTCTCCGCGGTTGAGGACTCAAAAGCGAACGTTGCGCTTCCGGACAACTCTGGGCGTGAGGCGAATGTCCGGAGTCGCCGCGTCGCGACAGCGATTAGCGGGTATTATCCACATGGACCCATAAGAGGGGCTTATGAATGGCCGGCAGGAACCTCGACGATCTTGCCCCGTTCGTTGCGGTCACCGAGGAGCGGAGCTTCACGGCGGCTGCGGCAAAGCTGGGTATTTCGCAGTCGGCGCTCAGCTAAACCATTCGCGGCCTGGAGGCGCGGTTAGGCATTCGACTCCTGACGCGTACCACCCGCAGTGTCGCGCCGACCGAGGCGGGCGAACGATTGCTGCAAACCGTCAGGCCGCGCCTTGAGGAAATCAATGCTGAGTTGGCCGCGCTGCGTGGGATGCGCGACAAACCCGCTGGCACTGTCAGGCTCACATCAACCGAGAACGCGGCTGAAGCTGTGCTATGGCCAGCGATCGCACGTCTGCTGCCGGATTACCCGGACATCAAGGTGGAGATCGTTATCGATTACGGCCTGACCGACATCGTGGCTGAGCGATACGACGCCGGCGTGCGGTTCGGCGAGCAAGTGGCAAAGGATATGATCGCCGTGCGCGTGGGACCGGACATCCGCATGGCGGTGGTCGGCGCACCCGCCTATTTCGCCAGGCGCGTGGCGCCCCGGACACCGCAGGAGTTGACAGCGCACGATTGCATCAATCTTCGCTTGCCGGTTCACGGGCTGTATGCCTGGGAATTTGAGCGGAACGGGCGCAGCTTGCGGGTGCGTGTGGACGGGCAACTGGTATTCAGCACGACGGCTTTGATTCTTGAATCCGCTGTGGCGGGCTTCGGCCTGGCGTATCTGCCCGAGCAACAGGTTCAGCGGCTTCTCGACAGCGGCGCTCTCGTCCGGACCTTGGCAAGCTGGTGTCCGCCCTTCACTGGATATCACCTCTATTATCCCAGTCGCCGCCAGCCCACGCCCGCCTTCGCCCTGCTGGTTGAGGCTCTGCGCTACCGGCCTCGCCGGCACCCAGGCAGATCGCCAGGCTGACCAGAGCCAGCACAGCGCGGATTTCGGTGGCTCCGCGTCCCCCCGCTGTTCCCCTGGCGGCAATGCGTGGGATCGGACGGCGGGGCGCCCTCATGCAGGACCCAGGAAGGGCGGGCGCGGGTCGGGCGTTATGCGGCACAGGCGGTGAAAAGCGTTATGTCAAACGCATTGGGCCGTCCCGCTTATGCTGCGTCTGCATGTATCGCGGCCGGTGGCACGGGCATCTTCCCAGCCTTCACAATGTGCTTTCGCAAGTAGTCCACCGCACTTTTGTCCCGTGCCTTGCACAGGTGGAGCAATTCACGATGCTCTTGCTCGGCATCAGAAATAGCGCCGGTCATCAGTAACTGCAGCCGGATGAACCGGTCCGTCTTGATATTCACTTGCTCGATAACGGTCAGTGTCTCCGGGCGATTCGCTGGCATATAGAGGCTCTTGTGGAACTGCCAGTTCAATCCACCCCAGGCGGAGATGTCCCGCCGGTGATAGGCATCCTCAAGCTGGGCCAGGACCGTCTCAGCGGCCTTTGCGTCAGTATCGCTGAATCGCGGGAGTGCGTGCTTCAGGATGTCGCACTCCAGCAGCACACGAAGGTCGAACAATTCCTTCACCGTCTGCTGCGGCATGGGGGTGACGACGGCGCCCTTGTGGGTTTTCATCACGACCAGACCCAGCGCTTCCAGTTGCCGCAACGCTTCGCGCACGGGCATGCGGCTGACCTCGTATTCGTCCGCAATCGCCTCCTGGATAAGCGGGTCACCTTCCTTGAACTCGCCGTTCAGAATGCGCTCGCGCAGTGACTCAGCAAGCGTCTCGGGCAGGCTTTGGCGCTTGATGCGATGCAGGCTGATAGGTGCGTGGCTCTTGGTCATCGAAGCTTCCTCTATCGTGGCGGCGCCGCTCGGGGAGCGCGGCATGTCCCGCTCCTTTCGTCAATCCAGAATGTTGCCGGACAGCATCAATTCGACTATCCTGGCGCCAGGTGACCCGGATGCCAGCGCCGGATACATTATCCAATTGATGCCGCCAAGAGAAGATCGGATCGCAGCACGGCCACGACTGGCCGCGGGGTCTCGGCCATCATGATCATGCAGCGGCGGCGGGGACGCCTTTCACGTTTCGCGCGGTGGACTCTGGGCAGTTGCGCGGTCTGGCATGCCAGGCTGCAAACTTCCCAGGCCTGGCCGTCTGACAGGTCCCCTGGTCAATGCCGCCTGTCGTGTCGCACCTGCCCTCTCTGGATCACCAGTTGAATATTGCGCAACGGGTCCGCGAGCAGACTGACGTTCTCCAGCGGGTTGCCTTCAACAGCAATCAGGTCAGCCAGGTAGCCTTCACGCATGACGCCGAGCTTGTCTTCCATGCCGATCAGCTTCGCGGCGATCGTCGTAGCGCTGCTCAGCACCGTCCGCGACGGCAAGACCTGCGCCCTTATGGCAAACTCCTCGCATTGCCGCTCATGCGACTCGCCAAGCAAATCCGTGCCGTATGCCATAGGCACGCCAGCCTCCCGCAGTATCCCCAGGCTTGCCAGGCCGGAATGCCGCACGTCTGCAATCTTGGCCATGCTCTCCGGTGCAAGGCCCAATCGCTCACCGTCCTGGGCGAGCGCTTCGAAGATGATGAGGGTTGGAACGGCAACGCACCCCTTCGCTGCCGCCGCCGCAGCGGCTTCGGCATCGATCACGTTGCAGTGCTCCAGCGAATGCACACCGCATTGAACGGCACGCATGATGGCGGGAGCAGTGTACAGGTGAGCTGCAACATAGGTCTGCGCGTCGGCTGCTTCCTGCACGGCAGCGGTCATCTCATCGACGGAGTAACCGATCCAGGCCACAGGATCAGTGGGGCTGCCGACGCCGCCATTCGCCATGATCTTGATGAACCTCGCGCCCTGCCGCAATTCCTGCCGGGCCGCGCGCCGTACTTCGTCAACCCCATCGGCGACGCGGCCAAGCGCACCGAACTTCCCGTGCCAGCGATACGGATCGTGGGTATCGGCGCGGGGACGGAAATCGGTGTGGCCGCCGGTCTTGGACAGGGCCTTCCCGCACACGATAAGCCGTGGCCCTTCGGCAAGGCCCTGTTCGAGGCCTTCGGCCAGGGCGTACGGCGCTCCCCCTACATCACGGACGGTGGTGAAGCCGCGCGCAAGCATCCCGCGGAGGATCGGCAGGCACCGCAACATTGCGGTCGCATCCGGCAGTTGCGCGTTGGCCGACAGGTTCATCAAACTTGCAACCACATGTACATGGCAGTCGATGAGCCCCGGCATCAGCGTGCGACCTTTCAGGTCGATGATGACGCGGCCATCGGCGCCCCTGACCGGGGCGTCAAGATCACGGATCACCCCGTTTTCGATCAGCACATTGCCATGCCGCGGCTCCGGCATAGTCGCATCGACCAGGACAGCGTTGGACAAAAGAAGCTGCATGAACCAAATCCCAATGCTAATTCGTTGCCGGGCCAGGTGGGAGCAATGCTGGAAGAGCCAGCTGCGCGAAGATTTGGGCGGTCGCCAAATCCTGCTCATCATACCAGCCGGCACCATGAAGCAGATTGAGGGAGCCCAGAACCCTGCCAGCCCAAAGCACCGGCATGTTGAGTACGCTTTCGCAGCCAATGGCCCAGAGTTGCTCGTAGTCAAAGAACGCGTATTTGAGGTCGTTCCTGGACCGGCCGATATAGGGCTGCCCCCGGTGCAAGACCTGCCGCATCCAATCGCTGTCGGTAATCGGCTTGCTGCCACCTACAGGATTGATGTCCGGACGCGTGCTGAAGATCCTTCGCATTTGTCCGGCTGCGCCGTCGAACACAAGGACAGTGAAAAGGATGTGTCCCAACGCCTGCTGGAGTGTCGTGCCGAGAGTGACGAGGAGTGCCTCGGGCTGCGCGCTTGGACCGTGCGCTGCCGCCAGTTGGGCAGCGATCGGTAGAGGATCGGGGCGCGAACGGCTGGTGCATTGCGTGGCGCTCATCATTTGACCTCGGTGCTATCGAACGCAACCACCGTTTCGTTGCCAAGGCCGCCGCGCGGACCGAAGCTCGGGCCAGCAGACCGTTCCCCGGTCACGGCCGGCAAACGCGCTCCTGCCAATTCCTCCGCCGCGATGGCTTCAAGGGACCTGCCTTTGGTCCGCACGCCCAGGAACACGACCGAAAGCGCACCGAAGGCAAGCACGGCAGTGGTCATGCCGAACACGCCGGCAAATCCGCCAATGGGAAAGATATAGCCAACGAGAACGGGCGAGGCGATCGCGCCGAGCCGCCCAATGGCCGAGGCGGTACCCATGCCGGTCGCGCGAACATCGGTCGGGAACACTTCCGGCGTGTAGGCGTATTCGATCGCGTTGACACCGTTCATGAAGAACGAGAGCGCAATGCTGCCAATCAGCATCTCCATGTTGGTGGTCGCAAACGCCAGCCCGACTGCGGAAAGCGCCGCCAGGATCATGTAGGTGACGATGGAGGGCCGCCGGTCCCAGATCTCGCAAACATAGGCAGCACAGAAATAGCCCGGGATTTGCGCCAGATAGATGAGGATCGAGTAGGAGAAGCTCTGCGTGATGGTCATCCCACGCTGGACCAGCAGGCCGGGAATCCAGGTGAAGAAGGCATAGGACGAGAATGTTACGGATAGCCACAGACACCAGGACATGATCGTCACCCGGCGAAGGCGGGGCGACCACAACGCGCGCAGCCCGCCAAGCATCGAGTGGTTCCGTCCGGCCGCCAGCGGGACGGCGGAGACTGCCTGGGAGACAGGCGCAAGCGCGTGCCCCGACTTCGCCACCGCCGCCTCGACACACGCGACGACGGCGTTCGCCTCCTCGATCCGACCGCGGCTCTCCAGCCAGCGCGGGCTTTCCATCAGCGACCGCCGCCACCACAGCAGGATCAGGACGGGGCAGGCGACGACGATGACGGTGATACGCCAGCCGTTGGCGTAGCTCGGGATCAAGAAGTATCCGAGAAGCGCGGCAGCAACGAAGCCGAAGGAGAAGAACCCGGCCAGCGCGCCGGTGAATGCGCCGCGATATTTGGTCGCCACGAACTCGACCAGGAAGGGCGCGACGATGGCACCCTCGGCGCCCATGCCGATGCCGCCGACCACGCGCAGCAGCAGGAAGGTCTGCCAATCGTGGACGAACGCACTTGCCAGCGAGGCTGCGCAGAAGAGGATGAGCGCCCCCATCATGACGGATCGGCGGCCGAAGCGGTCGCCAAGCATTCCGGCGATCAACGCCCCAATGAGAAAGCCCACATAGGTGCTGCTTCCGACAACGCCCGTCTGCACGCTGGTGAGATGCCACCCGGTCCGCAGGACGGGCATAAGGAAGGCAATGATCGCGGCATCCAGGGCCTCAAACGTGTAGCCCAATCCACCGATAACGAGCAGTTTGAAATGAAAGCGGCTGAATGGAAGTCGCTCGAGCCGCGCAGCGATCGTGGACATTTTTTGCCTTCCCTATTGGAGGTGCGTTGCATCAGCCAAGGTTGCAAGACCGGGTTTGAGAGGAACCGGGTTCGAGAGGAGGGGGCTGCGGCATCCGGCGGAAATCTTCCCGCAATCCGGCTACGCCAATCCGCCGGCTCGTCGCGTCCGTAACGGGGATCAACCGAGTTGGAACCCGTGTGCCAGGGGATCCCGGCTATCGACATAGATCGTGTTATGTCCGGTGACGCGCGCCCAACCCGCCACGCTGGGCATGATGGCCGGAAAGTTGCCGACCTGTGCCGCCGATTCGACCCGGCAATCAAACAGCGTGCCAATGATGCTTTCGTGCACGAACTCCTGGCCGATCGCCAGCTTGTTCCGGGCAACGAGCTGGGCCATCCGCGCTGACGAGCCCGTGCCGCAGGGCGACCGGTCGATTGCCTTGTCGCCGTAGAAGACCGCGTTGCGTGCATGGGCGCGTGCATCACGCGGCCGATCGCACCACATGACGTGGCTGACGCCATGGATGCGTGGATCGGCCGGATGTACCGGCGCCAACCGGTCCTGCGCTGCCCTGCGTATGATGGGGCTCAACCGCACGATATCGCCGGCCGACATCGAATCCAGGCCGTGCCATGAGTCCTGCGGCTCGACAATGGCGTAGTAGTTGCCGCCGTAGGCCAGATCGATCCTCAGAGCGCCCAGGCCCGGAATGTCGAGATCGACATCCCGGGCGTGCAGGTAGCTGGCAACATTGAACAATCGCACTTGCTCGACGAACTGGCCGTTTTGCTCGTACTCGATCGCCACCCGGCCGGCAGGCGCTTCAATGACGAGGCGGCCCGGCTCGCGCGGGACGACAAGGCCTTCTTCGATCGCCACTGTCACCGTGCCGATCGTGCCGTGGCCACACATCGGCAGGCAGCCACTGACTTCGATATAGAGAACGCCAACGTCGCAATCATCGCGGCTGGACGAGTAGAGAATGGAACCGGACATCACATCATGGCCGCGCGGCTCGAACATCAGGGCCCGGCGCACCCAATCATGGTCACGCAAAAAAATCTCGCGCTTCTCGCTCATCGGCACGTTCGGCAGAATTGGCGCGCCGCCGACGACAACCCTGACCGGATTGCCGCAGGTGTGAGCATCAACACAGAAGAAGGTACGACGGCTCATGCTTGCCTCCGGAAGCCTCTCTGGAATCGGGCGATCGAATAGGGTGCGAGGTCGATCGGCACCAGCCTCTGCCTGACGAGATCGCTGATGAGGCGACCTGTTGTCGCGGCCTGAGTAAGGCCGAGATGCCCGTGCCCGAACGCGTAGTACACGTTGGCATGGCGGACAGACCGGCCGATGACCGGCAAGCTGTCGGGCGTTGCCGGGCGATGACCGGCCCAATGGATGCCGCCCTCGGTCCTGAGAGCGGGCAGATAGATCGACGCCAGCCGGGCGAGCGTCTCCGACCGCTTGTAGTTGGCGACCGCATCAAGTCCGCCAAATTCCGCGGCACCGCCGATGCGAAGACCACAGGTCAGCGGGGTCGCGACGAACTTGCGCTCGGCGAAGATGACCTCGCGGCTCAGTGTCACGCCCGGATCCGCAATGGTCGTGTTGTATCCGCGTTCGCTCTCAAGCGGCACCGGCTCGCCAAGTTGCGCGGCGAGACTGCCAGACCACGCGCCGGCAGCGACAATCACGTTCTGGCAGCGGAGCGTACCGCCGGACGCCAGTTTCAGTACGGCGAAACCACTCTCGTGCGCCTCGATCCGCACCACGAGCCCCGCCTGGATCGCGACGCCTTGTGCGGCAAGCCAGTGCCGTATGCCGTCGGTCACTCGCTTGGGGTCGTTGATATGGGACCATTGCGGCGTAAGGACGCCGCAGGCAACGGCGCCGCCGAGTGCCGGCTCCAGATCACGCAGCTCGGCGCGATTCAGGAAGTCAGCCTGGATCCCGTGCGAGCGCTTGAGAGACCATTCGGCATTCTCTCGCCGATAGGCATCTTCGCTTTCATAGACAGTCAGCGCACCAAGTCTGTGCAGTTCACTCGCCAGTCCCGTTGCCGCCAGCATCGGCAGGAGATCGTCGTACACGCGCGCGTTGAGCGCAGCTAACGCGGTGGCGATCCTGGCGACTTCCGGCGGCTTTCCTGCTTTCAGGAACAGACGGAGCCACGGTAACAGCCTGGGAGCATAGGCCGGCCTGATCGCCAAGGGACCGAGCGGATCAAGCAGCCACCGAGGTACTTGCCAAATGATGCCAGGAACGGATGCGGGTACGACCTCGGTGACGGCGATGCCGCCGGCGTTGCCGAAGGACGCCTTGTCACCCTCGGGGGCCGGGTCGAGGACGGTGACGGGGAGGCCGTCACGGTGCAGATGGTAGGCAACCGCCAATCCGACGATGCCTGCCCCTACGACGACGACTGCCTCCTGGTTCAACAGCGACTCCTCGCACCCGCTTTCATGGCGTTCGGCGGCCGCGGCCCGGCCCATGCCGCGGCCGCGTCCCGTCAGGCGGCGGCCTTGTGCTGCCTGGCCGCCAATGCGTCCAGTGTACGCCTGATAATGCTGACGACCCGTTCACGCTCGCCGCCGATCAGCGGCAAGCGCGGTGCCCGCACCCATTCGGGGGCGCCATAAACAAGGTGCTCTGCCATCTTGATGTACTGTACCAGCTTCACATGAGTATCGAGGTGATAGGCCGGCGTGAGGATCCGATAAAGGATCCTCGCTTCGTCGTATCGGCCGGCCTTGCACAGTTCGTAGAGTTCGACAGCCTCGGCAGGCCAGGCGTTGGTCATGCCGGAAACCCAACCGGACACGCCAAGCGCCATGCTTTCGAGGATCAGGTCGTCGATGCCGCAGAAAACCAGAAACCGATCGCCGCAGGCGTTGTAGATATCGGTGACGCGACGAATATCGCCGGTCTCTTCCTTGACGCAGACAATTTCTTGCGTGTTCGCGAGGTCGTTGAGAATCTCGGGCGTTACATCGACGCCGTATGCGATGGGGTTATTGTAGATCATCACCGGCAGCTCCGCCGCCGCGGCGATCGCCTTGAACCATTCCGCCGTTTCGTGCGGGTCGGTCTTGTATCCGCCGAGGCTCGGAAAGGCCATCAGACCTTCGGCGCCGAAGGAACGGTAAGCCTTTGCGGACTGCCGGGCTTGTTCGGTCGATACCTCGGCAAGACCGGACAGCAGGGGCACGCGGCCACGAACGACCTCGGCGCTTGCGCGGATGACTTGCTCGCGCTCCGGCATCGCCAAGGAGGCGTTCTCACCGAGCATCGGGAGAACGATCACGCCGGACACGCCGTTCGTGATCAGGCGATCGATGCTGGATTGAAGGGCGGGCAGATCCAGGCTGCCGTCCTGCTTCATTTTGGTGGTGACCGCGGGAAAGATGCCGGACCAATGCTTCATTTGGGCGCCTTTCATTGTGCCGTGCGCGGCCATACACCAACTGGAGATTGGATACAATCGTCAATCTACAGATGGCCGCCGGGCACGATGCCCGCCACCACCCCTGACCGGCAACGTCCCGGCGCGCCGCACCAGAAGCAGCGTCAGCAGAGCCATCGCCGCGGCAACCGCGGCCGCCAGCAGCGCCGCCGCTGCGAACCCATCGGCGAAGGCCGGGTTGCCAATGTGCCAGCTGCTCGCTCGCAGCGCGTGCGGGAGCGCGGCGACGATGCCCGCGACGTCACCCGACGTGACATGTCTGGGGAGTGCTGCCGCCTGCCCGGCATCGAGTCCAGCATCATGGCATCGGCGGCAGGCACGCCGCCCACCGACCAGGCCTTTAAAAGAGTCCTTGCTGCCGCATACGATTTCGTCGGCCCGGCGGCGAGCTTCTTGACCAGCGCGGCGGTCGCCCGTGCGAGCTCGGTCTCGGGGACGACTTGTGTAGCGATGCCAAGTTGCGTCCTGGATCAGATACCGCGCAACATACCGCTCTATGCGGTCTGGACTCCCGCACGCCGGCTGTCGTCCAAGGTGCGCAGTTTCGTGGATCTTCTGGCCGAGCATATACGGCCAGTCCCGCCGTGGGAGCGGGGACTATCACAAGTAAACGGTCGCGAAAGCGCACCACCCTGATATGCCTGCATCCAGCCAACACGCGGTGCTGCCGCGGACACCGTATCGGACGATGTCGTTCGAATCCTGATGCAGTGGCGAAGCGCGGCCTGCTTGCTCGGGAATCGCGGGGTGCGATCCGCCGGCATTACCTCAGGGCGATCGGCGCGAGGCCGAGCAGGTGGATAAAGCCAATGTAGGTCAGGTAGATCCCGATCAATAAGCTGACGATGTTGCTGAGGAAGTGATACTTGGGCAGTTCAATCGAATCAGCCAGCGACAGCAGGGTCTCCGGGGTCATGAACATCAGCATGGCGCCTCGGATCAGCAGCCACCAGCCGACCAATGACAGAACAAGCGCCAGGTTCGCCCCGGATGTCGTGTTCTGGGTCAGCACCAGCATCAGGCCACCGACCAGTTGGACAAGGCCGAACACAAACAGGATCGGCGGATTTTCCAACAGGCGCTCGACCATGACGATCATGCCGCGGGGGCGCGACAGCATGGCGGTCGAGACGGCGACCAGACTCAACCCGGTGATCTGTGCGCAGAGAAGCATAGGGTCCATCACCGAATCTCCAATATGCGATTTCTCATCCTGCACCGAGGCATTTGCTTTGGCCGTCCGCGTTTTGCTGGCAGTTCACCCGCCAGGCCTTTCCGCCGCGGCGTGGCCTTCGCCTAGCGCCGATTTGCGGCCGAAACCGCCCGACGCCGGGGCGACAGAACTGATGGCGGCCAGCCGTTGCGTGCGCCGGTCAATCGCGGGCGGACGATCAGGCAGTCGCGAACGGCGCTCCCGGGACTCGACGCCGAACAGTACGACGACGACGGCCAGTACGCCCAAGAGCGCGATCATGGCGGTGGTGACACCGGCGATCCCATGGTGGTCGAACATCGATATCACCAGGAATGGCGTGAAGATTGTCGCGCCGCGGCCAAGCATGTTGCAGATTCCCGCGGCCCGCAGACGAACCTCGGTCGGGAACAGTTCCGGGATGTAGATGCCGAATAACATCGCCATCAACGCGAAGATCGCCGCCGTCAGCGCGAGCCCGGCCGGCGGCAGCATCATCGGATCCCTGATGTTCGGATAGATGTAGGCGATTCCCATGGCCGCCACGCACGCCAGTGCCACGGTCGGCTTGCGCCCCAGCCGGTCGGCGGCGAGCGATGCCAGGAACGCGCCCAACGGCGCGCCGATCGCCATGACCAGAACGAAGTGAAAGGCCTCGATCATGGACATGCCCTGGCGGATGAAGAAGGTCGGCAGCCAGGTGATGAAGCCGAAAACCACTGCGTTGATGATCATCAACGTGACGCTGCCGACAACCATGTGGCGGAGCAGCGGCGGCCGAAACAGCGCGGTCAGTCCGCGCGACGGTGACGGTGTCAGGTTCTTGCCGCTGACGTCTTCCCATTGCTGGCCGGTCTCCTCCTCGACCTCGAGCAGAAGTTCCTCGGCTTCGTCGTTGCGGCCGACGACCTCGAGCCAGCGCGGACTTTCCGGCAGGCGCTTGCGTACCCACCAGATCACCAGTCCGCCAATACCGCCGGCGATGAACATGACGCGCCAGCCATAGGCCGGGATCAGGTAGGTGCTGAGCAGGATCGAGCTTGGCAAACCCAGCGCCACGATCATCGCCATGGTGCCCAGCCACCGGCCGCGGAACCGTCCGGGGAAGAACTCGGTCAATGCCGCGTAGCCAACGACGTTTTCGGCGCCCAGGCCCAGGCCCATAAGGAGGCGCAGGACGATCAACACGTCCATGTTCGGCGCAAACCCGGCGGCCAGCGACGCGAGGCCGAACAAGGCAAGATTGATTTGATAGGTGAAGGCTCGCCCGAACCGGTCGCCGACGAAACCGGCGACCAGGCTGCCCAGCATCATGCCAACAAATGTTGCGGACACGAACAGAGCGCCTTGCTCCATGGTCGCGAAGCCGCTCTTGATGGTGGCGCCAAGGACCGTGCCGGCAAGGTAGATGTCGAAGCCGTCGAGGAACATCCCGATGCCGACGAGGGCGAACACCCGCCTGTGGAAGCGCGTGATCGGCACCCGGTCGAGTCGGTACCCGGCATTGATGTAGGCCATGGTATGCTCTCTCTTTGCCTCTGACAGCTGGCGGTTCCCGGTCCTCACGCGGCGGGCCTGGCGCGTGCCGCTGTCTTTACGATACCCGCTCGTTGCAAAGACGTTTCGCTTTGCTCGAATTTCCGCCATCCGTTCGTTAGCTGGACCGCGGCTTATGGATCCAAACCTCCACGCGCTGATTGAGCGGGCTTGTCGCGGGATCGAGGTTGCACGCCACCGCGCCCATCGGACCGACGCCGATCGCGTTCGCATTCTGGATTCCCGCTGCCATCAAGCGGTCCCGGACCGCGCTCGCTCGCTGCCGCGACAATTCCCGATCGTCGGCATAGTCGCCGCCGGCACTGCTGAAGCCGATGAGCGTCAGCGAGGCATTCTTGTAGGCCGGCGTTTGCATCAAGGCGGCGAGGCGCGCGATGTCCGCGACGGCACGGCTATCGAGCTCGTCGGTCCCGGCCTGGAAGCGAAACGTGATGGACAGCCGGTCCGCCCCCGCGATCGCGGCTTCGAATGCCTTCACGTCTGACACGCGCACGCGGGTACGGCCACCGTCCTGCGCATCGCGGGCATGATCCAGTCTGTCGTCGCCATAGCCGGGGTCAGCGGCGCTTGGCTCCAGATTGGCGAATCCCGCCCTGGCCACTGCCACCTGGCCAATCGGACCGAGCGCGAACTGAAGAAACTCATTTGCCGCGGGTGACGGCGGGCGCCCCGGCGCGATGTAGAGGTACATCCGCCGGGACAACGGGTATTCGTCGGTCTTGATGCGGAACACGCTCGGTTCCACGCCCGTGCCGCAGTCGGTTTCGAGCGCGACCGGCCTTGCGCTGCGCTTCATCGACAAATCGATGAAGCCAATGCCGGCGGGGTTGCCGGCGACCGCGTCCGGGATGTCCTGCAGCACCGTGAATGGCGGCGCCGCGAGTCGGGGGAAGCCTTCCGCGCAGTGCCGCGTGTTCTTGTCAGCCATGATGCTGGAGCAAAATGATTCCATCGTGACCAGGCTGGGGTCGGGGGCATAGACGCCAATCGGCAGGTCCGAAGGGCCGCCGACCTGCGCCCAACTGGTCACCCTGCCGGTGAAGATCTCGCGCAATTGGCTGACCGACAGGACGGGAACCGGATTGTGCGGGTTGACGATGATTGCGAGCGCGGCCAGGCCGATGACGTTTTCAATGCCTGGCTGCCGGAATTGCGCGAGTGTCGGTACGTTGGGAACCCCGCGCTTCCGCATCGCATCAAGGTCCGACTCTTGCACCGGGCGCAGCGCCATCCAGATGTCGGCCTGCCCTCGCAGCAAGGGTTCGAGTCCGGACAGGGTTGTCTTCGTACGTACCTCCACGCGGATGCGCCTGGCGCTTTCGGCGCCCTCGGCGACGACGGCGTAGTCTCCGGGATCGATGCCGTCTTCGACACGAACACCCGGCAGCTTGTTCTGTTTCGCCCAGGCCTTCGCCACGTCCAACATCATGTCACCGCCGATAGTGGGCGAGCCGCTAAGGCGGACCAAAGTCTCCTGTGGCTGTTTCGGTTCCGCTATCGCTCGCGCGGTGACCAGCGCGAAAGCGCACGCCACGGCAATGCCGGTCGCGAGCCCAACGAAGCACAGCCGTGCGCAAGACATGCGCCAGAGCCTGGGGTGAGACAGAAGTTTCACTTGAGGGTCTCCTTCGTTCATCGCGAAGCGATGGTCGCAAGGGCAAAAAGCGGGCGGGCGGGGATCATTGGCGGATCGGCATCAGGCGGCGCGCGTCCGGGATTTTCTCGCCGCAGCGGGCACGATTGGTGGTCATCCTTTGCGTGGTAACCTCACCGTTTGCGATGACGATGAAGTCGAACCGCGGCGCGGCCAACGGCTTATCATCGCAGTAGGGAGCGGCGGCCTGGGAACCTCGCGTGACGTAGTCGAGCTTGAACCCGAACGTACTGTCTGGCGGGATCAACGCAGGATTGGCGACCACATAAGACATTTCGGCGGTCGCACCATTGTCTGGAGGGCCATCGACGATATCCATCTTGCCGATACCCTCGGACAGGTCCTGGTTCGGCCGGCGGCCGCTGACATCGCCCGTCTCGCCCATTCTGCCGCCCGGCTCCAGCACGTACAGGTCGAGTTGAACCGGGTCGCGCCAGCGCAGCACCACCCGGTAAAGCTTCTGGAAGTCGGGCACGGCAAGCTTACAGGTCAGCGGCGGCGTCTCGGTCATGTCGATCGAGAACTCGTTGTTCGCTGCCGTCAGCGCGAACGCGATATTCAGCTTTCCGTCGGGCCCGAATTTGCTGCTGTAGAGTTCGTCTCCATATTCAATCTCGACCTTCTGTCCCGCGCTGCCGGGCCGGACAATGTCAACCATTGCGCGGCCTTGCTGCTGCGTCACCTGAAGTTGCGTGTTGCCGGCGAGACCGCTGGCGCCGTCGCACTGACCCGGCGTTTGCGCCATCGCGCTGCCAATGCCGACGAATGTGAGCATCGCCGCCACGAGCCCGAGGCGCGAGGATCGGCGGCGGTGGAAACTGCGAACCCCCTGACTTTCCGTCATATTACCTCCAACGCTGCCCGGTTCGTGGCCGAGGCACCTTTCAGGCGGAATGGTCATCCTCACTATAAAGGGACAAAGTATCGAAAAAGCTTCGATTGACCCCTTGTTCGGGGGGTGATCCGCCCGCGCAAGGCGTTCGGTGCGCCAGGCGCGCGACCGTCCGGTCGAAGAGTATGGGCGCCAGGTCGTTACAGCCCGGTTACTCTCAAGATCCTTCGCCCCGGATTGACGCTGCACGCGGCTCAGCGGCCGGCGCGGGCGCGGACGCCATGCCCGGGACTAAACGCGACCACGATGTTCGGTTCCGCGGGGGTATGCGCGCCGGCGTGCCGGCGGCGCACGGCCCAGGAACGAAGCGCTCCCGGTGGTCGCATGCCCTGGTGGAGGGGCAAGGCCTACGCAGTCGGCAACGTGCTCTATCTGAACTGGTCGCCGGATCCGCTGGACAACGTCTCCTTCCCTCCGGAGGTCCACGTCGATCCGATGGGCTGGCGCACGGGCGCCGCAGCCACCTACTACAACTTCAGCATCGGCTGGCAGCACTGGCTGTCGCCGCAGATCGAGTTCC
>Ga0335072_10008331_pt1 | contig 15040 bp, 13 predicted proteins | sample Lox_Sample_21_FD_206725 | JGI IMG/M metagenome (GOLD analysis project Ga0335072, IMG submission 206725) | Soil microbial communities from Loxahatchee National Wildlife Refuge, Florida, United States - Lox_Sample_2.1 | ecosystem: Environmental > Terrestrial > Soil > Wetlands | place: USA... | reverse complement strand
TGAGCCTGCCGCGTGTTTCACGCCCGGAGCGGAGTCCAGCGGTTAGGCTTGCCCACCCCGCCGGACGCCATGCCAAGAGGAAGTCATGCCCGCACCCCAAACCACCACCGCCGGCACGGCACAGCTCCGTGTCACGCTCGCCGAACCACCCGATCTGCCGGACGCCGAGCGGGTGATGCGGGAGGTGCTGGAGAGCGATCTGGGCGGCTACCGCCCGCAGTGGCACCGGGACCTGGACGATCTGGAGGCCGCCTATCTGCGCCGTCCGGGATCGGCCCTGCTGGTAGCGCGGCATGAGGGCGAGTTGCTCGCGACCGCGGCCGTGCGGCCCTGCGAGCTGGCCAGCCCCCCGAACCCGGGCTGGCTGGCCGAGCGCTACAACCAGCCCGACGTCTGCCAGCTGGTGCGGGTCTGGGTGTTAAGCCGGGGCCGGCGCCTCGGCCTGGGCCGGGCCCTGGTCAAGGACGCCGTCGCCTGGAGCACAGGGCCCGGTGGTTACCGCCGGGTGTACCTCCACACGGACGCGGGGGTGCCGGGCGCGGAGGCATTCTGGCGCTCGCTGCCCGTGCGTGAGGTCCACGACAGCCGCCCCGATCCGTTCAACTGCGTCCACTTCGAGATCGATGTCGAGGCGCTGCTGCACCGCGCCCGCTGATGAGCGTCGCCGCTTCGCGCACCGCCGAGTTTTCCCCTTACGCCGAGATCGCGCCCGCCGCCGGGCTGTGCGACCGGATCGTCCGGCTCCACCAGCGCCTGAGCCGCCTCGGCAACCTGGCTCCGGCCCCCGAAGTGAACGTCATCTTTGAGGAGCTCGTGCGGCTGTGCGTCCATGCCGGCCATCAGGCGGCACCGGCGGTCCTGGCCGACCCCCGGATTCGCGGGCTGCGGCCCGACCTGCTCCGCCTGTGCTCGCGGGGCGAGTCGCTGCTCGAGCACGCCTGGGCCCGCACGGTGCTGGAGGCTGCTGATCCCTGGGCCGAGCTGAGCAGGTTCCCATACCTGGAGAACTACCGGCAGCTCAGCCGCCTGGAGATACACGCCCTCGCGGGAGCGGGGCACGTTCGCGGCCCGGGTTGCCGCGTCTGCTTTCTCGGTGGCGGACCGCTGCCCTTGAGCGCTCTGCTGATGCACAGGGAGCTGGGTGCGGCCGTGGACGTCGTCGACAATGAGCCGGAGGCAGCGGACCTGGCCCGGCGGCTACTCGGCCGCCTCGGCCCGGGCCCGGGCCTGCGGGTGGCGCTGGCCGACGCCGCGTCGGCCAAGGACATGGCCGGGCTGCTGGCCGGCCGCGACGTGGTCATCGTGGCGGCCCTCGTGGGACACACCCGTTGCCGGAAGCAGGCCGTGCTGCGCGCGGTCGGCGGCGCGCTAGATCCGGGCGCCTACCTGATCGTGCGCAGTGCGCACGGACTGCGCTCGCTGCTATACGCGGCGGTCGAGCCCGATGACGTGGCGGAGGCCGCGGACTGCGAGCCACAGGTGCTGATGCACCCGCTCGGTGACGTCGTCAACTCCGTGCTGGTGGCGCGTCGCCGCTGAGCGGGATCGCCCGCCCGCCGAGGACCACGATCCGCGGCCGGGCCAGCGCCTCGATATCCTCGGCCAGGTCACCCTCGACCACGAGCAGGTCGGCGACCGCCCCCGCGCGGAGCCGGCCGCGGCTGGCGCCCAGGCCGCAGGCTTCGGCCGCCGCGGATGTGGCGGCGGCCAGCGCCGCTTCTGCCGGGAGCCCCGACGCCGCGAGCTCGGCAACCGAGTGCGCCAGCACCCCGTGGGGCTTGGCGGGGTGGATGCCCGCGTCCGACCCGGCCAGGATCGCTGCCCCGGCCGCGAACAGGGCGCCGACCTGCTCGAACCGAGCCTGCAAGGTCATCCCGGTGCGCCGCATGACCTCGATGGCCTGCGGAGAGGGCGGCGAGCCGGGCAGGCGGCCGAAGGTGGGGCACACCTGGACCCCGCGAGCGGCCAGCGCGTCGATCAGCGCCGGCGGGGTGTGGATGCCGCGGGCGGTCAGGCAGGTGCAGTGCTCGATCCCGTCAACGCCCGCGGCCGCGCACACCTGGACCGACGGCACCGAGTGGGCGTGCGCCGTCACCGGCAATCCCCTGCGGTGCGCTTCGTCGACGACCAGACGTACATCGTCCAGCCCGAACTGCAGCTCGAGCAGGTCCGAGCCGGCCGTCATCGCGCCCCCGCTCGCCACGATCTTCACCGCCTGGGCACCATGCTCGTGCCGCTGCGCCACCATGGCGCGCAACGCGGCCGCGCCACTGGCCGCACCGCCCATGGCCGCGCAATGCCCGCCGGGAGAGGTGATCGGCGGACCGGATCCCACGACGGACGGCTCGCCATCGCGCGCCTCGCGGTCGAGCACGGCGAACCTGGTGTCCCCGAGATCCCGGACGGTCGTGACGCCATGCTTCAGTTGCTGCCGCAGGGACCGGCGGATCACCTCCTCGCGCTCCGCGCCGGACCGGCCGCTGTCCAGCGCCAGCGCATCGGGCTCCCCGCCGCCCACGAGATGCACGTGGGTGTCGATGAGCCCGGGCAACACCGTGCCGCCGGGACGGTCGATCACCGGCCAGCCCTCCGCGATAGGGCCCCGCCGTGGCTCCACCGCGACGATCCGGGCGCCGTCCACCAGAACCTGGGCGCCGCCGGCCAGGAACCGCGAGCCGTCGAAGGCGTGCCCGGCGCTAACGACGTACCGCAGGCCAACATCAACGGCCCGTTGCGACTGGCCACGGTCTGAGCTGGCCTGATAACTCCCCGCTCGTGTCATGGTTCGAATCATTCCCGACCGTGGTGGGGTCTGCAGGCGCTCGCCGCCAGGCGAGTGAGCAGTCGCCGCAGCGACGGCCGCCACTTAGCTGGGTAAGACCGCAGCATGTCGTGCGCGCGTACCGCCTGCCGCCGGGCGTGGCCCGCCACCGGCCGTAGCGGCGAAGCTCGGCAGGCTGCGCCCAGGCGAGGCCAATCAGTTCGTCCAGCGGGCGGAGGCCCTGCATGGCGAGAACCACCAGCGATCCGGCAAGCGCCGAGGCGACGTTGCCCCGCAGCAGATGCTGACCGATGCGTACCTGGTGCCTGATGGCGCGCGCGAGCGGATCAAGGTGCTCCCTGGCCAGCAGCTGCCAGCCCTCGGCGGGGTCGGTGGCGACGAGCTGCGTGGCCAGCAGGTCGACCGGGCCCGGCGCCGGAGCCCGGTAGCGCAGCCGAGCCGCGGACAGGTTGGGTACCGTGCCTGTTAGCAGGGCTGACCCCGCGTAGATCGACGTGAGGCGGGCGGCCCAGCCCTGGTAGAGGATTGATGCGCCGATCCACCGCTGCTCGGTGCCAAGCCGCGCGGACACCTCGTCGATCCGGTCACTGAGCACGGAAGCAGCTGGCGCGGTGCCGGCGATCAGATCACCGACCGGCTCGAAGCCCGCGTCGCCACTCTCCCGCAGCGCGAAGTACGGTCCGATCCGCGCCAGTTCGGCGAGCGGGAACTGCCCTTCGGTCACGGCGGAAGTCCTCCTGATCAGTGGCGGTATCCGGCGGCGGTGCGCTAGAGCCGGCCTGGCTCGATCCCGAGGTAACGCCCCCGCAGCGCGTTCCATGCCGGAAGCCGGTTTGACTGCGGCTCGACACGACACGCCGGCACGACATGTGGTGCTTGGTCTTGGCAGCTCTCCTACATATGGTGTTGCCCGCAGCTGGTTCCGCGGGCCGCCCAGGTTCGCGGAGGCAAGAGGGAACCCGGTGCGAATCCGGGACTGCCCCGCAGCGGTGAGCGGGAACGACAGCCGTCATGAAGCACTGGGCCACCCGGCCCGGGAAGCGACGGTCAGTAGGAGGCGCCGGCCAGGCGTCGTGCCCGCGAGTCCGAAGACCTGCCAGCGTGCCGCGCGCGAGGGGCGCGCGGCGGCTCTGGCCGCGCGGGACGGCCGACGGGCCCGGCGACCTGCCATAAGTAAGGCCGCTGGTCTTGTCGCGTGCCCGCGTGACCCCGGGGCCATGGGGAGCGAGCTCGCGAGGAGAGAGCGATGACGGTCACCGAGGTCAGGCCAGCACAGGCGCGCATGCACGTGCGCAAGAGGAACGGGGACGCCGAGCCGGTCGATGTGAACAAGATCGTCCGGGCGGTGGAGCGGTGCGCGGGCGGCCTGGACGAGGTTGACCCGCTGCGGGTGGCAACCAGAACGATCAGCGGCCTCTATGACGGGGCGACCACGGCCGAACTGGACCGGCTGTCGATACAGACGGCGGCGGAGATGACCGGCGGGGAGCCGCAGTACTCGCGGCTGGCGGCCCGGCTGCTGGCCGGCTACATCGGCAAGGAAGTGCGCGGTCAGGGCATCGCCTCGTTCAGCCAGTCGGTCGCGCTGGGCCAGGCCGAGGGGCTGATCGGCGATACCACGGCCAGGTTCGTCAAGGACAACGCGCGCAAGCTGGATGACGCCATCGACGCCGCCGCCGATCTGGGATTCGAGTACTTCGGCATCAAGACGGTCTACGACCGGTACCTGCTGCGTCACCCGTCCACCCGGCTGGTGGTCGAAACCCCGCAGTACTTCCTGCTCCGGGTGGCCTGCGGGCTTTCGCAGACCCCGGCCGAGGCGATCGGTTTCTACCGGCTGATGTCCTCGCTGGCGTACCTGCCGAGCTCGCCGACGCTGTTCAACTCCGGGACGACCCACGCCCAGATGTCCTCCTGCTTCCTGGTCGATTCCCCGCGTGACGACCTCGACTCGATCTACGCCCGGTACGCGCAGGTCGCGCAGCTGAGCAAGTTCTCCGGCGGGATCGGGATCTCCTGGTCGCGGGTGCGGTCCCGCGGCGCGCTGATCCGCGGCACCAACGGCACATCCAACGGCGTCGTCCCGTTCCTGCGGACCCTGGACGCGTCGGTGGCGGCGGTGAACCAGGGCGGCCGGCGCAAGGGCGCCGCCTGCGTCTACCTCGAGCCCTGGCACCCCGACGTCGAGGAATTCCTCGAACTGCGCGACAACACCGGCGAGGACGCCCGGCGCACTCACAACCTGAACCTGGCGAACTGGCTCCCCGACGAGTTCATGCGCCGGGTCGAGGCGGACGAAACGTGGTCGCTGATCGACCCGGACCAGGTGCCCGAGCTGCCCGATCTGTGGGGCGAGGCGTTCGACGCGGCCTACCGGGCCGCCGAGGCCGAGGGCCGGTACGTCCGTCAGGTGAAGGCCCGCGACCTGTACGCGAAGATGATGCGCACCCTGGCCCAGACCGGCAACGGCTGGATGACGTTCAAGGACGCGTGCAACGCCAAGTGCAACCAGACCGGCGTGCCCGGCAGCGTGGTGCACCTGTCGAACCTGTGCACCGAGATCACCGAGGTGACCACGGACGCCGAGACTGCCGTCTGCAACCTCGGCTCGATCAACCTGGCCCGCCACCTCACCGCGGGCCCCGACGGCACCCAGCAGGTCGACTGGGACAAGCTGCGCGACACCGTGCGCACGGCCGTCCCGTTCCTGGACCGGGTCATCGACCTGACCTTCTACCCGAGCCGGCAGGCGGGCGCGTCCAACCCCCGCTGGCGGCCGGTCGGCCTCGGCGTGATGGGGCTGCAGGACGTGTTCTTCGCGCTGCGGCTGCCGTTCGACTCGCCGCAGGCGCGGGAGCTGTCGGCGCGGATCGCCGAGGAGATCTACCTGACCGCGCTGGAGGCGTCCGCCGGCCTGGCCCGCCAGCACGGCCCGCACCCGGCCTTCGCGCAGACCCGCGCCGCCGACGGCCAGCTGCAGCCCGACCTGTGGGGCGTGACCGGTACGCAGGCGGCGCGCTGGCGGGCGCTGCGCAAGCGGGTCAAGCAGACCGGGCTGCGCAACTCGCTGCTCATCGCCATCGCCCCGACCGCGACCATCGCGTCGATCGCGGGGTGCTATGAGTGCATCGAGCCCCAGGTCTCGAACCTCTTCAAGCGCGAGACCATGTCCGGAGAGTTCCTCCAGGTCAACACCGCGCTGGTGGCCGAGCTCAAGGCACACGGGCTGTGGACGCCGGCCGTGCGCGATCAGATCAAGCAGGCCGACGGCTCCGTGCAGCAGATCACGGCGCTGCCGCAGCCGGCCCGGCTGCTGTTCCGCACCGCCTGGGAACTGCCACAGCGGGCGCTGATCGACCTGGCCGCCGCCCGGGCGCCGTACATCGACCAGAGCCAGTCGCTCAACCTGTTCCTGGCCGCGCCCACCATCGGCAAGCTGTCGTCGATGTACCTGCACGCCTGGAAGTCCGGCCGGAAGACCACGTACTACCTGCGCTCCCGCCCGGCCACCCGGATCCAGCAGGCCACCGTCCAGGTCCCGGCGCCGGACGCCGTTGCCTGCTCCCTTGAGAACCCCGAGACTTGTGAGGCCTGCCAGTGAAACTGCTCGACCCCGGCATGGACCTGACCCTGCGGCCCATGCGCTACCCGCAGTTCTACGACAGGTTCCGCGACGCGATCAAGAACACCTGGACCGTCGAGGAGGTGGACCTGCACTCCGACCTGGCCGACCTGGGCAAGCTGTCCCCCGCCGAACGGCACCTGGTGTCCCGCCTGGTCGCGTTCTTCGCCACCGGAGACACGATCGTGGCCAACAACCTCGTGCTCAACCTCTACCAGCACGTCAACTCGCCCGAGGGGCGGCTGTACCTGTCCCGGCAGCTGTTCGAGGAAGCGGTGCACGTGCAGTTCTACCTCACGCTCCTGGACACCTATGTGCCCGACGAGGCCGAGCGCGCCCAGGCGTTCGCGGCCGTGGAGAATATCCCTTCGATCGCCCGCAAGGCCCGGTTCTGCTTCAAGTGGATCGACTCGGTCTACGAGCTGCGCGAGCTGCGCACAGCCGCCGACCGGCGTTCGTTCCTGCTCAACCTGATCTGCTTCGCGGCCTGCATCGAGGGGCTGTTCTTCTACGGCGCGTTCGCCTACGTCTATTTCCTCCGCTCCCGAGGCCTGCTGAATGGCCTGGCCTCGGGCATCAACTGGGTGTTCCGCGATGAGTCCATGCACATGGCCTTCGCGTTCGACGTCGTCGACACCGTCCGCCGCCAGGAACCGGAGCTGTTCGACGAGCAGATGACCGCGCAGGTCCGCGAGATGCTGGCGGAGGCCGTGGAGTGCGAGGTCCAGTTCGCCGAGGACCTCCTGGGCCAAGGCGTGGCCGGCCTGTCCCAGGCCGACATGCGCGCCTACCTGCAGTACGTCGCCGACCGCCGGCTGGCGCAGCTCGGCATCGCGCCGGTCTACGGCTCGGCGAACCCGCTGGCGTTCATGGACCTGCAAGACGTTCAGGAACTATCCAATTTTTTTGAACGCCCCGTCTCGGCCTACCAGGTCGCCGTGACCGGGCAGGTCTCGTTCGACGACGAGTTCTGACGCTGGTCGGTACCGCTATGACGCCTTGCCCATCTCCGCCGGGCCGGCCTCGACGTTGGCCGACCAGCGGGCTTCGACGTTGCCGAACCGCCAGTAGCCCAGCGCCACCGTCCATACGGCGACGAACAGGCCGGCGATGCAGAACCCGGCCACGTTGATGTTGAAGTTCGCCATCGTGTCCCAGAACGCGCCGTGCAGGTGCACCTCGCTGGTCAGCACGCCGAGGATCTCGATGGTGCCGATGATGAACGCGGCGCCGATGGACAGCCCGGTGATGACCAGGTTGTAGTAGACCTTGCGGACCGGCTTGGCGAACGCCCAGCCGTAGGCGAAGTTCATGAAGCAGCCGTCGAGCGTGTCGAACAGCATCATGCCGCCGGAGAACAGGAACGGCAGCGCCAGCACCGCGTAGTACGGCAGCCCCTGGATCGCCGCGTAGGTCGTCGCCGCGAGCAGCACGACCTCGGTGGCGGTGTCGAAGCCGATGCCGAACACCAGCCCGACGAAGAAAAGCTGCCAGGTATGGGTAATGGACTTCATGAACCGGCCGAAGAACCGGTACATCAGCCCCCGCGCCTGAAGTTGCTTCTCGAGCTCGGTCTCGTTGTACACGCCCGAGCGCATCTCACGGAACACCTTGAAGATCCCGGAAAGCACGATCAGGTTCAGCAACGCGATCAGGTACAAGAACCCGGCCGAGACCAGCGTCCCCGCGGCCCCGCCGGCCGTCTCGTAGGTCGAGGTGGGGTCGACCACGGCGCCGAAGACCGCCCTGGCCGCGACGGTGATGCCGACCCCGACGGCCACGATGATCGTGGAGTGGCCAAAGGAGAAGAAGAACCCGGTGCCGAGCGGCCGCTTCCCGTCGGCCATCAGCTTGCGGGTGGTGTTGTCGATGCATGAGATATGGTCGGCGTCGAACGCGTGCCGGAACCCCAGGAACCACGCCGTAATGGCGACGCCGAGCCCCACGCCGAGCCCTCTGGAACCGCCCTCGCCCTGGTAATTGAAATGGTGGGGTATCACGCAGAACACGTAGATGCCCCAGCCGAGCGCGTTGACCGCCAGGATGAATACGAACATCGCGGCCAGACGGCCCCACTCACGGCCGGTCAGATCGCGGCGGATCTCGCTGAGCCGCGACTTTCGTCCGGTCGCCCGCGATCGCGGGCCCTGCTGCGCTTCCTGCACTGCTCATCCTCCGGATTCCGGAGGATGAAGAGAGCCCGCTGGCACCACCTGACCGGGTGCCGCGCGAACCGCCCTTCATCCGAGGACTGGTATTCGCCGGCGAGCCATCCAGGCGACCGGACTTGTCCCCCGAAAGGGCTTCACCGTTGCGGGACAGTGCCGGAATTGCACCGGACTTCGCTGGGCTGGCTCCCGCCCCGGGCGTCGGCCCGAGGCACGCAGCACCGTATAAGGCCTGCCAGACGGCGGTCAAGCCTGATTGATTGATCAGATGATTAGCTAGATATGTGCCACACTGAGGACGCGCGCAGGTCCAGCGAAGTCCGGTGAGATCCCGGCGCTGTCCCGCAACGGTGGTCCCCCCCGGGGGCGAGCCCGGTCGCCTGGCCTGCGTCAGCGAAGTGGTCCTCGGAGGAGGGACGGCTCGTGCGTCCTCCGCATGGCTAAGGGGGGACGGGCGAGTGCGCGAAGACGATGAACGCGCCGTCCCGGCGAAGCCCGCCCCGGCAGCCGCGAGCCCGGGCCCGGTCGCGGCCCGCTGGCGGGACCGCACGCCGCTGGCAATCGTGCTCTTTGCCTGCGCCGCGCTGCTGGTCGTGGCGATGACGCTCGGCGTGGGAATCGGATCGGTCCCGCTGAGCCCGGTCGCGGTCTGGCACGTGGTGGCCGGCGGCCTGGCCGGTCATCCGGAGAACAGCGTGGCCGGGATCATCGTCTGGCAGATCCGGCTGCCCCGGGTGCTGCTGGCCGCCGTCGTCGGCGCCGCGCTGACCACGGCGGGCTCGGTCGTCCAGGTCCTGGTCCGCAACGCGCTGGCCGATCCGTTCCTGCTGGGCGTGTCGTCGGGCGCCAGCGTCGGCGCCACCGCCGTGCTCCTGCTGGGCGTGTTCGCCTCGCTGGGCGTGTGGGCGATCTCGGTCGGCAGCGTCCTGGGCGCGCTGGCCGCCATGATGGCGGTGTTCCTGGTGTCCCGTTCCGGCCCGGGACTGGCTCCGACCCAGCTGATCTTGTGCGGGGTCGTGCTCTCGGCGCTGTTCGAGTCGGTCACCAGTTACCTGATCTTCCGCGGGAACCCGCAGGCGACACAGTCGGTACTGTTCTGGCTGCTGGGCTCGTTCGGCCTGGCGAGCTGGAACCAGCTTCCGATCCCGGCCGCGGCGCTCGCCGCGGCGATGGTCTACCTGATGGCACAGGGGCGGACGCTGAACGCGCTGGCCATGGGTGCCGAGCCGGCCGCGTCCCTGGGCGTGGATGTGCGGCGGCTGCGCCGGAACCTGTTCGTGGTCACCTCGCTGATGGCCGGGGTCGCGGTCGCCGTGAGCGGAGTGATCGGGTTCGTCGGCCTGGTGGTGCCGCACATCGTCCGGCTCATGGTCGGTTCCGATCACCGCCGGGTGCTGCCCACGGGCGTGCTGATCGGCGCCTCGTTCATGGTCGTGGGCGACCTGCTGGCCCGCACGATCGTCGCCCCTCAGGAGATGCCGATCGGCGTGATCACCGCGTTCATCGGCGCGCCGACCCTCATCGTCCTGATCCGCCGGCGGCCCTACCTGTACGGCGCGACGCAGTGAGCCTTTGCCTGGACCGGCTGTCGGTCGACATCGCCGGGCGGCGCATCGTCACGGGGATAGACCTGGCGGTGGGCGACCGGGAGTTCGCCGGGCTCGTCGGGCCGAACGGGAGCGGGAAGTCGACGATCCTCAAGGCGATCTACCGCGTGCACCAGCCGTCGGCCGGGCGGGTCTTGCTGGACGGAGCCGACCTGCTGGCGCTTCGCCCGAAGGACGCCGCGCGGCGCATCGCGGTGGTGACGCAGGAGTCCACCAGCGAGTTCGACTTCACCGTCCGCGAGATGGTGATGATCGGCAGGATCCCGCACAAGCACTCCTTCGACCGCGACACCGAGACCGACCGGGCGATTGTCGACCACTCGATCGAGCGCGTCGGCTGCGAGGCGCTGGCCCGGCGCCGCTTCAACACCCTGTCCGGCGGCGAAAAGCAGCTCGTCCTCATCGCCAGGGCGCTCGCCCAGGAGGCCGACCATCTCATCCTGGACGAGCCCACCAACCACCTCGACATCCACCACCAGGTCGAGATCCTCGAAATCGTCGCCGGTCTGCGCGTCACCGTGCTCGCCGCGCTGCACGACCTGAGCCTGGCCGCGCTGTTCTGCCACACCATCCACGTGCTGTCCGCCGGCCAGATCGTGACCGCCGGCCCGCCTGGCGCCGTGCTCACGCCCGAAACGATCCGCCACGCCTACGGCGCCGACGTCCTGGTCATCGACCACCCGGACACCGGAACGCCGCACCTGATCCCCCGGCGGAGTAACCGAAAGGACCCCCCATGCACATCAACGACAACGCCCGGCCAAGAGCCCGGCGACGCGCCTGGCGCGCCACGATAGCGTGCGCCGCATTGCTCGCCGCCGCGAGCTTGCTCGCCGCCTGCGGCAGCAGCGGATCGAACACCTCCGCATCCGCGATCAAGGGCGGCGGGTATCCGGTCACCGTCACCAGCTGCGGCGTGCCCGTGACCTACAAGAGCGCGCCTAAGCGCGCCGTGTCCAACGACATCAACACCACCGAGGACATGCTCGCGCTCGGCCTGGAATCGCACATGGTGGGCGACTTCGCCGCGGTGGGCGACGGGCCGGTCGATCAGCCGGCGATACCAGCCGAATACCAGGCGGGGTTCAAGAAGGTCCGGGATGTGTCGCCGGACAACTACTTCACGCTGGAACAGCTAGTCGGGCTGCATCCGGATTTCCTGTTTGCTGGATGGAACTACGGACTGCAGGTGGGCACCAATCTCACGCCGACCTACCTCGCCAAGTTCGGGATCAAGACGCTCGTGCTCAGCGAATCCTGCGCCCACGTCCAGTCGAGCACGGGCTCCGTCAGCATCAACCAGACCTACCAGGACCTGCGCAACCTCGGCGCCATCTTCAACGTCCGGGCGCGGGCACAGAAGATCATCGCCGCTATGCAGGCCCAGGTGGCGGCCGCCCGCGCCAAGATCGCCGGCCTCAAGCCGGTCACCGTCTTCGACTACGACAGCGGCCAATCGTCACCGGTCACCGGCCCCGGCCTGGCCATGCCGAACGCCCTGATCAGCCTGGCCGGGGGGACCAACATCTTCGCATCGCTCAAGCAGAGCTGGACCTCGGTCTCCTGGGAGCAGGTCGTGGCCGCCAGGCCGCAGTGCATCATCATCAACGACTACAGCACCCCGACCGTCGCGCAGAAGGAGAAGTTCCTGGAGACCTTCAGCGCCAGCAAGAACCTCCCGGCCGTCAAGAACCGGTGCTTCCTGCCGCTGAGCTACGACGAGGTGACCCCCAGCCCGCGCAACGCGCAAGCCGTCGTCGCGATAGCCCGGTGGCTGCACCCGTCGGCGTTCGGTCTGCCCGGCGACGGCTCGTGACGCCGGCGCTCAGGCGTTCGAGAACAGGGGGATGTTCGCGCCGCTGGCCGGGGCCAGGCGGCTGTCCAGCAGCGCGACGATCATGTCCCCGACGTCGTCCGGGGTCAGGCCGGGGCGCAATGCCGGATTGGCGCGGCGCAGCATCTCGGTGTCGACGGCGCCCGGGCTCAGGCAGATCGCGCTGATGCCGTGCTGCCTGCCCTCGACCGCGATCGCCTCGGTGAGCCCGATGACGCCGAACTTCGACACGTTGTACGCGGCCAGCCCGGGAAACTTCTCGGTGGCGTACACGCCGGACAGCGACCCGAAGGTGATGATCCGGCCCTCTCCGGCCGGAGCCATCGCGGTGAACGCCGCGCGGCAGCACAGGAACGTGCCGGTCAGGTTGACCGCGAGCGTCTGCGCCCACATGGCCGACGACGTTTGCGCGAACGGCGCGGACGTCAGGGCCCCGGCCGCGCATACCAGCGCGCTCAACTGGCCGATCTCGCCGGCCTCCGCGAACAGGCGCTCGACCTCGGCCTCGTCGCTCACGTCCGCCGGCACCGCGGTGACCCGGCCGCCCGCGTCCCTGATCGCGCCCGCCACGCGGTCGAGTGCCTCGCGATCGCGGGCGGCCGGCACCACGTGAGCGCCGGCGGCCGCCAGGGCCGTGGCGGTGGACGCGCCGATCCCCCGGCTGGCCCCCGTGACCACCGCCAGCCGTCCGGCCAGCCAGGAGGCACCCGGGGTTGTCCCGCCCGGCCCGCCCGGCGCCGGCTCACCCACCGGTCACCCGCCGGTACAGGCGCTCGTGCGCGTCCAGGCTCCGTTCCAGGTCCAGATGGTTTACGGCGTGCTCGCGGCAGGCCGCCCGGGACATCCCGGCCGCCTTGACCACCGCCTCCGCTGCGGCCCGTACGTCGTCGGGCGGCACCAGGAAACCGGTCACCCCGTCCATGATCACCTCACTGAGTCCGCCGCGCCGGAACGCGACCACCGGAGTACCGCACGCCTGCGCCTCCGCGGCGGCCAGGCCGAAGGGCTCGTCCCAGCGGGAGGGGCAGAGCACCACGGCCGCCCTGGCCATGGCCTCCCACAGCGTGGCCCGGGGCACGCCCTCGTGAACCGATACCCCCGGCCAGCTTCGCCGCGGGTCGACCTGCTCCCGGCTGTATTCAGGATCGTAGACGTCGCCGTAGACGTCGATCGCCGTTCCCGCCGCGCGGGCGATGTCGATGGCGTCGGCCGCGCCCTTCTCCGGGCTCAGCCGCCCCGCGAACACCGCGCCACGGCCGGCCGAAGCGGACCAGGGAATGACTCCGGCCGGCGGGTACGGCGGCAGGACCGCGTCGACCGGGACGACCTGGCGCCAGACCGCGGCCTGGAACTGCGACACGACGGCCACCGCCGGCGGCGTGCCGCTGCGGGCCACGTCACGAAGCGCCGCCGACACGGTCTTGTCCGGAGGCAGGTGGAGGGTGTGCGCCACCGGCGCGCGCAGCGCGGCCGCGAGCCTGATCGCGGGCGCGTCGAAGGCGTGATTGTGGACGACGTCGTACCCGGTGTCCCCCATGGCCGCGTAGGCCGTGGTGAAGGCCGACTCGGCAGCCGCTGCTGCCACCGCCGGCCCGTCCTGCGCCGGCGGTCTCGCGGATGACTCGAACGCCCGGTACAGCGTGCCCGCGAGCGACGCGGGATCGATTCCGGTGTCGACGATCTCAACGCCCGGGATCCGCGACCCGGACGCGGCGTAGACGTGCACCTCGTGGCCCCGGCGGGCCAGGCCCCGGGCCAGGTCCGACACGAACGCCTGCGAACCGCCGGCCTGCGGCTCCCTGATGGCCGTTACCAGCGGCGCCATGAGCGCGATCTTCATCCCGGGAGCACCTTGAAGGCCAGGTCGCGCGGCGCGTTGATACCTAGTGTCTCGAACGGAACCCTGGCCGAGCCGCGACGCCGGACCTCGCCGGCCGCCTCCGGGAAGAAGATCTCGGCAAGCTCCACCGCCTCGTGATGGCTGCCGAACTCCACGGCCATCGGGCCGGGGAAGCTGACATACCGGTAGCCGCGGGCCGTCAGCCAGTCAAGGTGGTTCGGCCAGACGATCGTCACGCATCCGCCCGGCGCGCACACCCGCTCCATCTCGGCCAGGCCGGCCTCGCCGCCGTGCCCGGGCGCCGGAGTGAAGGCCGAGCAGGCGACGACCAGGCCCGCGAAGTCGTCGGGCAGCGGCAGCTCGTCGAAGAACCCGGCTTCCACCCTTACCCGGTCTCCGTGGCCGGCCGCGGCGAGCTTGCGCCGCAGGATCCGGCGGAGCGGCAGCGCCGGTTCTACCGCCACGATGCTCTCCCCGTGCTCGACCAGCTCCATCGTCAGCCGCCCGCTGCCCGCGCCGACCTCCGCGATCCGGTCCACGCCGGCCGGCAGCCAGCCCGCTATCGCGGGATGCAGCCGCTCGGCGCTGACCAGTCGGTCGTAGAGCTCGGGTTCGAGCCGGTACAACAGCTCCCAGGCCAGGACCGGGTCATGCTGCGGATCGCCGTCGCCGCTCGCGACAAACCGGCTCGCCTCGTCCGGGGTGAGCACGCCCACGTCGGCGGCGGTGTACCGGCTCCGCAGCTCCCGGCCGGCCCCGCCCCGAACCCCGGGGACCTTCGCGCCCGCCCCGGCGCCAGCCTCAGGCCTGCGCACCGACCTCGGCCCAGTTCTTGTCGGTCTCCCAGACCCGGACCGACCGCAGCAGCCCGTCCGGGAGCTCCGGCTCAAGTCGCTCCCAGAACGCCTGGGCCAGGTTCTCGGCGGTCGGGATGCGCCCCTTGAGCCACGGGACGTCGGTGTTCAGGTTGCGATGATCCACGTCGTGGATGACCTGCCTGCCGATGACGTCCGACAGCGCTTTCAGGTCGAAGACGTAGCCGCTGGCCTGATCGACCTCGCCGCCCACGACCACCTCGAGGACGTAGTTGTGCCCGTGCATGTTCGCGCACTTCCCGAACAGGCGCTGATTCTCCTCGTCGGGCAGGTCCGGGTCGTACAGCTGGTGTGCGGCGTTGAACGATTCGC
>Ga0335072_10008328_pt1 | contig 15042 bp, 16 predicted proteins | sample Lox_Sample_21_FD_206725 | JGI IMG/M metagenome (GOLD analysis project Ga0335072, IMG submission 206725) | Soil microbial communities from Loxahatchee National Wildlife Refuge, Florida, United States - Lox_Sample_2.1 | ecosystem: Environmental > Terrestrial > Soil > Wetlands | place: USA... | reverse complement strand
ATCTATCGCCCACCACACCCAGACCGAGCCTGGTCCAGGCAAACCCCGCCCTGGCCAGTATCTTCCTGCCGCTCATAACGATTTCTTAAGTACGGCCCCGGCAGACGTGTCAGCCAACCGGCATGACGCGCAGAGCGGCGGCTCGGCGAGCGTTCTCCTCAGGGTTCCTTGTCACTGACAGTGACACATGACTAGCTGTGGTCCAGGCTCGGGGTGTTCGACACCGGTCCGACCGGTCAGCTACTAGGCACCCATGGCCGTAACGGGTTCTCGGCCAGCGTCCGCACGTCCGGCATGATGTGGGTGAGCGCACTATTCGCGCGAAGTCAGCCCAGCTCGGGGGAATTAGCGTAGCCGGTTCAAGACTTGATCACTTCTCCGGCTACTGGAGTCACCCAGGCGAGCGTGCCGCTGGTTTCCGTCGCCGGGTGGCGTCCTGCGCGCAAAGAGCTGGGCCGCCGCCCGCTGGTTTCGTTGTTGACGCTGTGCCAGGCCGGGAGTACGAACGTAGGGGTCCTGATTCATCTCATCCGAGCCGACTGGTGCGGAGGTGGTCATGCGTCGTCGCTTTGCCGGAATGTGTGTGCTGTCGGTCCTAGCTGCGGCGGCCCTGGCCCTGCCGTCTATGTCCAATGCGGCGGCCGCCCCGCTGGCCGCGGCCCGGGCCCCGGCCGGTGGCAGGCACCCGGTTGCGGTAGGCACTGGCGGGGCGGTGGCATCCATGGATCTGGACGCCAGCCGGGCGGGCATCACGGTGCTCAAGCACGGCGGCAACGCCATTGACGCCGCGGTGGCGGTGGCGAGCACGCTGGGTGTGACGATCCCGTTTGTGGCGGGACCCGGCGGCGGCGGGTTCATGGTGATCTATCTGGCCCGCACCCACCAGGTGGTGACCATCAACGGCCGCGAGACCTGCCCGCAGGCCTGCACGCCAACCATGTTCACCAGCCGCAAGACCGGCAAACCGCTCGGCTATGACTACGCCTCGGACCAGCCGCTGGCCACTGGGGTGCCATCTATGGTGGCCACCTGGGCCGCGGCGGCCAGCCGCTACGGCCGCCTGAGCCTGAGCGCCGACCTGCAGCCGGCCATCGGGGTCGCTGAGCGGGGATTCCGGGTCAACTTTGACTTCCGCCAGCTGACGGAATCCGGACTGCCGCTGCTGCGGGCCTATCCCGCCAGCCGCAAGTTGCTGCTGACCAAGTCCGGTAACCCGCTGCCTGTGGGCACGTTGCTGCGCAACCCCGACCTGGCCAGGACTTACCGGCTACTGGCCCAGCACGGCCCGTCGTACCTGTACGACGGGCCCATCGGCCGGGCCATCGTCCGCGCCGACGACCATCCGGTGCTGACGCCAGGCACCAGCCTGGTCAAACGGCGTGGCATCATGACCATGAGTGACCTGCGCGGCTACTCTCCTCAGCTGCAGGCGCCCACGCATGTCCGCTACCACGGGCTCGACATCTACAGCATGGCGCCGCCGTCCAGCAGCGGGACGACCGTGGGCGAGGCACTGAACATCCTGCGCGGCTGGAACCTGTCGGCCGAACCGCGGGCCACGGCGCTGTTCCACTACCTGGAGGCCTCGCGGCTGGCCTACGCAGACCGCGACGCCTACGTCGGTGACCCCCGCTTTGTCAGTGTCCCGGTGCGCGGGCTGCTCAGCCCGGCGTTCGCCGCGACCCGGCGCTGCCTGATCCACAGCAAGGCGCTCGTGTCCCCAGTCGCGCCGGGCAACCCGTACCCGCCCTATCACGCCTGCGCCGGTACGAGCACATCCCGCCCGGCGGCAGCCGCCGCCAGCGAGGGACTGCACACCAACAACATCGTCACGGCCGACAAGTGGGGCAACATCGTCGCCTACACCAACACGATCAATTTCTTCGGTGGCAGCGGAGAAGCCGTGCCCGGCTACGGTTTCCTGCTCAACAACGAGATGACCGACTTCGATTTCGCCCCGCCCGCGCCGGGGGCCTACGACCCGAACCTGCCCGCCGGCGGGAAGATCCCGCGCTCTAGCATGGGCCCGGTGATTGCGCTGCGGCACGGGCAGCCGGTCTTCACCGTGGGCGCGGCCGGCGGCTCGACGATCATCACCACGATCCTGCAGATCATCCTGAACCACCTGGACTTCGGCATGTCGCTGCCTGCCGCCCTGGCGGCCCCGCGGGTGAGCCAGACGAACTCGCCCACCTCGCTGGCCGAGCCCGCGTTCTACAACAGTGCCCTGCGCCGGGAACTAACTCGCGTGTTCGGCGAACAGTTCACCCTGGCCACCGGCCCGATCCTGCCGCTCGACCACTACCCGGGTGACGCAACCGCACTGCAAGTCCTCAGTCCCGGGCTGTACCAGGCGGTCGCCGAACCCGTCCGTCTGGGTGGCGGCAGCGCGCTCGTCGTCAAGCCCGGCCAGTAGAACACGTCAAACGCACCGTCGCCCACGCGGGAACAGCCGCCCACTAATGAAGGACGACTCCGGGCAGCCAGGACCAGCGCCGCGTGCGCGGGGTCCTCCGGCGCGAAGCTCGCTCATGCAGGATCGGATGTGGCGGAGGGGTCGTCGGGAATTGGCCCGCGTCCTCTTGCGGCGTATATCCGGCCGGAGGATACGGCTATCTGCCGCGGCGGGCCAGTGGCCCAGCGGCGTGCCCGGCCGGGTCCAGGACGACAGCGGGACGATGACGTACGGCAGTACTCAACCGGACTTGATGGCACATGATCCAAAAATTGCGTCACGCTCACCAGGCACACTCGCGGACTACGGACGCGCCGGATTCTCGCCCGCCGTCCGGGCCTTTCCCGCCGGCCGATGTCGTGTTCGCTTACATCGCGCTGACTTGCGGGCGCGGCGGCCTGTCCAGGTAGGCATCCGCGTAGCCAGAGCTGTCTGCGTCGCAAGTATGGGAGTATCCGTCCGCACTCGCGGTCACGGGGGTTATCCGGCTGATTGGATGGACAACGGCACCAGCCCTTTCGGCCCGTCTTGATCCGCCGTCATGATCGCGCCCGCCGGCTACAGGCCCAGCACCTTGCGCAAGTGCGGCGCGTGGCGGCGGGAGACCGGTACCACCTCACGGGGCTGCACGTCGGTGGCCAGGTACAGCGTGCCCTTGAACCCCTGTTCCACCTCACGGACCCGGCCCAGGTTGACCAGGAACCGGCGGTGCACACGCAGGAACCCCTTGTCGGTGAGCTGGTGCTCGAGGTGGTCCAGACCCCGGGCGGCGGCGAGCAGCCGGCCCTGGTCGCTGGTCAGCCAGACGTTGTTCCGGTCGGCCTCCGCGAACCGTATCTCCCGGGGATCCAGCAGGACCCACCGGTCGTCCCGCAGGGCGACCACCCGCTTGAGCAGTGGCTGCCCATGGACCGGACCCGCTAACGGGCCAGCCGGCTCGGCAGCGGTCACGGCCAGGCCGGGCCCGGGGTCAGAGGCGGTGAAGGCCAGCAGTGCCCCGATGACCTGGGTCCCGGTCAGCACCGGCCGGGCCACCACCGGCACCGGGGTGCCGAGGAACGGCACGAAGACCTGAGTCGACCCGGTCCAGGCCGGGTCCTGCCGGGCGCGCTCAGTGACCCGGCGGGCCAGTTGCGGCAACGCCGGGACCTGGGATGCCCACCGCCGGGTCGGCGCATAGGCCGGGACGTCAGCCGGGGTGCCGATCAGAACCGCCGCCTCGCTGTTGGCCAGCACCACGTTCCCGGCCGGATCGACGACGGCCAGCGGAGTGGCCGGGGACACCCGGGCGTTGGTGAACGCCGCCGCCAGCAGCGCGCCGCTGTGGTGGGCCCGCTGCCGCAGCTTGGCCTCGGTCGCCGCGCACACCCGGCGCAGCCAGGGCAGCACCGGCTCGGGCAGCGGCTGTTGCCAGCACGAGATGTTCAGCACGGCCAGCGGGTCGTCGGTGACGACGTCGCGGACGGCCACGCCCGCGCAGGACCAGGCCTGGAAGCCCTGGCACCAGTGCTCCGGGCCGCTGACCATGACCGGGCGGTGGCTCTCCAGCGCGGTGCCCATGCCGTTGGTCCCGCACGCCCACTCCGACCAGGTCGACCACGGGGCCAGGTTGCTCTCGGCGGCCAGGTGACGGATCCGGCGGCTGCCCCACACGGCCAGGATGCGGCCGTCCGGGTCGGCCACCGTGACCAGCCCGTCCAGCCCGTCGACCTCCCGGTCGGCCGACGCCGCCAGGCCGCCCAGCTCGGCGAACACCACGTCGTGCTCGATCGTGTGCGCGCTCACCTCGGCGGCGGCCGGTGCCCGGTCCAGGCCCGGGTCGACCTCGTACTCTTCCCGGCACCGGTACCAGGACATCAGGATCTCCGGCCGGACCCCCCGGACGGTGTCCGCGCCCGCGGCGAAGCGTTCCCGGGCGGCGGCGACCCGCTGCAGCCGGACGTCGGCGCGGACCGCCCCGTTCGCGGCGGATGCGGCACCGTTGGTGGAGTCTTTTATGCCGTTCATCCCACTCCCGTTGGCCGCAGGCGGTGGATTTTCCAAGCTTGTTTCGCGGAGGTGCAACAGGCGTTACGAACGCTACCCCCGAATATCAGGCTAAACCGTCTGATCATGATCGTTCACGGACGAAACCGGGCAGCGAATCAGGAAAGGGGTGAGGACCGGGCATGCGCGCCGTGGTGTACCAGCAGCCGTTCGACGTCGCCGTGCAGGAGGTCCCCGATCCCCGCATCGAGCATCCGGCCGACGCGATCGTGCGGATCACCTCCAGCTGCATCTGCGGCTCCGACCTGCACATGTACGAGGGACGGACGGCAGCGGAGCCGGGCATCGTGTTCGGCCACGAGAACCTCGGCCTGATCGAGGAGGTTGGCAGCGGGGTCACCAGCCGGGAGCCCGGCGACCGGGTGGTGATGCCGTTCAACGTGGCCTGTGGTTTCTGCAAGAACTGCCAGGCCGGGTACACCGGCTTCTGCCTCACCGTGAACCCGTCCGGGTTCGCGGGCGGCGCGTACGGCTACGTGGCCATGGGCCCGTACCCGGGCGGGCAGGCCGAATACCTGCGGGTCCCGTACGCCGACTTCAACTGCCTGCCGCTGCCGGCGGGCACTGAGCACGAGGCCGACTACGCGCTGCTGGCCGACATCTTCCCCACCGGCTACCACGGCTGCGAGCTGGCCGGGGTGGCCCCGGGCGAGACCGTCGCGGTGTACGGCGCCGGGCCGGTCGGGCTGATGGCCGCGTACTCCGCGCTGCTGCGCGGGGCGTCCCGGGTGTTCGTGGTCGACCGGGTGCGGGAACGGCTGGCCAAGGCCCGCGAGATCGGTGCGGTCCCGGTCGACTTCTCCCAGGGCGACCCGGTGCAGCAGATCAGGGACCAGACCGGCGGCGAAGGCACCGACAAGGGCGTGGACGCGGTCGGCTACCAGGCCGCCGCACAGGCCGGCGACCGGGAGGAGCCCGCCGCCGTGCTCAACCAGCTGATCCAGACGGTGCGGCCCACCGGCGCGCTCGGCGTGCCCGGGCTGTACGTGCCGTCCGATCCGGGCGGGGCCGACGAGAACGCCCGGCAGGGCCTGCTGCTGGTGGCGATCGGCCGGCTGTTCGAGAAGGGCCACCGGGTGGGCACCGGGCAGGCCAACGTCAAGCGGTACAACCGCCAGCTGCGCGACCTGATCACCGCGGGCCGGGCCACGCCCAGCTTCGTGGTGTCCCATGAGCTTCCGCTGGAGCAGGCCCCGGCGGCGTACCAGAAGTTCGACCAGCGGGTGGAGGGCTACACGAAGGTCATCCTCAAACCCGGCGGCTGAGGCCGCCGGGTCCGCCCCGCCCACCAGGAAGGCACCGAATACTTCATGACTACAACCGATAACGCCAGCCGGGTGACCTTGCGGACCGCCCAGACCATCGTCGCTGCGGCCGAGCAGCGCGCCCGCGACATCGGCGTGCCGATGAACATCGCCGTCGTCGACGAAGGCGCCAACCTCGTCGCGTTCGCGCGGATGGACGGAGCCTGGCTCGGCAGCATCGACATCGCCCTGGGCAAGGCGTTCACCGCCCGGGCCTTCGACCTGGGCACCGAAGAACTGGCCCCGATGAGCCAGCCCGGCCAGCCGTTGTACGGGATCACCGCGACCAACCACGGCCGGGTGGTGATTCTGCCCGGCGGCCTGCCCCTGCAGGCCGGTGGCGCCGTCGTGGGCGCGATTGGCGTCAGTGGCGGTGAGGTCGCCCAGGACCAGCAGGTAGCCGAAGCAGGGGCGGCGGCGTTCGGGAAAGAGCACTGACGAGGAGGTCACCCCGATGGCAACAGGAGTGGAACAGCAACTGGAGGCACTGGGCAAGCAGAACGGGGCCTCAATCGGCCGGCTGCTGGCCACCGGCAACGTAGCCCAGGCCGAGGAGGGACCCGACGGCCGGATGCACGCCACGATCCGCATCAATCCCGACGAAATCGCCTGGGATCCCGCGGTGCTGGTGCTGCCGCACGGCGGCACCCTCGACCTGGAGCTGATCAACGACGACCTGAACACGCACTGCGCGCTGCTGCCGAGTAACGGGGACAGCCAGTTCATCTGGCTGGTGAACCACTCCAAGGGCACGGCCACGCTCAGCCTGGACGGGCCGGGCTACTACTGGTACAGCTCGCCGACCGGCAACGACGAGGGCCGTGGCCTGACCGGGGCGATCGTCGTCGGAGGGGACACTCCGGCCGAGGCCCGGCTGGACCGCCCCAAGCAGCCGCGGCCGTAACCGGCTGCGCAGGCCCGCAAAGGAAAGGAGCAGGACATGACCGACCCGGCAGAACCGTATGTGGACGCAGGGCATGCCGTCAGCAACTCGACGCTCGCGCTGATCCCCGGGACCGCGCCGCAGGTGGCCGACGGCGTCAACTACGAGCGCATCCGCGGCGCCCGGCACAGCGAGCCGCACAACTGGCTCACCTACTACGGAGCCTACGACGGGCAGCGCTACAGCGAGCTCGACCAAATCAACACCGAGAACGTCAGCCGGCTCACGCCCGCTTGGGTGTTCCAGTGCGGCGCGGTCGGCCTGCAGGCGGGCGCGACCACGTACGCGTTCGAGTGTGCGCCGATCGTCGTCGACGGGATCATGTACATCACCGGCTGGGACGGCTGGTGCTGGGCCATCGACGCCAAGACCGGCCAGGAACTGTGGCGGTACCGGCACGCGATCCCGTTCGACGTGTCGCTGTGCTGCGGCAACGTCAACCGCGGGGTCGCGGTGGCGCACGGCAAGGTCTTCTACGTCACGCAGAACGCGCACATCGTCGCGCTGGACGCGGCCGACGGCAAACCCGTGTGGGACAAGGTCTACGGCGACGTCCGGGCCGGCGAGAGCGCCACCCTCGCGCCGCTGATCATAAAGGACAAGGTCATCGTGGGCAGCTCCGGCGGAGAGTTCGGGGTTCGCGGCCACCTGGACGCGTTCGACATCGACAGCGGCGAGCACCGGTGGCGCTGCTACACGGTGCCCAAGCCCGGCGAGCCCGGCTCCGAGACCTGGCCCGCCGACGGCGAGGCGTGGGCCCGGGGCGGGGCGAACTGCTGGCTCACCGGCACCTACGATCCCGAGCTGAACCTGCTGTACGTCGGCACCGGCAACCCGGCGCCAGACTTCGATGGCGAGGTACGCCCGGGCGACAACCTCTTCACCGACAGCCTGGTCGCCGTCGACCCCGACGTCGGCGAGATCCGCTGGCACTATCAGTACAACCCGCACGACGTCTGGGACTACGACAGCATCTCCGAGCACATCTTGTTCGAGCTGGAGGGCCGCAAGGTACTGGCCCACTTCGACAAGAACGGGTACGCGTTCATCCTCGACCGCACCAACGGCGAGCTCATCCGGGTGTTCCCGTTCGTGGACCGGATCACCTGGGGCGAGATCACCCCCGACGGCAAGGTCACGCCCAAGATCTACCCCCAGGAGGAAGGGGTGCCGGCGCACTTCTGGCCGGGACCGGCCGGCGGCAAGGAGTGGACGCACGCGGCCTACAGCCCGCAGACCGGGCTGCTGTACACCCCGGTGCAGGAGGTCGGCGCGACCGCCACCCGGCGGCGGCGCGAGTTCAAGGAGTCGATCCCGTACTGGGGCGCGGGTGTCGCGGTGGACATCGAGGACGCCTACGGGATGGTGAGCGCCTTCGACCCGGCCACCGGCCAGGAGGTGTGGCGCTGGCGCAACGAGACACCGATGTGCGCGTCGGTACTGGCCACCGCCGGCGGCCTGGTCTTCGCCGGTGAGCCCACCGGCGAGATGAACGCCCTGGACGCCCGCACCGGGGACCAGCTGTGGCAGTTCCAGTGCGGCAGCGGCCACCACAGCAGCCCCACCACCTACAGCCTCGACGGCCGGCAGTACATCGCCGTGCCGAGCGGGTGGGGCGGCTGGATCGAGGGGTTCAACCCCGGGATGCTCGGGGCTCCCCACGGCGCCGCCCTGTTCGTGTTCGCCCTACCCGATTAACAAAGGAGATGACAGGTATGAACCGCGACCAGCACACGACCCGTCCCCCCGGGCACGACTGGGAGACCCCGGGCTTCGAGGAGATCCGGGTGTCGGCCGAGGCGACCGCCTACATGGGCGCGAAGGAAGACTGGGAATAAGGAGATAACGGATCGGCATGTGGGTGCGGGTGCTGGGCTCGGCTGCGGGCGGCGGATTCCCGCAGTGGAACTGCACCTGCCCCCCGTGCCGCGCGGTGCGGGACGGGTCACGGCCCGCCCGCCCGCGCAGCCAGTCGTCGGTGGCGGTCAGCGCCGACCGGAGGCAGTGGTTTCTGCTCAACGCCTCGCCCGACGTCCAGACGCAGATCGAGAGCTTTCCCGCGCTGCATCCGGGCCGCGGGCTGGGTGCGGAGCGTCAGGTTCCGCTCCGGGCGGTGCTGCTCACCGACGCCGAGCTGGACCACACCCTGGGCCTGCTGCTGCTCCGGGAGGGCCGCGGGCTGGACGTGCACGCCACCGAAGCCGTGCACGACGTCCTGTGCCACGGCACCGGGCTGCTGCGGGTGCTCGGCGCCTACTGCCCGGTCCGCTGGCATCCGGTGGATCCCGGTGCTCCCGGCGAGGTGCCGCTCGGCGGCGGGCTGTCCTACCGGGCCTTCGACGTGCCCACGGCCAAGCGGGCCCGGTTCGGCCCGCAGGACGCGGCCAGCCGGGTCGTTGGCTACCGGCTGACCGGCCCGGGCCGCGGCGGGTCGCTGGTCTTCCTGCCCTGCCTGCCCGAGCTGACCGCGTCGATCCGGGCCGAACTGGACGGCTGCGCCGTGCTGCTGATCGATGGGACCTGCTGGCAGGACGATGAGCTGATCCGTCTCGGGCTGGCCAGCAAGACCGCCCGCGACATGGGGCACCTGCCGATCACCGGCCCCGGCGGGAGCCTGGCCCAGCTGGCCCCGCTGACCGTCGGGCGCACGATCTACACGCACATCAACAACACCAACCCCATCCTGCTCGAGGACTCGGCGGAACGGCGCGCGCTGGCCGACCATGGCGCCGAAGTCGCCGCCGACGGGCTGGAACTGCAGATCTGAGGTGCATGGTGACCCTGACCGCCTCCGACAGCTTCGTCTCCGCGCTGCAGGCACACTCGCAGCGGTACCACGACTCGCACCCGTTCCACCGGGCCATGAACGCCGGCACCCTGAACCGGGCCCAGATTCAGGGCTGGGTGGCCAACCGTTTCTGCTACCAGGAGGCCATTCCCCGTAAGGACGCGGCGATCCTGTCCAACTGTCCCGACCGGGCAGTCCGCCGGCGCTGGGTCCGGCGCATCACCGACCACGACGGCTCCGGGAACGAAGCCGGGGGCATCGAGGCGTGGCTGCGGCTGGGCGAGGCGGTCGGGCTGGGCCTTGCGGAGGTGGCCAGCCAGCGGCAGGTGGTGCCCGGGGTACGGTTCGCGGTCGACGCCTACGTGACCTTCGCCCGGACCCGGCCGTGGGTGGAGGCGGTGGCCTCGTCGCTCACCGAGCTGTTCGCCCCCGATCTGATGGCCGAGCGGCTGGCCGCGTTCGAGCGGTACTACCCATGGATCGACCCGGCCGGGCTGGCTTACTTCCGGTCTCGCCTGACCCAGGCGCCGCGTGACAGCGAGCACGCGCTGGAGGTGGTGACCGAGTACTGCCGGACCCCGGAGCAGCAGGCCGCGGCGGTGGCCGCGCTGTCGTTCAAGTGCGACGTCCTGTGGGCCATCATGGACGCCATCGACGGAGCGTACGGCCATGACTGAGCCGGGTGCACGGCCGAAGCTGGCGCCGCACGTCCGGCTCTCCTTCGACCCGGCCCGGCAGCGGCACGTGCTGCAGTCCCCGGAGGCGGTTACCGTGCTCAACGACACCGGCGCGGCCGTGCTCGGCCTGTGCGACGGGCAGCGGACCCTGGCCGAGATAATCGCCGAACTCAAGCCCCGCTACAACCGGGTGCCAGCCGACGAGGTGAGCCACTTCCTGGACCGGCTGGCCGCGGCCGGCCGCCTGGAGGCCAATGATGGATAGGCCGTTCGGGCTGCTGGCCGAGCTGACCTACGCCTGCCCGCTGCAGTGCCCGTACTGCTCGAACCCGCTCGACCTGTCCGGCTACGGCGACGAGCTGACCACCGGGGAGTGGCTGCGGGTGCTGGACGAGGCCCGCGAGCTGGGCGTGCTGCAGCTCCACCTGTCCGGCGGCGAGCCGCTGCAGCGCCGCGACCTCACCGAGATCACCCGGCACGCCGGCCAGCTGGGCCTGTACACCAACCTCATCACCAGCGCGCTCGGCCTGTCCGCGCGCCGGGCCACCGAACTCCGGGCCGCGGGCCTCGATCATGTGCAGATCAGCATCCAGGCCGACGAGGCCGCCCGGTCCGACCGCATCGCGGGCACTCCGTCCTTCGAGCGCAAGCTGGCCGCGGCCCGGATGGTGAAGAAGCTGGACTGGCCGCTCACGCTCAACGTGGTCCTGCACCGGCACAACGTCGACCGGATCGCCGGCGTCCTCGCCCTGGCCGAGGAGCTGGAAGCGGACCGGATCGAGCTGGCCCACACCCAGTACTACGGCTGGGCCTGGCGCAACCGTGACGGCCTGCTGCCGGGCCGGGACCAGCTCGAGCGGGCCGAGGCCGTGGTCCGGGCCGCGCGCGAGCGCCTGCGCGGGCGGATGGAGATCATCTACGTCCTGCCCGACTACTACAGCCGGTACCCCAAGCCCTGCATGGGCGGCTGGGGCCGGCGGCAGCTCACCGTGGTGCCCAACGGTGACGTGCTGCCGTGCCCAACCGCGCATCAGGTCCCGCTGCCCCGGGCCAGCGTGCGCGACCACGCCCTGGCCTGGATCTGGGACCAGTCCCCGGTGTTCCAGGCTTTCCGCGGCACGGACTGGATGCCCGATCCCTGCCGGGGCTGTGACCGCCGCGAGCTCGACTTCGGCGGCTGCCGCTGCCAGGCGTTCCAGCTCACCGGCGACGCGGCGCGTACCGACCCGGTGTGCCAGCTGTCCCCCGATCACGAGATCGTGGCCGCCGCGGTGCGGGCGGCGGGTGGCCCAGCGCCGGCGCCGGGCCCCGCCCTCATTCCCCGGCCGCACGTGCGTCCCCGGCATCCGGAAACCAGTTCATGATCAACAGCTACGACCACTTCGTGATCCTGGCCGAGTCGCTGCAGTGGGACGAGGCGACGCTCGATTTCGGGCCCGACCAGCAGGCGTGGCCGGCGCTCGGTGACGCCGAGCGGGCCCAGGTCCTCGGGCTGATCGCGGGCTTCTGCATCGCCGAGGCGGCAGTGTCCGTGCACATCGATGCTTTCGAGGCCGCCGCCGACAGCGACTGGGTGGCGGCGTGCTTCCGCGCCCAGGCCCGGGACGAGCACCGCCACGCCCGTTTCTTCGACCGGGTCGCGGCCGAGGTCGCAGCCGTCCCCGGGGCCGACAGCGCGGCCCGGCTGGACGTATTGCGCACCCTCGCCCGTCCCGAGCTGGTTGCCCTGTTCGAGGAGCGCCTCCCGGCCATGGCGCTGCGCCTGGCCGAGGACCGCGAGGGTCTGACCGAAGCGGTCGGGCTGTACCACATGGTCCTCGAAGGCGTGGTCCTGCTGGCCGGGCAGAACGCGATGCTCGACACGCTCGGCCGGCTGTCGGCCGCGCTGCCGGGCGTCCGCCGGGGCGTGGAGCTGGTCCTGCGGGACGAACGCTGGCACATGGGGTTCGGCACGCGCCTGGTTCAGGCGGCCAAGCCCGGCCCCGACGAGGTGAAAGCGCTGCTGAAGCTCGGGCAGTCGGCCGCCGGAGCGTGGGGCGACCTCGTCTCACCCGCCGGCGCCGAGCGGGCCGTCCGCATTCACCAGCGCCGGCTCCGGGCCGTGGACATGAGGTTCTGGTGATCCCTGATCCCACCCCCCCGTCCGGCCCGCTCATCCCGGAATCGCCCGTGACCGCAGCGCGGCTAGCAGTGTGCGGTTCCGGGTGCTCAGCGGTACGGGCAAATGGCGGGCAGGCCCGGTGCCGTGCCCGTCCGTGCCCGGCCTTGACGTGCGCCGCTGAGCCGGGCGTGCCTTTCCCTGGCTGTACCCGCGGCACTACGGGCCTTTCCGGCGGACGGCCGGGGAGGACGCGAGCGGTGATGGCCGGGGTAGCGGTTCGGTCCACCTGCGCCAGGCGACTCGGCGGGTACCTCGTCACCCAGCGTTACCACCCTTGCCTTCCGGAACCAGCCAACTATATTGGCCGGCAGAGCGGACAGACCGCTCCAGAAAGGGAGCACAATGAGACGCTTACGATTCCTCGCCGCCATCTCCGCCATTGCGGGGCTGGCGATCATGGGTGCCACGGGGGCTAGTGCAGACCCGGCGCATCAGGCAGCACACACGCGGACGATGGTGGCACCGAGCACCGCCGATCCATGGGAGTTCAACAACCCGAATGGCCTGTACATCGCCGGTGCCGTGCATAATTCGGCCCTGTTCGGCGACACTGCGGGCGCTACTGCCTATGTCGAGTACGACTCCTCAAGCCCGCCTGGCTGGTGGGTATACTCCGCCCAGGGTCTCTGCTGGAACTCCGCCGGCGCAAGCGGTGACCACATCACAATGGAAAGCTGCCCTTCCGACGACATAGATGAGTGGTTTCACCTCACCAGTCCGGTAAATGGTCCGTACGGGCTCCTCGAAACCTGGAGCGGCCTCTGCGTCTGGGGCGCGGGAAACGGAAACTCCCTCTACCTCCACGCGTGTGAGCCAGGTAACCACAGGGATGACTGGTACAAGGCGTCTGTCTCATGACCATCATCGGGTACGCCGACCCGGACTAGCAGGCCTGGTAACCCACCGCTTGCGCTAGGCCGCCCGGAGATCCCCGATATCAACGCTGAGGCGCGCGACTGCTCATCGCCTCGCCGAACACCGGAGGCTCGGCGGAGCCATCCCAGACGAGGCAGAAGCCCTCGTCCGCCGAGTTGCGCGCTCGCTACGCCCGCTCCCTGCGGTCAGTGGTTCTCGTCGAGCTTGAGCGCGTTGCCGAGCGCCATGAACGTGGGAGCCCACAGGCCGACGTAGATTCCCCACCGGTCAGCCTTCTCGCCGGGAGCGTCCTCCATCGAGCGGGACGCGGCCCAGGCGGCGACGCTCGCCCCGATCGACGCCATGGCGGCCAGGTAGGCGACGTCGCTGGTGAGGCCGATGTCACGCAGGAGCTTGATCATGGGGAGTCCTTCCTGTGGCGGCGGCTGCCTGCGGCACTTCGCCGGGCAGCTACTTCATCGCCCTGATGAGCTTCGATTAATCGTTATGAGTAACTCTAGCCCACCCGATGGCCCGCCGGGCGGCGGGGCGGCCCTGCTGACCATCCGCGAGATCCCGGAACGGGCCGGGATCCCTGTCGCCGGGCTGCGGAACTGGGGCAGCGATACGGGCTGCCCAGGCCGGAACGCTCGCCGGGCGGTCAGCGGCGGTACCGGGAAGCGGGCTGCGCCGTGCTTATGGAGGTGCTGCGCGGCCGCGACCGCGGCCTGTCCCTGCCCGCGGCCATCGCGCAGGCCACCGCGGCGGCCGCCGGGACGCCGGTGTTCGCCGGGCTGCGCCGCCGCCATCCGGGCCTGGCCATCCATGTCCTGCCTGAACCGATCCTCCCGGCCCTGACCTGGGCCATTGAGGACGAGTGTTGCGCCAAGGCGCAGCGGCCGGTCCTGGCCGGCTGCGTCCAGAATCGGCGGTTCTGCGCCGCGGCGAGCCCGCGCTGGGCCAGCATGGCCCGCACCGCCGAGCAGACCCGGGTCTTCGCCGGTTTCCCGCAGGCGCGCCAGCGTCCCGGACCGATCGCCGAGGTCCCGATTCCGGAAGCGTCACCGGTGCAGCGTGAATGGGCGCTGATCTGCGACGCTGCTGACCTTCCGGCCTGCGTGGTCGGATGGGAGTACCCAGGCCAGGACAGGAAGCCGGGCACCCACCGGACCTGTGAAGCGCTCTGGCCGGTTGACCCGGCAGTGGTCCGCAGCGCCGCCCTGGTCGCCGCCGGCCTGGCCGAAGCGGCGCCGCCAGGGCAGTTCGCCGCGCTTGAGCAGCGGCTGGCCGAGCCGGCCGCCCCAGCTCCGCCGATCTCCGTCCAGCCAGTGGCCTGCCCGAGCGCTCCCCCGACCACCTGGCCAGGGAGCGGCCGCGCCGTGTCGCTGAATGACCGCTCGGCCGCGTGATGCGCCATCGCGGAACTGGCCCATGCCCCACGCTTCGGCCCCGCCGCGGTCCGCGCTTCCGCTGACGGCCGCATCCAGGCGCTGACCGTGCCGATCCGCGGCGGGGCGACGTCCTACGCGGACGTGGCGGCGGTCCGCAACCTGCGCAGCCGGATGATTCCCGCCGCGTTCGCCGGCGCGGGGGGCATGGTCCTGGCCGGCGGGACGGTCTGATCGCAGCTGGTATCAGCGGCACAGCTCGATGCTGTGCCGCAGGCGCAGGGCGTCGGGGAACGGCCGCAGGTAGGTCTGCTCGGCCAGCCACGGGAGCCTGCCGTCGCTCGCGTGATGGCCGAGCAGCGCGACCGGCACGCTCAGCGGCGTCTGGCCCCTCCGGTAGGCCTCGATCCGGCTCAGCAGATCGT